>Ga0209040_10003540_pt1 | contig 11967 bp, 9 predicted proteins | sample BogFormECP12_OM3_FD_188240 | JGI IMG/M metagenome (GOLD analysis project Ga0209040, IMG submission 188240) | Bog forest soil microbial communities from Calvert Island, British Columbia, Canada - ECP12_OM3 (SPAdes) (version 2) | ecosystem: Environmental > Aquatic > Freshwater > Wetlands > Bog ... | reverse complement strand
CCATCGAGCACATCGCCGTAGCCCAGCGCACAGACTTGCTGTTGGTAGCCCCCGCCACTGCGGACATCATCGCGAAATTTGCGCGCGGCATTGCGGACGATTTTTTGACGACCCTATATTTGGCGAGCACCGCTCCCGTTGTGATCGCTCCCGCCATGAACGTCAACATGTGGAATCACCCCGCCACCCAGGAAAATATCCGCCTGCTGCGCGACCGCGGCCTGCACATCGTCACTCCCGACGAAGGCTATCTCGCCTGCGGAATGGTCGGCCCGGGCCGTCTTGCAGGTCAGGAAGAAATTCTCGCCGCAGTCCGTGATGTCCTGAAATCGCAACGCGATCTGCAAGGTGAGACCGTCCTCGTTACCGCCGGTCCTACCTGCGAGGATCTCGATCCCGTCCGCTTCTTAACGAATCGTTCTTCGGGAAAAATGGGCTACGCCGTTGCCGAGGCTGCCGCCCAACGCGGCGCAAAGGTAACTCTAGTCTCCGGCCCCACCGCGCTCGATACTCCGCAGGGCGTCGTGCGCATCGACGTGCGCACCGCTGCCGAAATGCACGCCGCCGTCGCCGCCCGCTTCCCGCAATGTTCCATCGCCATCCTGGCTGCCGCTGTGGCCGATTATCGTCCCGCGCAGAGCGCAGGCAAAAAAATCAAGCGTGGCAAAGAATCCATCACCGTGGAGTTCCAACCCACGGCCGACATCCTCGCCTCGATAGCAAAAGAAAAGGAACATCGCCTGGTTGTGGGCTTCGCCGCGGAAACCGACAACGTAGCCGAAAACGCCCGCAAAAAACTATCCGCCAAAAACGCCGACCTCATCGTCGCCAATGACGTCACCGCCGAAGGCGCCGGCTTCGACGTCGACACCAATATCGTCACCATCTTCGCGCGCGATGGCCGCGACCTAGCTCTCCCCAAGTTAGCCAAATCCGAAGTCGCCCAGCGTATCCTCGATGAAATCGTCCGCCTGCGCTCCCTGAACCGTCTTCGTACCGATGTGGCACACCCGGTTGATGCCGCAATCGCAAAACCTTCCGCCTGAATCCGATGAGCGATCCTCTTTCCCCGAACCTAAGCGAAAAAATCAAACAGCGTCTCAGTTTCTACGAGGACTTAGGCCTGGCTCCCTTCTATCGTTACCGAACAGCATCTGTCCTACTCCGGGCGCCCGTGAGTCCGCTCACCGTCCCGCACCAATCCTTTGTCGGGGCGTCCCGCGTCGGCGGGACGGCGCCCCAGCTTCCCCAGGCGTCAGCCGCAAACAACCCTCCCTTCACACCAGCACAAATCGCAAACGAGGAAGCCATCTTGCCCAAGCCGAATCCTAAGCCGGAAATACGCGCCTCCATTCCCGCGAGCAGCGCGCCTCTGATTCCCTTGGTGAAGACTGCCTCGTTCTTTGAACAGCTGGAACGCGTACCCGATGACACACTGCTGAGAATTCGCGCGGACATCGGCGACTGCACCCGCTGCCGCCTGCACAAAAAGCGTACCCACATCGTCTTTGCCGACGGCAATCCCAAAGCAGATTTAGTTTTTGTCGGCGAAGGTCCGGGTGCCGACGAAGACGCCACCGGCATCCCCTTCGTCGGCCGCGCCGGAAAACTGCTCACGCAAATGATCCAGGCCATGGGCCTCCAGCGCGAAGACGTTTACATCTGCAACGTGGTGAAATGCCGTCCCCCGGAAAATCGCCAGCCCGAACCGGACGAGGTCACCACCTGCTCGCCCTACCTCGTGCGCCAACTCGAAGTAGTAAATCCCAAGGTAATCGTCTGCCTCGGCGCCACCGCCGCACAAACCCTCCTCGAAACCACCACCGGCATCTCCAAATTCCGCGGTCAGTGGCTGGACTTCCGCGGTAAAAAATTGCTAGCCACCTATCACCCCGCCTACTTGCTCCGCAATCCCGCCGCCAAAAGCGAAGTCTGGAAGGATTTGCAAAAAGTGATGGCCGAACTAGGCCTCCAAGTAAAAAAAGGCAAGCCCGCCTGATCCAAGTTTCCCTCCCTTACATCAAGCTCAGCGGATCCACATCCACCAACACCGCTGTCGCAGGAATCTTCTTCTCCTCGCAATACGCTATCGCCCCGCTCAGCAATTTCGTCATCAACGACCGCTTCGGCGATTTCACCAAGAATTGAAAGCGGTGCTCTTTCTTCAGCCGCGCCAAAGGCGCAGCCGCCGGCCCCAACACGCGCAATCCCTTCCCATCGTGCGGAATAAAATATTCCGAAAGCTGCCGCGACCACTGAATCGCCCGCTCCAAAATCGAATCCCGCACAATCACATTCGCCAGGGCCAAAAATGGCGGATAGGCCATCATCTTTCGGAACTGAATCTCGCGATCAAAAAATCCCCGGTAATCCTGTCGCACCGCATCCTGAATCGCATAATGCTCCGGATAAAACGTCTGAATCAGCACCCGCCCCCGCAAATCCCCGCGCCCCGCGCGCCCCGCCACCTGCGTCAACAATTGAAACGTGCGCTCCGCCGCGCGAAAATCCGGCATGGTCAGCGAAGAGTCCGCGCTCACCACTCCCACCAGAGTCACGCGATGAAAATCATGCCCCTTTGCCAGCATCTGCGTGCCCACCAGAATATCCAGCGCTCCGCTGGCGAAAGCCCCCAGCGTCTCCTGAAATTGCCGCTTGGTCCGCGCCGTATCGCGGTCCAGCCGCGCAATGCGCGCCCCCGGAAATTCCTTGCGCAAACGTTCTTCGAGATGTTCCGACCCCTCGCCAAAAAAATAAACATATTTTGATTGGCATTTGGGACAAGTTAGCGGCACGGATTGCATCGACCCGCAGTAATGACACTCCAGCCGGTTGCGCGCCTTGTGATAGGTCATGGAGATGCTGCAGTTCTCGCACTGTACCGCCGCGCCACAACTGCGGCACAACAGCGACCACGAATACCCGCGGCGATTGATCAAAATCATCGCCTGCGTGCGGGCCTCCAGACATTCCTGAATTCCCACGTGCAGCGCCGCGCTGATCGGACTCGTCTGCGCCGTGCGCTGAAACTCCTCGCGCAAATCGATAATCTCCACGCTGGCCATGGCGCGGTCCGCGACCCGCGAAGCCAGCATCAGTAATTCGTATTTTCCATTTTCCGCGTTGTGAAAGGACTCCAGCGAGGGCGTCGCCGAACCTAGTAGCGCCAGACAATTTTCCATCTTGGCCCGCACGGTGGCCACGTCGCGCGCGTGATAACGCGGCGTCTCCTCCTGCTTGTAACTGTTTTCCTGCTCCTCGTCGACAATGATCAAGCCCACGTTGCTGAGGGGCGCAAAAATTGCCGAGCGCGTGCCCACTACCACGCGGGCTTCGCCGTTGCGCACCCGCCACCATTCGCGCGCGCGCGCCACATCGCTTAGCGCCGAATGCAGCACCGCCACGCCCTCGAAGCGCGCGCCAAACCAGGCACGACACTGCCGCCCAATCCACAGCGTCAATGCAATCTCCGGCACGAGAATGATCGCCGTCTTGCCACGCGCCAAGGCGTCTTGCACCGCGCGCAAATACACTTCCGTTTTTCCGCTGCCGGTCACGCCAAATAAAAGTTGCACGCCAAATTCGCCCAGCAGTGCGCGTTCGCGAATCGCGCGCAACACCGATTCCTGATGCGCATTTAATTCGTGCGCTGGCGGAGTGTAGCCGGCATCGAATTCGTCCTCGGCGGGATCGATGGGTTCTTCCCAGCTTTCCAGCACGCCATCGCGCAGCATCCGCTCGATCACGCCGCGAGAAACGCCAGCGAGTTTCACCAGCTGAGCGAGTGGCAAAGGTCCACGTTCGGTCTCCAGCAGATTCCTTATTCGCCGCAACCGCTCGGTCGCAGCATCCCCGCTGGCCGCTTCTGCCATCGCCGCGCCATCCGTCTTTGGCGTCTTGGTATCCTCGGAGCTCCCTTTCCAGGCGATGACACGTTGCGTTCTTCGCGCGCTCCCCGTAACGCGCTCGCGTATCTCTACGAAACCGCGTCGTTGTAATTTTTGCAATTGCGCTGCGCTGATTCCCGTCTTGAGCGCCGCTGCAAAGGCTAGCAAGCCTTTCTTTTCCGCGAGACGCGACAGGAATGTTGTTTCTTCTGCGGTGCACTCGGAGAGATTTTGCGGGGCATTTTCGTCCAGCTTCCATTGCGCAATGGCGTCGCGCCCCGCGGGGGTTAACAGTACTTCGCGGAGCATTTTTACGTCGGTCACCGGCGGCAACATGCCGCGCAGGACTTCGCCGATGGGGGCGAGATAGTAGCTGGCAATCCATTGCGCCAGCTCCAACAATTTCGGCGTTAGCGCGGGAGTTTCGTCCAGAACTTTGGTGAGCGCGCGAATTTTCACGCCCGGCTGAACGCTGGCAGGCGGCTCGTCCAGCAGCTCGACAACCACGCCGACCATGGATTTGTTGCGGAAGGGCACCAGCACGCGGCTGCCGGGCCGCGCCGCGTCGGTGGCGATCTCCGGGATGGCGTAGGTGAACAGGGTGCGCAGGGGTACGGCCAGCGCCACGTTGCAGTAGCGGGAATTCATCGCGTTGTAGTGTATCAGCCTCGGAAAACACGCTGCGGCAAGGCTGCGGGCTATCCGCTGTTGCGTAAATGATTGAATGCAAATTTGTTATTTGTGGCGGGGATTTTTGGGGGCCCTGGTGTTTTGCGGAAGTGTTCATTCTGCTGGAGTTGCGGAGGGGAATGCGGCGAAGTAGGGAAGTAAGGAGGTAATGAGGTAAGGAAAAAGCTCGGAGACTTAGGAAATCTGCGGAAAGGTGGTCGATGAGGTTGAGGCCCGGGCAAGCTGGGGCGCAGCATGCTGCGCCCCTACACAGGCGGAGCGGTTTTGGGCGTGCGAGGGCGAGCGCCATCGGTGATGACGTGTGGGGAGGGGGCGAGTTGTGTGCGCTGGGCTCAGGGTCAGAGGTGCGCGTGGGGAGGTGGTTGGTGGCTGGCATGGTGGTTGGCGTTGGCGGCTGCGGCTTCTGCGGCTTCGCGGCGGCGTTTTAGGACTAGTTCGCGGAACCATGGGGTGTCGGGGAGGGGTTCGGGGACTTCGGGATTGGCAGGTGGCGGGTATTGGGCGCGGATGTGATCGGGCATGTTGACGTTGGGCGGAATCGGGGATCGGGTGGGTTGTGGGCGAACGGACGGGTTCGTCGTGGGGGTTGTGGAAGGCGCCGATCGGGAGGTCGGCGTTCCCACGGAAGGCCGGGACTGAAGCCCGGCCGCTACAAAAGATCCGGAAGAGGAGCGGGGCTTGCGCTTGGGGATTTTTGGGCGGCCGTATTTTAGGTCGACGGCTTGGACGAAGGCGCGGTAGTCGTATTGGTCGCGGATCATGGGGTAACGCTTTTCATCGAGGGTTTGGAGGAGGAGTTGGGCGATGTAGGCGAGGGTGCTGGCTTGGCGGCGGTGCATGCGGCCGGTGGCGACGTGGGCGAAGAGTTTTCCTAAGACGAAATTGATGGGGATGGGGTGGTTGAATTGGCCGCCGAGGGCGAGGAGTTCCGCGCCGATTTCCTCGGCGGATTCGAGTTGCTGCAGGGTGCGTTGATGGAAGAGGCAGAGCTCGGCGGCGGATTTGTGGCGGAGCATGCGGCAACGGCGACCGTCGGCGAATTGGTAGTTGCAGCGGGGGCGACGCCGGTAGGTGCGATGCTTGCGCCCTTCCTGCGTCGGGGTGACGGATGGGGTTGGAGGTGCGGTGGAGGAAGTTTCGTTGGGGGATTTTTTGTTGGTGGATTCTTTGTCGATCGATTTGTTAATGGGCATGGTGTGCTCGATTCATTTTTTTTAGGCGTCTGGGGCTCTGGAAGAAGCCAGAGTCAAAGGAACGGGTCTGAAGACCCGCCACTACAAGAGCGGTGCGCCGCTGGGGCAATTGTACCGCCGTAATCTATAGTGGGTTATCTTTATGTATGGTTATCATTCGAATGAGCTGTGGATATCGTGGCGTTCGAATGGGAAGCGCAACATTTAGGTGGGATTTTACTGGCGGACGCGAGGCGTGGTGTTTGGCTGTCGGGCGCAGGACTGAGCATTTTTCGCAGGAGATAAGCCGCCTTTACGATGGTGGCTACGAAGCGCCGACTAGGAAAAAGAAAGACCCGCCCTCAAAAACCGAGGACGGGCACCCAAAATCGTCCCGGCGACCTAAGCGTGGGGCACCCGCCCCGGTTCTTCTCCACACTCGCTTTTGGAACTGCTCAAGCCCAAAGTGGTGAAGTCTATGGGGCACATCGGCGTTATCCACGTATACCGCCATCTACCTATGAAGACAATAGGAACGAAAGGGGCGGGTGGTCCAAAGGAATGAACCCACCTGAAGCGCATTACAAAGATCAAAAGGAGACGTCACCACCGCCTCGTCGGCCACGAACGCACCCACCTGAAACAGTTCAAGCGCATCGCCAATACCAAGCGCACGAAGCGAGAGTAGACTTCAAGGAATAGGAACCAAGAACAAACGATGCCGCAGATTTCTCCCGCTGAGTTTCACGCGCTGCCGCTTCGCGCGCATAGCTTTCTCGCCGGCGTGCCGCTGCACGACGTTTGGGCGGTGGACCTGTCTGCGCGGCGCCACGGCGTTACCCTTTCTGAATTCCTTGGCCGGGCGCGTCCGGACGGATCCGACGCGGAGATCAACAGATTTCCGCCAATGGCCCGGGCGCTCTTCCGGCTGCGATTTTTTCTTGGACGCATTTTTCGGCTGGAGGTCGAACCGCAGGATGCCTCGGCGGCCTCGTTTGCAAATCGCCTGACGGCAGAGGATCGTGCTGGTTCTTCTGTCGTGCCGGGAACGCCAGACGGAATGTTCCGCGCTGTGTATCGTTTCGAGAACGAGCAGTTGCTTGAAATACAGAATCGTACCGTCCATGCCGCGGCCCTCAATGCCCTGGTGGAAAGGGCGGATGGCTATCGATTTTACTTCGCGGTGTACGTGTGCCAGAGAACGTGGATTACGCCGCTGTACATGGCCTTAATCGATCCGTTCCGAAGATGGATTATCTATCCCGCCATGCTGAAGAAAATTCGGGCTACCTGGGATCAGAAGTTCTGACCGACCCACCCCTTGCAGGACGGAATGTGGCGCGCCTACGGCGCTCGGTCATCGCGGGGGCAATGGCAACCCAGGCCTTGCGGCCTGGGCTAACTTGTGGCGCGCATACGGCGCTTGGTCATTGCGTGGCCACCCCCATTATCTGCGCATAATCTACGCACAATCCACGCATAATCTACGCAACGTCAACAGAGCCTGAACCCACCCTTTGCAGAAGGCGCAAAGGATAGGCTACCCCCGGGTAAAGATTGAAGGTTAAGTCGAGCTGAGTACTCTCAGCGTGTCAACGCAGGCGCAACCGGCATTGCTAGGGGGGCTAGGCGTTCGCGGGCGGAGTGGACGAGGCGGAGGAAGCGACGGGCTAGTTCGCGGATTTGTTCGGCGCGGCGTTTTTCGATGGCTTGGCGGGGGACGAGTTCGGCGCCGATGCCGAGAGCGGCGGCTCCGCTGAGAATGAAGTTGGAGGCGGTTTGCTGGTTGACGCCGCCGGAGGCGATCAGGGGGATTTTGGGGAAGGGCCCTTTGAGCGCGCGGATGTAGGAATCGCCGCCGACTTGCGCGCAGGGGAAAACTTTAATCATGTCGGCGCCGGAACGCCAGGCGTCGTGGATTTCCGAGGGCGTGAGAGCTCCCGCGAGCATGGCCACGTTTTGTTTGCGGGCCAGTTCGATGACGGAAATGTCGAGGCAAGGGCTGGTGAGGAAACCGGCGCCGGCGTCGAGGCATTTGCGGGCGGTCTCGGGGTCGAGAACAGTGCCGGCGCCGATGAGGACTTCGGGAATGTGGTGGGCGAGGTAGGCGATCATGTCGATGGCGCCGGGAATGGTCATGGTGATTTCGACGATGGGGATGCCGCCGCTGCAGACGGCGTCGGCGGCGAAGTGCGCGTCTTCGCCAGAAGCGGTGCGGATGCCGGGAATTATGCCGATTTCGTGGATGCGCGAGAGGACTTCCTGTTTGTTCATTTTGGCGGATGCTCCGGCCCGCTGAGCGGCTGTGCGGGGCGCGAAAGGCGGCGCAGTGAGAGGATAAGGCAAAGCGCGGCGCGGGTAAACAGGCTCGCGGGAAAGTGCTAGACTGGGGCGCATGGCCACCAAAAAAGCGAGCAAGAAAAAAATGGCAAAGAAAACTGCGAAGAAGGTTGTGAAGAAGAAAGCGGCTGCGAAAAAGGCGGCTCCAAAAAAAGCGGCGAAGAAGTCGGTTGCGACGAAGAGTGCGAAAAAGTCCGCGACGAAAAATGCAGCGGCGAAAAAGCCTGCTGCGAAAGCCCTCGTTGCGAAAAAAGCTGTTGCGTCCAAGAAGGCGCTGGTTGCGAGGTCGGCAGGCCGGCCGGCTGCGAAAGCAGCGACGAAGCAGCCTGTGAAACAACGACGGATTAGTACGCGCGGGCTGAGCGAAGTTGACGATTCCGTGGATTTTCAGCCGCAGGGGCTGGGGGCGCGGTCGGGCGGGCAATCTGGTGCGCTGCAAGGATTGTCGGACGTGGCGGGCGCGGACTCGGAGAGCGTGGACGAACTGGTGGAAGAGGGTAACGCTTTCGAGGCGGGAATCATCAAAGGCGTGCAGGACGTGCCGGACGCCGACGAGGGGGAAGTTGTGACCCATGAAGTGCCGGAAGATGACGTTCCGCGCGAATACGACGAAGAATAGCTGACCTTTTCCGGAGAGAAGAATGATTGCTACAAAAGGCTATGCGGCCAAAACGGCCAAGGCGCACATCGAGCCGTTTTCCTTTGAGCGGCGCGATCCGTTGCCGAACGATGTGGTGATTGCGATTGAGTACTGCGGGATCTGTCACTCGGATGTGCATCAGGTGAACAACGACTGGTTCCCGGGAATATTTCCCATGGTGCCGGGACACGAAATTGTTGGGCGGGTGTCGCAAGTGGGCAGCGCGGTGAAAAAGTTCAAGGTGGGAGATCTTGCCGGCGTGGGATGCATGGTGGATTCCTGCCGAAAGTGCGAGAGCTGCAAGGCGGGGCTGGAACAGTATTGTGAAGTGGGGATGACGCTGACGTATAACGCGCTGGATAAAAAGGGCGAGCCGACGTATGGCGGGTATTCGAGCACGATTGTGGCGGATGAAGCGTACACGCTGAAGATTCCCGCGAATCTGAATCTGGCGGCGACGGCGCCGCTGCTGTGCGCGGGAATTACGACGTATTCGCCGCTGCGGCACTGGAAAGCCGGGAAGGGAAGCAAAGTTGGAGTGGTGGGGCTGGGCGGATTGGGACACATGGGTCTGAAGCTGGCGCACGCGATGGGCGCGCACGTAGTGCAGTTCACGACTTCGGCGAAGAAAAAAGAGGATGCGCTGCGGCTGGGCGCGAATGAAGTGGTGATGTCCAACGACGCGAATGCGATGCAGGCGCAGGGGGCGAGCTTTGACATTATCCTGGATACAGTTTCGGCGGATCACGATGTGAATGGGTATGTGGCGCTGCTGAAACGCGACGCGGTGCATGTGTTGCTGGGCGCGCCGGATCGCCCGGCCTCGGTGTCAGCATTTCCGCTGCTGATGAAGCGGCGGTCGATTGCGGGTTCGGGAATCGGGGGGATCCAGGAAACGCAAGAGATGCTGGATTTTTGCGGACAGCATAATATTGTCTCGGACATTGAACTTGTGCCCGCGACGCAAATCAATGAGGCGTACAAGCGGCTGTTGGCGAATGACGTGAAATACCGCTTTGTGGTGGATATTGGGCGAGCCTTCGGCAAGAGCTGAGCGCAAGGCTTTTTGGCTAAGGCAAGACCAAAGAGCTTGCCAAGAATTGCATGGTACGAAAACGGAAGCGGGCCGGCAGAGTTTGCGGCCCGCTTTTTGTTGGCCTTCGTGAGAGTATTAAGATGGCGGCTTCGCGCGGCAGTTTATTTTGCGGCGCGGGATGCGGACGGAGGATTGCATGCGTGTGGCAAATTGGAAAGTGTTGTTGGCGGGAGTGGGATTGACGGCGGTAGCGGCGGTCGGTGTTGCGCGGGCGCAACGCACGGCTGGGGCGCAGAGCGGCGTGGAGCGTGGGGAAGTGGAACGCGGAAAATATCTAGTGGAAAATGTGGCCATGTGCGGGGAGTGTCACACGCCGCGCAATTCGCGCGGGGAGTTGAAGACGGATGCGTGGCTGCAAGGGGCGAGCACGTGGATTCGTCCGGTGGCGGCGATTCAGCCGTGGGCGGATGCCGCGCCGCCGCTGGCGGGGATGCCGAGTTTTACGGATGAGCAGTTCGCGACGATTTTGGAGAAGGGCACGGGGCCGGAGGGGGAAGTGTTGCGCCCGCCGATGCACATTTATCACATGCACCATGAAGACGCTAAGGCCATCATCGCGTATTTGAAGTCTCTGCCTGCGGGCAGCCGCTGAAGCGCGGCACCCTGATTCTAGCGCGTTCTCCGACGGTGAGACTGGGACTTCCTCTACAATCAATTACAATCAATGGGCTCAAACGGGATTGGCGACGTGACGCTCCCGGAGTTGTTAGAGGAGCGCGGGCCATTTCTCTGTCTGGCGTTTGGCCGCGCATTTTTTTGGGGAGTACTTGAAGACATTTGATGATGGAGCGAAGTTGAAGCTTTATCGGTTTCTCCGCTTGCATGTGCGCATGGGCAGGTTCTCGTCTGCGACGGGATTGGCGGTGTGGTGTGGGATGCTGCTAGCTGTTAGCGCTAGCGCTGCTTTCTGCGCGTGGGATACACGCGCGGGGCAGGCGGAGGCTGCTGGGCCGGTGGTGGTGCAGCCGGGAGCGCCGGGTCAGCCGAGCAAGACGCTGCCGGGGTCGACGAAAGGCACCTTGCCGCCGCGGTCGCGGGCGGATGTGGAGTTCATGCAGGGAATGATCATGCATCATTCGCAAGCGGTGGAGATGACGGCAATGATTGCGTCGCATACGGAGAACAAGGAGTTGCGATCGCTGGGGGCGCGGATCAGCAGTTCGCAAGCGGATGAAATTAGATTTATGAAGCGGTGGCTGGCGGGGCGGGGCGAGGCGACTTCGGTGGCGATGGCGGGCATGGCGGCGGGCATGGCGAAGACGGATGCGTCCAAGATGGATACGTCCGCGACGGATTCCCCGGGGATGAAGATGCCGGGGATGGATATGGGCAGCGGCGGGATGGCGCTGATGCCTGGAATGCTTTCGGCGGAGCAGATGGAGGCGCTGCGGGTGGCGAAGGGTGCGGAGTTCGATAGATTGTTTTTGACAGGGATGATTCAGCATCACGGTGGCGCGCTGACGATGGTGAAGGATTTGTTTGACACCGCGGGCGCGGGACAGGATGCCGACCTTTTTAACTTCGCCACGGATGCGGACAATACGCAACGGGCGGAGATCCGTATTATGCAGGGGATGCTGGAGAAAAAATCGTCAGGGGAGAAACGATGAACCGAGTGTCCAGTGTTGCGCTGCGTGTGGCGGCGGCTGCGCTTATTTTGTGTTTTGGAGTGAGCCGACTGGCGGCACAGGAACGGACGCCTGCGACTCAGCCTCCAGCGACCTCACCGTCAGCAACCCCGCCGCAAGCGACGCCGCCGTCGGCAACTCAGCCTCCAGCGGCTCCGCCATCCGCGACTCCGTCTCCAACCACACCGTCTCCCGCAGACCAGGCTTCCGCAAAGCAGGCGCCCGCGGAGGAACCCGCGCCCGAAGCGCAAGAGGAAGAGAAGAATCCCTTTGCTCCGGAGCCGGCGCCAGTGTTGCCGCCGGGCATGATGGGATCGGATGCGAGCGATCCGCGCGCCAAGCTGACGCCAGGGCTGTATGACGCGGGGGAAACGTCGATGGGCATCAAGCACTTGACGCTGTTGAAGAAGGCAGACGCGTTTCAACTGGGGACGGACGATCCCGATGATCCCAAGGTGGAAAAGATGATTGGGCAGCTGGGGATCAACAACACGGCGAAAATACCGAAGCCGAC
>Ga0209040_10003538_pt1 | contig 11967 bp, 17 predicted proteins | sample BogFormECP12_OM3_FD_188240 | JGI IMG/M metagenome (GOLD analysis project Ga0209040, IMG submission 188240) | Bog forest soil microbial communities from Calvert Island, British Columbia, Canada - ECP12_OM3 (SPAdes) (version 2) | ecosystem: Environmental > Aquatic > Freshwater > Wetlands > Bog ... | reverse complement strand
GTTGACTGTTCGTTGCGTGACCGCAGAAGTGGCAGGTCTTGTACGGGCCGTCACCTTCCAGATCGTGCTGACCACAAGAACAGCGCATCGCGCGAACCTCGTCGACGTTCCGACGCGCTTGCTCTTCAGCCCCGAAGTCGAAACTGGCTCGTATGGCCTGGACCGCGAGGAGATCTTCTTCAACTGCATGAACGAGATCCCGCGTCTTTTCAGGGACACCGATCACGTCATCAGCAAACTGTTCGGCGTCGCGATCTTCAAGCAACCCATCCCAGCGAGATGGATCAAGACCTGCTGGTCTGCGAAGAGGCCCGAGTTTCTCACCAAGAAGCAGCGCTAAAGCCGACCCACTCTTCGTGGCTCCCTTGTCGGTCCCGACCGGTGTACGCTACGCGGTATCTCCATGTACCACCTCGGTCTAGGCAGCGACGGCGGCTTCAGGCGGTTCGGACTCGGTCAAGCCGACGTCACGCAAGACCCCGGCTATCAAAACGCTTGGGGCACGATCGTGGGGCAGCTCAACTCCGAGGGCGCCGGCTCGACGGACATTCAAGGCGCTGCCTATGCTCTTCAGTCGTCATGGGAGACGCTCGTCGGGCAGGGCATGAGCGGTAGCGATGCACTCAGCGCAGCGACCAAGTACGTGATGAACGGCCAGACCATTGCTGGTGCGGCCGATCTCGTCGAAGGTCTCATCAATGCAGGGGCGTCGAATTCACCTGTACCAGGACTGCTCGAGACCTCAACGGGAGTGATGATCGGCACCATGGTGCTTGCCGGCGCGGTGAGCGCAGGCGTCGGAGCAGCCATCGTCGGAGCAGCCGATGTTCTCATCACGCTCTTGCAGGGATCGGGCCTCTTCGGCAGCACACCGAGCGGACAGAGTTACTGCGGTAACTTGACGGTCAGCGGACCGGGTCCGTCGTACATGCTGCCTGGACAGAGTTCGCCGGATTCGAGCGCATCCAAGCTTTGCGTGCTCGTCTACGACCCGTACTTCACACCCGGTCCCGATCCATCCAAGCCAGGAGCGGGAGTCGCTCCGGGATCGGCCAGATGGAGACACTTCCCCGTCTACACCGCGCCGCCCAGGCCCTTCGACTTTCCACCCGACAATGTTTGGTTCAACTCGAGTTGCAGTAGCTACAACCGGGGCACTGTCATCGGCTACGGCATGATGGGTGGCAGCCAGATGTCATGGACGCCTCACCCGAACGACCAGAGCGTTTCTTACACGTTCGGAGCTGGTCTGTGCTTTCCGCAAAACATGTACTGCCCGTGTCGCTTCATCGACGCGGCGTTCCCATACTTCCACCAGATCGAGTGTGAAGCAGCAGCCGGACCCGCTTTGTTCGCGCTGGCTGATCCGCGCGCAATGCTGCCTGACGTCATGCAACCGCTCTGGAACTTCCAGAATGCGTTCTGGGCGAACCTCAAGCTCAACTGGGAGTACGCACTCAACGGTTTGAATCCTCCCGCACAAGACTGGGAGGTGCTCGTCCACACGATCCGCACCTGGAACAAGGCCCACGAAGCGGGTACCGGCTACGATCTCTATCCGTCGACGCAGACTGTCTGGACTCCAAACGGTACGACGTGCAGCGGGATTCCACCCTGGTACGCACAGATCCTCACGAGCTCGATCATCAGCAACCCGGTGTCTGACATCATGAGTCAGAACAACCAAGCCGTGCACATCAACACTGGAGCGAAGAAGAACTTCACGCTCCAAGGCGTGACGATGACTGGCAGCAGAAGCGGTGTGCCACTTCACATGGGTGCGGGCGGAATCCGCCTCACCGGGCGACCCATCGGTACGCCCACACCCACGCCCGCACCTGCGACAGGCATGAGCGCAGGCGCCAAGGTCGCTCTCACGTTCGGAGCGATCGGTGCCGTCGGTCTCGGCGCTCTGTATTGGTACGCGCACACGCACCACATGACCATGAAGCAAGCGGTGCAGACCCTCACGCATCGCCATCGACAACTGCCCGCGCCTGCACGCAGACGCTACCGATAAGGCTCAGACCTCTGGGTACCAGATGTTGCCCCGGTCGCCGGAGTTGAACTCCTCCCAATCGCCATGGACGATGCCGTCGAAGCCCAGCGACCGCATGTAGTAGGTCATCGGATGGTACTTGCGCTCGGCTTCGGATCGATTGATAGCGCTCCGCGCGCGGTGCAGATCGAGATCGAGCCGAAACACACTCGGGATCTCTAGCTTGAGTCTGTACTTTTGCGCTTCGCTCGATGCCTGGAAGGCAGCGCCTCGAAGCTCCTTGGCAGTGCGTTCGAGCTCCCAGTAGTCGACGTCCTCGTTGTACGGCTCGCGGTATCGCAAGCGCATGAACTCCTCGAACGCTTCGTCGGCTTCTTGTTTGAGCTTGATTGCCGACGTTGCTGCACCCGGGAAGCACAGAAGCGCCTTGCCAACTTCGTGGACGTTTCGAGCTTCCTCGATCGACCACGTCATGCGCGGATCATCGGGACCGCCGATGACACGGTACACACCCCGAAGGTTGCTGTAGTCGACGGCCCGGCGATGAAGCGACGGTCCTGCGGCCGATCCAAGCGCTGCCGACAGAGTGCCGAAGAAGTAGAGCCCCGAACCGAAGTGTCCTGTTCCGCGTCCGCATTCGCCTCTACCGAAGCGTTCACCCAGACGTGGTGCTCCTGTTCGGTAGAAGATGCGTCGCGAATGCGCCGCACGGACAGCGCGTCGCGTGTCGATGCACGCTAGCGCCTGGAGCTCGACGTCGAACTCGATGTCCGACTCGTCTGCCGGCTCGACGGCATCGGTCCACGGGTAGACCATGTCAGCACGGGAGCTCAGACCAGTAATCAGCGACCCGGCCTCCGGGATGCGCTTTGGGCGCGTACTTCACGGAGTAGATGCACACGCCTCGCTCATCAAGAATCCGCACAGGGTTCGGGCTGCGCACCTGACGGCTGGCAACGAACTGCGCGTGACCTTTGGCCCAATCGACGGCTTCTTGGCGAGTGACAAACGAGAACTCGTGCGCCAGAAAGTACGTCTTCGTGGACGGCACGTTCTGGGGACGCGCCACAAAAAGCGGATCGTTGACAGGCGTCGAGTTTCGAACGAACACCATAACCTGCCACTGATGGACGCGGCCATCGCGCCCGATACGTGTCTTGTCCGGCTCGATCTTGTACTCATAGACGGGCCAGTACGTGCTCGGCGGTGTCCACGGATTCCGTCTGGGGTTGCGTACTGGCCGCAGTCGAAACGTCGGTCTTCGACGATCCTCTTTCGCCTGTGCTTGTCCTTGCTGATAGCCGTCGTACCAGACGTTCACGAGCCGAAGATCGGGCGACGATCGACCCGTCTGGAAGTCCGCAGGGTTTTCCCCGATCTGTCCCATGCGTCCCGCTTCGTACCCACGCAGACGCGCGTGCCGAATGACATCCATGGCAACTGGAGTGTCGCTCCACGTGTAGATCCACGAACCGCGCTGACCACGCGCGTCTCCGAGCCACGTCACGAACCGTTCGCTTGCGAGTTTTGTCGGGTTCTCGTGATCAGATGCCGACGCAAGCGACGCCAGAACCACCACACCACCTACAGCCACGATAGCGAGCGGCAAATTCATCGACGACATGGCTCACCCTTCGTGAACGGCGATCCCTGCCTCGAGCCGATTGTTCATCACACCAAGCCGTCGTGCAGCAACACGCGCCGGTACCAGCGGAAACCACGCTACGACGCAGTCGTCGAAGTCGTCCACGATGGCTAGCGCGTCCTCAGGTTCGAACCCGAACGTGATGAGGTCCATGATGACGCAAGCCACGTAGCGGCTCATCTTGTAGAGCGGCTTCGGCGACGGATGCATCGGAACACGCGACCGATACATCGTGAGAAACTCTTGTGCGAGATCCTTGCTCGGCGTGCCCTCGATCCACTCGTCGCGAACGAAGTGGCCGTAGCCGTCGATGATCTTCTGCACCTGCTTGTGTGTGAGTCCCTGATCCTCAAGCTGCACGGAGACGCGGTTCACGTACTCCACGATGTCCGTGAGCGTGAACTCGTCCTCACTAAACCCCGCAACTGCCATCGCCGTACTCCTCATCGCAGGACCGGACGCCCCTGGTAGTAGATGACTCTCTTCTTGGGCGGTTCGCAACCGGCAGCATCCAGATCGTCGGCGTACCAGACGCTCCAGAGCACGGCGACTTCTCCGCCATTCTGTACGTGCTCACACGTGTAATCGACGCCCTCGCTCGTGAGCGGGTTGCCGAGCCACGCGCCAATCTTACGCCCACTCGGGAGAGTGATCGCATTGAGACACGTCTCGTTGGATCCACAATGCTGCACGCTGTCCGCATCGCCACCGCCGTCGTCGAACGGACCCTTCGGGAAATCGTCCGAGTCGTAGCTCGACTCGTCAGACTCGTCTTCGGGCGCTTCGCCGGCTTTGGTGAGCTCGATCCGGATCTCGTCGCCGCAATCCTCGCAGTAGATGTCCGCCGCATAGATGTAGACCTCGGTGACCGCTTCGGTGGCCCTCGCGAGATCGACGAGCGCAGCGCGCGTGAGAGGGTGCATCAGCGGCCTAAGCTACCACCTTCGTGGCCCCCTTGTCGTGCAGCGCTTTTAGCCCCGAAGCGCTTGCCAGATTAGCTTCGCCCACGCGACGTACGAGGTTGGATGGATGCCATCAGGTCCAATCGGGATGGTTGCAGGCGGAATCACGGTCACTCCAAGCGAGGCAATGACGGCGCGCACAGCAGCCAGCCGGTCGTTTGGCATCATGGGCGGGTCGATCCACACAACTGTTGCGCCGAGCGCGGTGATCTGGTCCCGGATGGTCTGGTAGTAGCTCGCCGGGGGATTCACGTATCCGATGTCGTTGGTTCCGAGGCTGACCAGCACGATGGTTGGCTTGAAATCCGCAAGCCAGTCGCCACACTGCCCGCATGCGCTCGCGTGCGTCGCCCACTGCTTTGGGGTTGTGCCGACATGTCCTTCGGACTGGAAAGCTACGCCGTCCATTGCAGCGAGAGACTTGAGCTGAGGTCCGAGCCCGACCGCGAGGCTGTCACCGATGAGCGCTACCCGCGTGGGAGAGAGTCCAGGGCTGCTCTTCGGCACGAGCAAGAGGTAGCCGAGGTAGGCAATGATGCCGCCGGCTGTACTTAGCAGCGCGATCTTGCGCGCTGTGCGAATCATCGCTTCTTGCGAGCGTAGAAGTTCTGGATCGACTCGACGATGACGCCCGGGTCGACGCCTTCGACGAAGATATGCCAGCGATCTTCAACTTCATCGCGATCATCGCGTGGCACCCACACTTGAGGAGTCTGATTGAACGGCGCGAACCCGCCGATGATGGTTCCGTCGTAGTGGATGGTATCGATCAGAAACGACATGCCACCCCTGGTGCCGTCGCGAGGTTCAGAAATCGCTAGGTAAACCGTGATCTGGACGTAGTCCATGATCGATTCGGCTTCAGCTTCGTTCAGAGGCATGCCCTCGGGGGCTGCCGCGCTAGCGGGGTAGACGCTGATTCCCCAAGCGAACTCCCCGTCGTGTTGCTCGGTGTACGGCCCCTCGACCATGAAGCCTTGGTCTTGGCAGGCGTCACCGATCATCTCGAGGAGCTGAACGATCTTGGGTTCGTAACGCTTCGCGATCTTGGCGATGCGCTCCTTGTCTTCGACGTAGGCGACCATCGGCGGGCAGTGTACCGTAAAGCAGCGATGGCTGCTCCGCGACGAAACCCAGTCGATCGAATGAGCCCTGCGGAGCTCGTATCGCTCAGCGCCGGCATCAGCGAAACGAAGGCGATCTGGCTCCTCGACCAGATCGGAGGGCTGCCGGGCCTCTTTCGTGCGGGTACTGGGGAGCTTATCGAGATCATCGGGCAAGCGCCTGCCGTGCGCCTTCGCGCGGCAATCGAGCTCGGCACTCGCATGATCGAGGAGATGGCCAAGCCAACAACGCCGATCCTAGACAGCCCGGAGTGGGTGCAGGCGTGGGCAGCGCCGAAACTCTTGCCTCTCGACTACGAGGAGCTCTGGGTCCTGGCTCTCGACGGCCGTCATGGTCTTCGTGCAGCCAAGATGGTGGCTCGCGGCGGCGTTCACGGTTTGCACGTCGGCGTGCGAGATGTCTTGCGCATTGCCCTTCGTGAAGGTGCCAGCGGGTTTGTACTCGTTCACAACCATCCGAGTGGAGATCCCACCCCGAGCGACGAAGACATCGCCTTCACGAAAGCCGTCGCCGAGGCTTCAAGAGGCATCGGGACTCCCCTACTCGACCATGTCATCGTGACGAAGAAGGGTTTCACGTCGTTCAAGAAGCAGGGACTTCTGTAGCGAGACCGACAAGGAAGCCACGAAGGTGGCGGTTGAGGTAAGCTGTGCGCATGAACTACGCCTCTTCTACGGGTACGCACCGTCGCCGTCGATCGAGCCACTCGAGCGAGGCTTACGCGCTAGAGCAACGCGCTGATGTGCGCGCGGTCGTGCACGACACGTACGGCACGGAGAATCCGAGTGGCGGAAGCGTGCTCGCGGTGATTCTCGCGCTGGCTGCGGGAAGCGTCGGCACGTACTTTCTCATGCGCTACCTCTACAACACGTCGGCTCTGAAAGATCCAGCGGACATCACGCAGGCCAAGGTGAACCTGGCTTCGATCGCGAGTCAGCCTAGCAACCCGATGCAAGTCACCTACACGCAGGACGCGCCCATGTCGGCCGTCACGCTGGCGTTCACGCAGGGACTCGCGCAGTTCCAGGCATCGGTCAACTCGAAGACGGACGGAACGACTCTCGCGCAGCTCCAGAAGGCTATCGGTTCGACGCCGCCTTTGCCGATCCGTACCGATGGTGTGCTCGATCCGGCGACCTTCGACTGGCTCACGCTCTACGCCAACGGGTGAGCCGTGAGCTGCTCGGAGCAACCGATCCCGCAAGGGTGGCGCGTCTGGCGCGGAGCCGTGCCGACGCCAATCACGCAAGCCGCGATGGACATTCGCGACCACGTGCGGTCGTACCAGCTCGGATCGGTTGCCAAGACACTCGACTACAACGGTCAGACCGTCGCGTTCTGGGTGTCGAACCACACTTGGACGTACAAGAACGGTGAGCTGCTGACGGGCATCTGCATCTGGGGCGTCTCGGTGCTCATCCCGCCAGCAGGCGGAGCATCTGCGACTGCCACACCGTTTCAAGACGACATCGGGACGCCCGATCCGTCAGCAGCCGTGTACGGAGAATCGACGCCGGAGATTGGTGGGCAGCTCTCGAACGGCAACGGTTCGAAGTTCCTGCTCCTCATGATCGGACTCGGCATCGGGCTCGCCGCCCCGGGGCTCTACGCCCTCGCAACGCAACTGGGCAAGCCAGAGCGGCTTGCGATGAATCCGTGCTGCCGCAGATGAAGGATCGGCCCATGGAGTACACGTCCAGCGCGCTGCTTCTCCTCGAGTGGGAGAATGACGTCTGCCACCTGTGCAAAGGCGCCCGTCCGCACCACGAGAGTGGGTGCGTCATTGACCACGCACTCGAAGAACGCGGCTTCGTGTTGCAAACGAACCGTGATGCAGGTAGAAAACTTCTTGACTTGACGCCTGAAAAGACGGCTGTACCTCAAATGCGCATGGTGTAGCATCAGCCCATGCGCCACCACCGCCATTCCCGCGAAGAGATCTCGAACGAAGGCTTCGTCAGCAACCCGCTCGCGCTCCTCGAGAACCCGGTTCTCTTCGAGAACCCTCTCTCCGAAGGCGCCAAGATCGGCATCGGTGTGGGTGTGGTCGCAGCGCTCGGCGTCGCGGCGTACTTCATCTTCAAGCCCAAGACGGCCGCCAGCAGCAGCAGTAGCGGTGCGGCTGTACCTGCCATCGCGACGGCCGGTCCGTACCAGCCGGTTACCGTCATGCAGCAGGGTGAGACGTACCTGTTCAGCGCACCACCGATTGCGGGGGTCACGCTCGTTCAGGCTGTGAGCTCTCTCCAGACCGCAAGCGCGAACAGCCCCAACGTCGCGACGGTGGGCAAGTTCAACGTGCTGCAATACTGGGACGTGGGTCAGGTCCCTGCGAACTGGCCGTCGAGCGATAGCAACTCGAACGAGTGGCGCATGGTCCTCACCCTCTCCGGCGGCACGCAACCGGTGCCCGCGCCCATGGGAGGCAACGTCTTCTCAACGGGCGGCGCGGTCGCAGGAGTCGGCTACGTCCCTCCCGTCCACCCGTCTCACTATCGCGGCACGTCAGCAGGAATGACGGACATGCTGAGCATGAACTCCCGCAACGCCGGCGTTGTGCAGGCAGCACGGTCTATGCTGCGCGCAGGCGACGTCGGCTACCGACCTCCCGTCGATCCGTCGCACTATCGCGAAACATCGGTAGGGCTGACCGAGATGCTGCGCAGCAGCACGCGTCTGGCGGGTGTCGGCATGCACTCTTTCGTGCACACAGGACCGCCCATACCTCATCCTCCGCAAGGTTGTTCCAATCCACTCCTGCACTGCATGACGGATTCTCAGGGGCACATTCAGTGCTCCTGGGGCTGCGACTAGGAGAAGGCCATGCGTCGTCGTCGCCAACGCAATCCGTCTCGGGAGTTCCGCGCCGTGCATCATCCCATGCATCGTGAGGAGGTCTCGAACGAGGGTTGGGTCAGCAACCCGCTCAACCTGCTCGAGAACCCGATTCTCTTCGAGAACCCGCTCTCGCAGGGAGCGAAGGTCGGCATCGGTATCGGTGTCGTCGCGGCAGCCGGCGTGATCGCGTACATCCTCTTCAGCTCGAAGACTGCGTCGGCTGCCCCGCAACCGGCGCCGGCACCCAAGTGCCCAGACGGTTCGCTACCGCCGGGTGGCAACCTGACGAACTGTCCCCCGCCGCACATGGGACCAAACGATCCAGACGCGCCTCCAGGCGGCTGGGCGTACAACGGAAGCGTCTCGGCGAACGTGCAGCAAGCAGCCACCGCACTTGCCGCTGTCGATCCGTGCCAGAAGTCGAGCGAGCAGCTTGTACGAAACTTCCAGGCTGCTGCGGGTCTTTCGATCACTGGCGGTGTCGGCGATCCGAACGCGGTCTCACCTCCGGGCACGGACGGTCGCTACGGCGGTGACGCCGAAACCGCGCTCGCGCAGTACGTGCCGAACCCGCCGCAAGCCTGCTACTCGAACGCAAACCCGAACTCGCGACCTTCATGGTGGGGAGCTCCGGGGACATACACGAACCCGTGAGGAGTCGATCCATGCGTCATCACATGCACCGCGAGGAGCTCTCGAACGAGGGCGTGTTCAGCAACCCGCTCAACCTGCTCGAGAACCCGGTTCTCTTCGAGAACCCGCTCTCCGGTGGCGCGAAGGTGGCGATCGGCGTGGGCGTTATCGCAGCGCTCGGCGTCGGAGTGTACTTCCTGCTCAAGCCGGCTGCTGCATCGACCAACCCACCCGTCACCGACCCCACATCGGTTCAGACAGCGCAGCAGCAGCTTGCCCTCATCGCAGGCGCTGGTCTCGCGACTGGACTGTCTCCATCGAGCTACACCCAGGCAATGGTCAACGGCAACCCGAACGATCCGTCGTTCAAGGCTGCCCTCGCCATCTTCCAGGCAGCGGTCAACGCTCACGGTGGGTACACGCCGCCCGGCGGTACGGCAGTGCAGCTCAACACGTCAGGCGTGCTCGATCAGACGACCGCCGCAGCACTCGCTGTCGTCGCAGGCTCCGCACCGATGAAGGTTTCTGCAACAGGAGCTCCGGTACCGGACGTCGCGACATCGGGTCCGTACACCAACATCACAGGTTCGAGCATGCAGCCCGGGGAGACATACCTCTTCAGCTCTCCGGCGCCATCGGGTTCTACGGTCCAATCGGCTGCCGCCAACCTCACCAGCGCGGGGTTCACCGTTCTTCAGTCGTGGGACCTCGGGCAGCAACCAGCGAGCTGGCCGATCGACGATCCAAGCGAGATGGAGTACCGCTTCGTCATCCAGAACAACACCGGTTCGGTCGCCAACGTCGGTGCGGGCAACCTCTACACGACGGGCGGGATGACTGCCGGACTGCCTGCCGGCGTCGGTACACTGCCGCCGGTGCGAGCGTGCCCGGCCGGAACGTTCTTCGACCCCACCACCTACAGCCAGACCGGCAACGGTTGTGTCTCTTCGCTGTGGCAGTCGATCGCGCCAGCTACAGGCGTGCCGTCGTACATCCAGTCCGCCTTCGCGAACTGGTACAACGGTAGCGGCGCCAGGCCACAACCACTGCCTGCGGGCATGCCGGCGCCTCCCGGAGGAAGCTGGACAGCGGTCGCCGTCATCCAGGGACACACGTACTACTTCGCTGCGAGACTGACGGCCGGCGTCGGCGTGCAGTGGTGGGTGTACCAACCGGCCATGTATCACGTGGCTCCTCACTACGGCGTCGGTCCAGGCAGTCGAGCCTTCACACCCGTAGCGTAGGGTGTCCGCGCAGAAAGGACCGAACTACGATGTATCGATTGCCTCCCGCTCGACACAACCCGTACCTGGCGTACCCGCACGCGCGCAACCCATATCTGGCGGGCGCTGGGGTGGGTACGGCGGTCAGCCCGGTGACACCGCCGATCGGGCCTTGGGGACCTGACAGTGGCAGCAAGTGCGTTCGCATGGTCTGTACCGTGGACAGCCTCACCCATCAGATGAACTGCCACGACTTCTACTACATGTGCTGATCGCGTAAACTCGTGTCAACGCACCAGAACATGCTCGGTCAAGCCCAAACCACGATGACCTGGGATCCCCAGGACATCTCGAGCGGCTCGTTCACGTTTCAGCCGGGCACGTCGTACGCCATCCTCGCCAGCGTCGACAACGGCAAGTCGACCACCGACGTCACGAGCTACGTCCAGGGCAAGGGCTTCCAGGTCTCGTACATCTGCGAGCCTCCGGGCGGCTGCACTCGCAACGAGTACAACATCGACACGTGGCTCGCTGGCATCACGGCGCCAGCGCGCAGCGGCGAGCGCTGGGTCTACGCCGAGGGTCAGTACACGGGCACCGATCCGTGGACCATCCCCATCGTCGACAGCTTCCCGGCGACGCTCGCTGTCACCTACAACATCGCCAACATCTTCATGGCGGTAGCTGCCCCGGCACCGGATCCGAACGACAATCCGGTCAATCCGCCGCTGCCGAGCGAGCCCACGACGCCCATCGCGGTTGCTGCAACGATGTCGCCCTGGGTGGCTGCTGGGATCGGCGCTGCCGTGGGCGTTGTTGGCGGCCTGTCGTGGTTCTTCTGGGAGCGCTATCGACATCGAACAGCGATCGGGGCGCACGAACCCATCGCGAACCCGTGGATTTGCAGCGGGTGCAGTTGGGCCGATCCCGGTCAAGGTCTGAAGTGACTCAGACCTTCACGCGCATCACTTGAAGCTGCGCCATATTCGACTGCGCGCCTGGAAGCCCTGAACCCGAAATCTCGGCTCGGAGATCTACGGTGTACACTCCTGCCGTGAGCGGACCTGTCTCGAAGAGCACCTCGTAAGGGAAGGATGCATCGGCGCCTTCCATGAGATTGCCTTGGACACCCGAATTGTTGATGAAGATCGCTGCACTGATGGAGTTGGAAACTCCAGTGTGACTGAGATTGACGATGCTACCGGCGCCTTGGATGACGAGCTTCTCACCGTCGCCTACCGTCATGCTGATGGGCGCGCTGACGACCGATGTGTAACCGTTGTCCGCCAGCACGACAGTGCTCCCCGGAGCTTGAACGAACTGCGTCTCGAGCAGTCCAGCAGACGCATTCGATCCGGGCGTACCCGTAGGGCCGGTGGGACCTGCGGGCCCGGTCGAACCCGTAGCGCCCGTGGGGCCTGAGGGTCCGACCGATCCTTTTGCACCTGCGGGTCCTGTCGTGTTGGTGGAGCCTGACCACGTTGCGCCAGCGTTGCCACCAGTTGGTGCAGGAGCCGGCGCCGGTGCTGTCGTTGCGGATCT
>Ga0209040_10003536_pt1 | contig 11968 bp, 9 predicted proteins | sample BogFormECP12_OM3_FD_188240 | JGI IMG/M metagenome (GOLD analysis project Ga0209040, IMG submission 188240) | Bog forest soil microbial communities from Calvert Island, British Columbia, Canada - ECP12_OM3 (SPAdes) (version 2) | ecosystem: Environmental > Aquatic > Freshwater > Wetlands > Bog ... | reverse complement strand
AAGGTCGAGCCGCCCGAGCCAAAGATAAAACCGCCCAAGCCTGTGATTGAGCCGCCAAAGCCAATGGAGGTGAATATCCCCACGCCTCCGACTCCGAAAATAGCGCCTGCGCCTCCCAAGGCAGTGTCGCCGCCGCCGCAACCCAAGGTGGGACTCTTCAAGAGCTCGCAGCCTACGCTGGTGGCGAATAACACAGTAGCACCGACGCCCAAGACGGGAGGCTTCGGCGATCCTGTGGGGGTCACACCCAACCCCAACGCCACCAGGCCGGCCACGATTGCCGCGGTGGGTTCGTTTAACGGAACTCCCGGAATCGGACAGCCCGGCGCCGGAGCGGCGCGCCAGGGATCGGTGAAGGGCGTAGCCTTCGGCTCGGGAGTGGCAAATGGAGTTCCCGGCGGCAAGGATGTGCATGGGACCGTCGCTTCCGCCGGATTTGCCAATGGAGTGGTTGGCGGTACCGGCAAACCTGGTGGGACGGGTAGAGTCGAAAAGGCTGGATTCTCGGGGACAGGGTTTGGGCAGGCAGCGCCCGCAGCGCCGAAAGCGCAACAGCAAGCGGCGGCCACCCCAATCGTGGTTCTTTCGAAGCCTAAGGCCGCCTATACGGCAGAGGCCCGCCAGCTGAAGATCGAGGGCGACGTAAAACTCGAGGTGCGCTTTACAGCTTCGGGCCATGTAGAGGTTCTGCAGGTGCTCAGCGGTCTGGGGCATGGACTGGATGAGCAGGCGAAGACCGTCGCACAGGGCATTCAATTCAAGCCAGCAACCAAGGATGGACACGCGGTAGACCAGGTCACTGTAATACGGGTGACCTTCCAGTTGGCCTAGATTTGTTTGCCCGTGGGCCCTGGACTTTCGATCCCGGGACTTTCGATCCGGGCATGGGACCGGACTCCAGGGCCTTCGGCATTTTCCGGGAAAATGTGTTGCCCGGACAGAAGAATTGCAAATGGGTACAGGGCTATCCCGAATGGGAGAGATTGGAACAGAAGATGGTAGAGAGTAAAGATATGAGAAAGAGAAAGATTAGGAGCCTGTTAATGTCTCTCCGCAATATGTGCACCTTGGGTCTGGCGTTGCTCTTGAGCGTCGGTGCCGCCAACGCAAAGAAAGAAGCGAAATATGTAAAGCCGTTTCCCCTCACGCCCGAGCAGGCAGCGCTTATACAGAAAGCCGTCGATCGGGAAAAGACGACTGTCAAGCAGATCCAGAAGAGCACACCGGTGGTGCAGACCTACATCCAGAACACCCGGCCAGATCCCAAGCTCCAGACGGTGCCTGTTTCGGATGAATACATCGTCGCTCGCGTGGATTTCGGCAAAGCCTTCGTGGCCAATCCCTATGAAACCCGGACGGCCAAGGGAAAGGGCTTCTTCAAAGGCACGAAAAAGTTTCTGGGAGATCTGACCAAGAGCTTCAACATCAGCTACTCCGCCACGGGCTTCATGGACATGATGTTCCTGGACCCCGTGAGCTTCGATCAGCAGCATTATGATTTCAGCTATGTCCGGCGCGATTTCCTGGGGGGCGTGCGCACCCTGGTCTTCGATGTAAAGCCAAAGCCCAAGGAAGGCTACGGACGATTCTCCGGGCGCATCTGGGTCGAAGACCAGGATGGCAACATCGTCCGCTTCAACGGCACCTATACCGGCAACAACAGCGACCAGGTGTCCCGTTATTACCACTTTGACAGCTGGCGCCAGAATGTTCAGCCGGATGTCTGGCTGCCGACTGCGATCTATGTGGAAGAAACCCAGACGAGCGATTCGACGAAGGCCACCGGCTTCCACGCCCAGACCTATTTCTGGGGCTACTCGCTGAAGCTGCCCCAGCATGAGGGGGAAAGCGAATCGATCCAGGTGGAGAATGCCCAGGATCAGAGCGATCAATCGCAGGATGTGAGTCCGCTGCAGGCGAAACGCCAATGGATTACCCAGGCAGAGAACAATGTCCTCGACCGCCTTACGCAGGCCGGCCTGCTGGCTCCGCCAAGCGATTTCGATAAAGTACTCGAAACGGTTACAAATAACATCGTCATCGGCAGCAAGCTGGCGCTACCCGACGATATTCACTGCCGTGTGCTGCTGACCACGCCGCTCGAATCGATATCCATCGGCAACACCATCCTGCTGAGTAAGGGCCTGGTGGACGTGCTGCCTTCGGAAGAGGATCTGGCAGCGGTACTGAGCTTCCAGCTTGCCCACATCGTTCTGGGGCATCATATCGACACCCGGTACGCCTTCAACGACCGCATGCTCTTCCCTGACGAGGCGACCTTCCAGCGCTTCCACATGAACCACTCGGAGATTGACAATCAGACAGCTGCCAAAATGGCTGCCGAGTTGTTCAACGCCTCGGTATACCACGACAAGGGCGCAAGCGTCGGCCTGTTCTTCCAGGCTGTGCAAATGCGCCAGAAGGAATTGACCTACCTGCTGACACCGCGCCTGGGGGATTCGCTCATCAAGCCCGACGGCACGCCGTGGCTGGCCGCGCTGGGACAAGGCGCTCCCAAACTGAACATGGACGATTTGACCCAGATTGCCGCGCTTCCTCTGAACAGCCATCTGAAGATCGATCCCTGGGACGACAAGGTTCTACAACTGAATGTGAAACCGGCGCCGCTGCTGACCGCCCGTGACAAGATGCCCTTTGAGGTCACGCCGATCTACTACCGCCTGCAGCGCTATCAGCCGCCTGTTCAGGCGCTTCCCTCAACGGCCGCGGCTGCGGCACCCGCCAACGCTGCACCCGCTGCTACAGCGCCGGCCGACGCAGCACCGGCCAATGCAGACCCGGCAACAACGCAGCCGCTACCACCCACCACGGCTACAAATCCAGCTCCGCCGGCGGCCAGCCCTCAATAAGCAGTGCCCGGAATGGCGCGCCGGCTCCCGTTTCGGGTCCGGCGCTCTTCCGGAAAAGCTTTTTTGCCACAAATGGCTGCCGCGGCTTTTGCAAGCTGGAGTTATCACATCTCAAATCTTGGAGACAGTAGACGTGCTCAAAAAGATTCTGATCCTCAGCTTCCTCCTCGGGTCCGGAGCAGCATTTGCCCAGGTGGCCCCCTCCGTTCAAGGCGGGAATTCGACACTATGGGTGGGCGGCGAATTCTCAAGCTTCAACTCGGACTACACTCCCGACAAGCGACTTTTGGGAATCGGCGTTCTGGTGGACTACAACGTGACGCCGAGGTTCGGAGTGGAAGGCGAGGGACGCTGGATGAAGTGGAATGCTGTCGGCCAGCAGTCGCAATATGACTATCTCGCTGGACCCAAAGCCCGGTTGCTTGGATATCACCGCCTGTCTCTCACCGCCAAGTTTCTAATCGGCGGAATTTGGATCACCTATCCCTTCGGCATTGGAACCGGAAGCTATTTCGCATACGTTCCGGGTGGATACGGCGAGTACCGCATCTCGCGAAAATTCGCAGTACGAGGCGACTACGAATACCAGTTCATCCCCACGGCGCCCGGGTTTCAGGGTTTACCAAACCACGGTCTCACTCCTCACGGTTACAGCGCAGGCGTCACCTATCGCATTCTCGGCGTCCGCTAGGACTCGACACGAAGGCACTACCGATGGAACGAACGAGAAAAGGCCGGGTGAAAACCCGGCCTTTTCTGCATTTGTACAGATGATCGATAAGAGATGAATCGCCTCTGACAGGCGGGTTCCTGTTTGTCCTCTGCCTCGGTCAGCCTAGAAGTGATAGGCAACCCCAATCGAGGGATCGCTGATGTTGTAATAGCGGTTGGTGTTTAGATTTGGATCGTTGAAGTGGGGCGCCTTCACTACGATACCGCGATACTCGACGCGGATATCGAAGCTGGGGCTGAGCTCGTAGGCGATGCCGCCCCCGTAAAGGGCGCCAACATTGGTGCTGCGGCCAAGATTCTGAAGCTGCGTCTTCTGGTCATTGATCGGCCCAAAGATAAAGCCACCCGGACCGCCTTCGAGGAACGGGTTGAAGTTCTTGTAGGTGAAGTTGTAGACGTAGGCTCCGGAAATTTCCTGGAAGCGATCATGAACCAGCACATTATTCGTGGGGTTGATAAAGTGTTGCACTTGCTGCGCATACTGGTAGTTCACCTCAAGCCCGCTATGCGGGGTGAGCAGGTACCGGTAGCTGACCAGAAAGCCGATTCCGGTGGTAGAGCTCTGTTGAACAGCATTTCCGGCGACAAACGGCGGAATCACTGCCGTTGCGCTCACGCTGACATCCATGCGGCTCTCCTGGGCAAAACCAGCCACCGCCATGAAGGGCAGCAGCAACAGCAACAACAGACTCTTCTTCATTCGTCTCGTAAACCTCTCGCCCGCCGCGGCGGGCGCAACGCGTCTCGGGCTCAATTTATTAGCGGAGCCGGTTCCCCGGTCCACTTCGTAATTGTACCTGCGGAATGAGGTTTCTACAGCATCCCGCGAACATCGGCGAACGATCAGCGGGCGTGCTCGGCGCGGTAACTGAAGGGCGAGCCCCGTTCCTGAGAGAGTGCCTTGACGGCTTTCAGGAAAGCCAGGGCCGCATGGGACAAGGTCGCATTCTTCCGGTATGCCAGCAACAACTGCCGCTCGATCTTGAGCTCCGGCACCTGGACCTGAACCAGCTCGCCCCGCGCCAGCTCATGTTGAACCGTCAGCCCCGGGACCAGCGCGACGCCGTTACCCATCGCCACAAACCGCTTGATGGCTTCCAGGCTGGGCAGTTCGACATTCATGTTGAGCGGCGTCTTGTGCTTCTCGAAGAGGTCGATCACGCGCCGGCGCAAGGGCGAAACAACGTTATGGGCGACGAAATTCTGCGCCCCCAGGTCGCGGATCGCGACCCTCTTCTCTCGCGCCAGCGGATGCCGGGGATTGACGATGAAGACGACCGAATCGGTGTAAACGCCGATCAGATGAAGCTGCTCACCTGCCGGCCGGAAGGTAACGATACCCATCTCCACCGTGCGGTCGAGGATCTGTTCGGGAATGCGGCTGGCCAGCGCACGCTGCACCAGGACGCTGATATGCGGGCACACGCGGCGGAACTCGTCGAGCACGTGCAGCAGGTACAGACAGGTATATTCGTTGGCCGCCAGATGCAGCCTTCCGCGCTCCAGGGAGCGCAGCTCCTCGAGCGCTGAGGCGGCTTCGCCGCGCAGCTTCAACAGGCGCTCGGCATACTCGCGAAGCAGCACTCCGGCAGCGGTCAGCGTGCCCTCCCGCGAGGTGCGCTCAAAGAGCGGGTCGCCGATTTCTTCTTCGAGACGGCGAATCGCGTGGCTCACGGCGGGCTGAGTGCGGCGCAGGCGGATTGCAGCGCGCGAAAAACCACGCTCCTCGACGACGGCGAGAAAGGTTGCAAGCTGAGAGAGATCCATAAGCGACAGCCACACCTGGAGCAATAAGCTGTTCAAATATAACTTAGATTTATCGATTCAGTAGAAATTATAAATTTGAATTATGTGCAGGATTTTGGCACACTGAAGGACAAGAGAGTCTCACTTGCAGGGGATGTAGATGGGTCCAGACCGCGTTCATTTTTTTGATACGACCCTCCGGGATGGTGAACAGTCGCCGGGCTGTAGCATGACCCAGCACGAAAAGCTCCAGATGGCCCATGCGCTCGCCGATCTCGGGGTAGACATACTGGAAGCCGGCTTCGCTATTTCTTCAGACGGCGACTTCGCCGCGATCGACGCGATAGCCCAGGAGGTGCGCGGACCGGTGATCGCATCGCTGGCCCGGGCCAAGGCCGGAGACATCGAGCGTGCAGCACAGGCGCTCAAGCGCGGCCGTCGACCACGGATTCACATTTTTTTGGCCAGCTCCGATCTGCACCTTGAATACAAATTGAAGATGAGCCGCGAAGAGGCGCTCGACCAGGCGGCTCAATCCGTTGCACTGGCGCGCACATTGGTCGACGACGTCGAGTTTTCTCCCGAAGACTCCACGCGCACCGATCACGAATTTCTTTGCAGGATTGTCGCCGTGGCCATTGAGGCTGGCGCGACCGTCATCAACCTCCCCGACACCGTTGGTTACTCCGTCCCCGGCGATTACGCGGCTATGTTTTGCATGATTCGCGAGCGCGTGCCGGGAGCCGAAAAGGTCACCCTCTCCGCGCACACGCACGATGACCTCGGGCTGGCTGTAGCCAATGCTCTCGCCGCCATCGAAGCGGGCGCGAGGCAGGTCGAGTGCACCATCAACGGCATTGGCGAACGGGCTGGGAATGCCGCCCTCGAAGAGATCGCAGCGGCGCTGCACGTCCGCGCCGATCATTTCCCCGTAGAGCATGGGCTTAGGATGGACCACATCTATTCCGTCAGCCAGCTCTTGGGGAGGACGATCAGCTTCGCGCCGTCCCCCAACAAGGCCATCGTAGGCAGCAACGCCTTCGCACACGAGGCTGGCATTCACCAGCACGGCGTGCTCTCGAACCCGCTGACCTACGAGATCATGACGCCGGCTTCTGTCGGGGTTCCCAGCAATCGCATGGTCCTGGGTAAGCACTCCGGACGTCACGCGTTGCGCTCCCGCCTGATCGCGCTGGGTTATCACCTCGCGCCTGAGGATCTCGACATTGCCTACCGCGCCTTCACCGAGCTGGCCGACCGCAAAAAGGCCATCTACGACCAGGACTTGATCAACCTGGTGGCGCACCACCAACGGCATGAGGACTTGATCAACGACGAAACGGTTTCGAAGCCGAACTGAATTTTCGGCGGGCGCGCACGCCGCCACACTCGCAGGGAGACAACGATGAAGCTCAAAGTTCTGGTAGTCGCTGGAGATGGAATCGGACCCGAAGTCACGAGCGAAGCGGTGCGGATTCTGCGCTCCGTCGCCGAACTCGGCGGATACGATTTTGAGTTCAGAGACGCCCTGATTGGCGGTGCTGCGATCAAGCAGCATGGATCGCCTCTGCCGGAATCTACTCTGGATGCTGCGCTCGAAAGCGACGCGGTGCTGCTCGGCGCAGTGGGCGGCAATGAGTTCAATTCCCTTCCCCCAGACCGCCGGCCGGAAGCGGGCCTGTTGCAATTGCGGCAGGCCCTCGGCGGTTTCGCCAACCTGCGTCCTTCTTTTGCGTGGCCGGCGCTCTCGTCGAACTCGCCGCTGCGTGCCGAAGTGGTCGATGGCGCGGACATTCTTTTTGTTCGCGAGCTGCTCGGCGGCCTGTACTTCGGCGAGCCGCGGGCGTGGGATCGCGAAGCGGGATCTGCCTGGAACACCATGCGCTACACCCGCGACGAGGTGATTCGCGTGGCCCGGGTCGCATTTGAGCTGGCCTCCGCGAGACGGAAGAAAGTGACCTCGGTCGACAAGGCTAACGTACTCGAAGTTTCGCAGCTCTGGCGGGCGACCGTGACCGAGCTTGCCGCGCAATATCCCGACGTGACCCTCGAGCACCAGTACGTGGACGCCTGCGCGATGCACCTGATGAACACGCCGCGCAACTTCGATGTGGTGCTCACCGAAAACCTCTTCGGCGACATTCTTTCCGACGAAGCGGCCGTCATCACCGGCTCGCTCGGCATGCTGCCGTCAGCCACCATCGGCGGACAGGTGAATCTGTACGAGCCTGTTCATGGCTCGGCGCCGGACATCGCCGGCAAAGGACTCGCCAATCCTCTGGGCGCGATCCTGACCGCCGCCATGCTGCTTCGGCATTCCGCAAAGCTCGAACAGGACGCCCAGGCCGTCGAAACCTCCGTCCGCAAGGTGCTGGAGCAGGGCTATCGCACCGCGGACCTGGTGCGCGGCCAGCCTTCGAAGATGGTCGTTTCCACGCAGGAGATGGGCAAGTATGTGCATCAGGCGCTCAACGAGATCATCGATCGTCAGCAGGCGTTGCACGCAGTGTAGGTGCTGGCCGCACGGCGGGCGCGCCTACGGCGCAAGATAACTTGAGAGAAGTGGGGGTCAACAGGGATGTCAGCACCAAAAACATTATTTGAAAAAGTATGGGAATCGCACCTGGTGGCCGAGCCGGCCAATGAACCCGCGCTCCTCTACATCGACCTGCACCTCGTGCATGAAGTGACTTCGCCGCAGGCCTTTGAAGGTCTTCGCCTTGCGGGACGCAGGCTGCGCCGACCGGATCGCACCGTTGCCACGGTCGACCACAACGTGCCGACCACGCCCAACCGGCTCGTCATCGAAGACGCCATCGCCGCCAAACAGATCGACACCCTGCGCCAAAACTGCGTCGACTTCGGCGTTGAGCTTTACGACATACAGTCGCCGAACCAGGGCATCGTTCACGTCATCGGTCCCGAACTCGGATTCACCAAGCCCGGCATGACCATCGTCTGCGGCGATTCGCACACCTCTACGCACGGCGCATTCGGCGCGCTGGCCTTCGGCATCGGCACATCGGAGGTCGAGCACGTGATGGCCACGCAGTGCCTGCCGCAGTCGAAGCCCAGGACCTTCCGCATCGCTGTCGAGGGCGAGCTGCCCGACGGCGTGACCGCGAAAGATGTCGCCCTCGGCATCATCGGACGCATCGGCACTGACGGCGCAACCGGATACGTCATCGAGTACGCAGGCTCCGCCATCCGCTCGCTGAGCATGGAAGGCCGCATGACTGTCTGCAATATGAGCATCGAGGCGGGCGCGCGCGCCGGAATGATCGCTCCCGATGAAACGACCTTTGCCTACTTGAAGGGCCGCACGTTCTCGCCGCAGAGTGCCGAGTGGGACGAGGCCGTCAGCGAGTGGCGCAAGCTCGCCTCCGATCCCGGCGCGAAGTATGACCGAGAGCTGGTCATTCCCGCGATTGAGCTCGCACCTTACGTCACCTGGGGAACCAGCCCTGGCATGGTGGTGCCGGTCACTGAGGTTATTCCCGATCCCGCCGACGCGAAATCTGACGCCGACCGCCGCCACTTCGAGCAGGCCCTCAAGTACATGGACCTGAAGCCCGGTGTGTCCATCGAAGATGTGACGATCGATCGCGTCTTTATCGGCTCCTGCACGAACTCGCGGATCGAGGACCTGCGCTCCGCCGCAAAGGTGGTCGCTGGTTATCATGTCCACTCCCACGTCCGCGCGATGGTTGTGCCGGGATCGCAGCAGGTGAAGGCGCAGGCCGAGCGTGAAGGTCTGGATCACGTCTTCCGGGCAGCGGGATTCGAGTGGCGCGAACCCGGATGCTCGATGTGTCTCGGCATGAACCCCGACATTCTCGCTCCCGGCGAGCGTTGCGCCTCTACCAGCAATCGCAACTTTGAAGGACGCCAGGGACGCGGCGGCAGGACTCATCTCGTCAGCCCCATGATGGCCGCTGCCGCAGCTATCACCGGCCATTTCACTGACGTCAGAACGTGGGAGTTTAAGAAAGAGGAGGTTCTCGCTTAAATGAAACCGTTTCGCAGACACAGAGCAAAGGTGATGCCGCTCAACCGCGCGAACATTGATACGGATCAGATCATCCCCAAGCAGTTCCTGAAACGGATCGAGCGCACCGGCTACGGCGATTTCCTCTTTCACGACTGGCGTCAGGACCCTGACTTCGAGATCAATCATCCGCGTCATCAGGGCGCGGAGATTCTTGTCACCGGCAAGAACTTCGGCTGCGGATCGTCGCGCGAACACGCCGCCTGGGCTCTGAACGACCATGGTTTTCGCGTGGTGATCGCACCCAGCTTCGCTGACATCTTCCACTCCAATGCGGGCAAGAACGGCCTGCTGCTGGTCACGCTGCCCGAAGAGCATGTAGAGCTTCTGATCGAGCGCGCCTCAACGATTGACGATTATCACCTCACCGTCTCGCTTGAGGATCACCACGTTCACGACGATCATGGCTTCTCGGCGACCTTCTCGATCGACCCGTTCCTCCGCTACTGCCTGCTCGAAGGACTGGACGACATCGGCCTCACGCTGCGCCACACCGATGCACTCGACACTTTTGAAAAGCAGCACGACAAAGCCTTCTGGGTCACCCCCCGCCCCGAGTCGGCAGCCACGGAGACTGCGCACGCATGAGCACAAATGGCAAGAATGGCGGCGAACATAATCCCAAGAAGTACAGCATTCCTCTTACCGAAGGACCGAGCCGCGCCGCGGCGCGCTCCTATCTGCGCGGCATCGGCTTCTCCAAGGAAGACCTGCACAAGCCGATCATCGGCATCGCGAATACCTGGACCGAGATTGGCCCCTGCAATTTCCACCTGCGTCAGATTGCCGAAGCCGTCAAGGAAGGCGTGCGCGAAGCAGGTGGCACGCCGATGGAGTTCAACACCATCACCATCTCCGACGGCATCACCATGGGCACCGAAGGCATGAAGGCCTCGCTGATCAGCCGGGAAGTGATCGCCGACTCGGTCGAGCTGGTCGCGCGCGGCAATCTCTTCGATGGACTGGTGGCCATCGCCGGCTGCGACAAGAACATGCCGGGTACGGTGATGGCGCTGGCCCGCCTCGACATTCCGGGACTCATGCTCTACGGCGGCTCCATCAAGCCCGGCCGTTTGAATGGCCACGACATCACGATTCAGGATGTGTTCGAGGCCATCGGCTCGCATGCGGCCGGAAAAATCGATGACGCCGGTCTCGAAGCCGTCGAAGCGGCGGCCTGTCCCGGCGCGGGCGCATGCGGCGGACAATTCACCGCCAACACCATGGCCATGGCCTGCGAGTTTCTGGGCATCTCGCCCATCGGTCTCTCCGGCGTGCCTGCCTTCCTGCCCGAAAAACTCGACGCCGCGCGCGAAGCCGGAAGACTCGTGCTGGAACTGGCGAAGAACGACCTGCGCCCCAGCAAGATCATCACGCTTGCGGCCATCGAAAATGCCATCGCCTCGGTCGCGGCCTCGGGCGGGTCTACCAATGCAGTTCTTCACTTCCTCGCCATCGCCAACGAGATGGGTATCCCGTTGTCTATTGATGATTTCGACCGCATCAGCGCGAAGACGCCCCTGCTCTGCGACCTCAAACCCGGCGGCCGATATGTCGCTGCCGACTATCACGCCGCGGGCGGCAGCCGCCTGTTGGCGAAGCGACTGCTCGACGCGGGCCTGCTGCAAGGCAGCGCCTGGAACGTAACGGGAAAGACTCTTGCCGAAGAGGCGGCACAGGCCACGGAGACACCGGGTCAGGCTGTGATCCACGTGCTCGATGACGCCATCAACCCCACCGGCGGACTGGTCATTCTCAAGGGCAATCTGGCTCCCGAAGGCAGCGTTATCAAGGTCGCCGGACACAAGCGCCTGGAGCACCGCGGCTCGGCGCGCGTTTTCGACTCCGAGGGCGAAGCCTTTCATGCTGTGGAGTCGGGCGCGATCAAGCCCAACGACGTGATCGTGATTCGCTATGAAGGCCCAAAGGGCGGACCGGGCATGCGCGAGATGTTGCAGGTTACCGCAGCCATCGCCGGCATTCCCGAACTCAGCGAAACGGTAGCATTGCTGACCGACGGCCGCTTTTCCGGGGCCACGCGCGGGCTCATGGCAGGTCACGTCGCGCCGGAAGCAGCCGTTGGCGGACCCATCGCCGCTGTGCGCGAGGGCGACATCATTCACATCGATATTCCGAACCGCAAGCTGACGGTGGAGATCTCCGACAAAGAGATTGCCGAACGACTGCAGACGTGGGAAAAGCCTCCCCCCCGCTTTGCCCGCGGAGTTTTCGCCAAATACGCCAACACTGTTTCATCCGCGTCGCTGGGCGCGGTCACGCACTAACGCTGCAAGGAGCAGGAGATGAGTGAAGCAAAATCCGCAGGCACCCGTTTAACCGGAGCCGAAATTCTCTGGGCCACCCTCGAAGGCGAGGGCGTGCGCGAGGTCTTCGGTTACCCCGGCGGTGCGATTCTGCCCGCATACGACGCGCTGCGCAAATTCCCCATCCGCCATATCCTTGTCCGCCACGAGCAGGGCGCCGTGCACATGGCCGACGGCTATGCGCGCGCATCGGGCAAAGTCGGCGTGGCCGTCGCCACCTCTGGCCCCGGCGCAACCAATATGGTTAC
>Ga0209040_10003535_pt1 | contig 11972 bp, 10 predicted proteins | sample BogFormECP12_OM3_FD_188240 | JGI IMG/M metagenome (GOLD analysis project Ga0209040, IMG submission 188240) | Bog forest soil microbial communities from Calvert Island, British Columbia, Canada - ECP12_OM3 (SPAdes) (version 2) | ecosystem: Environmental > Aquatic > Freshwater > Wetlands > Bog ... | reverse complement strand
AGACGACTCGGGCGAGAAAGGCGACGGCGGAGGCTCGGAACCCTCGCCGCTCGAACAGCCGCACGGGCACGAAGCCGAAGCCCACGAACACGACGAACACGGAAGCGAAGAAGCCGCCGATCACCACGAACACGAAGCGGGAGCCGGCGAAGGCAAAGCCAACTAGTTAGAGCGGCGCGCCACGTCAGCCGCAGCCGGTGTTGTTGCCGCAGGAGCTACACGTGTAACAGGACCCCGTCCGCTGCATCATCCCGCCGCATTGGCTGCAGGCGGGCCCGAGGTCTAGGCCCTGAAGCCGTGCGGGCACGACGGGCGGGGAGTCGGTCAGCGAGGCCGCGGCGGGCGTGCTCTCGGCGCTGCCAGCCGGCGAGGCCTGCGCGGTCGGGCCCTGCGGAGCGTCGCCCACGCCGGGCTCGTCGGCGTTGCCGGGCCCGGCGGTGTCGGAGGAGATGAGCGACTGGGCGGCCTCCTGCGCGGCCTTGCGGGCGCGGACCTCGGGGGTGAGGATGCCGAGGTCCTCCTGGGCGTCGGTGTCGAGGAAGCGCGAGGCAAGCCAGCGCATGATGTAGTCGGGCATCGACTTGGCGAACGGGATCTCGGGGTTGCCGGTGATCCCCTCGGGCTCGAAGCGCATGTAGCTGAACTTCCGCACGAGCGTCTCCAGCGGGACGCCGTACTGAAGGGCGATGGAGATGGCGGTGGCGAACGAGTTCATCATGCCCCGCAGCGTCGATCCCTCCTTGCCGATGTCGGTGAGGAAGATCTCGCCGACGCTGCCGTCCGGGTACATGCCGGCCGTGATGTAGCCCTCATGGCCGCCGATGGAGAACTTGTGCGTGATCGACTGGCGCTCGCGGGGCATCCGGTGGCGCTGCGGTCCGGCGTCGGCCAGCGCCTTCTTGACCGCCTGCTCGACGAGCTCGTCCACGTCGGGGCTGGCGGCGGCGCCCTGGCCCGCGTCGGTGCGCAGTGCCTGGGCCGTCTTGGACCCGTCGCGGTAGATCGCCAGCGCCTTGATCCCCAGGTGCCAGGCCTGCGTGTAGGCGTCGGCGATGTCCTCGACCGTGGCCTCCTGCGGCAGGTTGACCGTCTTTGAGATAGCGCCGGAGATGAACGGCTGCACGGCCCCCATCATCTTCAGGTGGCCCATGTGCGAGATCGCGCGCTCGCCGACGGCGACGTCGAAGATCGGCAGACGCGACTCGTCCAGTCCCGGCGCTCCGAGGATCGTGCCGTGCTCGGCCAGGTGCGCCTCGATCTGCTCGATCTGCGGCTCGGAGTAGCCGAGCGTCTGCAGGGCCAGCGGCACGGTGCGGTTGACGATCGTCATCTGCCCACCGCCGACCAGCTCCTTGAACTTGACCAGCGAGAAGTCGGGCTCCACGCCGGTCGTGTCGCAGTCCATCAGGAAGGAGATCGTGCCGGTGGGCGCGAGCACGGTGGCCTGGGCGTTGCGATAGCCGTGGCGCTCGCCCAGTTCCACGGCCTCGTTCCATGAGCGCCTGGCGGCGGCGAGCAGCTCCGCGTCGAGGGCGGCGGCGTCGGGGATCGCGTAGGAGGCGTCGCGATGCATGCGCATCACGTGGTTGTGCGGCTCGCGGTTCTCCTGGTAGTGCTCATACGGGCCGAGCGCCGCGGCGACCTCGGCCGAGCGGCGGTAGGCCCGGCCGGTCATCAGCGCGGTGATCGCCGCGGCGGTGCCCCGGCCGTGATCGGAGTCGTAGGGCAGGCCGTTACTCATCAGGTAGGCGCCGAGGTTGGCGTAGCCCAGGCCGAGCTGGCGGAAGGCACGCGCGTTGAGGCCGATTTCGTCGGTCGGGTAGCTGGACGGACCGACGATGATCTCCTGCGCAAGCAGCATGATGTCGACGGCGTGCTCGAAGGAGGCGACGTCGAGCGTCCCGTCGGCGCTGCGGAACTTCATCAGGTTCAGGGAGGCGAGGTTGCAGGCGGAGTTGTCGACGTGCATGTACTCGCTGCACGGATTCGACGCGTTGATGCGCCCGCTGTGGGGCGAGGTGTGCCACTGGTTGATCGTCGTGTCGTACTGAACGCCAGGATCGGCGCAGCGCCAGGCGGCCTCGGCGATCTCGCGCATCAGCTCACGGGCCGGCAGCGGCTCGCCGATCGGCTCGCCGGTGGTACGCGAGATCAGCCGCCACTCGCCGTCCTCCTCGACGGCGCGCATGAACTCGTCGGTCACGCGCACGGAGTTGTTGGCGTTCTGGTACTGGATGGACTTGAAGCCGTCGCCGTCGATCGACATGTCGAAGCCGGCGTCGCGCAGCGCGGCGGCCTTGTCCTCCTCGTTGGCCTTGCACCAGATGAACTCGCGGATGTCCGGGTGGTCGACGTCGAGCACGACCATCTTGGCTGCGCGGCGGGTCTTGCCGCCGGACTTGATGGTGCCGGCCCAGGAGTCGGCGCCGCGCATGAACGACACCGGCCCGGAGGCGGTCCCGCCCTTGGCCAGCGGCTCCATCGAGCCGCGGATGTTGGAGAGGTTGATGCCGGAGCCTGACCCGCCGCGGAAGATCATCCCCTCCTTGGTGTTCCAGTCGAGGATCGACTCCATCGTGTCCTGCACGCTGAGGATGAAGCAGGCGCTGCACTGCGGGCTCTCCTCGAAGCCGACGTTGAACCACACGGGCGAGTTGAACGCGGCCATCTGGTGGAGCAGGACGTGCGTCAGCTCGTGGTTGAAGGACCTGGCGTCCTCTTCGCTTGCGAAGTAGCCCCCGGCGCGCCCCCAGCCGGTGATCGTGCCGGCCACGCGGCTGATCATCTCCTTGACCGAGTGCTCGCGCTCGGGCGAGCCGAGCTGCCCTCGGAAGTACTTCTGGGTGACGATGTTGGTGGCGTTCTGCGACCAGCCCTTGGGGAACTCGACGTTCTGCTGTTCGAAGGCGACGCGGTCGCCGTGGCCGATGCGCGCGTCGCGCAGCTCCCACTCGACGGTGTCGAACGGATGCACGCCGGGCGTGCTGAAGAAACGCTTGATCGCGAGCGCATCGCCGGGCGTTGCGTGGGGAGTGGTGGTGGGCTGCGCGGCGGGGTTCATCGGACCTTCCTCCTCTGCTGCGACGTCCTGCGGACGCCTGCTCGACTCGGTCAAAAATGGGGCGGGTCGAGCATCCTTTCCAACCCTCCGGTCGGAACATTTACGGTGAGGTGGATACCTGGATTTTACTAGGATTGATGCGGGATTCCGGGCTTCAGCGGCCCAGTCGCATCCAGTCGCCGAGTTCGGCCCAGGTGGCGGACGCGCGGAAGCCGGCCTCGGCCATCGCATGGCGCAGCGAGAGCGTCCAGCGGGGCTCGTAGGCGAGCAGCCGCGCGATCCCCCAGGCGATGGCGCCGAGCGCCAGCAGCGCGGCCGCCACGGCGAGCACGATCGCAGCCGTCGTGAGCCTGCGGGCATGGTGGACGGGCGCCGTCGCGGCGAGGAGGTGGATGATCACGGCGCTGATGCTAGTGCGCGGGCAGGCCGCCCAGCTACAGGTCATCGAGGGCGGCGAGCGCGTCGTGCAGCACCTGCGCGGGCGCCTGGGCGGCGTCGATCACGCGGATCCGCTCGGGCTCGGCGCGGGCGAGCTGCTCGTAGGCGGAGGCGATGGTCGCGAAGAACTGCTCGCTCTCGCGTTCGAGCCGGTCGGGCTCGAGCCCGCGCTCCCGGCCACGCGCGCGTCCGGCTGCGGGCGAGATGCGCAGCAGCAGCGTGCGGTCGGGCTGCAGGCCGCGGGTGGCGAACAGGTTGACGGCGCGCACCTCCTCGACCCCCAGAGCGCGCCCTGCGCCCTGGTAGGCGAGCGAGGAGTCGATGAAGCGGTCGAGCAGGACAAGGACGCCGTCTGCCAGCAGCGGCTGCAGCAGCTCCTCGACGAGCTGGGCGCGGGCGGCGGCGTAGAGCAGCGCCTCGGTGCGCGGGCGCACGTCGAGCGTGGGGTCCTTGACGAGCTCGCGGATCTGCTCGGAGACCTCGACGCCGCCCGGCTCGCGCAGCAGCCGCACGGTCGAGCCGCGCGCGGCGAGCTCGCGGCCGAGCTCCTGCGCGAGCGTGGACTTGCCTGCGCCGTCGAGCCCCTCGATCGTGATCAGCGTGCCGCGGGCCACGCGGCCACGGTACACGCAGGCGCAGCGAGCTGGGAGGCAGGAGGGTGGTCACCGGGCCCAACCGGGCAGGGGGGCTGTCGACGGGGCCCGATGACCTCAGCGCAGGCTAGGAACCCGGGTTAAGCGTCGACTAAGGCCCGCGCGTCGGCACCTGCTCCACGGGCAGGGGTTCGGCACCGGGTCTCCGGGCACCGGGTCTAGGATGGCGGGGAATGACGAGCGCGAGCGAATCGCCCGAGCAGCTGGGAGCGCGCGCGCGGGCGGCGCTGCCGGGGATCGACGCGCATGCGCACGCGCGGGCGGTCCTCTGCCCGGCGCTGCCACCGCAGGGCAGCCCGTCTCATGCCTACCTCTTCCATGGGCCGGCGGGTACGGGCAAGCGCACGATCGCGCGGGCGTTTGCTGCGGCGCTGCTGGCGGACGGGGCGGGCAGTCCGGAGACGGTGCGCGAGCGGGTCGAGCGCGACAGCCACCCGGATCTGACGTGGGTGAGACCGTCGGGTGCCGCGGAGATGCTCGTGGCGGACATCGAGGAGCCGGTGGTGGCTGCGGCGACGCGCACGCCGTGGGAATCCTCGCGGCGCGTGTTCGTGATCGAGGCTGCGGAGGCGATGAACGAGCAGGCGGCCAACCGCATGCTCAAGACGCTGGAGGAGCCGCCTGCGTTTGTGCATGTGCTGCTCCTGACCGATCGCCGCGAGGACATGTTGGCGACGATCGCCTCGCGCTGCCAGCACGTGCGCTTCGATCCGCTTCCGGCGCGGCGGATCGCGCTGCGCTTGGAGGGCGTGGAGGCGGAGCGCGCGCAGGCGTGCGCGCGGCTGGCGTTCGGCGACGCCCGCCGGGCGGCGATGCTGGCGGGCGAGGACGGCGGCGCGCTGCGTGCGGGCGCCGAGGATTTCGTGCGCTCGGCGCTTGCGGGCGAAACCGGCGGGCGCCCGTGGACCGGGCTGCTGGAGCTGGCCAGGGAGGCGGGCGCGAGGGCCGGCGAGCAGGCGCAGGAGCGCCTGGCGCGCGAGCTGGAGCTCGTGCCGAGCAAGGAGCGCAGGCGCTACGAACGCGAAGGGCTCGAGGCCCGCCGCCGCGGGGAGCGGCGCACGCGCACGCGGACGCTCGACCTGGCTCTGCGCCTGGCGGAGCTGTGGCTGCGCGACGTGCTCTGCGTGTGCGAAGGCGCGCCCGGGGTGGTGTACGCGGTTGATCGCCGCGAGCAGCTCGAGCAGGATGCGCGCGGCTGCGACGGCGTGCGGCTGCGCAGGGGCGTCGAGCTGGTGGGCGACACCCGCTTGAGCCTGTCGCTGAACGTCTCGGAAGAGTTGGCGCTGGAGGCGCTCGCCTACCGTCTGGAAGCGCTCGGGCTGTCAGCCGCTTGAGTCGATCGCACCGAGGTTGGGTTCGAGACCGAAGGTGTCGAAGGCCATGAAGCGCGAGAACAGCCGATTGTCCGGGCCGTGGAAGTCGGCCGAGCCGGTGCTCAGCAGGCCGAGGGCACGGCAGCGCTCGACCAGCAGTTCGGTCTGCTCGCGCGTGTGGGTGACGTAGAAGGCCTCGACCCCGTCGATCCCGAGCGCGTGGAAGCGATCGATGCTGGCGAGGACTTCATCGGGGTCGGAGATGTCCCAGAAGGGGTGCGCCCAGATGGCGAGGCCGCCGGCCTCGTGGATCGCCTCGATCGCCTGGGCGACGGTCGGGGTCTCGCGCAGGCGAAAGGCGGGCTTGCCCTCGATCAGGTAGGCCCTGATCAGCGAGCCGATGTCGTCGATGTTCTCCTGTTGGAGCCTGGAGGCGTTGGCGGGTGCGGCGAGGACGGCCTCGGCGAGATGGGGCCGCCCGATCGGCTGCCCGTCGGCGACGCGTGCGCTGATCTCGCGTTCGTCGAGCTCGAAGCCGGCCTCGCGCAGCGCGGCGGCCATCCTCAGCGTGCGCTGCTCGCGGTCGGCGAGGAACTCGGCCAGCCGCTGCGTGAGCAGGGGGTCGGTGTGGTCGATGTTGTAGCCGAGGATGTGCAGTTCACGCGCGTCTTTGGCGTCGGCCCCGCCGGCGCCGTCGTCGACGGCGGAGATCTCGACGGCGGGGACCACGCGCAGGCCGAGGCGCTCGCCGGTGGCGATGGCCTCGGAGACGCCGCCGATGGTGTCGTGGTCGGAGAGTGCGAGCAGCTCGACGCCGGCGTCGGCGGCCCGCTCGACGACGGCGGCCGCGGAGAGCGCGCCGTCGGAATGGGTGGAGTGCGACTGCAGGTCGAAGCGCGGCGCCATCGGCGGCAGCGTATGCGATCGCTTCAGGAGCTGGCGTGCTCGCGCGCGGAGGTGTCGCCGGAGGGCGCGAGCAGTCGCGTGACGCGCCCGGTGACGGCGGCGCGCAGTCGCCGGACCGCTGCGTGGTAGCGGAGGGCCCTTTCGCAGAGCACGCGGTTGCCGTTCACGCCGGCGCCATCGAGCTGTGCGTGGGCGGCGTCGGTCTCGGCGGCGCGCAGGCAGGCGTCTAGCCAGAGCACCTCCAGATAGGACAGGGCGGGGCCGCGCTGGTCCTCGGGTATCGACCCCGGCTGCTCGAGCTGGCGGACGACCGGGAGGATCTCGGAGACGAGCCAGCGCTGCTCGCCGTGGCCGCGTAGCAGCAGGCAGATGTCTGAGGTGTGGGAAGGGTCGGAACGGTCGGTCATTCGAAGCATCCGTGCTCGATGAGCGTGAGGTTGATTGTCTGCTTTGCTTCGGCGCCGTGGGTTCGCTGCTTGAGATCCTCGGGTAAGTCTCCACGCTTCTCGTGTGCCCTCTGCGGCCCGCTGGCAGCACTCAAGGCGGGGACGCGCGGGGACGATGAATTAGGGCAGGCGACCAAGAAGGAGACATGTACGCAGTCCGTTCCGATCCGACCGGCCGCACGGCCGGACAGTACGCACGCGCGACCGTGCGGCGCCTGCGCATGCGTACCCTGGTGACGCTGGGCGTGCTGGCGGTGGCGACGGCGCTGCTGGGCCGGGCATTCGGCTTGCACGACGCGCGCTTCCTGGCCTCGGAGGTGGCGCTGCTGGTGAGCATGTTCGTGATCTCGCGCTACGTGCTGCCGCTGGTGGAGCGCCGCGACGTCGGCGCGGCCGGCGAGGAGCACGTGGGCGGCTTGCTGGATCAGCTGGGCGATCAGGGATGGCGCGTGATCCACGACGCGAGCCTGGGCCGGGGCAACGTGGATCACATCCTGATCGGGCCCGCGGGGTTGTACACGATCGAGACCAAGAGCCACCCGGGTCCTGTTCGGGTGGGCCGGGTGCACGGCGCGACGCTCAGCCAGGCGCGTGCTCAGAGCAGGGCGATCGAGCAGGTGACGGGCCTGGAGGTCGAGCCGCTGATCGTGTTCAGCCGCGCCTGGGTGGACCGGCCGATGGCGCGTCGCAAGGGCGTGCGGATCGTGCCGGCGCGGATGTTGTTGGGCTACTTGGGAAAGCGTCCGGCGAAGCTCTCGGACGAGCAGATCGATACGGCCAATGGGCTGATCGCGCAGGCGCTGCTCGAGTGGACGGCGCGCGCCAGGGCGATGCGCGAGCGCTGGCCCTTGAGCCACTAACCGGTTGCGCTTTCGGACGCGGGCGCTAGGTTGATGTTGGGTATGTCGATCTCTCCATTCAGCGTGCGGCCGTTCTCCCCCGGGGGCGAGCGGCGGCGGGCACGGCTGGTGCTGGTGATCGCGACGATCGGGATCGCGGCGACGCTGCTGGCGTATGCGGTCTCGCCGGGCGTGAGGCACGCGGTCCACAGTGTCAAACACGAGGTCAGCCACATTCTCGATCGCGATCGCAAGAGCACCGCCGGCAAGCCTGTCCACCGGGTCGCGCCTGCGCGTCCGGCCAAGGCCGGCCGGCGCCAGCCGTCGTGAGCGCCGCGCAGGCGATGCCCGCGCGAGGTGCTGACAACGGCCGGCGGGTGCGGCTACGGTAGGAGGATGGCGACCACCACGCCGAGCGCCTCGGAGAGGCCGTTTCAGGCGGACGCGGCGCGGGCGCCCGGCGGGCTGAAGCGACTGCCGCCGGGTCCCCGGGCACCGGCGATGCTGCAGACGCTGGCGTGGGCGGTTGCGCCGACATGGGTGATGGACCACTGCGCGAAGCGCCTGGGAGAGGCGTTCACGCTGACGTTCGCCCCGAGCGGGATGCAGCTGGTGATGATCAGCGACCCGGAGGCGGTCAAGACGCTGTTCACTGCGCCGCCCGAGGCGGCCCCGTCGGCGGCGGCGAACTCGCCGCTGGCGCCGGTCCTGGGAGCGAGCTCGGTGCTGGTGCTGACGGGCCCCGAGCACCTGCGCCAGCGCAAGCTGCTGCTGCCGCCGTTTCATGGCGAGCGCATGCGTGAGTACGAAGGGGTGATCGTGGAGGCCACGCGCAAGGACATGGCGAGCTGGCCGCTGGGCAGGCCGATGAGCCTGCATGCGCGCACGCGGATGATCACGCTGGAGGTGATCCTGCGGGCGGTGTTCGGCGTGGAGGCCGAGCGGATGGAGGCGTTGCGAGGTGCGATCACGGAGTTCCTGACGCCCGTGCAGCCGCTGCGGATGATCGTGCTCGCGCTTGCCCGCCCCAGCCGGGAGCGCCCGACCGGGGGTCTCGGGCAGGCGCTCGACCGCCTGGACGCGGAGATCTACGCGGAGCTCGAGCGCAGGCGCGCGCAGGAGGACCTGATCGAGCGCGGCGACATCCTCTCGCTGTTGATGCAGGCGCGCGACGAGGACGGCCGGGCGATGACCGACGAGGAGCTGCGCGATGAGCTGGTGACGCTGCTGCTGGCGGGCCACGAGACGACGGCGACCTCGGTGGCGTGGGCGATCGAGCGTCTGGTCCGCCACCCGCAGAAGCTGAGGCGGCTGCAGGCGGAGATCGACGGCGAGGAGCAGGGCGCGGGCGAGGAGTACATGAAGGCGGTGGTCAACGAGACGTTGCGGGTGCGCCCGGTGGTGCCGATGGTCGTGCGGATGCTGATGGAGGACATGCGACTCGGCGGGTACGACCTCCCGCGCGGCACGCGGGTGTTTCCGTCGATCTACCTGACCAACCGCAACCAGCGCGTGTACGGGGACCCGCGGGAGTTCCGCCCGGAGCGCTTCCTGCAGGAGGGCCCGGACACGTTTTCGTGGATTCCCTTCGGCGGCGGCATCCGCCGCTGCATCGGCGCATCGTTCGCACAGTTTGAGATGAAGCTGATGCTGCGCACGATGCTGGGCGAGCTCGAACCGAGACTGCCCTCGCGGGGGCGCAGATGGCGCCGTGGCGAGTGGGTGCGCCGGCGGGCGATCACCCTGGTGCCGATCGCGGGAACGCGAGTGGTGTGGCAGCGACGGGGCGCGTCGGGCCGATGATCGGGCCGCCCATGGGGGCGGCCGGGTGGCGTTCGCAGTTCTCCGACGGAGCCGGCTCGGTTCGCTCGCGGGGTCCCGGCCGGGGCGGGGGATAGCTTGCAGGCGATGGAGACGATGATCAGGCCGCCGGCGCCGGGGGGGCGCGGTGCACCGATCCCGACGCCGCAGGAGCTGCTGGCGCGCTTTGGCCTGAAGGAATTCAGACCGGGCCAGCGCGAGGCGGTGGAGGCGGCGCTGGCGGGCAGGGACAGCCTCGTGGTGATGCCGACCGGGGGCGGCAAGTCGCTGTGCTACCAGCTGCCGGCGCTGGCCGGCGATTCGGACCCCACCCGCCCCCTGGTGGTGGTGGTGAGCCCGTTGATCGCCCTGATGACGGACCAGCTGCGCCGCCTCCAGGCGGCGGGGGTGCGGGCGAGCATGCTCGCATCGGGGCTGCAGGAGGGTCACAACGCACGGGCGCTGAGGGAGCTCGAGTCGGGTGCGACACAGCTCGTCCTGGCGGCGCCGGAGAGGTTCGCGTCGGGGGCCTTCCGGGCGGCGCTGGCGGGCAGGCGGGTGGCGCTGTTCGTGGTGGACGAGGCGCACTGCGTGGCCGAGTGGGGTCACGACTTCAGGCCCGACTACCTGCGCCTGCACCGGGCGATCGGGTCGTTGACCCACGGCTATCCGCCAGATCAGCGCCCGGCGGTGATGGCGGCGACGGCGACGGCGACGCCGCGCGTGGCCGAGGAGATCGCGGCGCGGCTGGGCCTGAGCGACTGGCTGTCGATCCGCTCGGGCTTTGACCGGCCCAACGTCAGCTTCGACGTCGTCGGCGTGGAGGGCAAGGGTGCGGTGGCGCGCAAGCGCGCGGTGCTGATGCAGGTGCTCGGCGAGGGGGGCGAGCGGCCGGCGATCGTGTACTGCGGCACGCGCAGGGACACCGAGGATGTGGCCGGCAGGATCGCGGCCGAGGGGATCGAGACTGTGGGTTACCACGCGGGCATGAGCCCGGAGGCGCGCCGGGAGAGCCAGGCGGCGTTCATGGAGGGCAGCGCGGAGGTGGTGGTGGCGACGAACGCGTTCGGGATGGGCGTGGACAAGGCGGACGTGCGGACGGTTGCCCACTGGGCGCTGCCGACGAGCCTCGAGGCCTACTACCAGGAGGCGGGGAGGGGTGGGCGCGACGGCGGCCCGGCGCGGGCGTTGCTGCTTTCCTCGAGGATGGACCTGGGGAGGCTGATCAGGTTCATCAAGGAGCGGGAGATGAGCGTGGAGGACGTGAGGCGATATGTGGGGCGTCTGCGCGGCGACGCCGGGGATGGAGCGGTTGCGATCGCGCAGGGAGCGCTGAGCGAGCGCGAGCGGCTGCTGCTGTCGATCGCCGAGCGGGCGGGGGCGGTGGAGCTCGAGCCGGGCGAGCGGGATGGCCTGCGCGTGCGCCTGACCGGCCGGGGAAGCCCGCGCCGTGCGCATGCGGCGATCAAGGCCGCGCGCGACCGCGGGTGGGATTCGTACAGGTCGATCGAGCGCTACAGCGCAGGCGCCGAGCGGTGCAGGCGCAGACAGATCCTCGACCACTTCGGCGATGAGCAGCGCGGCGAGCCGACGGGCCGCTGCTGCGACGTGTGCGACCCGGATGGCGCGCTGGAGCGGGCCCTGCGAGCGTCGCTGCCGCGTGAGCGGGGCCGTCGGGCGGGTGCCAAGCGCGCGCTGCCGCAGGGCGTGGGCGACCGGCCGGTCAGGGGCGAGCAGCCGCCCCCGGGCGGGAAGATCGAGGCGGGCGAGCGCGTAAACGAGGCGGAGTACGAGCGGCTGCGCGTGTGGCGCTGGGAGCGCGCGGAGGGCAGGCCGGCGTTCACGGTGGCGGCGAACAGCGTGCTGGAGGAGGTGTTGCGCAGGCGCCCGCGCGACGTGCAGGAGCTGATCGCGATCAGGGGGATCGGCGAGGCGTTCTGCGAGAAGCACGGAGAGTCGCTGTTGGCGGCGCTGCGCTCGCTGGACGCGGAGAAGGGCGCGGGCCAGGCGCCGGCGGCGGCGCAGCCGGCGACGGCACTGGCGTCAGGAGCTGTCCCGGCGTAACTCAGCCGCCCGGTGCGATAACGCGAGTTTCGACCCGTCGCTCGCCAGGTTGCCTTCGACTGTCACAGTCCGGCGCGTTGGCCGACGCCACGCCCTACCTCAGCCGGCACACGTTCGTGAGCTGCTGCCTGCAAGCGGGCATCTCGCTGGCCACGATCGCGTCCTGGTGTGGCACGAGCATTCAGATGATCTCGCGCACCTACGGTCGCATAATCCGCCGCCATCAGGGGGCGGCACCTGTGGACCTCGCGCAGCAGTACCGGACAGCTAAGGTTGAGGCCATGTCACTGCTCTCAGCCCAACCTCCGACCCCCTCCCCAGCACAGGGTGGGCCCATAGGTGGGCCCACAGCCGCCAAAGTGCCGCCGGTGAAGAGGCGGAAAAGGGCCGCATAGCAGGGCTTACGCCGACGTAGCTCAGCTGGTAGAGCACTTCACTCGTAATGAAGGGGT
>Ga0209040_10003534_pt1 | contig 11974 bp, 7 predicted proteins | sample BogFormECP12_OM3_FD_188240 | JGI IMG/M metagenome (GOLD analysis project Ga0209040, IMG submission 188240) | Bog forest soil microbial communities from Calvert Island, British Columbia, Canada - ECP12_OM3 (SPAdes) (version 2) | ecosystem: Environmental > Aquatic > Freshwater > Wetlands > Bog ... | reverse complement strand
TCCAAGCTTAACCCAGTCGAACCGCCGTGGTACGTGACCCGTACGCCCGGTGGTGTGGGAGGGGTGGCACCGCGAGGTGTCCCCCTATCCCGATCAACTTACAGAAATTTGTGGATTCGGGGAGACGATGGCCGAGGTGGCTGCGCTCTCCTCTTTAACGCTCCTCGCGCCCCATCCAGGTTCGATATGCGGGGGCGGCGGTTGAAACAGAGACGGAAATTGCACCATTATTATGCTCCAGTCGCAACCATGACCGGAGGAAAGCAGCCGGCTGTAGTCAGCTAAGCGCGCGGCTGGTGGTTCGTCTGGTATCGTGCAGATTGACCCGCACCACATCCCGCTGGATCTGTGCGGACAGTCGATGGGCGCGCGCAACGACCGTCCGCCCGCGGCGGGGCGATCAGGTGATCACGAACCCGCCCGGGAGATGCGCCGGACCGCCGCGCACTCAGATTTCACCGTCGACGATTCCGACCGGCGATACGGCGGGGTCGAGTTCGCGGCAGACACGTTGAAGCGCGCCCGGCACCGGCACGAGCGCGCCCTCTATAAAACGGTATCGGCTGCGACAGGGCTTCGAGGCCGCGCCGCGACCTATTCCCGCCTGCCCGATTTACTGTCGAGAAACCGTTCGCGGGTAAAAAAATTCGCTTTTGCCCAACGGACACCCTCTAATGCTGCTCCTAGCCGACCAGACCCGCACCGATTTCGCCGTCATCAAAGCCGAGCCAGAAGAAATCCAAGCGTAGCTCGCCCGCGCGCCTACACGTGCTGACCTAGCGACGCGCTTATGGTCATGGGCGGCGCGGATGCTCTCTTTTGGATTTGGGTGTGCAGCCCTTTAGTTAGATCCCGTATAGCCACCATGATGGAGCTAAAATATGACCACTAAGGAAACGAAAAATGTGATAGAAATAACCAAAATGTTAATGTGTGAGATCCGCAAATATCCCGAATGTTCTCAAGTCATAAGCGTTGTAATCAGGCAGACCAGACGAAAATCAGACTATTGCCGAGTGGATTTTGGAGAATAGACAGCTCAAGTGCCCTCTCGCACTCAAAATCACAAAGCAATTTCAAGCCCGATTCGATCTCGCTTTAAATTTGGTCTCAATCGATGGCGTGGTCGCGGCGTGAGGTGGGCGCCCGGGGTTCGATTGACAGTGTTCCTACGAGGAGGAAGTACCACGACATAAGCCGTTGATTTCGCGGACGATTTGGTTGCTGATGCCGGATCAACCGGGGCAACTGAGTTCGCATCCGCCGCTGAGGAAAGTACGAGGATTTTGCCGGGTTTGCCACCGGTCGCGGGTAAGCCCGTGCCGAGGGCGGAAGATCCTCCGAGCGGACGGGAGTTTGAAGTATGCGACGAGCACCTTTGAGGGCGCTGCCAGTGCGCCAAATGGGTCGTTAACAGTTTATCGATATTTTACTACCACGCTGAGCCATTCTCAGCTTTCAGGTGGCACCCATGATTTCGACCGATGGAACCGAAGGCGGGCTCGAACGAGACGAATCCACGCATCTCGCCGTCTTGCAACCAACGCCGAGCAATTCCGCGGAACGAACCCTTATCGCCCCGGATGAGATCTATGTTCCCGATGATCGGCGGGCGCTCCAGCCGGATAAGGTTGCCGATCTGGTGCAATCCATGAAGGTCCTGGGTCTTCTTTCTCCTATCGCGGTGCGATGGGTTCGAAGGGAGGTCACTCTCCAAAACGCCCTAACGGTAAAGGGGGCGTACCACCTCGTTTACGGCCTTCATCGCCTTACCGCCGCCCGCCAGCTCGGATGGACGGAAATTCCCTGTCAAATTCTCTTTGCATCCACCGCAGCGACCGAGAAGCCATACGCCCCAAAGATGCAGGGCAATGACCGACAGGCGTTGATGGTCGAGATCGCTGAAAACCTTCACCGTGCCGAGCTGACCGCGTTGGAGCGATCGGAGCACATTGCCGCATGGATTAAATTGGTAGAGGAGAACTCACAAGGGTCCGGTGAATCTGAGGAGATTTCCGGTGAGCTCGACAGGAAGGCCGCCGGTCGCCCGAAGGGTGGTCGCAGCGCTGCAGCGCGCGAGATCGGTATCAGTGAAGCCGATGCACGCCGTTCCGAGCGGATTGCCGCTCTGCCTGATGGGGCAAAGGCTGAGGCCAAAGCGCTCGGTCTCGACGACAACCAGGTAGCGCTGCTGAAGGCAACGCGTGCGGATGATCCGATACGTGCCCTGCGGGATCACGCAACACATTCCGAGGAAGCACCATTACCCCCGCCGACGGAACCGTCTGCGGCAGTTCCGGCCGACGAGCCCAAGCCGGAGGCGATGAGCGCTGAGCTCGCCACCGCGATGGAGACAGTCAAGAAATTGTCCCCAGAAGATCTTTCCGCATTCGTATGGTGGGTGCGAGCTACCTTTCCACTACGAAGAGCTCAGTCGGAAGCAACAAGCAACACCAGCATTCTGGCCCCAATATCGGGCTGGGCGTCGGCGGCCGCCGGCCTTCTGCGGGCGCGTACGACAGCTTAACTGACGCTGCTCTCCGGGGTAGCTCACAACCTTGTAGCGCACCTCCTACGCCGGCATTCAGCAAGACCAGCGGCAGTCGCGATCAACGAGCGCTCTGCGGTCCGGAGCGCTCATCTGCCGGACCTCCTGGCCAAAAAATCCCGCTCCAGGGCGGCTGGCCGATTTTGGCGTGTAGCTTCTCGATCTCCCGCTCCTCTATGTCCTCGGCATCTCACCCGATGCCAGCGTCGAACGCCCGCCCCAGCCCGCTCCTGAAGCTGCTTCTTCCGGGGTACATCTGGCTTGGGTGCACCTCGTATCGCTAGGCCAGGTCGGCAACGCTCGGCTGCTCTCGCAGCGCCTCCGAGGCGATCTTCGCCTTCAGCGCCGCATCGATCTTTCCGTCTCGTCCCCTCCATCATCCGCGCCGTCTAGTATGGAGAGACGGCTCGCGTTCCGACTATCCCGCTGGTGTCAAATCCGGGTCCGCTTCATCCTTCAGGTAATGGGCATTTTCTCGTCAAATTGACGAGAAATCCTCCGAAAATAACTCACAAGGATTTCTGAATTCGGCGAGACCCCTACGCCGATCAGGCTGCGCTCTACTCCTCACGCTCCTGGTGCCGCATCCAGATCGATCACCGTTGGAGTCCCGACGGAGAGGTAGGGGATGGGTCCCCCATAGTCGGGGCCGGTATGCCGCCACACACGAACCAGGGCTTCGCCTCGACCCAAGAAGTAAAGAAGTCAAGGTTCAAGAATTAAGAAAGTGTTCGGGCGACTCGGAACCCGACGTAGCCGTTCCGGTTGACAGAGGCGACGCCCCTCGGCGGTAGGCGGACCCGCAGCGCCTCGAATCGCCGAACCAGGAGCCGCCGCGCAACACGCAACGGCGGGGATTGCGGGCTGCTCCCGCATCCTTCCACACTGATCCATCCATCGGCGCGGCCTGGTAGCTTGCGTGCCAATCATCCACGACCCACTCCCAGACGTTGCCGTGCATGTCATGGAGACCCCAGGGGTTTGCCGAGTAGGCGCCGACTTCGCTGGTATGGCCCAAATCCGAACCGTCGTAATTGGTATTTCCTGGGGTAATCGCGTCGCCAAACGAATACCGGCTCGGAGTGCCGGCGCGGCAGGCATATTCCCATTCCGCTTCCGAGGGGAGCCGATAGGCTTGCCCGATCTCATGCGACAGCCAGGCGATGTAGACCTGAGCATCGTCGCGGCTGACATTGATGACCGGCCGCCCGCCCGCGCCCCCTGCCTTCGTCGCCGGGCTTCTCCCCGCCCCATCGCTTCGCAAAACCGGTCGTATTAGTCAAAGGTCACCGGATATCGCCCGATCGCAAAACGCCGGCCGATGGTCACCCAATGCTGGGGTTCCTCGTCATCAAAGCGCCCTTCCTCGCCCTTGGGCGAGCCCATCATGAACTCGCCCACGGGGATCACAACCAGCTCCGGTGCAAACCGGTGCGGCATTAAGGAAGGCAACATTCTTCAGGTTTTTTGGGAAGCTGCGCAGGTGCGGCATCCTGGCCGAGCCGGCCAGGACGGGGATGATCGGGACGGCATTGCTTATCGCCGTCTCCAGCTCGAGACGGACGAAATCAGTCTCGTCATCTATTTTTTTGCTGCCGCCTCTGCTGGTACCGAGCCAGCGTTGGCCGACAATGACCAATAGGATGTCACTCTGAACAATTGCTTCAAAGATTTGGGCGCGAAAGTCCTCGCCAAACGGAATATTATCTATGTCCATGAAGATCGCATCCTCGCCATAATGGACGGCGAGGCGATCTCGAATACGGCCCGCCATCACATCGGTATCGGCACGGCGATAGGAGATCGCGATCTTTGGCACTGGAGCCCCGGCAGAACGGTCGTGCTAACCGTACCACGGGATGAAATCGACTCTGACCCCATTTTGCGTATTTTGCGCCCCATTTTGCGGAGCGCGGGCTGGTGGCCGGATCAGGTCATGATCAGGTCCGGCCATGACGAACTCCGCGCGGGTCAGGCCGCGGTGCGGGTGGAGACGAGCGCTGGGCGTTGGCTGCGGTACGGGGTCGCCTTCTCGAAGGCGTCGGCGACGCCGAATAGGATCGGCTCCTGGAACGGCTTGCCGACGAGCTGGACCGCCACCGGAAGGCCGCCGGCGCCGAAGCCCGCGCAGACCGAGATCGCCGGATAGCCGGCGACATTGAACGGCATCGTAAAGCCAGGCTTGTCGAAGAGATCCCACTTGGGCACCGCGTCGATCTTCGCGGCTTCCGCCGGCTGGGTCGCGGTCAGCACGACGTCGAGGCCGGCCATCGCCTGCTGTAATTCGGCGCGCAACTCGCGGCGTCGGCGCACCGCCTGGACATAATCGACGCCAGAGACCAAGGCGCCCAGTATCAGCCGGCTCCTCATGCGCTCGCTGAAATCGCCGAGCCGGGTGCGCGACCATTCCTCATAGGCCGCGGCGCGCTCGGTGATCGAGATCAGCGAGCCGCAGGCCGCCCAATCCTGCAACGGCGAGAGCTGCACCTCGCGTAATTCCGCACCAAGGTCGCGGAAGGTGGCCAGCGCCGCGTCGATACCGCGCTGGGTGCCCTCGCTGACCTTGTGGTCGACCTCGTGGAAATGATGGATCACGCCGATCTTCAGCCCCTTGATTCCGCTGCCCAGGAGTGCGGTGTAGTCGGGGATCGGACGCGACGCGCTCGCCGGATCGTGCGGGTCGTGGCCGGCCAGCACCTGCAGCATCAGCGCGCAATCCTCCGCGGTCCACGCCATCGGGCCGATATGATCGAGGCTGTACGCGGCGGGTGCGACACCGGCGCGGCTGACGAGGCCATAGGTCGGCTTGATGCCGGCGATGCCGCACAGTGCCGCCGGGCCGCGGATCGAGCCGCCGGTGTCGGTGCCGATACCGCCCAGGATCAGCCCTGCCGCGACCCCGGCGCCGGTGCCGCTGCTGCTGCCGGCGGTGAAGTGCTCGGTGTTCCAGGGGTTGCGCGCCGGGGGTGCGGGCAGGTCGAAGGACGGGCCGCCATCGGCGAATTCATGCGTCGTCAATTTGCCCATCAGCACCGTGCCGGCGGCGGCGAGCTTTTCGGCGCAAGTGGCATCGGTATCCGGAATGTTGTCCTGCAGGAATTTCGATCCGCACGTCGTCGGAATGTCCTTGGTGTCGACGATGTCCTTGAGGCCAATCGGGATGCCGTGCAACGGCCCTGCGGGCCTGCTAGCCATGATCGCCCGCTCGGCGGCGCGCGCCTCGGCCAATGCCCGCTCCTCGGTCAGATGGACGAAGGCATGCAGCTCACCGTCGAGCGCATGCACGCGGGCGAGGCAGGCCCGGGTCAGCTCGACCGGCGAGAGCTCTTTCGCGGCGATCAGCCGGGCGGCTGCGGCGATGGTCGGGATCGCGTCGCTCATGGCAGATCCTCCTCGGCAAAGCCGTAGCCATGCGCCGGTTCGGCCATGCGGCCGCGAGGCTTGCGCACACGCTCGGCCATCGCGGCGATACCGGCGTAGACCGTCTTCAGCTCGACCTTTTGTTCTGCGGTCAGGCTGAGCCCGGCGCGAGCGAGCAGATAATCGAGGGCTGCGTCGTCGATGTCAGATGGCATGTTGTCGTGCTCCGGTTATCAAGGTTATTCACCACAGAGACGGAGAGACACAGAGATCACCGAGGATACTTCGTCATTGCGAGCGAAGCGAAGCAATCTCGGTCAGATCGCACCATCGAGATTGCTTCGTCGCGCACGGCGCTCCTCGCAATGACAAGATGCTGCTCTCACTGTCTCCCTGTCTGTGTGATGAGCTTTTCTTCGATGCCGGTGCCGATGGCGAGGAGACGGCGGTCTTCGCCGTGGCGGCCGACGACCATTAGACCCACCGGTGCGGTACCCGGTGCTTCGATCGGCAAGGTCAGCGCACAACGATCGAGGAAATTGACGACCGCCGTGTTGCGCAGCAGCTTCATATTGAGACGCGCGTAATCCTCGTCCCTCGTGAAAGCCGCGATCGGCGGCGCCGTCATTGGCACGGTCGGCATCACCAAGGCGTCGAACGTCTGCGTCTCGGCGTCAAAGCGGCGAATGAAATCGGCGCGCGCCTCGACCAGGCGAATGTATTCGGCCGCCGTCATGTCGCGACCGCGCGCGATGCGGGTTCGGATCCGCGGGTCGTACTCTTGGCCGCGCCGCTCGATCAGCTTCTCGTGCCAGGCGAACGCTTCTGCCACCGGCAAGCCGCCCTTGATATTGATCCGTGCATAGTCGCCGAGCATCTCGAGGGGCAATTCGACGATGCGCGCACCCGCGCGGGAAAGTACCGAAACCGTCCGCTCGAAAGCCGCGGCGACCGGCTCTTCGAGGTCGTCGAGCATCACCGTTTGCGGAATGCCGAGGCGAAGACCGTCGGGCGGAATGGCGGTGGGTGGTTCCACGGGCTCACCCGCCATGACAGCGTCGGTCAGCGCGCAGCAGGCGACGCTGACGCCGATCGGGCCGATCGAGTCCAAGGTGGCGGAAAGCGGCAGGGCACCGTCGCGCGGCACGCGGTATCGGGTCGGCTTGAACCCGACGAGCCCGCACAGCGCCGCCGGAATGCGAACCGAGCCGCCAGTGTCGGTGCCGATCGCCACCGCCGCCATGCCGTCCGCTACCGAGACCGGCGCCCCGGCCGAGGAGCCACCGGGGATCAGGCTGCGGTCGTGAGGGTTGCCCGGCGTGCCGTAATGCGGGTTGATGCCGACCCCGGAGAAGGCGAACTCGGTCATGTTGGTGCGCCCGATGATGACCGCACCCGCAGCTTTGAGGCGTGCCACGATCGGTGCATCGGCCGTGGCCGGCGGCGCGTCATCGAGCGCCCGCGACCCGGCGAGCGTGACCTCTCCGGCGACGTCGAACAGGTCCTTGATCGACACCGGGAGGCCGGCGAGCGGCGAGGCGACATAACCGGCCGCGCGCAGCTGGTCCTGCGCTTTGGCCGCCGCGCGCGCGGTGTCGGCATAAACCTTGATGAAGACGCGGCTGCCCTCCCCGGCGGGATCGGCGATGCGCGCCAGCGCCGCTTCGACCAATTCCCGGCTCATCGTGCGACCGGCGGCGAGATCGGCGGCAAGCCTCGCCAGGGTGGGCCTTGCGGTCATGGTGATGCTTTCATTCTATTCATTATCTCAGATCGCTTTTTGTTCGTCATCCCCGCTTGAGCCATTCTTAGGCGCGGCGTTCGGACAGGCCGATCGCCGCGGCGGCATCCGCCATCCTCCAGCCCTCTTGCTCAATCCGCCGAACCATCAGGAGCCGAGCTGTCGGCGTCAGACGCGCATTCTTGTGAGCGTCCATCCGGAGAGCGCTTGGACTGCGGTTGATCGGTCTCGCAACCACAGCTTTCCGGTTCTCCCGGATGAACAACCTTCATAGCTTTAATAGCCAGCGCAGTACGGAGACCTTGGCGTCGGGTTCGCGCTCGTGCCCGGCTCATTTTGGGAGGTTGCACCCGGCTTGCGGGCACCGCGCTGCTGCGGCCATGCCATCCAAGAGGGTTGCTGATAACGGGAAAGGCTCTCTATTGTTGTCCCAACTGCCTTGGTCGTGCCCCTCGGCGAAGCGTTCGCGCTAAAGGCAGAGAAGAACAGGAGAAGAACATTGGCGATCCAAATATTCATCTCATATGCGCGCGAAGATGACCGGCTCCCCACCGACTCCAAAGCGAAAAGGGGCTTTGTCAGCCATCTCTGTGGGGAAATAAGCTATGAGTTTTCGCAAAGAGGGCGGTCGCAGGTGCGGATTTGGCGCGACACCGTACGTATCGAACGCGGGGACGATTTCGACAAGCATATAAGGGAAAATCTTAGAGCATCGGATATATTATTAATCGTACTGTCCAACAACTGGATCGCCAGTGAGTGGTGCAAGCGCGAACTCGATGTATTCGCGAAGTGCTGGCAGCACGAAGGCATGGACAGGGTGCGCAAGCGGGTCTTGTTCGTAACCAAGCATTTTATGAGTCGCCAGGCGATACCGGCGCTGCTTAATAATAAGGAGGGTTTTGAATTCTCCGTCATCGAGGAAGGAGCGGGGGCCGGATCGGAAGACGATTTCTTCGATCCGCGGGCCGAGACGCAGACCGACCGCCGATACTTCGATCGGGCGCGGGATCTGGCACGGCGCCTCTTGCGACTAGCTCAAGAGCTTAGCAGCTCTGCTGAAGTGGAATCGTATTCGCCAGTTGTATCCGCCGCCAACCCCGCTTCCGATCGAGCGCCATCCAGCAGCTCGTCAGCGGTCACCGCTTCGGCTTGCTCAACACGGCAAGCGCTCACGCATTACGTGTATCTTGCCAAGCCAGCGGCGGATATGAGGGAAGCCTACTGCCGCGTGATAGCGGAGCTGCAGGGCCGCGACATTCGGATTGTGCCCGATCCCAATGTCGAGGTGCCGCACGACGCGACGGCCGCGGCGGTCGTCGACGAGTGGATCGCCGGCGCGGCGTTCTCGGTTCACCTACTCGGCGACAAGCTGGGATATGCGCCTGAGGATGCCCCGCACATCGTCCCGTTACAGCTTGCGCATGCGGCCGCACGCGCGGCGGCCACGACACCGGCCGAAGAGCCGCCGTTTCATCGCCTCGTCTGGGCGCCGCGCGTCTTTGCCGGGCTGGCCGACCCTGCCGCCGAGCGCGATCCGCTCGCAGTGCTCGAGCGCTTCGACGGCCATCTGAGCACCGACAAGGTGGAGGGCGACGATCTGAGCCGTTTTGTCGATTTTCTCGTCCAGCATACCGCGCGCGCGACCGCTCCGACGGAGCGGCCGGAACGGATCGAGGCCGAGACCCGCTATTATGTCTATCATCGCGAGGAGGACACCGATTACGCCTGCGCCGTCTCCCAGCGGCTGCAGGAACTGGAAATTGACGCTGTACTGCCAGCGTTCGAGGGCGACCCCGGGGAGATCAACGCTCTCCACCGCGAGAACTTGCGTGAATGCGACGGCGTCGTGCTGTGCTGGGCAAACGCCCCCGAGGTGTGGGTGCGGGCAACGGCGCGCGAACTGGGGAGATGGCGCGAACTTGGACGCAAGGAGAATTTCGCCGTCCGCGGTCTGATTGCCGCTCCGCCCCCCGGCAAGCGCAAGCAGGTGATCATCAAGGTTCCGCCGCGCAACGAGATCGACGTCGTCCTCGACCTGACCGATCGCGACGACCTGCCCCCCGAGGCGCTGAACCCCCTGATCATCGCCAACCGGGAGCGTGCGCTGTGAACGACGTGGGGGCGCTCACGGCCGTTGTGGCCCGGCCGTTTCGCGGGCTGCGGCCCTTCGCCTATGCCGATCACGAACTGTTTTTCGGCCGCGAGGACCAGTCCTATGCGCTTTATCGCCTGCTCGACCGGTCCCGCTTTATCGCGGTCGTCGGCAGCTCGGGCAGCGGCAAATCCTCGTTGGTGAGGGCCGGTCTGCGACCTCTGATCGAAGAGGAAGCGCACGGTGCCGCGCCGCCGGACGGCACTGGGCGGGCGTGGCGTTGGATCGAGTTTCGGCCGGCCGACGCACCGCTCGGCCGGCTTGCCGAGGCGTTGGCGGTACTCGACGCGGGTGAGGGCGAGGACGGCCCCGATGCGGAGGTGCTGCATGCGGAGCGCCGGCTCAGGATCCTCTCCACCCTCTACAGTTCGAGCTTCGGCCTCATCGAGGCGCTTGCCGACGGGGCTGGGCGGCCCGCGGTGATCCTCGTCGACCAGTTTGAGGAGCTGTTTCGGTACGTGGCTTGGAGCCGCGGCGCGGAGCTGCGCAACCCCGCCGGCGCCGAGTTGCGCGATGAAGCCACCCGTTTTGTGCAGCTGCTGCTGGAAGCAAGCCGCAATCGGGAATGTGGCGCGCACATCATCATCACGATGCGTTCCGACTTCATTGGCGATTGCGCGCTGTTCTACGGGCTGCCGGAAGCGGTTAGCGCGACCCAATACCTGGTCCCCGCGTTGACTCGCAGTGAGCGCGAGAGTGCGATCCGCGGTCCGGTCGAGAAGGTCGGCGCGGCGATCGATCCGCGGCTGGTCGAGCGGCTGTTGATCGACACCAGCGACGAAGCCGATCACCTCTCGGTGCTGCAACACTGTCTCTCGCGCATCTGGAAACGCGCGGGCGCGCGCGCCCGCGCTGGCACCGCCACCGTGACCCTCGGCCTCGACGACTACAAAGCTATCGGGGAGATCGCCGGGGCCTTGTCTCAACACGCCGACGAAGTGATGGCGAGCCTACCAGGGCTCGAGCCGGTGGTCGAAGCCGTGTTCCGAGCGCTTGGGCAGCTTGACGACGAAGGGCGCGCCACTCGCCGCGCGCTTCCGCTGGCCACGTTGCTGGCCGAAACAGGGTATCCCGAAGCGCAGCTACGCCGGGTACTCGACCGCTACCGCGATGAAGACTGCGCGTTTCTGGTCCCCGGGGCGGCCTCGGTCCCGGTTCTGACGGCGGAATCCTTCATCGACGTCAGTCATGAGGCGCTATTACGACGGTGGGATCGCATCGGCGCCAAGGCTACCGAGGTGTTGGGTAATGAGGCGCCGCGCGCCGGCTGGTTGGTCGAGGAACGCAACGACGCCCGCATCTATCGCGCCTTGGCCACCTGGGCCGAGTCGGACGGGACAGCGGCGACATTGCCGCTCAACGAGGTCAATCGCCGCTGGCAGTGGTGGAACGAACGGCCGCGGACCGCCGCCTGGGCCGCCCGCTATGGCGGCCAGATCGATCGTGTCGAACGCCTGTTGGAGCACAGCCTCGACGCGGTGAAACAGGCGCGGACGCACGAGCGGCGGCAGCGGGTCGTGCGCATGGCTGTGGCGTCGGCGTTTGCGGCGATCGTCGTCGTCGCGATCGTGGTCTGGGCGAAGCTCAGCATTGACCTCCACGCAACCGCCCAAAAAAATGCGGATCAGGCCGAGGAGATGACCCGACGCGCCCGCACCGCCAGCACCGAGCGCAACATGCTGCTGACCGAAATCGGCGACATCACGAACGAGTTTTCGACGCGATTGCGCTTCATCCCCGGAGTTAGCGGGATCATTCTGCCGATACTAAACGACTTCACGCCGTTTTCGGAAGAATATCTGGCCAAGCTTAAAAGCCAAAGCAATCTGACGAGTGAAGATTGGCTGCCCTACGTGCGTTTATACTATACCATGGGGATGCTCGACGCCGACTATCAAATGAATGTCGGGCATACCGCGAAGGCGATCAAGAAGATCAAGGATATCAAGAAGGATTTGAGAAAAGAGCTTCCTGCGGAGGCGGCCGCCATGATAGGCGACGCCGATCACGACACCGCTAAGCCGTTGCTGCTCTCGGAAACCGAGAGCTGGGTCAAAATGGCGAGTGGCGAGATGTGGTACGGCGACCGTGACAGCGCGAAGGACCACCTCGAGGCTGCGGAAAAGAGCTATCGCGCGATAATCAGCGATGCCGCCGCAATCATCGACCC
>Ga0209040_10003533_pt1 | contig 11980 bp, 8 predicted proteins | sample BogFormECP12_OM3_FD_188240 | JGI IMG/M metagenome (GOLD analysis project Ga0209040, IMG submission 188240) | Bog forest soil microbial communities from Calvert Island, British Columbia, Canada - ECP12_OM3 (SPAdes) (version 2) | ecosystem: Environmental > Aquatic > Freshwater > Wetlands > Bog ... | reverse complement strand
TCGGCAGGTCGGTGGAAGACGGATAGTTGTCGACGCTGGCGCCATAAGAGGGATCGGGGAGCGGCACGGCGCCTTCTTGTGCGCGCGCGACGGCGCTTGCGAACAGAACGATCGCTGCAATTGCCATCGCGCGATTGGCGTGTCCTAATGACATCGCAATCGATTGTTGCACGAGTGAAACAGGAATGCATCCGCGGTCGCGCGGCGCCGCCCGGAGCGATCGCGACAGGAAGGTCTAAGGAGCGAACATGATCAAGTTGTATGGATCGGCGATGTCGCGCGCGGGCCGCAGCCTGTGGGCGGCGGAGGAAACGGGGGTCAAGTACGAGCAGGTGATAGTGGCTCAGACGCGAGTACCGGAATATCTGAAGATAAATCCAAACGGCCACGTCCCGGCGCTCGACGACAACGGGACGATCGTCTGGGAGTCGATGGCGGTAAACCTGTACCTCGCGGAAAAATACGGGAAGGCGCCGCTGTGGCCGTCGACTGTCGAGGGTCATGGCGCGTGCTACCAGTGGAGCATCTGGGGCATGACCGAGGTGGAAACGCCGCTGATCGACATTATTCAGCATCGAATGATCTTGCCGGCCGATAAGCGCGACGAGAAAATCGCGCTCAAGGGAATCGAGACGCTGAAAGCGCCGCTGAAGGTGCTCGACGAGCATCTGCACAAATCCGAGTATCTGCTTGGCCACGAATTCACCATTGCAGACCTCAATGTGGCGTCGGTGTTGAGTGTCACGCGATTCATTCAACTGGATCTCTCGTCGATTCCGACGGCGGAGAAGTGGTTGCAGAAGTGCCTCGAGCGTCCCGCGAATCAGAGAGTGAGCGCGATGAAATAGCTTGGAGCAGCAAGTATCCGACGCGAGGTGCCTTTTTTTCAACCATATTGACTTTGCGCGTATCGGCTGTAGCGTTCATTAGGTGCAGAATTGTCGGTTTTGGGCGGCGCTCGGTCGGGCAAGAGCCGGTACGCCGAGCGGCTCGTCGAGGATGCCGCGCTCGGCGGCACCTATTGCGCTACGGCCGAAGCCCGCGACGCCGAGATGGCCGAGCGGATCGCCGCCCACCAAGCCCGCCGTGGCCCATTTTGGCGCACGATCGAGAGGCCGCTGGCGCTTGCGCCCGCGATCGCCGCCGAGGCGATGCCGGAGCGTCCGGTACTCGTCGACTGTCTGACCTTGTGGTTGTCGAACCTGCTGCTGGCGGGCAAGCAACCGGAGCCTGAAGCGGGCGAGCTGTGCCGGATTTTGCACAACGCCACTGGACCTGTGGTGCTCGTCGCCAACGAGGTCGGGATGGGGCTCGTCCCCGAGACGCCGCTCGGGCGCCATTTTCGCGATGCGGCAGGCCGCCTCAACCAGAAGGTCGCGGCGCTCGCCGATCGTGTCGTCTTTGTCGCGGCGGGCCTGCCGCTCGTGCTCAAGGAGGGTTGAGATGGCTGCGATCCGAGCGGTGCCCAGCCCCTCACCTTCCCGCTTCGCGGGCGCCTCCCTCTCCCCGCAAGCGCGGCGAGGGGCTAGGCCGTTCTCCTCTCTCGCCCCGCTTGGTGGGGAGAGGGTCGGGGTAAGGGGCCTTCGCACGGTCTTGCCTCTCCCAGGGGCCGGCTGACATGCGCCGCGTACCGGCAACGGTGATTACCGGCTTTCTCGGCGCCGGCAAGACGAGCCTCGTGCGGCATTTGTTGGCGCATGCCGAAGGGCGACGTCTCGCCGTCATCGTCAACGAGTTCGGCGAGCTCGGCATCGACCGCGAGCTGCTGCTCGGCTGCGGTGACGCTGCGTGCGAGGAGAACGACATCGTCGAGCTGGCCAATGGCTGCCTCTGTTGCACCGTGGCCGATGATTTCGTGCCGACTCTGACGCGCCTTCTCGACCGCGAGGGGCCGCCCGAGCACATTCTGATCGAGACTTCGGGTCTGGCTTTGCCAAAACCGCTGGTGCAGGCCTTCGCTTGGCCCGAAATCCGCACCCAAACCACCGTCGACGGGGTGCTGACCGTGATCGACGGCGCGGCGGTTGCCGCCGGGCTGTTCGCGGCCGATCCCGATGCCGTCGCGCAGCAGCGCGCGGCGGATCCCGCGCTTGCTCACGACAACCCTCTCGCGGAGGTCTTCGCCGACCAGCTCGCTTGCGCCGATCTCGTGATCCTGAACAAGACCGACCTGATCGCCCCGGAGCGGCTGACGGCGCTTCGCCATGAGATCGAGGCGCAGCTTCGTCCGGGGGTCAAGCTCGTCAGCGCGCGCGAGGGCAGGGTGCCCTCACAGGTGGCGCTCGGTCTGGCGGCCGCCGCCGAGGACGACCTTGCATGCCGCCCCTCGGTGCACGAGCTCGAAGCTGGGCACGATCACGATGATTTCGAGAGCTTTGTCGTGACCGGAGGGTCCGTCGACGACGGGAACGCGTTTCTTGTTCGACTGCGAGCCGCGATCGGCTTGCACGACGTGCTGAGGGTCAAGGGTTTTGTCGACCTGCAGGGCCGCGAGCGCCGGCAGGTCGTGCAGGCGGTCGGCGACCGGCTGCAGCAGCATTTCGACCGGCCTTGGCATGCCGGCGAGAAGCGCGAGACGCGGCTCGTCGTGATCGGCCGCAAGGGCATAGATCGTGCCGCAATCATGTCTGCCCTTGGAGCACTGAGCGGCTGAATGCATCTGCTAGCGACGACACCTGGGACGATCGCCGACGGCTCCACTGCGGTCGATCTCGCTCAGACCCCGGGCGACATCGTGCTGCTGTCGAGCGCCGACACCGAGATCGCGCTGCTCGCAGCAGCACAGAAGCGGCGCCGCGCGCAGGATCCGAGCGCACCCCGCCTACGGCTTGCGCCGATCCTGCGGCTCGGCCACAACTTCTCCGTCGACCTCTACATGGAGAGTGCCGCGCGCGCGCGGCTGGTCATCGCCCGGCTGCTCGGCGGCAGCGCCTATTGGCCCTACGGGATCGAGCGCCTGGCCGAAACTTGCCGCGCGCACAGCATCCCGCTGGCACTGGTGCCCGGCGATGACAAATCCGATCCGGAGTTGGAGCGGCTCTCTACGCTGGAGCCTGACCGGATCCAGCGGCTGTGGCGGTATCTCGCCGAAGGCGGCCCCACCAATGCCGACAATCTGCTCCGCTATGCCGGGTCTCTGATCGGCTACGCGGAGCAATGGGCGGAGCCCGCGGCGCTGCTGCGCGCTGGGCTGTACTGGCCCGATCGCGCACGGCCGAGCCTCGACGAAATCTCCGCGCGATGGCGCGGAAACGGCGGGATCGTGCCGATCGTATTCTACCGGGCGCTCGTGCAATCAGGGAATACCGAGCCGGTCGATGCGCTCGTCCAGGCCTTGTCGTCCCGGCGCCTTCAGCCACTGCCGGTTTTTGTGCACAGCCTCAAGGATGGTGAAAGTGCCGCGCTGATCGGTGAACTCTTCGCTGCAGCGCCGCCCGCGGTGATCCTCAATGCGACGGGTTTTTCCGTCGGCGCCGGTGGTTGCGAGGACCCGTTGGCAAGCGCGGACTGCGCGATCTTGCAGGTGGTCTTTGCCGGCGGTGACGAGGACAGCTGGCGCGCCGGAACTCGGGGCCTCGGCCCGCGGGATCTCGCGATGAATGTGGCGCTTCCGGAAATCGACGGCCGCATTCTCTCGCGAGCGGTGTCGTTCAAGGCGCCGCTCGGCCGCGACCCGGAGACCGAGGCCGATCTCGTCGGCTACAAGCCGGTCGCCGACCGCATCGCGTTTGTCGCCGATCTCGCGCGTAATTGGGCGCGACTGCGAGCGAGGCCTCCAGCGGAGCGCCGAGTGGCGCTGGTCCTCGCCAATTATCCCAATCGGGACGGCCGGATCGGCAACGGCGTCGGCCTCGACACGCCGGCCTCGACGATCGCGATCCTGCGCGCATTTGCGGAGGCCGGCTACCGAATCGCCGACGCGCCGAACGATCCGCAAGAATTGATCCGCCGCCTGCTCGACGGTCCGACCAATGGCAACCCGGGTGCCCCAGCCGAGGAGACACTGTCGTTTGCCGAATACTCGGCTTTTTTCGCGACCCTACCGGCGGCCGTGCAGCGCGCGGTATCGGAACGCTGGGACGCCGCCGAGCGTGATCCATTTTTCCGGCCGGGGCGGCTCGATTGCGGCCGCTTTGCGATTCCCGGTTTTCGCGCCGGCAATGTCGCCGTGCTGATCCAGCCGGCGCGCGGTTACAATATCGACCCGAAGTCGACCTATCACGATCCGGCATTGGTGCCGCCGCACGGCTATTTCGCCGTCTACGCCTGGCTCGCCGAGGAGTTTCGCGCCGACGCCGTCATTCATCTGGGCAAGCACGGTACCCTCGAATGGCTGCCCGGAAAGGCGCTGGCCCTGTCGGCCGAATGCTTCCCGGAGGCCGTGCTCGCGCCGTTGCCGCATCTCTACCCGTTCATCGTCAACGATCCGGGCGAGGGAACGCAAGCCAAGCGGCGGACCCAGGCGGTGATCATCGACCATTTGACGCCGCCTCTGACCCGCGCCGGGAACTACGGCCTCATGGCCGAGCTCGAACGGCTGATCGACGAGTACTACGAGGCCGCGCTGGGCGATTCCCGCCGGCTCACCGTGCTGACCTCGGCGATACTGGAACAGGCACACGCGGCGGGGCTCGCCGGCGATTGCGGCATCGTCCAGGGCGACGAACCCGCGGCAGCATTGCGCAAACTCGATGGCTTCCTGTGCGAGGTCAAAGAGCTGCAGATCCGGGACGGGCTTCACGTGCTTGGGAGCAGCCCCGAGGGCGAAAGGCTGCAAGCGCTGCTGGTCGCATTCGCCCGATCGGGCCGCGGCGCCGCGCCACAGGACGCGTCGCTGCTGCGCGCGCTGGCCGACGATCTCGGGCTCGGCCAGGACCCCTTGGCCGTAGAACCATCGGAGACGTGGACCGGGCGCCGTCCCGCTGTCCTCGCCGGCCCCGGGCTGTGGCGAAGCGCCGGCGACACCGTCGAGCGCCTGGAGGCGCTCGCGGTACGTCTCGTCGCCGGAGAGGTTCGCCTGGACCGGACCTGGTCAAAGACCCACGCCGTTCTCGACTGGATCGAACGAGAGCTGCAACCGGCGGTCGGGAGGTGCGGCGAGGCTGAGCTCACAGGACTTCTCACCGGGCTCGAGGGGCGTTTCGTCCCGCCCGGACCCTCCGGTGCGCCGAGCCGCGGTCGGCCTGAGGTGTTGCCGACCGGCCGCAATTTCTATTCGATCGACACTCGCGCTGTGCCGACGCAGGCCGCCTGGCAGCTCGGCTGGAAATCGGCGGCGCTGCTCGTCGAGCGCCACGCCCAGGATTACGGCACCTATCCGGCACGTGTCGCGCTGTCGGCGTGGGGCACCGCCAATATGCGGACCGGCGGAGACGACATCGCACAGGCGCTTGCACTGCTCGGCGTGCGCCCCGCGTGGGAGCGGTCGAGCGGCCGGGTGACCGGGTTCGAGATCCTGCCGGCGTCGGTGCTCGATCGCCCGCGCGTCGATGTCACGTTACGTGTGTCGGGGTTTTTCCGCGACGCGTTTCCCGGGCTGATCGATTTGTTCGATTCTGCCGCGCGCGCCGTCGCAGCGCTCGATGAGCCGCCCTCGGTCAATCCGCTCGCTACGCGCGTCGCCGAGGACCGGCGCGCGCTTGAAGCTCAGGGCGTTCCGCCGCAAGAAGCCGACCGGCGCGCCGGATATCGGGTGTTCGGGTCGAAGCCCGGCGCATACGGGGCCGGATTGCAGGCCATGATCGACGAACGGATCTGGGACAACGAAACCGATCTCGCCGAAGCTTATCTCGGCTGGAGCGGGTACGCGTATGGGGCGGGTTGTGAGGGCCGGGCCGAGCGGGCCATGCTCGAGACGCGATTGGCCGCCACCGATGCGGTACTGCACAACCAGGACAACCGCGAGCACGATCTGCTCGACAGCGACGACTACTACCAGTTCGAAGGCGGGCTCGCCCTCGTTGTTCGCCAGCTCTCGGGCCGTGCGCCGGCAGTGTGGCACAACGACCACTCGCGGCCCGAGATGCCGCGCGTCCGCAGTCTGCGCGAGGAGTTGGGGCGGGTTGTCCGCGGCCGTGCGGCAAACCCCCGCTGGATCGCCGGCGTGATGCGCCACGGCTACAAGGGAGCCGCCGAGATCGCCGCCACCGTCGACTATCTCTTCGCTTTTGCCGCGACCTCGCGCGCCGTCGACGATGCGCATTTCGACGCGCTCTACGACGCCTACCTCGCCGACGATGCGGTGCGCGGGTTCATGGCCGAGCACAACCCCGCGGCGCTCGCCGAGACCAGCCAACGCTTCCTTGAGGCGATCGACCGCGGCCTGTGGCGCCCGCGCCGCAACAGCGCCCGCGAGGCCCTCACCCGATGGAGCGGGTCGTGAGCGAGCTCATTGAAACCGAGGACGAGGTCAACCGGCGGCACAACGAGAAGATGGCCAGACGCAAGGCGGCGCGCGACCGGATGCTGGCGACCAAGACGGAAGAGCGCGGCCTGTTGATCGTCCACACCGGGAAGGGCAAGGGCAAATCGACAGCGGCCTTCGGCATGGTGCTGCGCTGCCTCGGTCACGGGATGCGCGTCGGCATCGTCCAGTTCGTCAAGGGAGTTTGGAGCACGGGGGAGCGCGTCGCGCTCGATCGGTTCGGCGATCTCGTGACCTGCCGGGCGATGGGCGAGGGCTTCACGTGGGACACCCAGGACCGCGCTCGTGATATCGCCGCCGCGCGGAATGCCTGGGACACCGCCAAGGCAATGCTGTCGGATCCCTCCTACCGGCTGGTGTTGCTCGACGAACTCAATATCGTATTGCGCTACGATTACCTGTCGCTCGACGAGGTCGTGACGGTGCTGACGGCGAAGCCGCGCGACCTGCACATCGTCGTCACGGGCCGTAATGCCCGACCCGAACTGATCGAGGCCGCCGATCTCGTCACCGAGATGACCCTCGTCAAGCACCCGTTCCGCGGGGGCGTCAAGGCACAGCGAGGGATCGAGTTCTAATGGCGCGCGCGCTGATGCTGCAGGGAACCGGCTCGGATGTCGGCAAGTCGCTGCTGCTCGCGGGACTGGCCCGCGCTTTTAGCCGGCGAGGATTGAGGGTACGGCCTTTCAAGCCGCAGAACATGTCGAACAACGCCGCGGTTACTGCCGATGGCGGCGAGATCGGCCGGGCCCAGGCATTGCAGGCGCGCGCCTGCGGCACGGCCGCGGTCACCGACATGAACCCGGTGCTGCTGAAGCCGCAATCCGAGAGTGGAGCGCAGGTCGTGTTGCACGGCCGGGTCTGGCGCACCGCCGGAGCGGGCGACTATCGCCGGCTGGCCCCGAGCCTGCTGCCGTCAATCCTCGGCTCCTTCTCCCGCCTCGCCGCAGTGGCCGACCTCATCCTCGTCGAGGGAGCGGGAAGCCCAGCGGAGATCAATCTGCGGGACGGCGACATCGCCAATATGGGCTTTGCCGAGGCGGCCGACGTCCCGGTGGTGCTGGTCGGCGATATCGAGCGCGGCGGCGTAATCGCCCAGCTGGTCGGCACCCACACGCTGCTCGCAACAAGTGAGCGGGCGCTGCTCGTCGGGTACATCGTCAACAAGTTCCGCGGCGAGATCGGGTTGTTCGATGGCGGCATCGACGCTATCACCGACCGCACTGGTATGCGCTGTTTTGGGGTGGTCCCGTATTTTTCAGCTGCGGCAGCGTTGCCCGCAGAGGATTCGCTGGCGCTCGCCGCGACCCTCACCCACCCAGCCCTGCGGGCTGGGTCCCCCCTCTCCCGCACTGCGGGAGAGGGTGCCGAGCCCAGCGAGGCGGGTGAGGGCAGGGGGCCGATTCGGATCGCGGTACCGCTATTGCCGCGCATCGCCAATTTCGATGATCTTGACCCTTTGGGCACGGAGCCTGGGATCGAGCTGGTCATCGTACGATCCGGACAGCCGCTGCCGCGCGACGCCTCGCTGGTGATCCTTCCTGGCTCGAAGTCGACGATCGCCGATCTGGAATTCCTGCGACGCGAAGGGTGGGACATCGACTTGCTCGCGCATCGGCGCCACGGCGGACGAATCCTCGGCCTCTGCGGCGGCTATCAAATGCTCGGCGCGCGGATTGCCGATCCGCTCGGTGTGGAAGGGCGGAAACAGACGGTGCCCGGGCTCGGGTTCCTCGACATCGAGACCGTTCTGACCGACACCAAGCGCCTCGCCGAGACTTCCGGCGTCGAGCTTGCGACCGGAATGCCGGTCGCTGGCTACGAAATGCACCTAGGAGAGACGTCCGGGCTGGGCCTCCAACGCCCGATGCTGCGCCTGGCAGGCGGTCCTGATGGCTGCGTCAGCGCCGATGGACTGGTTGCCGGATGCTATATGCACGGGCTGTTTACGAACGACCCCTTCCGTCGGGCGTTTGTGACGGCATTGGGCGCGGAGCCCGGCGCAATTGCGTACGAGCGCCAAATCGAGACCACGCTCGATATGCTCGCCGATCATCTCGAGCATAGTCTCGACCTTTCGGCACTCTTGGCCGCGGCTCGGCCGCCCCGGCTCAGGCGAGCAGCGTAGCATGTGTCGCAAGCCAGGCTCCCAGCAGCAGCCCGCCCTCGATCAAGCAGGCGAGTCGGTAGAGTTGCAGTCCCCGGAAGATGTCGGAGACCCCGGCCCGGGCGCTGCCGTCGCCGAGCCACGGATCGGCGACCAGACCCTCGGGGTAGCGGCGCGGTCCCGCCAGTGCCAAACCGAGCGCCCCTGCCATCGCGCTTTCCGGCCAACCCGCATTGGGCGAATGGTGCTTGCGCCCGTCGCGCAGCATGATCGTGAGCGCCTGACCCGGCCGACCGTTCTTGGCGAACACCGCCGCCGTGGCAAGAAGTACGCCGCTGAGCGGCGCCGGAACGGTGTTGAGAACATCGTCGAGGCGCGCCGCCGCCCATCCAAAGGCACGGTAGCGCGGCGTACGATGGCCGATCATGCTGTCGAGCGTGTTTGCCATCTTGTACGCGAACAGCCCCGGCAGCCCGAGCAGCAGGTACCAGAAGACCGGGGCGACGACGCCGTCGCTGAAATTTTCCGCCAGGCTCTCGATCGCGGCGCGAGCTACGCCATGCTCGTCGAGGCTCGTCGGGTCGCGGCCAACGATGTGCCGCACTGCCTCGCGGCCGCCCGCCAATCCGCCGGTGGCGAGCGCCGCCGCTACCGCGGCCACATGCTCGTAGAGGCTGCGCTGCGCGACCAGTACGGCGATCATGACGGCTTCGACCGCGGCGCCGACCAGGCTGCCGCGGCAGACTCGTTCGACCGCCAGCCCGAGCAACACCGCGCCGCCGACCAGCACGATAACCGTTATGATGCCACGCTCGCGGCGCGACGCCTCGCTGCGGGATTCGCGGTTGAGCTTGCGGTCGAAGAATGCGGTCGCCCGGCCGGCGAGGATGACGGGATGTGGCACATAGCGGAATATCACCGGCATATCGCCCAACAGCGCGTCGATGACGAGGCCCGCGACGAGCAGCAACAAAGGCTGGGCGCCTACCGGCGTCATCGCGATAGCGGGAGGATCGGCAGATGACCCAGACGGCGGTGCTGCTCTGCGGACACGGCAGTCGAGATCCCGAAGCAATCGAGGAATTCGAGCTGGCGGCCGCGGCATTGCGCCCGCGTTTGCCGGAATTCGATTTCGCTACCGGCTATCTTGAATTCTCCCGCCCGACGATCCGCGATGGCCTTGCGTTGCTGGCGGAACGCGGGGCGCGGCGGATCTTGGCGATACCCGGCATGCTGTTTGCCGCAAGTCATGTCAAGAACGACCTGCCTTGGGAGATGAACAGCTTCATCGCCGAAAATACCGGTATCGATGTGCGCCTGGGGCGCGATCTCGGGATCGACCCGAAGCTGCTGGACGCGGCGGCCGATCGTATCGCCGCGGCGGCCGACACCCCAATACCTCGCAGCGAGACCTTGCTCGTCGTGGTCGGGCGCGGCACCAACGACCCGGACGCCAATTCCAACATCTCCAAGCTCGCCCGCATGCTGTGGGAAGGCATGGGTCTGGGGTGGGCGGAAGTCGCCTTTAGCGGCGTCGCCCATCCGCGGGTCGACGCCGGGCTGATGCGGGCCGCCGCACTCGGTTTTCGCCGCATCATCGTGTTTCCCTATTTCCTGTTCACCGGGGTGCTGGTCAAACGGATCTACGCGCACACCGACACTGTCGCCGCGCTCTTTCCGGAAATCGAGTTCGTCAAGGCGCTATACCTGCGCGATCATGAAGGCGTACTCGGCGCGTTTTGCGACCGGGTCGGCGAGCTCGGGGATGGCCAGCCGGCGATGAATTGCCAGCTCTGCAAGTATCGGACGCAGATCATCGGGTATGAGAACGATGCCGGGGCACCGCAGGCTGGGCACCACCATCACGTGCGCGGCATCGGCACCGCCGCTCATCACCATCACTATCGCTGATGTTCGACACGTTCGTTATGGTCGATTGGAGCGCGGCAACCGTGCCGCGGACCGGTCGCGACAGCATTTGGATCTGCTGGCATGCCAATGATGGGGAAAGGCTGGAGAACCCTCCCACCCGGCACGCCGCAAAATCTATTCTGGGCGAGTGGCTGGCGGCGGCGGTGGGCCGCGGGAGGCGGGTTCTTATCGGCTTCGACTTCCCGTTCGGTTATCCGGCCGGCTTCGCCGCCCGACTTGGTCTTTGCGGGCCGCCCTGGCGCGCCGTCTGGGACGAGATCGCCAGGCTCCTAGAGGACTCCGAGGAAAACGGGAATAACCGTTTCAAGATCGCTGCCGAGTTCAATCGGCGAGTGTCCAACGGCTGCTTTCCTTTCTGGGGTTGTCCGCCCGGCTTCGACACGCCTTTCCTTGGACCCAAGCACCACCGGCGGCATGATAGCGACGGATTGGCCGAGCGGCGACTTGTCGATCTGCATATCCCGAGCGCCCAACCCTGCTGGAAGCTGCTCGGTGCGGGCTCGGTCGGCGGTCAGGCGCTGACCGGCATACCTGTGGTGCGCGCGTTGCGCGACGATGCGCGCTGGATCGACCGCGCGCTCATCTGGCCGTTCGAAACCGGCCTGCAGATGCCCGAGGAAGGGGCGGTCGTTATCGCCGAGGTCTATCCCTCGTTGTGGGCCGTATTGCCGGCCGTCGGGGAACCCAAGGACGCGGCCCAGGTGCGCTCTGTCGCCCGGTTTTTTGCCGCGAGCGATAGCGCCGGCAAGCTCGCCGCTTTTTTCGCCGGCGATCCGACTCTGACCCGAGAGCAACGGCAGCGGGTCGAAACCGAAGAGGCCTGGACGCTTGGCGTGACGGCCGCAAGACAGCGCCCGATTCCGGTACCGGGGATTGCCTCTACCCTCACCCACCCAGCCCTGCGGGCTGGGTCCTCCCTCTCCCGCAATGCGCGCAATGCGGGAGAGGGTGCCGAGCGCAGCGAGGCGGGTGAGGGCGACGGTGCGCGGTCGTACACCTACCTCCGCGATCCGGCCGAAATCTCGCGCCGCTCGTTTGCGCTGATCCGCGAGGAAGCCGATCTCGCGCACTTCCCGCGGGCGCTCAGGCCGGTGGTGTTGCGATTGGCGCATGCCGCCGGGGACAGCGCTATCCTCGGCGATCTCGGTTGGTCGAAGGGCGCGGTTGCGGCAGGGCGCATGGCCCTAGCCGCGGGCGCACCGATCCTGGTCGATGCGGGAATGGTCGCTGCCGGGATCATAATCGATCCTCCGAACCGCATCGTCTGCACGTTGCACGATCCCGAGACGGCGCAGCTGGCGGCGGCGGAGCGGACGACGCGCTCAGCCGCCGCCGTCGAACGGTGGCAACCGTATTTGCCGGGGGCGGTGGTCGCAATTGGCAATGCGCCAACTGCGCTTTTTCGATTACTCGAGCTGCTGGCTCAGGGCGCGCCGAAACCCGCGCTCATTCTCGGCTTTCCGGTCGGGTTTGTCGGTGCGGCCGAGGCAAAGACGGCGCTCGCCGAGTTTGGGCAT
>Ga0209040_10003532_pt1 | contig 11980 bp, 13 predicted proteins | sample BogFormECP12_OM3_FD_188240 | JGI IMG/M metagenome (GOLD analysis project Ga0209040, IMG submission 188240) | Bog forest soil microbial communities from Calvert Island, British Columbia, Canada - ECP12_OM3 (SPAdes) (version 2) | ecosystem: Environmental > Aquatic > Freshwater > Wetlands > Bog ... | reverse complement strand
CATCGAGCTGGCGGAAGGCAATCCCGCCTTCGGGTCGCAGTTGGCCGCGGCGTTGGCAACGCGCGGAGCCTACCGATGGTGCTTCGGCAGTCCCGAGTGGCGAGACGACCTGGTGGGGGCAGTCGCCGTGGCCGGCAAAACAAACCCCTTCGTGCAGGCCTACGTGGTCACCATCAAATACGCGACCGCGATCTACAACGGGGTGCTGCTGGCCGACGACCGCGCGCTGCGCGAGATCGAGGAGGCACTGCAACTGACCGAGCGATCCAGTGATGATTTCGCGCTCGGCCTGGCCCGGTTGACCATGAGCCTGGCTCTGCTGCATCAGGATGCGCCGGCAGACCGTGAGCGCGGCTTGCAGTTGCTGACACAGCTGCGCGACATGTGCCTGCATCGGCGGTTCTTTATGTCCTTTCTGCCGGTGGTCGAGGTGTGGACAGCACGGGAGAAGGCCGGGAGCGGAGACCGCGACGGCGCACTGCCGCTGATGCGCGAAGCCCTGGACGAATTGTTCGATCGTGGACAGCTCGGGTTCGCCATTTCTGTCACCGGTGTTCTGGTGGGGACACTGCTCGAGCGCGGAACCGACGGTGACGTGGCCGAAGCCGAGGCCGCGACCGAGCGGTTAGCGGCCGCGCCAGCCGACGAGGGTTTGGTGATACGTGAGATCTGGCTGCTGCGATCACGAACTCTGCTGGCGCGGGCTCGCGGCGACATGGTGGCCTACGCGGATCTCCGGGATCGCTACCGCGACATGGCGGAAACGCATGGCTTCGAGGGGCACATCGAGTGGGCCGAGGCGATGCCATGACGCGACGTGTCGCGGCTACTCCGTGTGCGCCAGGGTCGGCTGTCCGTTCAAAAAGGGCAGGTTAGGTAGCTGATGCCCTCGTCTTGGCGGCTGCGCGCTCGATGGGCCTGGTTAATGAGCGCCTGCATCTGGTCCTGCCGAAACTGTCCCGGCCGGTCACTGAGGTCGCACATCATGCGCTGTGCAGCAATTGCGTCGTCGTTGTCCATCAATCAACTACCTCCTGAAGTCTCGGCAACCGCCGCCGCGCTCTGGGATCTCGCGGTTCCCGGCAGCAATGCGGCGGTGCCGGCTTGGCCCGCGCTGCGGTGCGGGCAAGTTTCACGACACCGGACGGGACCGCGCTCAGGAATGGCCGAGGTATCCCGGCAGCGTGTCCCCTCCGGTGCCGCTTGTCCGCGGTGGAATCCAGAAGGCCCACAAGTCTTTCCGGCACACGGCCGCGCGCCTGGGCGGCTGGCAGTGCCATCCAGGTGCGGGTCGGTGCCTCCGATCCGACGACCCCATGGCATCGGATCAGGCTCATAGGGTTGCCGTTCCGAGCAGCGCCGCTTCCTGGCGCGCACCGCTGCGGCTATGACGCCGTTCGAGTAGTGTAATCGGGCCTGGCGCAACGCTTTTCGGATATTCGGCGCACCTGCATCAGGTTGGCAACCAACCCGGTCTATCGACTTCACGCATTCCTCGACCAATTCATCGAGCACCTCGGATGGTTCGTCTTCGCGAAGCACGGACCTCGATGCCGTCGCGTCGGTCCTTGATTTGAAGTGTGCCCATTCTGTGCCCAAACCGCGCCCAGTCGCCGGGGCCGGAGCGTGAAATGAGGCCTTCACCTGCGGTAACAAGCGCAGAACTGTGGCGGTGGCGGAGGGATTTGAACCCTCGGACGGTGTTAGCCGTCACACGCTTTCGAGGCGTGCTCCTTAGGCCGCTCGGACACGCCACCGCCGAGCAGCTTACCGAACCGCCGAGCGCTCACCCCAATCGCTGGCGGGCGAAGAAGGCCTCCAGCGGCGCGGCGCACTCCTGCGCGAGCACGCCGCCGCGCACAGCCGGGCGATGGTTGAGCCGCCGGTCGCGCACCACGTCCCAGAGTGAGCCGACCGCGCCGGTCTTGGGTTCCCAGGCGCCGAACACCAGCCGCTCGACGCGTGCCAGCACCAACGCGCCCGCGCACATGGTGCACGGTTCGACGGTGACGGCCAGCGTGGTCCCCTGCAGCCGCCACCCGTCGCCGAGCACGCCGGCCGCCGCCCGCATCGCCAGGATTTCTGCATGCGCGGTCGGATCACCGAGGGCCTCACGGGCATTCACCGCCCGGGCGAGTTCGGTTCCGTCGGCGCCGATGACCACCGCGCCGATGGGCACGTCGCGGGGCCCTGCCGTCGCGGCAACCGCCAGTGCGGAGCGGATCAGATCTTCGTCCGTGGTCACCGACCGAGGCGGTCGATCACCGCCGACAGCTGCTCAGCGAAGCCCATCTCCCGGGCGATGCGGCCCAGTTGTTCGTCGGCGTACAGGTCGGTCTCGTCGAGGATGACCCCCAGCACCGCTTCGGGCAGCCCGACGTCGGACAGCAGCCCCAGGTCACCTTCCTCGAACGGTTCCGCGTCCTCGAGGTCCTCGGGATCGATGTCGGCGTCCAGGTTGTCCAGGACTTCGGCGGCGATGTCGTAATCCAGCGCGGCGGTGGCGTCCGACAGCAGCAGCCGGGTCCCGGAGGGTGCCGGCCGCACGATGACGAAGAATTCGTCGTCGACGTCCAAGAGTCCAAAGACAGCTCCCGCGCTGCGCAGTTCACGCAGTTCCGTCTCGGCGGCGCTCAGGCTCGTCAGCGACTTGGGCGCCATCGCAGAACAGCTCCATTTGCCCTCTTCGCGCACGACCGCAACGCCGAAACCATCCGGCACGTCCGCCGCCGGGCCTTTCGCAGAGGCCCGTTGTGCTCCCATGGGCGCCTACGGTAGTCGCTGACCAGGCCTCATGACCAGATCAGACCGGATGAAGCCCCGACGAGTAACCAATCAGCAAACACACCTGAAGGCACCGCGACCCGCCGAACTGTGCCAACCTTGGACTGTGACTAGCCCTCTTTCTAAGACACCGGTGTGCGTGCTCGGGCTGGGACTCATCGGCGGCTCGATAATGCGGGCTACCGCGGCCGCTGGTCGTGAAGTGTTTGGCTACAACCGGTCGGTGGAGGGCGCGCAGGGAGCCGTCGCCGATGGCTTTGACGCCACTATCGAGCTCACCGACACGTTGATGCGCGCCGCCGATACCGGCGCGTTGATTGTGTTGGCGGTACCGATGCCGGCGCTGCCGGGGATGCTCGCCCACATCAGCGAGTTGGCCCCCAAGTGTCCGTTGACCGACGTCACCAGCGTGAAAAGCGCGGTATTCAAGGAGGTCGCCGCGGCCGGTCTGCAGGAACGCTTCGTCGGCGGTCACCCGATGACGGGCACCGAAAGCTCGGGTTGGGCGGCCGGCCACGCCGGATTGTTCACCATGGCCCCGTGGGTGGTCAGCGTCGACGACCACGTGGACCCGGTGGTGTTTTGGATGGTGATGACGTTGGCGCTGGACTGCGGCGCGGTGGTGGTGCCGGCCAAATCGGACGAGCACGACGCCGCCGCGGCTGCCATCTCACACCTGCCGCACCTGCTGGCCGAGGCGCTCGCCGTCATCGCCGGCGAGGTCCCGTTGGCGTTCGCGCTGGCCGCGGGATCTTTCCGCGACGGCACCCGGGTGGCGGGCAGCGCCCCGGACCTGGTGCGCGCGATGTGCGAAGGCAACCGCGACCAACTGTTGCCGGCGGTGGACCGAGTCCTTGAGCTGCTCAGCCGTGCCCGCGACTCGCTCTCCCACCACAACTCAGTGGCCGAGCTCGTCGAGGCCGGCCACGCCGCGCGGGCGCGCTACGACAGCTTCCCGCGCTCCGACATCTTCACCGTCGTTATCGGCGCCGAGAACTGGCGCGAGGAACTGGCCGCCGCGGGGCGGGCAGGCGGAGTCATCAGATCCGCTCTGCCAATCCTGGATAATCCACGATGAACCCGTCGGCATCGACGCGCACGATGGTGTCGGCGACCGGCGAACGCAACTTGATCCCGTCCAGACGTCCCTCGCTGGTGTAACTCACGACGGCCGCGGTGACGGACATCTCGGGCACGTTCACATACACCATCGGCAAGGTGATCGAGTCCGCCCGTTGATGTAGCCCGAGTCGCCGGATCGGCAACGCGTTGAAGAACGGGCTGAACACCACGTCGACGTCAAGAGCTCCGTTGTATCCGGCGCGCCGCTCCCCCTGATGGTCGGTCACCAACCACATGTTCTCCTCGTCGCGGGCAATGGCAAGCTGACGTTCCCGCTCGGCCAGCGTGACCGTGAGCCCGAACCGCTTGGTAACGCCGCTCTCATCAGTTTGCACTTCGTAGAAGGCGCCGAACGCCGGATTGGTCGCGGTGGCGGCGGCCACGATGCGGCCGTTGGCCCTGATTCGCTTGCCGGACAACTGCACTCGCACCGATTCCATGCGTGAGACGTCCTGTGCACGCCAAGTCAACATCGCCGGCCAGCCGCTCGGCGTCGGATCAGAGGCTGCGTTCACTCATCTACCGTAGAGCGTGTCAACGAACCGTGGCAGGTTTGGCGGTAAGTGGGCCTAACCACATTTTCACCTTCCGACGCTTGCGCAGCCGATCGGTGCCCGGCACCGACGCCCACGCCGCCAACGCCAGCAGGCCGTCCAGGATCAGTGCCAACGCGGCGACCATCAGCGCACCCACCAGAGCGAGGTGGAATTCGCGCACCTTGATCCCGTCGATCAGATAGTTACCCAGGCCGCCGAGGCTGGCATAGGCGGCCACCGTCGCGGTAGCGACCACCTGCAGCGTCGCGCTGCGCAGGCCGCCCAGGATCAGCGGCAACGCATTCGGTACCTCGACATGGAGCAGCACCTGGGCCTCGGTCATGCCCATCGCGCGGGCGGCATCGACCACCGTCGGCTCGACATTGGCGATGCCTGCGTAGGTGCCGGCCAGCAGCGACGGCACGCCCAGCAGCATCAGGGCGACCAGTGGCGGTCCCGGACCCAGACCGAACAGCAGCACTCCCAGCAGCAACACACCCAGAGTCGGCAGTGAGCGCAGCCCGTTGACCGCGCCCACCACCAGCAGCGTGCCGCGACCGGTATGCCCGATGATCAGCCCGATCGGGACGGCGATCACCGCCGACGCCGCCACCGCCACCGCGGTGTACTCCAGATGCTCCAAGATGCGCGCCGCCAGCCCGACGGGACCAGTCCAGCTGTCGGCGGTCAGCAGGTAGGACACCGCCTGTCCGACGAAGTTCATCGCGCGCCACCCACGATCGGGGCCACGATCGAGCGCCGACGGGCGCTGCGCGCAGCACGTTCCCAGGGTGTGGCCAACCGGCCGGCCAGGTCGATCAGCACGTCGATGACGATCGCAAGCACAAACAGCGCGATGATACCGGCAAAGATCTGATCGGTCTTGTTGGTTTGGTAACCGGCGGTGAACCAGGTGCCCAGGCCGCCGATGCCGATCACCGAACCCACCGAGACCATCGCGATATTGGTCACAACCACCACGCGCAACCCGGCGACCAGGACCGGGATAGACAGCGGCAGTTCGACTTTCAGCATCCGGGTGATCGGCGGGTAGCCGACGGCGGTGGCGGCGTCGCGCACCTGCGCCGACACCGCGTCCAGCGCCTCGAGCACCGCACGCACCAGCAGCGCCGTGGTGTAGGCGGTCAACGCCACCATGACGTTGGCCTCGTCGAGGATCCGGGTTCCGATGATCATCGGCAAGACCACGAACAGTGCCAGCGACGGAATGGTGAACACGACGCTGGCGGTTGCCGTGGTCAGCCGTCGAGGAATCGGCGCGCGCTGGACCAGCACGCCCAATGGCACCGCGATCGCCAGCCCGATCAGCACCGGGACCAACGACAGCCGCAGATGGACCACCGTCAGCGCCCAGGCGTCGTCGAGATGGGTTAGCAGATAGTGCATGTGCGATTCCGTTCAGGTCCGCCGCTGGGCTTCCACCGCGGCCAGCACATCGGCGGCCAGTACGCCGCCAATGACCTTCCCCTGGCCGTCGACGGCGACACCGACCGAGGTCGGCGAGGACAGCGCCGCATCCAGCGCCTGGCTAAGGTTTCCGTCCGGGCGGAACAGCGAACCGCGGACACCGATGCTGTCGGACAGCGACGCGCCGCCACGATGCCGCCGCAGCCCGTCGGCGTCGATCCAGCCCAACGGTGCGCCCTGGTCGTTGACCACCAGCGCCCAGCCGTCGGCGAGTGGCGAGGCATCGGCGTCGGTATCGGCGAGGCCGTTTGCGGAGATCCGCTGGATATCGTGCAGCGGCAGCCCGGCCGCGTCTATGAGCTGCAGCCATCGGTAGCCCCGGCCGAGACCGATGAACTTGGCGATGAAATCGTTGGCCGGCCGCGACAGCAGGTGCGCGGGCTCGTCGTACTGCTGTAGCACACCGCCCCGCCCGAACACCGCCACCTGGTCGGCGAGCCTGAGCGCTTCGTCGATGTCGTGCGTGACGAAGACGATGGTCTTGTGCAATTCGCTTTGCAGACGCAATATTTCGTTCTGCAGCTCGTGACGAACCACGGGGTCGACTGCCGAGAACGGCTCGTCCATCAACAAGATTGGTGGATCGGCGGCCAGCGCGCGTGCCACCCCGACGCGTTGCTCTTCGCCACCAGACAGCTGCGCGGGGTAACGGTTGGCCAGCTTGAGATCCAGCCCCACCCGTTCGAGCACCTCGTAGGCGGCCTTGCGTGCGGACCGGCGGGACTGACCCTTTAAAAGCGGCACCGTCGCGACGTTGTCGATCACCCGCCGATGGGGCAGCAGCCCCGCATTCTGGATGACATATCCCATTCCGAGGCGCAGCTTCACCGGGTTGACACCTGCCACGTCCGCCCCGTCAACGGTGATGGTGCCTGAGGTTGGCTCGACCATCCGATTGATCATCCGCAGCGCTGTGGTCTTGCCGCTGCCGGAGGAACCGACGAAGACCGTCAGCTTGGCCTTCGGGACCTCCAGGCTCAGCCGGTCCACGGCGGTGGTGCCGCCGTCGAATACCTTGCTGACGTCGTCGAAGCGGATCATTGCTTGATTGGGTGATCGAAGCCGTTGTCCCGCACCCAGTTTCGTGCTGCCTGGTCGGGATCGACACCGGAGTTGCCCGACACCGCGGCGTTGAGCGCGGCGACGCCCGAGGTGGTCAGCTTCGCCGATACCGCGTCCAGGACATCTTTGAGACGGTCCGATTTCTTCTGCGAATTCACCAGCGGCACAATGTTACCGGCCAGAAAGTTGTGCTCCGGATCCTCGAGTGCCACCAGCTCGTTGTCCCAGATTGCCGGTGACGTGCTGAAGATGTTGGCGGCGGTGACCCTGCTCTCCACCAATGCGCGCACGGTCACCGCGCCGCCGCCGTCGTTGATGGGGACGAAGTTGCCCGGGCTGATGTCGAGTGAGTACTTCTGCCGCAACCCGGGCAGCCCAGCCGGCCTGGTCTGAAACGCCGACGGCGCGGCAAATTTCACCTCCGGCGAATGCGCCGCCAAGTCAGCGATCGTTTTCAGATTCCACGCGGTGGCAGACCCATTGGTCACGGTGACCGTGTCGGTGTCCGAGGCCGGCGACGGAGTCAGAATCGACAGGTCACCGGGCAGTCGCTTGTAGAGCTCCAACTCGACAGCGTTGAGCATGGTCGCTGTGGAGTCGGGTTGAAAATACAGCAGTAAATTGCCGATGTACTCAGGCACCAAGTCGATCGAATGGTCTTTGAGCGCCGGGATATACGTTTCGCGGCTGCCAATTCCCATCCGTCGCCCGGTGTCAAAGCCATTGGCGCGCAACGCCTGTGCATAGATTTCGGCGATAATCTCGGATTCCGGGAAGTCACCGGACCCGACCACGATGGATTTCATGCTGCGGGTCTCCGCGCTCAGCGGATCAGAGTTGCTGCAGGCCGCGATCAGCAACACCATCGCAAGCCAGATTGCCGCAGGGACAGTCGCGATACGCATACGCCCCTGCATCCTCATAGTGCTGACACTAACGTCAGAAACAACGAGGCGCCGCCGCGCGTGGTTCACGCGTTGCCAGGTTTCCCGCGTGGTTGGTTTCTTTCTGCGCGGGATGGGACAAAGATAGAACCATGAGCAGCAATTCCTCTGCCTCACCCGATCAGCAGCCCCCGCCACCCCGAGCAGATACGACACCCAAGGATCCGTCGAAGTTCACCCGCGCCGGCGCCCTGTGGACGGCGTTGATCATCGGTTTCCTGATCCTGATCCTGTTGTTGATATTCGTCTCCCAAAACGTCGAACCTGCGTCGTTCACCTTCTTCGCCTGGACGTGGAGCCTCCCCAAGGGGGTGGCGATTTTGCTGGCGGCAGTGGGTGGCGGGCTGCTGACCGTGGCGGTGGGCACCGCACGGATCCTTCAGCTGCGCCGCGCGGCCAAGAAGATCCACAAAGCCGCAACGGCGGCAATCCGGTCCGGGGTCAACGAGCCCTAACTGGCCAGCTTGGCAAGTTCTGTCAGTCCGCGCGAGATCAACGGCGCCACGACTTCGGGCATCGACTCGGACGTGTCACCCCGAGCCTGCTCCGCCATACGCCTGCGGAAATCGATGCCGGCGGCGATGATGGCGAGCTTGAAGTAGGCCAGCGCCATGTAGAACTCCCAATGCGCGAGCGGCAGTCCGGAAACCAGCGAGTACCGATCCGCCAACTCGTCGCCGGTTGGCAGCAGCGGCGACGTCCAGGCGGCTTGGGCGTTGACGATCAGGTCCAGCGCAGGGTCGCGGTACACACACATCAGGGCCGCGTCGCTGAGCGGGTCTCCCAGCGTCGAGAGCTCCCAATCCACGACGGCGCGAACCCGGGTCGGGTCGTCAGCGTCCAGGATGGTGTTGTCGATCCGATAGTCACCGTGCACGATCGAGGTGCGGCTCTGTTGCGGAATGGATTGGCGCAGAACAGAATGCAGCCGCTCAACATCGGCATCGCGGTGGTCGTCCGGCAGCCGCGCCAGGTTCCATTGTGAACCCCATCGGCGCACCTGGCGTTCCAGGTAACCGCCGGGTTTACCGAAATCGCCCAGCCCCACCGCGTTCGGGTCGACGCTGTGCAAGTCGACGAGGACCCTGATCAAAGCGTCAACGCAGCCGTCGATGACGGTGTGATTGAAGGCTTCGAGTTGGGCACGCCGGCGCACCACTTGCCCGGCAACGAATTCGACGATCTGGAACGGCGCGCCCAACACCGAGTTGTCCTCGCACAGGGCGATGGTGCGCGCCACCGGAACCGCCGTGTCCTGTAGCGCGGCAACCACCCGGTACTCGCGAGCCATGTCGTGCGCCGACGGTGTCAGCCCGTGCAACGGAGGACGTCGCACCAGCCAGTTCGTTTTGTCGTCGTAGACGCGGAACGTCAGATTGGAGCGGCCACCCGAGATGAACTGCGCCCGTAACTCCCCCTCGCGCTCGATGCCCAGCGAACGCAGATACCCGTCCAGCCCGGGCAGGTCGAGCCCCTCGAGTTGGTCAGCTGAAGTCACCGGACTTGTTTACCACCTTCGGCTCTGCGCCTGCGGCTTCGACCCTGCACCAGGGGCTTCCATTCCACGCTGACGGCGGGATACCGGCCGACCGGCGCGCCCTGGACGCAGGCTGGATGTCAGAGCTGGCTAATAGCCGCCTACCACCGCTGATTGCGCGGCAACAGATCCCACACGTGTTCGGTGGAGTTAACTGTCGCCACCGTCGCCTGGCCGGACCGGGAGTACAGCAGACGGGTCAGCGACGCGTAGTCGATGGGAAAAGACAACAGCCGGGTCGTACCCAGAATCTCGTGCAGCAACACGTTGATCACCCCGCCGTGGCTGAACACCGCAACGGTGTCCTCGGGATCGGCGGCGGCGACAAGGTCCTCGACGGCCGTCCGGACGCGTGCGCGAAACGCGTCCTCGTCGACCGCACTGGGCAGATGCCCCTGCGCCATGCGCGCCCACTCCTGGGGGTTTTCGTCGCGGATCTGCTCGATGGGGATGTAGAGCGGAAGGTCGCGGTCGTATTCGGCGAACCGGTCGTCGATCTCGACGGGCAGCTCACGCGCCGCCGCGACTGGTTCGGCGGTCTGGATGGCGCGGCGCTGCGGGCTGCTCACCACCCGAGAGATGGGAAACCTGGACAGTGCCTCGGGCAGGCGCTTCACCTGAGCGAGCCCTTCATCCGACAGGTCCGGGTCGGAGCCCTCACCGTGTTCGCTGCGCAATGGCAACGCATGCCGGATCAGAAGCACTTGCATGTTTCTTCCTGTCGTCGGCTCAACACGTACACCGGTGCGCCAGTTTCTCATCACAGCTTGCCGCGCGACGCGCGACCGTCTCGTTCTAATCGCATGGCGTGCGTTCATCAAGGCGTGCAGAATGGCGTCGCTCAAGTAAGGCCCGATCTCGAGGAGGACAGATGACCCCGCCGAGCATGGATTGGGACGCCGCCTACCGACAACCAACGCCACCTCCTTGGAGCATCGGCCGGCCGCAGCCCGAGCTCGAGGTTCTAATCGACCACGGCAAGGTCCGTAGCGATGTCCTCGACGCCGGCTGTGGCCATGCCGCCTTGTCGCTCGCCCTCGCCGCGCGCGGCTACACAATCGTCGGTTTGGACGCCAGCGCAACTGCGGTCGAGGCCGCGGCCGCGGCGGCTGCCGAACAAGGATTGACGACAGCGACTTTCGCGCATGCAGACGTCACTACCTTTCGTGGCTACCCACCTGGTTCCGAAGGCCGCTTCTCCACCATCCTGGACAGCGGACTGTTCCACGTACTCCCGCCCGACAGGCGCCAGGACTATCTGCAATCGATCTTTCGGGCCGCCGCGCCGGGGGCAGCGCTATACATCCTGGCGTTCGCCGCCGGGGCATTAGGCGACCAGGACGATAGCGAGCGGCCCGGCCCCCGCGGCTTTACCGAAACCGAGTTGCGCGACACGGTCTCAACGCTCTGGACGGTCGATGATCTCTGCCCGGCGAAGCTCTACGGCAACGACGATGCACTCGCGTCTTCCCGCGGTCCGTTACCGAACGTCGAACACGACAACGACGGCCACTTTATGGCGCCGGGGTTCCTGCTTAGCGCTCACAAGCCCGGCCGATGACATAGCCTCTGGCGGCACCCGGCTCTTTCTTCAGGCGCTGAGAATGCTATTCTCTGCGCAGAGAGCGGGGTGTGCGGACATGGCTAACGGTATCGAACCCCAACTGGACGCGGGTGTTCTGGGTCGGTGGCTGGACGAAACCGATGCTCCGGGCAGCGGCGAGGAACCGTCGCTGGATCAGCTCAAGGGCGGCTCACAGAACACGCTGTTTCTGATTGAGCGCGGCGGCGAGCGCATGGTGCTGCGGATGCCCGGCATCCGCGCCGACGCGGCCCGCATCGACGGGCTGCTGCGGGAAATCCGGCTGGTGCGGGCACTTTCCGGCACCGACGTGCCGCACGCGGCGCTGATCGCGGCCGACGAGACCGGCACCGTGCTCGGCATGCCGTTCTACGTGATGCGGGCGATAGACGGGTGGAGCCCGATGGACGGCGGGTGGCAGGCGCCATTCGACACCGACCTCCAGGCCCGGCGCGGATTGGCGTTCGAGCTCGTCGAAGGGGCCGCCAAACTGGGCCGGGTCGATTGGCGCACCCAGGGCCTCGAGGGCTTCGGCCGCCCGGACGGATTCCATGAGCGACAGGTCGACCGCTGGCTGAAATTTCTCGACGCCTACAAGGTGCGCGACCTTCCCGGCCTCGACGGGGCAGCCGACTGGTTGCGCGACAACCGTCCCGAGCATTACCGGCCGGGCATCATGCACGGCGACTACCAATTCGCCAACGTGATGTTCAAGGACGGGGCGCCGGCGCGGCTGGCCGCCATCGTGGACTGGGAGATGGGCACTGTGGGCGACCCCAAGCTGGACCTCGGCTGGGTCGTGCACACGTGGCCCGAGGACACGAGCGGGGGCGAGGGCAGCGTCGGCGGCTACGTCGACATGACGGGCATGCCCTCGCGCGCCGAGGTGCTCGAGCACTACGCCAAGCACTCGGGCCGGCAGGTC
>Ga0209040_10003530_pt1 | contig 11983 bp, 8 predicted proteins | sample BogFormECP12_OM3_FD_188240 | JGI IMG/M metagenome (GOLD analysis project Ga0209040, IMG submission 188240) | Bog forest soil microbial communities from Calvert Island, British Columbia, Canada - ECP12_OM3 (SPAdes) (version 2) | ecosystem: Environmental > Aquatic > Freshwater > Wetlands > Bog ... | reverse complement strand
GTGCCAGTGCATCGTATCCGGCGGGATATTGACCGTATCGCCCGGGTTCAGCACTTGCGGCTTCTCGCCCTTGAAGCAGATGCGGCCGACGCCGGACAAACAGAAGAGCGTCTGCCCCACCGGGTGGGCGTGCCACGCGGTGCGTGCGCCCGGCGTGAAGGTAACCACCGAACCTCCAAGACGCGACGGCGACTCGGCGGTGATCACCGGATCCTGGAACACGACCCCAGTGAAGGTGTCGGCCGCACCCCGCCTTGTGGTGCGCGCCCCGGCGCGAATTACTCCGGCTTTTACTGGCATGGTTGTCCTCCTTCCAGTGGCGGCGGCCTCGCGGTCGCCAAATGATAAGAAGTAAGCATAGCGGCAGCGCCCGGTGCGGCGCAATCCAGCACAGGGTTGGTTGACACCGACCGTCGCATGGTTGTGGATGTTAGATAATGACGGGAGGGAACGATGAGCCACGGATGGATGGCACGGCGGCGCGTGTTGGCGCTTGGTCTCGGGATCGCCGGGCTCGGGCTCGGAGCAAAAACCCTGATCGGAGGACGCAAGGCGATGGCCCAAGGCACACCGGAAACAGTCGTCTATGTATCGAACGCCGGCAGCAAAGAAGTCTTCGTCCTGGCGATGAACCGGGCGACGGGCGCGCTCGAGCTGATCGAGAAGACCCCGGTTCCCGGCACCGACAAGCCGTCTCCGGCCAGCCTGCCAATGGCGACCAGCCCGGATAAGCATTTCCTCTACGCGCAGCTCCGCAGCGAGCCGTATCCGGTCTCGACCTTTGCCATCGACCGAACCACCGGCCGGCTCGATCACCTGGCGACAACCCCGCTGGTCGACCAGATGGCGTACATCAACACCGACCGCACCGGCAAATTTCTGCTCGCCGCCTCCTATGTCGGCGCCAAGCTGGCGATCTACCCGATCAACGCGCAGAGCATCGTCGAGGCGAAAGCGACCCAGATCCTCGACACCAAGCCCAAGGCGCATTGCGTTGTCATCGATGCCGGCAACAAGAACGTCTACGTTCCGGTGCTCGGCGGCGACATCGTGATGGAGCTGAAGTTCGATCCAGCCACCGGCACGGTATCTCCAAACGGGCCGGGCGAGGTCGCCACCAAGGCGGGCGCCGGGCCACGCCACCTGACCCTCCACCCCAATGGCAAGTTCGCCTATCTGATCACCGAGACGACAGCGACGATAGGAACCTTTGCGGTCGACCCGGCCTCGGGGACCCTAAAGGAGCTGCAATTCGTCGATACCAACGAATACAAGGAGCAGCCTGCGGCCTCGGACATCCAGGTGACGCCGGACGGCAAGTTCCTCTACGGCGCCGAGCGCAAGACCAGCATGCTGATCGGCTACAAGATCGACCCAGACAAAGGCACCCTGACCCAGATCGGTCGCTTCCCGACCGAGAAGACGCCGCGCGGCTTCGCGATCGACCCGCGCGGCAAGTTCCTGCTGTCGGTCGGCATGGACTCGGCCGGGATGACCGTCTACACGATCGACCAAGCGAGCGGCGAACTGAAGCCGATCGGCCACTATCCGACGGGCACGCAGCCGAACTGGATCGAGATCGTCGATCTGAAATAGCACTTCTCGTCATTCCGGGATGAACCGGACCCAGAATACGCTCTCGGCCCCGGCGCCAGCGACGACCGCTACGACCCATTATCCGATACTCTGTACCGGTAGGCGCGCGAGGGGAGGGCGAAGGCCATGCGGAGGACAACGCGACGAACTTTTCGATGATGCGGTCGGGATCGGGCGGTCCAGAGAAAGATTTGGATTTACGGTCTGCTCGCTGAGGTATCGGTTGATCGGCGCTTGCAGGTCGCGAGCGAATGGGAGAAACCGCGCTACAATGGCCCGCATGTGAGGGTGGCGAAAAAGCCTTCGACCGTTGTGCGCCAGGCGCAATCCTGGGCAATGTGTGCTTTAATTGCTTCGCGATACCGCGCTTCTTGGCATGGGAAGCCGCCTTGAGGGAGAAACCGAATGCTCACAGGTGCACAGCGCGCCGCCTATGATCGGGACGGCTTCATCGTCGTCCCCGACATCTTCTCGGCTGAGGATATCGCGGAGCTGCGTCGGGTGACCGACGAGTTCGTTTCCGCGTCGGCAACGGTGACGGCCAACGACTCGATTTATGACCTCGAGGAGACGCACTCGGCGGACGAGCCGCGGGTGCGCCGGCTGAAGGCACCACATGCGATCCACCCGGTCTACATGCGCGCCAGCCTCAACCCCAAGGTCGTTGAACTGCTGACCGATCTGTGGGGCAGCCTGCGTTACGACTCGGGCAAACTCAACATGAAGTCGGCCGGCTATGGCGCGCCGATCGAATGGCACCAGGATTGGGCGTTCTATCCGCATACCAACGAGGATCTCGCCGCGGTCGGCATCATGATCGACGATGTCGACATGGAGAACGGTCCGATGATGGTCGTGCCAGGCAGCCACAAGGGGCCGATCCACGACCATCATGGCCCGGACGGACGGTTCTGCGGCGCGATCGACCCGGAAAATTGCGACATCGACCTGTCGCGCGCCGTGCCGTGCCTTGGCAAGGCCGGCTCGATCACGATCCACCACGTCCGCGCAGTACACGGCTCGGCGACCAATTTCTCGGGGCGGTCCCGCCGCTTCCTGCTGTTCCAGTATCGCGCCGCCGATGCCTGGCCGCTGCTCGGGCTCAAGGAGGGCATCGAGAAATTCAACGAGCAGCTGATTGTCGGCGAGCCGAGCCTCGTGCCGCGGCTGGTGCCGCTGCCGGTGCGGATGCCGCTACCGCCGGCCGAGTATGAGGGCTCGATCTACGAGAACCAGCGCGCCGCCGGCCGCCGCTATTTTGTGACCTCCGACGAGGCTCCCCGCATCGCTGCGGAGTAGTCGGGGACATCGGCGTCGGCAGCGCGCCATGCATGGATTATCGCTACCGGCATGATCGACCCCGAGTCTGTGTAAATCGACGGCGATGGTCCGGCATCACGGCGGTTGGGTGCACTCGTCAATCGGCACCAGCCGGGGCAATGTCGGGCGCAGATAGAAATGTCCCTGCGGTGCTGAGTTGAGGAGGGGGCTGAGCTACGGCAACGATTTATTGATTGATATCTTAGTGGAACGGGCTGCGGCGGGCGAGGCGCCGTATTCACGGGGGCCGCGATCTACATCAACATCGCCGAGCAGCCAGCGCGCCTTCAGTTTGACGATCACTCTCTCCTTGCCGAGTGGAAGCCGGCCTACAAGCCAGGCTACACGATGCAAGCGAGCCTCGCCGTCGTCGGTGGGGTCCTCGGGCTGGTCGCCTACCTCAGCACTCGACTGGCGTTGGTTGCTCGGAGCCGGCGTCCTGCTCGCAAATTGGCCCTACACGATCTTCGTGATCATGCCGACCAGCGGCGGTATTCGAGCGCAAATGCCACCAAATCCGGCGCCGCCACCGGGTAAGGCGGAACGCCGCAGTCGGAGACTTTCGAGCACGACCGGGCGGCGTTGATAGCCAAATACCTCGATGGGAAGAATTGACGGTTGACGCGGTCCGGTCAGATAATCCGTCTATCCTGCGGGGAGACTTATTCATGCTGCGGCCAAAGGCACTCGATCATGTCGGCCTCATCGTTTCTGACGTGGACCGAAGCGTGCGCTTTTACGAGGCTCTGGGGCTGGAATTGCTGCGCAGGTCGGAGCCCGGCTCCGGTCGTTCCGCCGCCGTCCTCAAGGTTGGCGACCAGGAAATCAACATATTCTGTAATCCGGAGTTGATCGAAGCCAGCAGGGACCAAGCACAGAAGATCGACCATCTTTGTCTGATGATGGAGAGCGCCACGATAGATGATCTCATCGGGGCGTTGCGCGAGGCAGGGTTAGACATCGTCCGTGGGCCGGTAAAGCGGCGGGACGGCGCAGCCGTATTCCTCAACGATCCTGACGGGGTTCGTGTGGAACTCCAGATACGGGATGCCTAACCTGCCGCATTGACGGGCCAAAGATCGACTTGGTCCCATTTGCCCCCGAATACCGACCAACCGCCGTCTCATAGATACGCAGCCGGAAGCATCCACAGCCGAACCACGCCGTATGCTCGAGCTTTCCGCGGGGGACGGCTGGCGTGTGTTGGCGTATCCTACTCCTTGCTTCGAGCTGGGTGATTTCGGTTAGCGCAGGAGCGAGAGACGGCAATGTTCAAGAGGATCGACCACGTCGAAATCGTGACGGACCAGCTGGATCTAACCGTGCAGTTCTACACCGAGGTGCTAGGATTCAGGGTGAAAGCTCGCGACCGGATCGAGCAGTCGGGTTTAGGCGTGCCCATTGAACTCGTGTTCCTGGACCTGGGCGGCACCGTCGTCGAGTTGATCTCGTATGAGGGCGGTGCTGTAGAGCCGGCTCCACGGAGTGAGCATCTCGGGTACCGCATGATCGCGCTTGAAGTAGACGACATGCAGAAGGCGACCGACTATCTGAAGACCAAGGGTGTCGAGGTCGTATGGGGCCCGAGAGTTCGCGACACGTACTCGAGGGCGGAGATCTGCGACCCCAACGGCTATCACATCGAGCTTAGGCAGTGGTTCACGTGAGCTGATCACGAGTTTAGGCCGTGGGCAGCGTCCTCGCCGATCACAGGAGAGACGAGCGATGACGGTTCCCCGGCTGGCACCGCGGGCGGTCGAGCTCCGATCCGTCTCCATCCCGCTGAAGCGTCCGGTCGTCTCCAAGGTTGGTCTGTTCGATCGCTGGCCGCTCATCCTGATCGACCTCCACACCGAGGAAGGCATCGTCGGCCGCAGCTACCTTCAGCCCTATCTTGAGCGCTCGGTGCGCTACCTCGTCCCCGCCATTCGCGACCTGGCAGAAGCGCGCAAGGGACGACCGATAGCACCGCTCGACGATTTCCGGATCGGGCGCGCCGGGCTCAACCTGATCGGGCTCGAGGGCGTCTCGATGATCGCTGTGTCGGGCCTCGACATGGCCGCCTGGGATGCGCTGGCCAGGGCTGCGGGGTTGCCGCTCGCCGTCTACCTCGGCGGCTCACTCGCGCCCGTTCCCGCCTACAACAGCAATGGCCTATGGCTGACGCCGGTTAGCGAACTCGGCGAGGAGGCGGCAGCGCTTGTTGCCGAAGGCGGCTTTCAGGGGTTGAAGCTGCGTCTCGGGCGGGGGCGCCTAGTTGACGACCTTGCCGCCATCCAAGCGGTGCGCGACGCCGTTGGCGAGGACGTCAAGCTGATGGTCGATTTCAACCAGGGCCTCAGCCTCGGCGACGCCCTGCACCGCTGCCACGGCCTCGACGATCAGGGTCTCTACTGGCTCGAAGAACCGATCGCATACGATAATCTCGCGGGTTATGCGCAGCTCACGCGTGAGCTCAAGACACCAGTGCAGCTCGGCGAGAATTTCTACGGCCCGCGAGTGATTTTCGAGGCCATCCAGACTCGGGCCGGCGATTACGTCATGCCGGATCTGATGCGGATCGGAGGGGTCACCGGGTGGCTACGTGCAGCCGCGATCGCCGGCGCGGCGGGTGTCGAGATGTCGACCCACCTTTACCCCGAGGTCGCGGGGCATCTGATGCGCGTCACCGAGACGGCGCATTGGCTCGAATGGCAAGATTGGGCCAATCCAATTCTCGCCGAGCCGTTCCGGCTGGAGAACGGTCATCTCGTTATCCCGGATCGGCCGGGCAATGGCATCGAGTGGGACGAAGATGCGATCAAGAGCTATCGACTCGACGCCTGACTGTCGGAGCCTGTTGATCGGGACGTCGCCGCGCCGGCACACGTGTGCAAACCATCCCTCTCAGATCGGCACCATCTGCCGTAGCCGGCATGGCAGAACGTCTAGCGTCATCTACAGAAATCCACCCACATCTATGAGAACGTCCTGGGTGGATTTGTGGGTAATGAGTACGTCTCTTATGAAATGGCGGAAGAGGCAGGAGTCGAACCTACCGAGGACGCCGGGCGCCCTCCAACGGATTTGAAGTCCGCGCGAGCCACCGGGCCCGATACTCTTCCGCGCCCCGTTTAGCCGAGCACCCCACGTGTGCACAAGCTGGTCAAGTCGAGCCTGCTGGTGGGGCCGTCTTCGGGTGACCAGGGACGCTGCGCGGGAACATGGGTCAGCCGAACACCTCGGCGCCGCGCAACAGGATGCGCACGTCGCCCTGGCGGCGGGTCACCCCCATCTTGTCGAAATATTCGAGGATCTGGATCGTCAGATTGCGCCCGACCCCCGAGCGATCCTTGAAGGTCGCGGCGGTGAAGGTGCCCTCGGGCGAGCCTTCGGCGAGTTCCCGGGCGATCTCGGCGAGCCGCGCCAGCGTCTCCGGTAGAAAGAATCGGTTGTCGGCGACCCGCGCGGCGCAGCCCAGCCGCTCGACCCGATTGAGGAAGCGCTCGACCTGCTCGGGCTCGAGCGCAAGCGTCATCGCCAGCTCGCGTACTCGCGGTGGGCGCAGATCCTCGACGGCGAGCAGCGGGCGAACGCGCTCCCACTGCCGCTCGTCGGCCTGCGTCAGCCGCGGCCGATGCTCCGGCAATCGCCACGCGGCACCTTCTCTGACGACGCGGCCGGCAACGGCCAGCTCGGAGAGTGCAGCTTCGAGCGCAACCTCGGGGGCCAATTTCCGCAATTGGGCAAGCAGAGCCGGCCGGGTTGGGCCCAGCGCATCGGGCTGCGCCTGGTGCGATGCGGCAAGCGCAGCGATGACGTTTTCGCAGAGCGCAGCCAGCCGATCGGGGGTGATGGCAGCCGCGCCGGGCGCCGGGCCAACGCTCAGAAACGGCCCGCCCTCGGTCAACGCGGCGAGTTCGGCCGGCGCCAAATTCCGCGCCAACACGAATTGCGGCAGATCGACCAGTCCGTCAATCTCTAAGAGGCGTAAGAGAGCCTGCGCTGGGTCGGCCGCGGCGGCAGCTTCGAGCACGGCGAGCCGCGCCGGGAGCCGGCGGCCGCGCCGCGGCGGGAACGGGTCGATAACGCGTCCGCCGGCCAGGGTGTGCCGGGAGGCATGGTCGCGCAGCACGGCGCGATCACCGTAAAGCGCGCCGATCGGCTGCTCGAAATCGATCTGGACAAAGCCGGTCTCGCCGGGCGCGATCGCGCGAGCGGAGAGGACCGCGACGCGGCCGACAATGTCGGCCGTGCCGAGATGAAGATGGACCGGCAGCCCGTCACGCAATGGCGCCTCGGCAAAGCGCGACGCCCGCACCAGGAGATCGAGACGTCTCGCCGGCGCATGCCGCTCCGGCGCCAGGATCCAGTCGCCGCGGGCGGGCTCGCTTCGCGCCGGAAACGAGCCGACGACATTGACGGCGCAGCGCTCACCGGCGCCGACAGTGTCGACTTGCCGGTTTTGCGAATGCAGGCCGCGAACGCGCACGGCAACGCCGCTCGGGCTGATCGTGAGCCGGTCGCCGACGGCGACAGTGCCGGCAGCCGCCGTGCCGGTCACCACGAGCCCGACCCCAGGCAGGCTGAAGGCGCGGTCGATCGGCATGCGGAAGAGGCCCGACGGGGCCGCCGCGGCGCGGTTGCGCTCGGCGGTGCGGGCGCTCTCCTGAAGATGCCGGGTCAATGCCGCGACCCCTTCGCCGCTGCGGCTCGATATCGGAAAGATCGGGCTCCCGGCAAACCCCGCCTCGGCGAGCAGCGCCTCGACCTCCGCCGCGATCGTCGCGGTGCGGTCGCTCTCGACCCGGTCGATCTTGGTAACGACCGCGGTGATCTCGGCCACTCCAATCAGCTCGAGAATGTCGAGGTGCTCTAACGTCTGCGGGCGCGGCCCGTCATCCGCGGCGACGACCAGCAGCACCCGATCGATCGACAGCACCCCGGCGAGCATGTTGGGCAAAAAGCGCTCGTGCCCCGGCACATCCACAAAGCCGAGTTCGGTGCCGTCGGGCAACGTTGCATAAGCAAAGCCAAGATCGATCGTCAGACCGCGCCGTTTCTCCTCCGGCAGGCGGTCGGTGTCGACCCCGGTCAGCGCCTGCACCAAGGCCGTCTTGCCGTGATCGATATGGCCGGCCGTCGCCAGGATCACGGCTTGCCGTCGCTGAATGCGGGGAGCTGGCCGAGAAACGCCCCTTCGTCCTCGAGGCAGCGCAGATCGAGCAGGACGCGGCCGGCCTCGATGCGCCCGATGACCGGGATCGGCAGCCGCCGCAGCGCGCCGGCCAGCGCCTCGGCTGCGGCGCCGGCCCGGCTTATCGGCCGCAGCGCGAGTGCCGCGCTCGGCAACAGCGACACCGGCAAAGCGCCGCTGCCGATCTGGCTTCGCGTCTCGACCAGCGCAGCCTCGGCGACGCCGTCGAGCGCATCGGTAACCGCGGACAGCAGCCGCCGGCCGAGGGCTTCGATCTCCGCCGGGGGACGGGCGAGCAGCCGTAGCGTCGGCAGGCGCTCGGCCAGGCGATCGGGATCGGCATAGAGGCGCAACACCGCTTCGAGCGCCGCCAGCCGAATCTTGTCGAGGCGCAATGCGCGCTTCAGCGGGTTGCGCGCGAGCCGCGCGACGAGATCGCGGCGGCCGACAACGAGGCCCGCCTGCGGGCCGCCCAACAGCTTGTCGCCGCTGAAGGTGACGAGATCGGCTCCTTGCCCCAGCGCCTCCGCCGCGGTCGGCTCGTGCGGCAACCCCCAGCGCGCGAGATCGACCAGCGAACCGCTGCCGAGATCCTCGACAAAGGGCACTCCATGTTCGCGGGCGAGTCCGGCGAGCTTGGCCGCCGGCACTGCAGCGGTGAACCCTTGGATCGCAAAGTTGCTGGTATGCGCCTTGAGGACGAGACCGGTCTGCGGCCCGATCGCCGCCCCGAAATCGGCAAGATGAGTGCGGTTGGTCGTCCCGACCTCGCGCAGCCTCGTGCCGGCGCGCGCCATGATGTCGGGCAGGCGGAACGAGCCGCCGATCTCGATCAGCTCGCCGCGCGACACGATCGTCTCCCGCCCCTCGGCCAACGTATTCAGCGCCAGCACCAGTGCGGCCGCGTTGTTGTTGACCGCGAGTGCCGCCTCGGCGCCGGTCAATCGGATCAGCCAACCCGCAATGTGGTCGTCGCGCTCGCCGCGCCTGCCACTCTCGATGTCGTATTCGAGCGTGGTCGGGTCACGCATCGCCGCGGCCGCGGCGGCGATCGCCTCCTCCGGCAGCGGCGCGCGGCCGAGATTGGTGTGCAGCACGGTGCCGGTCAGATTGAAGACGCGGCGCTGCGATGGCTGCATGGTCCGGGCGAGCGCAGCGGCGCTCGCTTCGATGATCGCGGCCACCGAGGCGGCGGTACCACAACGGCGCCGTTCATACAGCGCCGCCCGGACGGCGTCGAGAACCAGCGCCCGACCGTATTCGGCGATCAACGCGCCGCCTTCCTCGGATCGCAGCACGCGATCGACCGCGGGCAGCCCCGCTCGCCGCTCCATCATGACGCGACGGCGGGCTCGGGGAGTGCCTCGGCGGCACCCCGGTCGAGACGGACTCTCGGTTCGCCGCCGCTTGCGCGCGTGACGAACCCGATCTCGGCCGCGCGGTAGTCAAGCCGGCGCAGCTCGGCAACGCACGCCAGCGCGCGATTGGCGGGAACGCCGGCGAGCAGCCCGCCGGCCGTCTGCGGATCGATCAGCAATGCCGCGATTGCATTCCCAGGGCTCGCGTCGGGGCCGAGCGCCGAGAGTGCTGCGACATTGTCAGCATGCAGCGAGCTGGTGATGCCCCGGCCGAGCAGCGACACGGCGCCGTCGAGCGCCGGGATGGCCTCAAGGTCGAGGACGGCATCCATGTCCGAGGCGCGGAGCATTTCGAGGAGGTGGCCGAGCAGCCCGAACCCGGTCACATCGGTGCAGGCGGTCGCTCGATGGGCCAGCAGGCAGGCGGTGGCGGGTGCGGCGGATTGCACCATCGTTGCCAGCGCGGCCTCGACGACTCGAGCCGGTGCCAGCCCGCGGGCGTCTGCCGCGAGGATCACGCCAGTGCCGAGCGGCTTGGTCAGGATCAGTCGGTCGCCTTGACGCAGCCCGCCTTTGCGTAAGAGCTTTCCGGGACGCGGTCGTCCGGTCACGGCAAAACCGAGCGCCAGCTCCGCCCCCTCGGCGCTGTGCCCGCCGACGAGCACGGCCCCTGCGGCTTCGAGCACGTCGAGCCCGCCGCGCAGCATGTGAAAGAGGTCGTGCTCGACGATCGGTGGGCGTGCCGGCGGCAGGGTGGCGATCGCGAGCGCGGTCTCGGGGGTGCCGCCCATCGCATAGATGTCGCCGAGCGCATGGTTGGCGGCGATGCGTCCGAACAGATACGGGTCGTCGACCATGGCGCGGAAGAAATCGACGGTCTGCAACAGCGGCGGCGCGCCGGGAAATGAGATCAGCGCGGCGTCGTCGGGGCTGTCGAGCCCGATCATCACCGCCTCGCTCGTCGCCGGATGCAGCCGCTCCATGACCCGTGCCAGCACCGTGGCCGGCACCTTGGCGGCGCAGCCGCCGCAGCGCATCGGGTCTTCCGCCTCGTCCGCGGTCATTTCCGGCAATTCCCGGTAGCGCCGCATCCAGCGCCGATCGATCCAGTCCTTGAGCCGCCACAACGAGGCGCCGTAGGCGGCGAATGGCCCGCGCGAGGCGACGGCATGTCCGTCCCCGGTGCCGATCAGCGCCAGCCCGCGCCGCTGCGGCACGGCGCGGCGCAGCCGCCTGCCGGCGAGAGCACGCCGCAAGTTCTTGGCCAGCGGCGGGCCTTGGCGGACGGCGTAGACGCCGGCCTTTTCGCGTGGATGGGCGATCATCGTCGCCACATCCCCGGTGGCGAAAATCCTCGGATCGCCGGTCGAACGCAGGCTTTCGTCGATCGCGATGAAGCCGCCTCCGGTGAGCGGTAATCCGGTTTCCGCCAGCCAGGATGCAGCTCCCGCCTCGGTCACCCACAGCGCCGCGTCGAAGAGGATCCGCCGGTCGTCGGCGCAGATCAGCGCGCCGGGCTCGACCCGGACGATCTCGCTGCCGGTCAGTACGGTTATCCCGCGCTCGGCGAAGATCTGCTCGAAGTGCGCGCGGACCCGCCGATTGTGCGAGGGCAGCAGGGCCTCCCGGGTGACCAGCGTCACCTCGACCGCACCACCGCGCAGCCGGGCGAGCCGGTGATGGGCCGAGAGCGCCAACTCGACGCCGCCGGCGCCGGCGCCGACCACTGCGAGGCGCAGCCTCGGCATGTCGGGTGCGCGGGCGAGCAGCGCCTCCCAGCGAGTCGTGAAATGGGCGATCGGCTTGACCGCGATCGTGTGCTCGGCCGCACCCGGAACATCGTCGGACCGCGGCGCCGAGCCGATGTCGATCGACAACAGGTCCGAGCGGATCGGCGGGTGGGCGCGGGTGAGGACCGAGCCGGCCGCCCGGCCGAGGCCGATCGCCTCGTCGCGGATCAGCCGCGCGCCGGCAAAGCGCGCGAGCCGGCCGAGATCTATATGGCATTCCTCAAACGTGTAATGCCCGGCAACATAGCCCGGCAGCATGCCCGAATAGGGCGTTTCGACGTCGCGGGCGATAAGCGTCACGCGCACCCCGGGCACCGGCCGCATGCCAAAGCTCTTCAGCACGTGGACATGGGCATGCCCGCCGCCGACGAGGACGAGATCCCGAGCTATCGCCGCACGCTGCTGCATCGGGCTCACTATGCCCGAGCGCCGCCCGGAAGACGAGTGGAGCCGAGGCGCTGTCGCGCCTATCGCAGGTCACGGCGGCTTGGCGCGGTCAATTCACCAGCATCGAGACCAACCCGTGGCTGGTGCGCCCGCGCGGCGCCGGCGTCGCCGCCCACGATGCGCTGATCCTGACACCCGATAGGCAAGGTTCGAGGCCGGGCGAGAATTGATCCCGGGCGGGCCTGATCCACTCCCCCTCATCCCCCAGCCCCCACGATGACGAACTCGTCGCAATTCCGCTGTCGACAGCGGAAAAAAGCGCTTTCGCGTCCAAAACTTGCCCGTGATCAATAAAA
>Ga0209040_10003529_pt1 | contig 11988 bp, 8 predicted proteins | sample BogFormECP12_OM3_FD_188240 | JGI IMG/M metagenome (GOLD analysis project Ga0209040, IMG submission 188240) | Bog forest soil microbial communities from Calvert Island, British Columbia, Canada - ECP12_OM3 (SPAdes) (version 2) | ecosystem: Environmental > Aquatic > Freshwater > Wetlands > Bog ... | reverse complement strand
CTTGACGAGGCAGTCGTCACGGGCCCGGTCAGCTCGAACTGGCAGACCCGCCCGCAACCTCAATATTTGAGATGCGCCGGTCTGCCGCTCGGGCATAGGATGCCCGAGCGCCTGATCCGGCGCGAGGAGCACCCCCCCAATGATTCCGCTCGTTCTGACCTTCGTCGGCGACGACAGGCCTGGACTGGTGAACGCGATCTCCGAGACGATCGCCGCGCGTGGCGGAACCTGGCTCGAGAGCCGGTCGGCGCAGCTTGCGGGCAAGTTCGCCGGCATTCTCTTGGCGAGCGTTCCCGAGGCGCGGCTGGCCGAACTCGAAAGCGCATTGCGCCGTCTCGAGCAGGGCGGGCTTCGCGTTACGATCGAGCGAGGGGCTCCAACGACCGCGAAGCGCTCGCGTCTCATCCGGCTCGACGTCCTCGGGCACGAGCGGCCTGGGATCGTGCGCGACGTAACCCAGGCGTTGAGCCAGCTTGGCGTCAACATTGAAGAGTTCACCAGCAGCTTGGAAGGCGAGCCGTTTACGGGCGTAGAGATGTTCCGCGCCTCGGCCCGCCTCACGGCGCCCGGCGGCCTTTCGCTGGAGGATCTGCGCAAGGCGCTCGAGCGGCTCGCCGGCGAAATCATGGTCGACCTCGCGGTCGGAGAGGATGCCGCGAAGACGTAAGCGGCGTCCAATGCGCCCCTTGCGTGCTCCCGCCGCCGTTGCCATAAGGCCGCCCGACGATCTTTCCCCATCAACCGGACTCCAATGGCCACCTTTCCCGAACGCGTGTTTTCAGGCGTTCAGCCGACCGGCAACCTGCATCTCGGCAACTATCTTGGCGCGATCAAGCGTTTCGTCACGCTGCAGGCGACCCGGCCGTGCCTCTATTGCGTGGTCGATCTGCATGCAATGACCTTGCCGCACGAGCCGGCCCAGCTGGCGCGCACGACGCGCGAAGTGACCGCAGCGTTCCTGGCCTGCGGCATCGATCCGAAGGCCAACGTCGTCTTTAACCAAAGCCGGGTCGCCGAACACGCAGAACTTGCCTGGATCTTCGATTGCGTTGCGCGGCTCGGCTGGCTGAACCGGATGACCCAGTTCAAGGAGAAGGCCGGCAAGGACCGCGAGAACGCGTCGATCGGTCTTTTTAATTATCCGGTGCTGATGGCGGCCGACATCCTGCTCTATCGGGCGACGCATGTTCCGGTCGGCGACGACCAGAAGCAGCACCTGGAGCTGACGCGCGACATCGCGCAAAAATTCAACAACGACTTCGCCGATTCGATCGCCGACCACGGCTATGGCGACGCGTTCTTTCCCTTGCCCGAACCGCTCATTCAGGGACCGGCGACGCGCGTGATGAGCCTGCGCGACGGCGCCAAGAAAATGTCGAAGTCCGACCCGTCCGAAAACGCCTACATCGCGCTGACCGACGACGCCGACACGATCGCGCAAAAAATCCGCAAGGCAAAGACCGACCCCGAGCCCCTGCCGCACCACCTCGAAGGCCTTGCGGCCCGTCCCGAGGCGGACAATCTCGTCGGCATTTTCGCCGCGCTGACCGATGAGACCAAAGCCGGTGTTCTCCAGCGCTTCGGCGGCAGCCAGTTTTCGGCGTTCAAGACGGCGCTGACCGACGTCACGATCGAGAAGCTGGCGCCGATCCGCGCCGAAATGCTGTGCCTTTCCGCCGATCCGGCGTTTGTCGATTCGGTGCTGGCCGACGGGGCGGACAAAGCTCGCGTCATGGCGAGACCGAACATGGATGCGATCAAAGACATCCTGGGGCTCGTCCGCTAGCCTTTCGGGGGGTTCGTCATGGTTAACGACTTTGCGCTAAACTTTTCGTAAGCCTGTTGGCGGGCTGATTCGTGGCTCCCTGGCGGAGGGGGTCCCGGTCGGCCGGCGCCCTTGAAGGCGTATCTGGAGTCGCCGGCTCTCGAGGAGGCTCAGCGGTGCGGGGGTTCAGCGCGCGGGTGTTCACCCGGCTCGGCGGGCGAACGCGACCGTTTGACCGGGCGTCCGCCGCGCGGGCGGCGGCGATCGTGCTCCTGATCGCCCCGGAGGCGCGCGCGGACAATGGTCTGCAAGTGCTCGAAGAGCCGCCGGCCTCTGTTCTGAGCCTGGCGTCGCTCGAGGCCAATGTCGCCGGCCTTGCCCTGATCGTGCTGATCGCGCTGACGCTGCTCGTTGCGGCTGCCGTTGCTTTGTACCTGATCGGCCGAAGGACCTGGATCCGCCGGGTGAACGAACTGGAGGCCAAGCTCGCGCAGACGACTGCGAGGCTCGATCGATCGACCATGATTCTGCAAGGCGAGCCGCAGATGCTGATTTCCTGGGATCGGCCGGACGCGGAGCCCGTGATCGAGGGCGATCTCAGCATAATCGCGGACGCGACGCTCGGACCGCGACGCCTCGAGTCCGCCGAGTGGCTCGAGCCTACCTTCGCGGCTCAAGTCGAGGAGGCGACGGAGCGGCTTCTCAAGCGCGGCGAGGCTTTTTCCATCGGCGCTGTCAGTCGCCGCGGGCGCCATCTCGAAATCAGCGGTCAACCGATTTCCGGCAGCGCGGTCATGCGAATCCGAGACGTCTCAGGCGACCGTCTTCAATTGGCGCGGCTGCACAAGACATTCGCGGAAGCGGAAGGCGAATTGACCGCGCTGCGCCTTGCGCTTGAATCCGCGTCGATGCCCGCATGGCGGCGCGATGCCGAGGGTCGCCTGGTCTGGCGCAACGCCCCCTATTCGCGTGCCGTCGAAGCGCCCGACGACAGGCCCGCGGTCGACAATGGCGGCGAGCTTTTCGATCTGGCGCTGCGCCGCGAGGCGGCCGCGGCCTTGAAGGAGACAGGCGTGTGGAAGCGTCGCGCGGTCGCAGTGGTCAATGGAGAGCGCCGAACCTTCGACGCCGCTGAGGTGCGCACGGCGTTCGGCGCCGCCGGGGTCGCCCGTGACGTCTCGGAGCTTGCCGCGTTGCGCGCCGAAATGGAGCGCAATGAAGACGACTACTCGCGGATGATCGACCGGCTCTCGACCGCAGTCGCCATCTTCGACAAGTCGAAGCGGCTCACCATCTATAACGCCGCATACCGCCAGATCTGGTCGCTCGAACCTGCCTTCCTCGACCAGAGGCCGACCGATGGGGAAATCCTCGATCAATTGCGGGCCAAGCGCCAGTTGCCGGAACAGGCGGACTTTCCCACATGGAAGGCGCAGCAGATGACCGCCTATCAGGCGATCGAGCCGAGCGAGACCGTCTGGCATCTACCCGACGGGCGCGCGCTGCGGGTGGTCACCAGCCCCAATCCCAAAGGCGGCGTCACTTATCTCTACGACGACGCCACGCAAAGCTACGCGCTCGCCTCGCAGGTCAACGCGCTGACGCAAGTGCAGGGCGAGACGCTCGACGCTCTGAAGGAGGGCGTAGCGGTGTTCGGCGCAGACGGGCGGATGAAGCTCTTCAATCCCGTCTTTGCCGAGATGTGGCGTTTCGACGCGGCGACACTGCGCGACCGCCCGCATATCGACGAGATTGCGGACGCGTGCCGGGCTCTCTGCCTCGACCCCCCGCTCTGGGATGACTTGCGGTCGATGGTTGTCGCCCTGTCGGAGCGTCGCGAGAGCCGGACGGCGCGGATCGCGCGAACGGACGAGCTCATCCTCGAATGCGCCGCGCTGCCGCTGCCGGACGGAGCGACGCTTCTGACCTCGCTCGACGTCACGGCCGGCGCCAATTTTGAACGCGCGCTGACCGAGCGAAATGAGGCGCTGGTCGCGGCCGAGAAATTGCGCAATGACTTCGTCAACCACGTATCCTACGAGCTTCGCACGCCGCTCACCAACATTATCGGCTTCACCCAGCTCCTGGCGGCGGGCGGCGTCGGGCCGCTCAATCCCAAGCAGCTCGAATATGCAGGGTTCATCACGAATTCGTCGCACGCCCTGCTCGCGATCATCGACGACATCCTTGATCTCGCCTCGATCGACGCGGGCGCGCTGGAGTTGCGTCTCGAGACGGTCGACGTCGCCGAGGCGATGAAGGCGGCCGCGGCCGGCGTGCAGGATCGGCTCGACGAGGCCGCGATCGAGATGCGCATCGTCATGACGGACGGGGTCGGCGCGCTCAGGGCCGACGGGCGTCGCGTCCGGCAGGTTCTGTTCAATCTCCTCTCCAACGCCATCAACTATTCGGAGCCCGGGCAGACCGTCACCCTCGCGGCGATGCGGCGCGGCGCGGAAATCATCTTCAAGGTCAGCGACCGCGGGCGCGGCATCCCGCCGGACATGATCGACCGCGTGTTCGACCGGTTTGAGACTTTCCCCAATGGCTCGCGCCATCGCGGGCCCGGCCTCGGACTGTCGATCGTCAAGGCGCTGGTCGAGCTTCACCAGGGCCGCGTGCTGATCGATACGGCGCCCAACGAGGGCACGACCGTCACCTGCATTTTTCCGATCGAGCCGACCTTGGCCGCGGCCGGGGCCGATGACGGCGGGTGCGCCGCGCGGCTGGCGCCTCAATCGGCGCAGTAGCCGGACATGGCGGACCGCGCGGGCGAGGCGCATGAGCCTAGACTCTGGCGCCTGGAGGTGCCGGACGAAGCCTCGATGCTGGGCTTCGCAGCGGCGCAGGCCGCCTGGCTCGAGCCCGGCGATTTTGTCGCCTTGAGCGGCGATCTCGGCGCGGGCAAGACGACCTTCGCCCGCGGACTGATCCGCGCCCTCGTCGAGGCGCCGACCCTCGAGGCGCCGAGTCCGACCTTCACCTTGATGCAGATCTACGATGCGCCGCGTGGACCGGTCGTCCATGCCGATTTCTACCGACTGCGGAGCGCGCTCGAGCTCGACAATCTCGGGTGGGAAGAGGCTCTGACTGGCGCGATTGCGATCGTCGAATGGGCGGAGCGCATCCGCGCCGCGCTGCCTGCCGACAGGCTCGACGTGACCATTCGCTTTGATCCGGCCCGCGGCCCCGACTTTCGCATTCTCGAGTTGCGGGGCCGCGGGACTGTGGGCCGCCGCCTGTCGCGGGCGCTCGGCGTCGGCGCCCTCCTGAAGCAGGCCGGCTGGGAGGAGGCGCGCCGTGAGTTTCTGCAAGGCGACGCGTCGATCCGCGCGTATGAACGGCTCACAAGGGCCGACGGCGGCACGGCGATCCTGATGATTTCGCCGCCGCGGCCGGACGGACCGATTCTTCGCTACGGCAAGCCCTACGCGGCGATCGCCAAGCTCTCGCCCGACATTCGAGCCTTCATCGCCATGGCCGGGGGACTCCGAAGTCAAGGCTATTCAGCGCCGAAGCTGATCGGCTTCAGCATCGAGGAGGGGCTCGCGCTGATCGAGGATTTCGGCGCCGAAACGGTCGTCGAAGACGGCGTTCCCAACGGCGCCCGATACGTCGAGGCGATTGCGCTGCTCGTCGACCTCCACGGGCGCGAACTGCCCGACGCCCTGCCGGTCGGCAATGAGGTCTACAGGCTGCCGACCTACGACATCGAGGCGATGCAGGTCGAGGTCGAGCTCGCGCTCGACTGGTATGCTCCCGCCGTCGCGAGGGTGGCGGTGCCGTCAGGCGCGCGCATGCAGTTTTTGGCGCTATGGCGGGAGCTCCTGTCGCCGATTCTCGCCGAGCGAACGACCTGGACGCTGCGCGACTATCACTCGCCGAACCTTCACTGGCTCGCGGACCGGGAAGGCTTCGCCAGAATCGGCCTCATCGATTTTCAGGACGCAGTCATCGGGCCGCCGGCTTATGATCTCGCGTCGCTATTGCAGGACGCGCGCATCGACGTGCCCGACGATCTCGAGATGCGACTCGCCGCGCTCTATGTGCGGCGTCGCACGGCGGCCGATCCCGGCTTCGACGCGAAAAGCTTTGCCGCGGCCTATGCGGCGACGGGCGCGCAGCGCGCGACCAAAATCCTCGGTCTCTTCGCCCGGCTCGACAAGCGCGACAGCAAGCCGCAGTACCTCAGCCACCTGCCGAGGATCGAGCGCTATCTCAAGAAGAATCTCGCGCATCCGTTGCTGCAGCCGCTCGCGCTCTGGTATCAAAACCATCTTCCGCGAGCGCTGGGCCAACCATTGGAAGGATCGGCGCCGCAGGACCCTCGAACTGATCCACGATGAGCGCGGCTTCTCCCAAGACCGCCATGGTGTTCGCCGCGGGTCTGGGCGCGCGCATGCGGCCGATCACGGATACGCTGCCGAAGCCCCTGGTCAGGGTCGGCGGCCGGGCCCTGATCGATCATTGCCTCGATCGGCTGGCCGAGAACGGCGTCGAGCGGGCGATCGTCAACGTCCACTGGCTTGCCGATCAGATCGAGCATCACCTCGCCGGGCGGAAGGCCCCGAAGATCGTCATATCCGACGAACGCGAGACGCTCCTCGACCAGGGCGGCGCGATCAAGCGCGCCCTGCCGGCCATCGGGAAGGATCCGTTCTTCTTATGCAACACCGACGCGTTCTGGATCGAGGGACCGCGATCGAACATCGCCCGCCTCGCTGCGGCGTTCGATCCGGATGTGATGGATGTCGCGCTCCTGGTCGCAGCCGCCGCCGGCGCGGTCGGCGTCGACTGGCCGGGCGATTTCACCATGACGCGGGACGGGCGGCTCAAGGGGCGAGCGTCCCGTCATGTGGCGCCCTTCGTCTATACCGGCGTCGGGATCATCAAGCCCGAGCTCTTCGAGAACGAGGCGGCGGAGGTCTTCCGGCTCGCGCCGTTCTTCCACGCCGCCGCCGCCAGGGGCCGGCTGTTCGGCGTCCGGCTCGACGGCCTCTGGCTGCACGTCGGCCGGCCCGAAACGATCGCGGAGGCGGAAGCGACAATCGCCCGCTCGACGCTATGATACGCTGACCCAAATGCCGCTGCCCTCGTCCTGAGGCGCCGCGAAGCGGCCTCGAAGGACGTTCCAGAGGGCGCTGTTCGATCGCCTGCTGGAGCATCCTTCGAGGCCTTTTGCGTACCGCAAAATGCGCCTCAGGATGAGGCGGTGCTTTTGAAAGAGGCTGTGAGAGGCTGTGCTTTTCTGACCGTCGCAAGGTCGTCGAGGCGCGCCATTTCGGCTCGCGAATCGAGCCGTCTCAACCGTTTGCGGCGCCATTCGGTTCCGTTCGGGCGCCGGGCGCCTCGAGCGCGAGAGGGGCCGGGGAGGGCGGCGCGAGGCGGGACGGCCTTCGCGTCGCGCGCTCGTCGGCGAAAGCAAAACCATAGTAGCGGTCGAGTTCGCGCACGATTGTCACGACGCGGTCGACCGCCTGAAGGTTGCCGCCCGACATCGCGCTGTAAGCCACCAGCAACGCCTCGTTGAGGCGGCTCACTTGCAGCGCCAGGAACTCGGCGGGCGGCTCCCGCGCGCGCCGCGCGAGAACGCTACGGACATATTTGCGCATGCCGCGTTCGGTCACGCCTTCGCGCGCCGCAACCGCGGCGATCGACACGCCGCGGTTCAGGAAGCCGACGATCCGCATCTCCCGCTCGGCCTTTCTTCGGCGCGCCGCGTTTCGCGCCGCAGGCGAGCGATCGCGGCGGATGGCTGGCGGGGCGGGTTCTACGAGCTCGGACAAGGGGGCGTTCTCCGTTTGGCGGAAGAGAACAAACATAGAACACATTTGCCGATTTGGCAAGAAATTGTCGATTTTTCTGGCGCGGACTGCCGCGAGGTGGGTTACGCTCTAACTGCCAACCTAGATTGAATGCCTACAAATTTGAGGACGGTCATGGACAGGATGGAGAAGCCGTGGCCGCCTCTGACACTGGCAAGCCCAGGTCACCCTGACCTGGGTCGGTGGGCGTGATATGCCGGAGGACTTTCTCGCATACCCCGAATGGAGTGAATACAAGAAGAAGGGCGGACTCGACCCGCTCGGGATGCAGAACAGCAGCATCAATCTCTATCAGCGTTTGCTGCCGGGCATCAGCAACGTGACACTGCGCGTCCGCTATTACGGTCTCTACGCCTGGCTTGCATTGATCTATGCGCAGCGCATTGGAGACACCAATCCGAAGACATGGCAAAGATTCGTGCGGCGCGCTGAAGCCGTGTATGCGCTCACTGCTCAGCGGCGCGGGAATGAAGGGGGTGTTGCGGGCGTTCTCTGGGCGCAGCGCAAAATGGAAGCCGATCAGGGGTCCGTGATCGAGTTTGCGAGCCACTCCGATCCGGGTGCCGACGGAACGCCATATCTGCAGCAGGCTTGGGGGGCTTATGGTGCCGCTTACGCAAGCCAACTCTTCGAGATCGGAGTCTACGCGGTTGCAAAGGAACATGACATTCCTGTGCCTAGCCCCGAACTCGGAGAACCCCTTGCGCGGAGTTTCGAGGAAGCCGCGGGGCCACTCGCGGATCGTTTCTTCGAAACCGTCCACAGTGGTTCGGTCTCGCGCGCCGACCTCGATGCTTTTTCGCCGCTGACCCCGTCGACCATCAATGGCGATAGCGTCGAGCGGCAGCTGTACGAGGACATGCTGTTCGCAAAGAGGCTTCGGCGACCCACGGACATCTCGCGCAGTCAGACGCTGCTTCTCCTGCTTCACGTTGCCTCGCATCTTACTCGCACGCCAAACGTCGCGGAGGCGCGATGGCTCCTTTATGCCGGCGCTGACGAGAACAATCAGACTCTGTCCGTTAGCGATCCCGCGCTGAGCGAGCAGAAGCGGCGCTGGTGGGTTTATCAGGCGAACGACCTATTGCACTACAGCTATGAGACGCTTCTGAAATATGGCCTCGACACTCTTGAGTCCTATCCGGCTGGAATCGCCCTCAACGTTCTAATTTCCGAACTGGTGTCCGATCTCTCGGAGGCCGAGCAAAGCTGGCCGGACACTTGGAAATCTTTTCTCACGGACATTCCACTCGCGCAGAACGCCAATGACGGAAGTGATCCGAATTCGGAACGCAGCCTCGTCGACTCCATCGCGCCAACGAGCGGGTCAAGCCAAAGGACCACCCGTGAAGCCGCTTGGGCGGCCCTCAAGCTTCTAGCGGTTGTCGAGAACCGAGTTCAAACGGGGCATGCTGCCATCAGTACCGAGCTGGGTCACCTCGACACGGAGGGTTTTCATTCGCTCGTGACTGAGACGAGTTTTCTTAGCGGAGGCAAGAACGAACAGTTCGCCCGTATGGTCGCGCGGATAATCGAGGAGAGGGTGATAAAGCGGCATCTCTGGGTAGCCCACAGGAAATTTAGATACTACAACGACTACACTTTCCTCATTGAGGTCGACGACGGGCGCGTGCGCCTTCGAGCGGAGAACGGTCCGGTTCTAACCAACCCGCGCCTGGGCCCTTCCATCACTTTCCTCCAAGACCTGCACCTGATCAACGAGCACGGCGCAACGGCCAGGGGAGATGCTCTGCTAGAGGCGCTATGAGGCTATACGAATATTACAGCAAAAGCGGTTTTCACACCTGCCTGGTCACCACATTCGGCGTCGATTTCGATACGTACGAGAACGTGGTCTTCTCCCGCGCGCGGGGCGCCGGCTGCCACAACAACCTGCTCATTGTCGACGGTCGAATGCTGACGCTTGCTCTCGACGGAAATTCATCGCTGCCGCACCACGCCGGACGACTTTACTCGGTGACGGGCGTGGCAGCGAGGGGCGTTTTCCATCCCAAGGTTACACTGCAACTGGGCCGGTCGACCGGGCGGCTCATCGTCAGCTCGGCGAACATCACTTCGGCCGGGTTGGCGGGCAATCTTGAGCTTGGCGGCGTCGTTGAATGCCAGGCCGAGAGCAGCGGCGAGCGCACGCTCATGACGAGCGCGTTCAGATTTGCGACAAGATTTCTCGACGAACATGATCCGAGCATTCGGCATCAGCTCGACTGGATGTATGCTCGCACTCCGTGGCTGCTTGAGGATGATCCCGGTCTGGCGGCTGTCGCGCTTGGGGATGGCTCCCGCGCAGCGTTGCTTGCATCCGACACTACGCAGGGCATCGGTCAGCGATTCATCAGCTTGATCGCTGGCGAGAGGGTAGAGCGGCTTATCATCCTCAGTCCCTATTGGGATAACGATTTGGCCGCGCTTCGGTTCCTGATGCGTGAGACATCGGCGAACGAGGTGTTCGTTCTGCTTGACCAAGAGCGTCATTATTTTCCAGCGAACGCGCTTGAATCGATGAAGGCCGTTAAGCTCATCGACTTCAAGGCTGAAGACGAGAACCGCTTCATTCACGCAAAGCTCATAATCGCCCAGACCGCGCATACGGATCACGTTCTCTATGGAAGCGCGAACTGTACCGTTCCGGCGCTTGGCGACAGAAACTCCGCTGGCTCGAACGAGGAGGCATGCCTTTATCGAGCCCTACCGCGTAACGGCGCAATCGAGAGACTTGGCCTTGTACCGACGCTGGAGTCTCCTCCGCTCGATCGCGACGCTTTACCTGCTCTCACAGCCGAAGAGCCGATTCCTCTTGCCGAGTTAGCCAGCAAATATCCGGGCCGTTTCTCATGCCTGTTCGACACGCTGACATGGCATTTGCCCAAAAAAGACAACTTGTCAGAAGCTGGACTCGAGCTGCTTGGGGTCGACGGGCGCATCCTGCCGCTAAGCCTTCAGGCTCTGACATCCGAAACTTCGAGCGAGCAGCGATATCGCCTGCCGAGCTCTGATAATCGTCCATACTTCGCGCGGGTCCGATATGCGGATGGCAGCGTGTCGGCACCGGGTGTGATTCTTGTCAGGGACGCCCTGCGGTCTGCGGTTCGCGATGCGCGGACCAAGAGGATCGACGTGGCGCTTGCCGCGCTCGATGGCGAAACTGATATCGGGCTTTGGCTCTTAGAGACCCTCGGTGAATTGGAGGCTGCGGAAGCGGCACTCCGCACGGGAGCGCCTATCAAGCGCCAGACAGTGTCTCGTGGTCCCTACGAACCTGCCGAGTCTCCGCAGTACGCCAAACTTAGCTACGAGGCGTTCGTAGCAGGGCAGCAGCTGCGATCGGATGCTGCAGCGATATCCCGCGACAGTCTCAGCGGAACTCACTTCTCTTATATCCGGGGCTTTCTCAATCGCATTCTTGCGTTAGACGGATGGTCGCCGGCGGCGGGTGATTAGTCTGGATCATCCGGCCTCGTCGACGCCTTCGATCTTGGCGATGAGGTCGCCGACGCGGCGAAGGCGCTAGAAGAAGGGGCAGATCTTACAGGAGGACTAACGCCACCGCCACCGGATCTGAAAAGCACAGATCTGCGAGCGTTGGCAGAACTGCAGCTGGCGCACCGACGACGGTCGAATCGCCAGCAATTAATAGAAGCTGTCGAAAATCTTCAACAGCGTGTTCCCCAAAAAGCCAGCGCCTCGCTAACGTCAGTCGATCTGCTCCGCCTGCGCGCTATGCTCATGGTCATCATGGCAGCTGCATGGGACGGCGTAAGCAAACCATCTAGCAGCCTTCAGGTTCTTCCGGCTTCCGGGGACATGACCGGCGCATGGGCTCGTCTCCTGGGAAAGTGCCTCTTCGCATATTTTGGGGGAACCTCGCCGGCTATTCGCAAGCTCGTTATTGAGGACTTCTACGACCAAATTCCCGATGACATCCTGGAGTGCTGGGCGACCTGCTTTTGGGCAATCCAAGCTATCGTCGATGGATGCTCACATTCCTCGGAATACAGGGCATTGACGCTACAATTTCAAAAGCTTCGAGCCAGCATATACACCCTGACGGGTCTGCGGGGGGATGAGTTTTTCGACGTCCGAATTGCGAGGACGTTTGATGCTTTCAGTCAGCGTTTTGCAAAACCATTGAAGCTCAAAACGGACAGGTTGCTTACCAACCACAAAGGGGCTGCCGAAGAACTGTCTCGGCCAGCTGGGCGGGTACGGCTGCGGCCTTCAACGCTGCGGGGCGAATAGTTGCAGACAAAAGGGGAACAGTGGCCAAGACTCTCGGCCATCCCCCCTGAGTTCTGACGCGAAGTGCAACACCCCCGCCGATTTGATATCGGCAAGGTTGTTCAAGACCTTAAGGAGTGTTGCCATGCGATCCTATTCGCA
>Ga0209040_10003528_pt1 | contig 11990 bp, 12 predicted proteins | sample BogFormECP12_OM3_FD_188240 | JGI IMG/M metagenome (GOLD analysis project Ga0209040, IMG submission 188240) | Bog forest soil microbial communities from Calvert Island, British Columbia, Canada - ECP12_OM3 (SPAdes) (version 2) | ecosystem: Environmental > Aquatic > Freshwater > Wetlands > Bog ... | reverse complement strand
TGCCGGCGCTGCGACGGTCACCTCGGCCATGTTTTCGACGACGGACCAAAACCGACCGGACTTCGATACTGCATGAACGGCGTCGCGCTAACTTTCAACCCGGCCGCCGCTTGATGACACGGGTTGCTGCACTTTCGTCTTGATCAGGAGTCCGGCCATGATCTCACGCTTGAAGAACCATTCGGGAAATGCTGCGCTCGTCGTCGGCGCGCTGTTGGCGGCGGTCGCCTTCGCGGCGACACGATCGACCGCCGAGGAGGCGCGCGTGGTTGCTTCGCCCGCGGTCGACGAGCCGGCGGGCCGGCCGGCGCCGGAAGTGGCGGTCGTCGCCGGCGGATGCTTCTGGGGCGTTCAAGGAGTGTTTCAGCATGTCAACGGCGTCGTCAGCGCGGTTTCGGGCTATGACGGCGGGGCGAAGGAAACCGCGCATTACGAGATGACGAGCAATGGCGACACCGGCCACGCGGAATCGGTGCGGATCACTTTCGATCCTGGCAAGATCAGCTACGGCCACATCCTGCAGATCTTCTTTTCCGTCGCGCACGATCCGACCGAGCTCAATCGCCAGGGTCCAGACGAGGGAACGCAATACCGGTCGACGATCTTCCCGCAGAATGCCGAACAGGCGCGCGTGGCGAAGGCCTATATCGCCCAGCTCAATCAGGCGCATGCGTTCGGAGCGCCAATCGTGACCACGATCGAAGTGAACCGAGGCTTCTACCCCGCCGAGGGTTATCATCAGGATTTTCTGGTCCGAAATCCGACCTATCCCTACATCGTCTTTAACGATCTGCCCAAGATCGAGAACCTGAAGCGGCTCTTCCCCGGCGACTACCGCGCCGACCCCGTGCTGGTTGGAGCACGCTCTTAGAGGCTCGCGTCGGCAAAGAAACGTCATCGCGAGGAGCGAAGCGACGCGGCGATCCAGGGGAGCGCAGGCTGCGACGCGACCCTGGATTGCTTGGCTTCGCTCGCAATGACGGCTTTGTCGCCGTCAGACGCGCCATTCTTAGAGCGTCGCGCGAAACGCGGCCACCACCTCGAGCGTCGCCTGCGGCTGGTCGAACTGCGGCGAATGACGGCAATCGTCGAGGATGACGCTCTCGACCGGCGTCGGCGCGCGGGATTCGATCGCGCGGATTTGAGCGATCGTTCCATATTCGTCGTCCGCGCCCTGGATCAGAAGCGCAGGCGCCCGCCATCGGTCGACCGAGTCCTCAATGTTCCAGGTCCTGAACCCCGGACCGAGCCAAACGTCGTTCCAGCCGCGAAAGGCGCAGTCGACGTTAAGGTGATATCTCGCGAGCTTCGCCCTCAATTCGCCCGTCTCATAAGCCGCGCGCGCCTTGACGATCGAGGCAAGCCCACGCTCCTCCGCGAACACATGCGGCGCCATCAGCACGAGCCCCTCGACACGACCGTCAGCATGCTCGCCCGCATAGATCGTGGCGATCGAGGCGCCGTCGCTATGACCGAGCAGAATGCCGCGCCTGAAGCCGATCGCGTCGAGGACTTCGGGCAGGCTCAGCATCGCCTCCTGCGACATATAGTCGAGCGGCCGCGGCAGGTCGACTGGGTCCGACCGGCCGTAGCCGGCGCGCGAATAGGCGAAGACGCCCCGCCCGGTCGCGGCGGCGAGTTTTCGGGGAAAGTCCCGCCAGAGAGCGATGCAGCCGAGGCCTTCGTGCAGCATCACGATGGTGGGGGCCGATCCCGGAGCCGGGCCGTAGGCGATCGCCTCGAGCCGTTTTCCGGCGGCGACGACGATCCCTGCGGCTCCTTCCATCCAGCGGAAACTCGCCATTGGGCGGGCGCGCTTTACGCGTCCGCGCCGATCTTCAGCGCGCGGATCGCATTCTCCTTCAGAATGAGGTCGTGCACTTCCGGCTTGAAGCCCGCTTCCTTGAAGTCCTTGATCCAGCGATCGGGCGCGATGAGCGGGAAGTCCGAGCCGAACAGCATCTTGGTCTTGAGCTGGCTGTTGGCGTATTGCACGAGTTGCGGGGGAAAATATTTCGGGCTCCAGCCGGAGAGGTCGATATAGACGTTAGGCTTGTGCAGGCATACCGACAGGGCCTCGTCCTGCCATGGCCAGGACGGATGGGCGATGATGATCGTCATGTCGGGGAAGTCGACCGCGACATCGTCGATATGGATCGGGTTTGAGTATTTGAGGCGCATGCCGCCCCCGCCCGGCATGCCCGTGCCGATGCCTGAATGGCCGCTGTGGAAGATCGCCGGCATTTTGTGCTCGGCGATGACCTCGTAGAGATCGTAAGCCATGCGGTCGTTGGGGAAGTAGCCCTGCACCGTCGGATGAAACTTGAACCCCTTGACGACGCCCCCCTCGATCAGCGCGCGCGCCTCTCGCGCGCCCATCTTGCCCTTGTGGGGATCGATCGATGCGAAGGCCATCATCATGTCGGCGTTGGCGGCCGCAGCCTCCGCGACCTCCTCGTTCGGGATGCGCCTGTTTCCGATCTCAAACTCGCTGTCGACGGTGAACATGACGAGCCCGATCTTGCGCTCCCGGTAATAGGCGACGGTCTCGGCGATGGTCGGGCGCTTGCTCACCTTGAAGTACTTGCTCGCCGCGTCCTCGTAGGGCTGCCAGAAGGCGTCGGCCGGCTGGCGGCACGAAACCTCGGCGTGAGTGTGCACGTCGATCGCGACGAGTTCGTTGACGTTCATGGGTTTGTTCCTCTTGAATGCGGTCGTCATGCGAGCGCAGCGAAGCAATCCAGAGGCGATGTCCTCCGCCCTTCGATCCCCTGGATTGCCTCGTCGCCAAAGCCCGTCGAAAGACGGGCGTCTTCGACGCCCTGTGGCTCCTCGCAATGATGCTTAGCAAATCGTTCGCGCGGACGGCGTTTCTGCATAGAGCTCCTCGACCAGGGAGGCCCGATGCGAAAGCACCGCGCGCTGATTGATCGAGCCCTTGTCGGTCATCTCCCCCGTGTCGAGGGAGGGGGGATCATCCAAGAGAATGAGGCGCGCGAGGCGTCCCGAGCTGCCGCCGGCGAGTTTGTTGAACGCGCCGAGCAGGCTCGCGAATTTCGCCCGTACCCGCTCGCACCCGAGAACCTCCGCGACGCTGGCGCCATCGCTGAGCTCCGATAATTCGCGACAGGCGGAGAGATTGGGCACAACGAGCGCCGACGCGTCGTCGCGGTCATGTCCGGCGACGACGACGTCGGTCACATAGGGGGCGCAATGGGCGGTGAATTTAAGCCTCAGCGGCCCGACGCTGACCCACGTGCCGGTGGCAAGCTTGAAGTCCTCCGCCACCCGGCCGTCGAACACGAACCCGCGCTCCGGATCGCTTTCGTCGGCGAAACGGAGAGCGTCGCCGAGCTTGTAATAGCCCTCTTCGTCGAAAGCGGCTTTGGTGAGCTCCGGCTGGCGCCAGTAGCCCGGCGTGATGCTGGGGCTCTTTAACCGCGCTTCGAGCTTCTCACCGTTGGGCACGAGCTTCACCTCGACGCCTGGATTGGGTATGCCGACGACGCCGGGCTTGCACGCGCGCGCGGTCACGCTGATCGCCGAGGGGCCGGTCTCGGTCGAACCGAGCGACGTCAGGATGGGGACGGCTTCGCCAACCGTCTCGCGCCCGAGCCGCTCGAGTTCCTCGCGGACGTGAGGAGGGAGGGCCGCGCCGGCATAGACGAAGGATTGCAGGCGAGCGAACAGGCTCTGGCGCAACGCTTCGTCCGCCTGGAGATAGGGCAACAGCATTTCGAAGCCCTTCGGCACGTTGTAGTAAACAGTCGGCGACACCTCGCGCAAGTTTCGCACCGTCTCTTCGATCGCTCCCGGCAGCGGCTTGCCCCCGTCGACATAATATGAGCCGCCATTCGCCAGCACGAGATTGAAATTGTTGTTGCCGCCGAAAGTGTGGCTCCAGGGGAGCCAGTCGATCAGCACCGGCGGCTCGGCGCCGTAGCTCGGATTGAGCCCGCGAAGCATCGCCTGGTTCGATGTCATCATGCGATGGGTGTTGATGACGCCCTTGGGGGCACCGGTCGAGCCCGAGGTGAACAGAAGCTTGGCGATTGTGTCGGGCCCGACCTTCGCCTGCGCGTCGTCGACCTCGGGTCCGGCAGATTTCGCGAGCATCGCGTCCAGCAGCGAGGAGGGGCGCGTCAAGGGAGGATTAGCCCGCGCGACGACTTCGACGTCCCTGGGCACGGCGGCGTCGATCGCCCTGGCGAACGGCGCGCCGTCGTCGACGAAAACGAGGCCTGGCGTCAGGATCGCGATGATGGCCTTCAGCTTGGCGAAATCCTTCGCGACCAGCGAATAGGGCGGCGAAACGGGCGCGTAGGGGACGCCGGCGATCATGGCCCCCAGCCCGATGAGGGCGTGATCGACGCTGTTGCCCGAGAGGATCGCAACCGGCCGCTCGGCCGAGAGGCCGCGCTCGATGAGGCCCTGGGCGATGCGGCGGGCCATTTGGCGCGCCGCCGCGTATGTGACCATACGCCAGTGCTTTTCGCCCTCACGCTCGGCGAGAAAGACGCGGTTGGGTGCGACTTTGGCCCAGTGATCGAGCCAGTCGGTCATCGCGTTAGGATAAAGACCGAGCGGATGAGGCGAGCGCACCAGCAGCGCGCCGTCGGGGCGGCGTTCGACGGCCACATCCGGTGGACCAAAGGTCAACTTCATCCGTGTCACTCTCTCCTCCCCGGGCGGTGTCGCCGCTTCCGTGGCCGCGCTCAATGGCCAGTCTTTAGGCGGGCGCCCTTCCGGGCGCCCTGTGGAGTTCGGCCAACGCGGCCAGCGACCGCGTCTACAGGACTCCGGCAACTTGCTCAGGCGCCATCACTAGCCTAGCCTTGCGCCACTACTCTGACCTACCCCCCTCCCGGCCTTGTTTCAGACGAACTCCGCCTGCACACTGTTGACGAAACGGTCGACTGGAGGACCTCCATGCTGGTGTCGGACGCGCTCAAATCGAACCGCCAGACTCTCGCGACTTGCATTCCCGAGGAATCGATCGTGTCGATTTGCACGCGGCTGAGCGCGCTCAACATTGGCGCCTTCCCGGTCTGCGACGCCCACGGAACGCTGGTCGGAATCATCTCCGAGCGCGACGTTGTGCGCGCCTTCGCCAAGGACGGCGCCAGGCTGGCCGACCGGCACGTTCGCGATCTGATGACTCGCGAGGTGGTGACCTGCGCGCACGATCAGACCATGCTCGAGGCGGAGAAGCTGATGCACAAGCACCGCGTCCGGCATATACCGGTTGTGGACGGCGCGAAGCTCGTCGGCATGCTTTCGATCCGGGACATCTTCGTGTGGCGGTGGCAGGAGTCGCGCGACGAGGTCAACGTGCTTCGCGACGCGATGATCGCCGTCCGGAACCGCTAAGGCGCCGCCGCCTGGGCTCAAGTTCATCATCGTCGACCGCGACCACGCATTGCTTGAAACCCAGGCGCCCGACGCTCAGCTCTGCCGCACCACTTTGGCCGCGCGCTTCTCGAGAAAGTCCTTGAGCCGCTGCTTGGCCTCCGGGCTCAGTTCGGCGATCGCGGCCATCAGCGATTCGGTCAGAAGGCCGCTTGCGGGATCGCTCTCGAAGATGCGAGGCAGCGCGTGCAGCACGGCGAAGTTGGTCGTCGCCGTATTGGAGGCGGCCTTGGCCGCGAGCTCCATCGCCTTTTCGAGCCCCTTGCCGTCCTCGACCAGATATTGCGTGACGCCCGCCTGATGGCCTTCCTCGGCGTTGAGCGTTCTGCCGGTCAGCATCATGTCCTGCACATGCGCGACGCCGATGAGGCGCGCGATCCTCACTGAGCCGCCGCCGCCCAGGAAAATACCGCGCTGCCCCTCGGGCAGGCCGTAATAGGTCGAGCGCTCGGCGATCCGGATATGGGTCGCCGCGGCAAGCTCGAGCCCGCCGCCGACCACCGCGCCGTGCATGGCGGCGATGACCGGCGCGCGTCCGAACTGGATCGCCTCAAACGCGCGATGCCACATCCGCGAATGCAGAACGCCTTCGAGCGGATCGTGCTCATTGGCGACTTCGGAAAGGTCCAGCCCGGCCGAGAAATGCGCGCCTTCGCCGGTCAGCACCACCGCGCCAATGTCTCTTGGCAACCGGTTGAAAAAGGTTTCCAGGCCCAGCACGGTCGTATCGTCGAGCGCGTTGCGTTTCTCCGATCGCGCCAATCGCAAATGCGCGATCGCGCCGCGCCGCGTGGCTTTGAGCGATTTCGGCAGATCGATCCCGATTCGCTCTTCCGCTTTCTCAAGCGTCATGGCTCCTCCCGCGAGCGGCGGCTCGGTCGTTCATAATGGCGTATAATTGTTATTGATCATATCAATATCCTCGTGTCAATATCTCCTGGCCGGCCTCAAGCGACAATCGTGCGCTGGCGAAGCGGGAGGCGCCATGCGCGCGACGGCATTGCGAAGGTCGAGGCGGGCAGCGCCCGTCGTCGCAACGGATTGCGTCGCACAGTCGGAGCGCGGCGCGATTGACTACGGGCCGCTCGAACGCCGGCTCGGCTATGTCCTGCGCCGCGCGCAAATCGCTGTCTTTCGCGATTTTTTCTCAAGCTTCGAAGCCTTCGATATCCGGCCGGGACAATACTCGATCCTGACCATCATCGAATGCAATCCCGGCCTCAGGCAGAGCGAGGTCAGCGGGGCGCTCGGCATCAAGCGCGCCAATCTCGTCGCCATGATCGATGAACTGGAAAGACGAAAGCTCGTGCGCCGCGATTCGGCGCCGAACGATCGCCGCAGCCACGCGCTCGTGCTGACAGAAGAGGGCAAGCGGCTGATGCGGGAGCTTCACGTCGCCGCCGAGCGGCATGAACGGAGGATTGCTGAAAAGCTTGGACCGGAGACGCATAGGCGCATGTTCGCCAAATTGAAGCGGCTTGCGCGGATGGGAGACGGCGATGAAGGTTGAGGCGGCGCTCCGAACGTGCAGCGAGAGCTGGTCTTCAGGGCTTGGGGCGCGCCAAAACCGACCGCAGATGGCCTCGGCTGCGTCGGATCAGGGTCCTCGCCGTTTCGGCGTCGATTCCCTGCGCCAACAGAACGGCGACCTTGAGATCGCCGTTGGCGGCGTCGTACGCCCGTTTCGCGGTTTCGTCGTCGCAATGCGCGAGATGGCTGACCATGGCCGCCGCGCGCCGCAGGAGCTTGGCGTTGCGGGCTCGCATGTCCACCATCAATCCACGATAGACGCGCCCGAGGCGGATCATCACCAGCGTGGAGAAGAGGTTGAGCACGACCTTCTGCGCCGTGCCCGCTTTCATGCGCGTGGAGCCGGCCAGAACCTCCGGCCCGGTTTCGACGCAAATAGGGTGATCGGCCGAGGCCAGGAGCGGAGCGGCCGGGTTGTTGGCGATCGCTATTGTAAGCGCCCCCAGCCTTCGCGCGCCTTGCAGGAACTCAACGGTATAAGGCGTCGCGCCACTGGCGGCCAATCCGATCGCCACATCGCGCGCGCCGACCTCAAAGTGCTGAAGCGCCCGCTTCCCCGCGTCGCGGTCGTCCTCGGCGCCTTCGGCGCTGGCGCTAAGCGCCCGCTGGCCCCCTGCGATCGCGAAGACGACCCGCTCCTCCGGCCAACCAAAGGTCGGCGAAAGCTCAGCGCCGTCCTGAACGCCGATTCGGCCCGACGTCCCGGCGCCCGCATAGATCAGGCGCCCGTCTTCGGCGAGCCGCGCGGCCGCGGCTTCGCCGGCTTTGACAATGGCCGGAAGGACTTCGCGCACCGCGGCCACCGCCGAGAGCTGGCCTTCGAACATCGCATGGACAGCCTCCAGACTCGGCCAGCCATCGAGATCCTCAAAGCGGGGACTACGATCTTCGGTCCGCATCGGTTCGTTCCTCGAACGCTGGTTCCGGAGGCCGGCTGAGGTTTGGAGGCCGACTAGTCGAGAACCGGTCGCTGAAGTGTTTACACGAAAACGGCGCCATCACAGTGACCGCGCCGCGATGCGCGATCATCGCGCGTCCGCGAAGGCTTGCCCTCACGCCCCATCGAGCCAGGTGAGCAGCGCCTCGAGCCAGGGCGCCTCGACATGCAGCACGAAGCCGGCCTCCGTCCGCGCCAGGAGGCAACGCAACCCGGCGAAGAGGACAGCGGCGGAGGGCGAGTTGGCGGCGAGGTCGGCCGAGGTCCCCTGCGCTAGCGCGAGCGGCGCGTCCGGGCCGGCGACGTCGACTGCGGCCCAGCCGTCGTCGACGTTCGTCGCGCACCAGCCTTCGCGCCAGCCGTCCGCCGCGCCGAGCGGCGCGGGGGTGACAAGGAGCGCGCGGTCGCGGGCGATCCGCAGCGCGTGCGCGCCCTCCGGCGCCAACGCGTAGAGGCCGAGGACCGGAGCGCCGGGAGCGAGCGCGCCGATCGCCGCGTCGAGATCGCCTGAGATCAGCGCCGAGCCGCGCCCGGACAGCGCCCGCGCCTGCAGGCGCGGCCTGTCGATCAGCGTTCCCTCCGCGCGCCGCGCCGGCGGCCAGTTCATCTCACGCATAGAGCCGCTTTCCCTCTGGATCGAGCGCGACCGGCGATCCGATCGTCGCCCGCCGCTTGTCGCCGAGATGATAGACGCCGACCGTTTCGCCCATGCGCGCAAGACCGCTTTCCACGAGGCCGAGCGCGACGGGGGCGCCGAGCGTCGGACTCATATAGCTCGAGGTCACATAGCCGAGCGAACGGCGCGCTTTCCTTGCGCCTTCGACCACGTGCGCGCCTGTCGGCAGCGGAGCCTCGCCGCGTGCAACGGTCAGGCCGACAAACTGTTTGCGGCCTTTGTCGTTCGCGACCGGCGTGAACAGCGAACGCTTGCCGATATACTCGTCCTTCCGCGAGTCGCGCGGACCGGCAATCCCGAGATCATGCGGCATCGTCGTTCCGTCGGTATCCTTCCCGACGACGATGTAGCCTTTCTCGGCGCGCAGGATCATCAGCGCCTCCAGTCCAAGCAGTCCTCCGCCGAACGTCGGCAACTTCTCGACAATGTGGGCGCGAAGCGCGCGTGCGCGCTTCGCTGGAACTGAGAGTTCGTAGGACCGGTCGCCGGTGAAGCTGACGCGCGTAATCCTCATCGGCGCGCCGTCGAAGGCGGCCGCGGCAAAAGCCATATGGGGCAGGCTGTCGTCGTCGAGCGGGACGCCGAGGTCGAGCGCCGCGACGAGGTCGCGGGCGCGGGGCCCCGTCAGCGTCAATGTCGCCCATTGCGCGGTCGTGTCGTGAATGACGACCCGGCGCGGAACGAAACGGTCCTGCCGCCAGAGCTCGAGGCGCGTGACGACCGAGTCGGTGTGGCCCGAAGAGCACGAGACGAGAAAGCGGTCCTCCGCCAGGCGCAGCGTCACGCCGTCATCGAACACGATCCCCGACTCCTGCAGAAGAAAGCCGTAGCGGACCTTGCCCGTCTTCAGATTGGAGAGTCGGTTGTAACTGTTGAAGTCGGCGAGCTTCGCCGCGTCGGGACCGATAATTTCGATCTTGCCGAGCGAGGAGCCGTCGAACAGCGCGACCGCATCCCGGGCTCGGGCGGCCTCGCGCTGGATCTCGCGCTCCGGATCGTCCGGGCCGTACCAGGCGGGCCTCAGCCAGCCGCCGTATTCCCGCATCTGTGCGCCGTCGGCGCGGTGTTCCGCTTCGAGCGGCAGCCGCTTCAGCGGGTTGATCAGCGCGCCGCGACGCCGTCCGGCGATGACGCCCATCGGCACGGGAACGAACGGCGGCCGGTAGGTCGTCGTCCCCGTTTCGTCGATCGAGCGGCCCGTCAGCGCGGCCATGGCGGCGAGCCCGTTGACGCTCGAGGTCTTGCCCTGGTCGGTCGCCATGCCGAGCGTTGTGTAGCGCTTCAAATGCTCGACCGAGACGTAGCCCTCGCGGGCGGCGAGCGCGACGTCCTTCAGGGTCACGTCGCTCTGGAAGTCGATCCATCGCCGTCCCGCCGCATCGGGCTTAGGCCACGCAGCCGTGACACGATATCTGCCCGCCGCCGCGTTCGGCGGCGCGCCCTCGCCGCCGCCTGCGGCGTGACCCTGCCGCAAGGCCTCGTCCAGCGTGAAGGCGCCGTTTGCCGCCCCGGCGACCGCAACCCCCTCGACTTCAACCTTCGGCACGAGCGCGGCGAGAGCCTCGTCGTAGCGCAGCTTGCCCTGGGCCTGGGCGTAAAGATGCACGGTCGGCGTCCAACCGCCCGACAGCAACACCGTGTCGACTGCCCGCGTCTGCCCGCCGACCCGGACGCGCTCGACGCCTGACGCGCCGATGACGCCCTCGACTTCGGCGCCGCGCAAGACTCGGACACTTGTCGCCGGCGGGTCGGGCCGCATGTCGAAAACTTCAACGTCGGTGCCGGCCTCGCTGAGGGCTTCGGCGACCGGATAGGCGCTATCGTTGTTGGTCGCGACCGCAACGCGCTTGCCGACGAGAACGGCGAAGCGGCGGAGATAGACGAGCGCCGCGTCGGCCGACATGACCCCTGGACGGTCGTTGTCAGGGACGACAAGCGGGCGCTCGACGGCGCCGGCGGCGACAACGATTGCCTTGGGCGTGATGCGCCACAGCGCGTCCGGAAGAGACGCCCGGCGCTCCCACGCGCAAACGAGACGATGGTCATAGACGCCGAAAGCGGTCGTCGACGTCATCACCCGTCCGGCGTTTGCTTCGACTTGGGTGCGCACGCTCCCGGCCCATTCGCGCCAATCCCCGCCTTCGATCGCGCCCCCGCGGTGAACGAGCTGTCCCCCGATGTCGGCGCGATCGTCGAGGAGAAACACGACGCGGCCCGAGCGCGCCGCCGCGTTCGCGGCGGCGAGGCCTGCCGGTCCGCCGCCAACGACCAGCATGTCGCAGCGCGCGTTGAACTGCGGGTTGTCGCCCGGCGGACGATTGTCCGGATCGACGCGGCCAAGGCCAGCAACAGCGCGGATTGCGGGTTCGAACGTCTCCCAGCGAGGCCAAAGAAATGTCTTGTAATAGAAGCCGGCAGGCATGAAGGCCGAGAGCCTGTCGAGAAGCGCGACCCGATCCTCGGCCGCGGTCGGGAGGGCGTTGACCGATCGGATGGCGAGATCGTTTTCGAGCGCCTCGACGGTCGCGCGAAGATTCGGCGTCGTCCTGCCGGAGCGCGTCACATCGACGATCGCGTTCGGCTCCTCGGTCCACGCGCCCCAGACGCCGCGCGGGCGATGATACTTGAAGCTGCGGCCGACGACGCGGACGCCGTTGGCGAGCAGCGCCGAGGCGATGCTGTCGCCTTTGAAGCCGAGATAGGGCTTGCCATCGAAAGTGAACGCGAGCGGCCGGCCGCGATCGACGTCGCCCCCGGCGGGAAGCCGAAATCCGCTCACGACGCAGCCCTCGGGAAGAATTCGCTGCCGATGACGGCGTTGGTCGCCGTGTCGCGGGTCATCAAAAACGATTCCAGGCAGATCATGTGCAGCCAGATTTCGCGGCTCGCGCCTTTGGAGTTGGCGTTGAAATGGAGATACCCCGACCACTCGACGTCGCTGACCGCTCCGGCCGGCTCGGGCCTCGCCTTCGGCTCGCCGACATAGTGGAATTCGGTCTCGTCGCGCGGACCGCAGAACGGGCAGGGGAAGATCTGCATGGGAGGCCTCTAATGCGCGATGCCCGAGCCCGCCGCCTCGTCGATGAGGCGCCCGGAGGAGAAACGGTCGAGGTCGAAGGGGCGGCTGATCGGGTGGTGAGAACCGGTCGCCATCAGATGCGCCAGCAGGGTGCCGCCGGCCGGGATCGCCTTGAATCCGCCGGTGCCCCAGCCGCAATTGAGGAATAGGCCTTGCTTCGGCGCCGGGCCGATGATGGGCGAAGAATCCGGGACGACGTCGACAATGCCTCCCCATTGACGCATCAGCTTGAGCTGGCCGAAGGCGGGGAACATGTCGAGAAGGCCGGAGACCACGATCTGCTGCACCGGCGGATTGCCGCGCTGGGTATAGGACGGGATCCGGTCGAGCCCGCCGCCGAACACGATCTCGCCCTTGTC
>Ga0209040_10003526_pt1 | contig 11998 bp, 12 predicted proteins | sample BogFormECP12_OM3_FD_188240 | JGI IMG/M metagenome (GOLD analysis project Ga0209040, IMG submission 188240) | Bog forest soil microbial communities from Calvert Island, British Columbia, Canada - ECP12_OM3 (SPAdes) (version 2) | ecosystem: Environmental > Aquatic > Freshwater > Wetlands > Bog ... | reverse complement strand
CGAAGGCTGCGGCGTCGAAGTCCGGCCACAATGAGTCCACGAACAGCAGTTCCGCGTAGGCACATTCCCAGAGCAGGAAGTCGCTGAGGCGCTTCTCGCCGCCCGTGCGTATCAGCAAATCGACTTCGGGCGCAGGCTCCGTGCAATGATCGACGGCGGCAAGCTGCTCGAGGAATCGTGACCGGTCGATCGAAGCATCGGATTGCGCGCGCCGGCAGGTCTCGATGAGGCTGTATTGCGCCGAGTAATCCACCGCGATGCGCAGCCGCATGCCGCTGCAGTGCGCCGTGGCTCGTTCGCTACGTTCGATGAGGTCGACCAAACCGGCGCCGAGGCGATCGCGACGGCCGATCACGTTGATGCGAATCGATTGTTCGAGACAGCGCTCGGTCTGCGTCAACAAGTGATGGCGCAGCAGCGAGAATAACGCGCTGACTTCCGTGCGCGGCCGCTCCCAGTTTGCGGCCGAGAATGCGTAAAGGGTCAGCGTATCGACGCGCCGTCGCGCGGCCGCCTCGACGATTGCATTGACGGCCTTGGCGCCGGCTCGATGCCCGGCGCTGCGCGGCAGATGGCGGCGCGCGGCCCAGCGGCCATTGCCGTCCATGATGATTGCGATGTGCATTGCGAAGTACTCTATATTGCGGAGCAAACGGGCAAAAAAATGTCAGGGCCGGCGCGTCGCCTTGATCACCGCCTCGACGTGATCAAGGTAGCGATTGAGTGCGCTTCGGCCGAGCGCGGTGAGCCGGTAAACGGATTTTGGCCGGCGATCCTCGAACGATTTCGTACAGGTCAGGTATTTCGCCTCCTCGAGTTTGCGTGCGTGGGCGCTCAGGTTGCCGTCGCTCACGTTGAACAGCGATTTGAGTTCGGAAAACGAGAGTTCCTCCCGCACGGCGAGCGTGCTCATGATGCCGAGGCGCACGCGCTCGTAAACCAAGCGATCGAACCGGGCCTCGTCGTCGGATTCGGCGCGCATTCCCCGCAACGCGTTCAGCTTCGGACGTTTGCGCGCCGCGGCCCCTTCGGCTGCCCGCACACTAGGTTTCGCTGCCATGACCCATGCGTCCGATAGCTAAGCCAAACAGCACGTGCAGGCCGCCGAAGCCGATGCCGAGCATCAATATCTGCAGGCTGTCGGGGACGAGCAATGCGAGCAGGCCGAGTGCCACGAAGCAGCCGCCCATGACGCCGATCGTTCGCGTGGTTGGCACGCTCGCGCTGATCAAGGCGCAGCCATACAGCAGCAGCCAGGTGCCGGGTATCGCATGCCAGTTGCCGTATGACCAATGCACGGCGGTCATGACGGCTCCGGCGAACAAGGAGGGCATCAAACAACAAGCAAATTTGCGGATCGGCGTGCCCGAGAGCGCGAGGTTCCGCAGCGAGGAAGGTCTGATCACGAGCGAGCCGCCGAGGCCGCCGGCGATCCCCGCGGCGACGAGCCAGATCGAAAACCAATGCCGCTGCAGGTTCGGAGCGCAGGCCAATCCGGCCGCGACCAGGCCGACCGCGCCCATCGCGATACCCGCGGACCCGGGTACCGCGAACGAAGTTGCCGCTTCCATCGAGCTGCGGATGTAGCGCAGGGATGCGGCCGCGTGGCTATCGATCTGAACCGTATTGGCGGATGGCATCGGCTGGTTCGCGAATTTGGGCACGGGTGGCAGTCTCCTTTATCCGCCGTGTATCGTCAAGTACTTTGCACTGCAGAGTGACTAGGACGGACCATGCCATGAATTTTACCGGTCTGCTAGCATCGCTGGCCATGAGTCATCTCAGCGCTGCCGCGGTGTTCGCATTCTGCAGCTTCGCATTGCAGAGCTGCGGTGGGGGCAATGCGGGCCGCTCGCCGGTCCTGCCGCCGCCGCCGCCAGTCAATACGAGCGGCGCGGACGTCACGACTTACCATAACGACAATCTGCGCACCGGCCAGTACTTGCAAGAGCAGACGCTGACGGCAACGAACGTCGCGCAAGCGACTTTCGGATTGCTGCTCAAATTGCCTGTCGACGGCAAGGTCGATGCGCAAGCGCTCGTGCTGCACGCGATCACGATGGCCGACACGGCGGCCCACGACGTCGTCTACGTCGCGACGGAACACGACAGCGTCTATGCATTCGATGTTCAGTCGGGTGCCAAGCTCTGGCAGGTATCGCTGCTTGCGAGCGGTGAGACGCCGAGTGACGCGCGCAGCTGCGATCAGGTGATTCAGGAAATCGGCATCACCGCGACGCCCGTGATCGACCGGGCCGCCGGTAGCATCTTCGTCGTCGCGATGTCGAAGGACGGCTCCGGCGCCTACCATCAGCGCCTGCATGCCTTGAGTCTCGTCACGGGTGCCGAAGCCGCGGGCAGCCCCATTGCGATCAGTGCTTCCGTCACGGGTACGGGGGCACCGGCGACGCAAAATGGCCTCGTCGTCTTCGATCCGGGCCAATACAAGGAGCGCTCCGCGCTGCTGCTCTCGCAGGGCATCGTTTACGCGTCCTGGGCCTCGCATTGCGACATCAATAATTACACCGGTTGGATCATCGGCTATGACGAATCGAATCTGCGGCAAACCGCCGTATTCAACACCGAACCCAGCGGCAACGACGGTGGAGCGCAAGGCCGTGCATCGTTTTGGAACTCGAATGCGGGGCCTTCTGCCGATGCGGCCGGCATCATCTATGCGATGTCGGCCAACGGCGTGTTTGACACCGCGTTGACGCCGGCCGGCTTCCCTGCCGGCAACGATTACGGCAATTCGATCCTCAAGCTCGCGCCGCCGAGCGGCAACGCGATGGCGGTGCTCGACTACTTCACGATGTACAACGCAAATCCCGAGAGTGCCGACGACCTCGATCTCGGTTCGGGCGGCTTGCTGCTGCTGCCCGATCAAACTGACGCGACCGGCGCTGTCCGACATCTCGCGGTTGGCGCAGGCAAGGACGGCAATCTCTATGTCGTCGATCGGGACAACCTCGGCAAATTCAACTCGAGCAGCAACATGAATGCTTACCAGTTCTTCGCAGGCGCCTTTCCGAGCACCGGATGCGCGACGGGAGTTTTTGGCGCGCCGGTCTATTTCAACGGAATGGTCTACGTGGACGCCGCCGGCGACGTCATCCGCGGCTATAGACTCGCGGCCGCGAAAATTCCCTCACAGGGCGCGGCCGCTCAAGTCGCGACGCAAACCGGCCAGACATTCTGCTATCCCGGTCCGCCGCTCGCGGTGTCCGCGAACGGTTCGGCCAACGGGATTCTCTGGGCCGTGGAGAACTCAGCGTCTCAGGCGGTGCTGCATGCCTACGCTGCGGCCAATCTCGCGACCGAGTACTACAACAGTTCGCAGGCGGGCGCGCGCGATCAGTTCGGCCCGGGATCCAAGTACACGCCGCCGACGGTCGCGATCGGCAAGGTCTTCGTCGGCACGCAGGCCGACAACAGCACGAGTCCGCCGGGCCAGAACTACGTCGCCGTTTTCGGATTGCTCTGATGGTCCTGGTGGACGATGCGGCGTTGCGCGTGCCCTTGGGCGCGGCGCCCCCTCCGGCTGCGCGCCCCCGGCTGCGCGCCGCGAGTTCGGCGCCCCGATGAAATACAGTTGACGTTGCACCGGTCTTAGTCTCAAAGGAGCACCGATGTCACAATGGACCGACCGTTGGCCAATCGCGCTATTGGCCGCCCTGGCGATCGCTGCGATCGGCATTGCCAGCGTCAAATCGCCGCTCGTTGCGGCCGAAGCACCCACGGTACTCGCGCCTCCCGCCCTCGATAATCCGCTGGCCCCGGGGGCTGCGCAAACGGCAGTGCTTGCGGGAGGCTGCTTTTGGGGTGTGCAGGGGGTCTTCGAGCACGTGCGCGGCGTGCGCCAAGTTCTCGCCGGCTATGCGGGCGGCGAGCAGTCGACGGCGCAATACGAGACCGTGAGTTCCGGGACGACCGCACATGCCGAATCGGTCAAGATTGTCTTCGACCCGGCGCAGGTCTCCTACGGACAGTTGTTGCAGATCGCGTTCTCCGTCGTTCACGATCCGACCCAACTCAATCGCCAGGGACCCGACGTCGGAACGCAATATCGCTCAGCGGTTTTCTACGCCGACGAAACGCAAAAGCGAATCGCCGAGGCCTATATTCGGCAGCTCGATGCGGCCCACGCCTTTTCGAGACCGATTGTCACGCGCGTCGATCCGCTCAAGGGCTTTTATCCGGCCGAAGACTACCATCAGGATTACTTGGTTCATCATTCGAGCGCTCCCTACATCGCATTCTTCGACCTGCCAAAGGTCGAGAACTTCAAGCGCAGCTTTCCCGATCTCTACAACGAGCGGCCCGTGATGGCGGGTGGTTCGTAGGCGTACTGTATGAAGCCCAAATTGCGTGCGAGCCGATCGTAGAGGAGGCGTGCGCTGCGGTTGGATTCGTGCGTGAGCCAATATGGACTATTGGCGCCGGCGGCTTTGGCAGCCTGCGCGACCGCTTCGATGAGCCGTCGGCCGCAACCCATGCCACGCGCGGCCGGATCCACGTACAGATCCTGCAGATAGCATGCCGAAACGGTCGACCAGGTATCTTCGTGGAACAGGAAGTGCACGATCCCGAGGAGTGCATCGTTCGTATCGCGTGCCCCGAAGCCGTGGATGCGACCGCTGCGCAGCCGCTGCCAAGTCGCCGCGGTGACTTCCGCCGGTAGATCGATTTCGTAGAAGCGCTGATACGCCGACCACAATTGCACCCAGCGCGCGTGCTCCGACTCGCGCAGCGGTGCTATGGAGATCAAGGCTTCGGAGGACATCAAAGTGTCATCGGTAAAATCGACCCGCGGGCCTATACTCTACACCAGGCGGCGTCAACGACCGACCTCGCTGTTGCGCGGCTTTGGCAGGAAGATCAGCATGAGAACGTGGTTTCGGAACCTGTTGATGCTTGGCGCGGTGCTATGCGCACCGCTCGCCGCTGGCGCGGCACCGGCCTCCACGGCGGCCGCCACACCGGCAACGCCGCAGGAACCCGCGCTCGTCGTGTTCGCGGCGGCGTCGCTGACCAATGTGCTGCAGGAATTGGGCGATGGGTTTACGCGCGAGACCGGCATTGCGGTGAAATTCTCGTTCGCGGCGAGTTCGGCGCTGGCGCGCCAAATCGAAAATGGGGCGCCGGCCGACGTATTTTTCTCGGCCGACGTGGAATGGATGGATTATTTGCAAACCCGCAAGCTCATCGATCCCGAAAGCCGCCGCGACGTCGTGGGAAATCGGCTCGTGCTGATCGCGCCGGCGGACAGCCTGGTGCAACTCAGCATCGGACCCAATTTTCCGCTCGCCGCGGCGCTAGCCAAGGGCCGCTTGGCAACCGGCGATCCGGACTCGGTGCCGGTGGGCCGCTACGCAAGAACCGCGCTGACGAACCTCGGGGTCTGGACCGCGGTCGAGCCTCGCCTGGTACGCGCCGACAGTGTGCGCGCGGCCTTGAGCTTCGTCGATCGGGGTGAGGTGCCGCTCGGCATCGTCTATGAAACGGATGCGCTCATCGACAAGAATGTGCGTATCGTCGATGTGTTTCCGGCGAGCACGCACGAACCCATCGTTTATCCGGTCGCGCTGACCGCCAAGCGCAGTCCCGGCGCGGCGCGGTTCATTGCCCATGTTCGCGGCCCCGCCGGTGATTTGATCTTCAAGGCGTATGGCTTCACGCCCTTGCACTGAAGAACATCGAGGCCGCGCCCGCCATGCTTGCGGCGGCCTAAATGCCCAAGGGCAATGCGGTCGACTCTTTGATGACCGTGACGGCAACCGACGAGTTGACCGATTGAACGCAGGGAATGCGCGACAAATAATCGAGATAAAATGCCTCGAACGCCTTGATGTTGCGGGTCACGATCTTGAGCAAGAAATCCCATTCCCCGGTCAGGGTATAGCACTCGAGCACCTCACTTCGATCTCGAATCGCGGCCTCGAAGGTCGCGATCGCGTCGCGCCCGGTCGTCGAGAGTTTCACGTGGGCGAGTATCGTGACGTCGAGACCGAGCGCGGCCCGGTCGAGCAGCGCCACGCGTTTCTTGATGACGCCGGTTTTTTCCAGTTGCTGAATTCGGCGCCAGCAAGTCGTCGTGGATTGGCGGGCGCGTGCCGCGACGTCCGCGACCGATAACGCACCCTCCTGCTGGAGGATGTCCAGGATCTTCAAATCGATTGAATCCAGCACGGGGCGATACATGTATTCCATTATGTGACATTTTTCGGTATAAACGTACTTGGATTTTTGAATCTCGACCGATGAAATCACCAATGCGTGACGCAGCGACGTAAGATCGCCCACATGCGAAACCCCTCGCGACTGCACGTCCCTCGAACGCCGGCCCGCCCGGGCCAGGCTCCGGATTTCAGCTACGTCGAACTCTCACCCGCAGGAGCCGTCGCGCGTCCCGAAATCACCGCCAAATCCCGCGATATCGGCTCGCTCGCGCTCGAGCTGGTGCGCGTCTTGGACGACGCGCACGAGGCGGTCGGCCCCTGGCACCCGCATCTCGACGAGGCCGATCTGCAGATCGGCTTGCGTCACATGCTGCTCACGCGCTTCTACGATGAGCGCATGCAGCGCACGCAGCGCGCCGGCAAGATCTCCTTCTACATGCGTTCGCTCGGCGAAGAGGCCGTGTCGGTCGCGCAGTGCATGGCGCTGCGCCCGGCGGACATGCTATTCCCGGGCTATCGCAATCAAGGCTTGCACATCACGCGCGGCATTCCACTGGTCGAGTTGATGTGTCAGCTGCTGTCCAACACGCGCGACATGTGCAAGGGCCGCCAGTTGCCGGTGATGTACCACTCGCGGCCCGGCAACATTTTCTCGATCTCCGGAAATTTGGCGACGCAGCTACCGCAGGCCGTGGGCTGGGCGATGGCCGCGGCGATCAAGGGTGAGGATCACATCGCCTCGACCTGGATCGGCGAGGGCGGCAGTGCCGAAGCGGATTTCCACCACGCGTTGTTGTTCGCATCGGTCTACCAGGCGCCGGTCATCATTAACGTCGTCAATAATCAGTGGGCCATATCGACGTTTCAGGGTTATGCCGGCGGCGAACAGCGCTCATTCGCGGCGCGTGGTCCCGGCTACGGGATCGCCGGCATCCGCGTCGACGGCAATGATTTCTTGGCCGTCTATGCCGTCACGCAATGGGCAGCGGAACGGGCGCGCAAAGGCGCGGGACCGACGGTCATCGAATTGGTGACCTATCGCGCGGGGCCGCATTCCACGAGCGACGACCCGACGCGCTACCGCGCCAAGGATGAACCCGAGCACTGGCCCTTGGGCGATCCGATCGAGCGCCTGAAGCAGCATTTGATCAAGCTCGGTGCCTGGACCGAGGCGCGCCACCAGGCCTTGAGCGCCGAGCTCGAGGCCACGGTCGTCTCGAGCTGGAAGGAGGCCGTGACCTACGGCACGCTCAACGAGGGACCGCGACTCGATCCGGACCTGATGTTCGAAGATGTGTTCAAGGAAATGCCGGCGAATTTGCAGAAGCAACGCGCGCTCATGCGGGCCGAAAAGGGCTGACGCGCATGGCTCAGATGAACATGGTTCAGGCCCTGAATTCCGGCATGGACGTCATGCTCGGCCGCGATCCGTCGGTCATCCTCATGGGCGAGGACATCGGCTACTTCGGCGGAGTGTTCCGCACGACCGACGGTCTGCAGCGCAAGTACGGAGAACACCGCGTGCTCGATACGCCGATCGCCGAGGGGGCGATCATCGGCGCCGCGATCGGCATGGCGGTCAACGGATTGCGCCCGGTCGCCGAAATCCAATTCGCGGACTACATTTATCCCGGCTTCGACCAGATCGTCAGCGAATTGGCGCGTTTGCGTTATCGAACTGCGGGCGAATTTTACGCACCGGTGACGATTCGCACGCCCTGCGGCGGCGGCATCCGCGGCGGACAAACGCATTCGCAAAGCCCCGAGGGGATCTTCACCCATGTCAGCGGCATCAAGGTCATCATGCCGTCGAATCCCTACGACGCCAAGGGACTGCTGATCACAGCGATCGAGGACGATGATCCTGTCGTATTCTTCGAGCCGAAGCGGCTCTACAACGGACCGTTCGACGGCGATCCGACCAAGGCTGCCGTGCCGTGGAGCACGCATCCCAAGGGTGAGGTGCCCGAAGGACACTTCAACGTGCCGTTCGGCAAGGCCGACGTCGCGCGCTCGGGGGGCGAGCTGACGATCATCACCTACGGCACGATGGTGTTCGTCGCGATGCTCGCGGCCGCAACCGCCGGAGTCGACGCGGAGATTATCGATTTGCGCTCGCTCGTGCCGCTCGATGTCGACACGATCTGCAGCTCGGTCAAAAAGACCGGCCGCTGCGTCGTTGCGCACGAGGCCACGCGGTTTTCGGGTTTTGGCGCCGAGATCCTATCGGTCATCCAGGAAGAATGTTTTTGGGATCTCGAGGCGCCGATCCAGCGCGTCGCGGGCTGGGACACGCCCTATCCGCATGCGTTCGAATGGCAGTATTTCCCAGGGCCGGCGCGCGTCGAAGCCGCGATCCGGTCGGCGATGGAACCCGCATGAGCGGCTCCGCGCAGTACACGTTCAAGATGCCCGATCTCGGAGAAGGGACGGTCGAAGCCGAAATCGTGCGTTGGTACGTGCAGCCCGGGGACCGGGTTTCCGAGGATCAAGCGATCGTCGAAGTCATGACCGACAAGGCCTCCGTCGAAGTCCCGGCACCCGTCAGCGGCCGTGTTGTCGCGGTGACCGGCACGCCGGGCGACAAGGTCGCCGTCGGATCACCGCTGATCGTCTTCGATCTCGAGGCGCAATCAGCCCCGGCGGCCGCGGCGCGCGCCGCGCAGGGCGCGGACGGTGCAACCCCGGCGCTTGGGTCGATGGCGGCTGCGGCGCCGGCGCGTGCCGCAAGCGCGGCGAACTCGGGTTCGGCACCGACTCGCGTCATGGCCTCGCCGGCCAATCGCCGCCGTGCGCGCGAGGCGGGTCTCGAGTTGGCCGCGCTCGTGGGGTCGGGGCCGCGAGGTCGGATTTTGCAAAGCGATATTGTCGCGGCGAGCACGCGCGCGGGCCATGCGGCGCAGCGCCAGCCGACGCAAACCGTGTTCCCGCCCGCCGCCCCGACGGCGACCGGCCTTGGCGTAGGCGCAACGACTGAGATCAAAGTCATCGGGCTGCGCCGCTTGATCGCGGAGCGCATGAGCGAGGCAAAGCGCACGATTCCACACTTCGCCTACGTCGAAGAGGTCGACGTCACCGAACTCGAATCCCTGCGCCGCCATCTGAATGAGACGCGCAAGAGCGAGGGTCCCGGTCTCACCTATTTACCGCTCGTGCTGCTCGCGCTCACGCGCGCGCTCAAGGCCTATCCGCAGTGCAACGCGCGCTACGACGCCGAGCGCGGCGTACTCGTGCGGCATGCGGCCGTGCACGCCGGCATCGCGACCCAGACGCCCGACGGACTCAAGGTTCCCGTGGTGCGCAATGCCGAGATGCGCTCGCTGTGGGATCTGGCGGCCGAGATTCGCCAGCTGTCGGAGCGCGCGCGACTCAATCGGTCGTCTCGCGAGGAACTCTCCGGCTCGACGATCACGATCACGAGCCTCGGCAAATTGGGCGGCATCGCCTCGACGCCCGTGATCAACATGCCCGAAGTCGCGATCATCGGACTCAACAAGGCGGTCGAGCGGCCCGTCGTTCAGGGCGGCGCGATCGTCGTGCGTCGGATCATGAATCTGTCCTCGTCGTTCGATCACCGCTTCGTGGACGGTTACGATGCGGCGGCGATGATTCAGACTTTGAAGGAATATCTGGAGCACCCGGCAACGATCTTCATTCCGGAATCGCGTTAGCGGAGACTCGTCATGGCGGCAATCGTTGGCTGGTCGCACTCGCAGTTCGGCAAACATCCCGCGGAAACGGTCGAGAGTCTCGTGGTCGCGGCCGCGAATGCGGCGATGCGCCATGCGGAAGTCGACGCCGACGAAATCGACGAGATCTTCATCGGTCATTTCAATGCGGGCTTCTCGGCGCAAGACTTCACGGCTTCGCTCGTGCTGCAAGCGGATCCGGCGCTGCGCTTCAAGCCGGCGACGCGCGTCGAGAACGCCTGTGCGACGGGCTCCGCGGCCGTGCATCAGGGCATCCGCGCGATTGCCGCCAAGCAGGCGCGGCTCGTACTCGTGGTCGGCGTCGAACACATGACGGCGTGCTCGCCCGAGGAGATCGGGCGCAATCTGCTGCGTGCCTCGTATTTGCCCGAGGAGCGCGACAACCGGCTCGGGTTCGCCGGGGTATTCGGCAGGATTGCCGATGCATATATGAACCGCTACGGCGATCAATCCGACGCCTTGGCGCTGATCGCCGCGAAGAACCACAAGAACGGGGTCAACAACCCCTACGCGCAGATGCGCAAGGATCTCGGCTTCGAATTCTGCCGCGCGATCAGCGACCGTAACCCGGCAGTGGCCGGCAAGCTAAAGCGCACCGACTGTTCGCCCGTCTCGGACGGCGCGGCCGCGCTCGTGCTGGCCGACGACGAGGTCGCGAAATCCATGACGCGCGCGGTCAGCTTTCGCGCCACTGCGCACGTTCAGGATTTTCTGCCCTTGGCGAAGCGTGACATCCTGCGCTTCGAGGGCTGTGCGCTCGCATGGAAGAAGGCGCTCGGCGCCTCAAGGCTGCAGCTGTCGGACCTGTCGTTTGCCGAGACCCATGACTGCTTCACGATTGCAGAGCTCATGGAATACGAGGCGATGGGCCTGGCGGCCCCGGGCCGCGGCGCCGACCTCATCAAGGATGGCACGACGACGATGGACGGCAAGCTGCCGGTCAACCCGTCCGGCGGCCTCAAGGCCAAGGGTCATCCGATCGGCGCGACCGGCGTGTCGATGCACGTGCTCTCGGCAATGCAGTTGTGCCGGGAGACGCCCGAAGGCATGCAGGTCCGCGACGCCAAGATCGGCGGTGTGTTCAACATGGGCGGCGCTGCGGTCGCGAACTATGTGAGCATCCTCGAGCGCAGCCGCTGAGCACTCAGCCGAGATTCGCGAGACCTTCGAGATTCGCGAGAGGATGGGCCGCGCCGGCCCAGTGTTCTTCGAAGAAAGCCTCGACATCGGCCGCGCTCACGGCCTCGATGCGGTCGGGCTGCCAATGCGGCGCGCCGTCCTTGTCGATGATCAAGGCGCGAATCCCCTCGATGAAATCCCCTTGCACGAAGCACTGGCGCACCATGCCGAGTTCCATGCGAAAACAGTCGGCGAGCGATAGCGTGCGTCCACGCTGCAGCTGGCGCAGGCTCACGCAAAGCATCGTCGGGGAGCGGCTGCGCAACGTTTGAAGCGTCTGCGCGGCCCATTCGGCGTATTCGATGCGCGTCTCGCGCTGCAGGGAATCGAGAATCTCGGCGACCCGGCGACGAGAGAAGTGCAGGTCGATCGCCGCTCGCAGCGCTGCGAGCGGGGCGCCCGGCGTGTGGGTACCCGGCGCAGCGACGCCCGGCGTCGCGGGCCGCGCAGGCGCGAGTGGCGCGTTTGCGGTGCCGGCGAGCTCGCGGATCGCGGCACGCAGCGTCGCGAGCACATCGTCGCTCCAAACGAGACTCGCGAGCGCTGCCTCGAGGCCGGCGCTCTGCGCGGGAGTCAGATAATAATCGGCGAGCGTCGCGTACAAGGCATCGGCGGCGCGAATCGGCGTGCCCGTCAGGGCGAGGTAAGCACCGAGCGCGCCCGGCAGTCGCGAGAGGAAATAGCTGCCGCCGACGTCCGGAAACAGGCCGATCGCGACTTCGGGTTCAGCGGCGGCGCCCGCGGCGGCGTTTCCGGCGAAGCTGGGATTCCCGATACTTCGGTCCGATTCCTTTGCGAGCGATTCGCGGAGTTGCCGAGCCTCTCTTGACGTGGTGACGAGTCATGGCGAGTGGCGCACACAGCACAGAGCAGGGTCTTAGGGTTCATTACCTCACCAATCTCGGCGGCCTCGTTGCCCTCGCCGGCCTG
>Ga0209040_10003525_pt1 | contig 12001 bp, 16 predicted proteins | sample BogFormECP12_OM3_FD_188240 | JGI IMG/M metagenome (GOLD analysis project Ga0209040, IMG submission 188240) | Bog forest soil microbial communities from Calvert Island, British Columbia, Canada - ECP12_OM3 (SPAdes) (version 2) | ecosystem: Environmental > Aquatic > Freshwater > Wetlands > Bog ... | reverse complement strand
GGACCGCGAAGGTGCGATATCGGCAAATTGTATCCGGTTCGTGGGTTTGCGGCCCTTCACCTGCCGGACGGTGACATCCGAAAGCGGCGGTGGCTGAACGAAGAATCCTTTCGGCTTTTCCAGCCATCCCTTGTCTCCGTAGAACTCCAGTGCCGCGACGACTTCGCGGTCGATCCGCGCAAACGCACGCGGCTGGCTGACCGGGCGGCGCGCCTTCAGACCCATCAGACGATCTCATCGCGAAGAGCCTGCCCTGTCAGAGCGATAGTCGGCCGAGCGATGGGTAGCTCATCGGGTGTGTCGTTGCGCGACTTCAGCAACGATTGAGCAACGAAGCGACCGCTTCGCACGAGCGGGGTAAGCGGCTGGACGACGCTACTCAGCACCGCACCGGGCGGGCTTTGATGCCGGTGCCGGCGAGGGTCGTCGCTGGAGGGTAGCGCCATGGCGGCAGACGTTAAGACCCCTGCAAAGGTCGTGGTAGGGACTTACGTCCCGCCGAAGGTCACCAGGTATGCGACACCCCAATAAAGGTCGAATGTTGCAGTGACGCAGGACTTTAGTCACTCGTCGCAGCGAAGGAGCCGTCATAGCGTTGAGAAGTCAAATCGATAAAGGAGACAAGCAATGACGCAAGCGCCACACAAAGCCGAGCCACGCTGGGCCGAACTATCCGATGACGTCCTCGAGTCACTCGAGGCCGGCCGGAAGAAGGGCATCGAAGCCATCCGTAGCTTCGTCGATGAAGTGACTTCAGTGGTCGAGGGAGAGTCGCGGCGCAAGACCGTTATCGACGCTGCGTTGAAATTGGCTGAAGAGCTGGTCACCACCCGGATCGAATTCATGCGCGGTGTCGTGCGAAGTGCCGGCGAGGCGGTGAACAAGAAGTAGCCCATCACCTCCTGCCAAAACGGCGGCCGTCCACAGTCCCCTCAACTGTGGACGGCCACACTTCGTTTTCCGCGCTGAGGACTGGCAAAGGCACAAGACGTGACCTTCGACCCTCGCGAACGGCCAGACTTGTCGCCGACACTGCACAGCATGACCACATCCGACGACACCGCCCGAAGCTGGCGGGACCTGGCCGACGCGCTCACCGCCGCCCAGATCACGCAACTCGAGCGGCTCGAACGCGACGAACCGCAGGCCCTGCTAAAAACGGCGCAGCAGTGGGCGGCCGAGAACACCACTGCCGCAGAGCGATTCGACGAGGTTGCGCCACCCGCCAGTGCGGTGCGCACATTCGGCTGGCAGCGTGACGGCACCTGGTTCCGCGATTTCGCGGGCACCATGCGGCCCGCCGGGCAGGCCCGCGTTCAGGTGTTCGGCCGACAGCGAGCCGACGGCTCGGTACGTCGGTGGATCACCGTGCACACCAGACATTTAGATGCGCTCGATGCGGCAGCGGCCCGCACACTGGCGGCTGCGCTGACTGACGCGGCCGACGAGATCGAGCGGCTCAGTGTGGACGATCCGCCGCCTCGCCAGGCGACGTCGGTGCCGGAACTTTGCGACTAGACGCGCTTCGCGCGATCCTGTCCGTGCCCGATCACCTCAGAATCGCCTTTGCCTGCCGGATCGGCTACCCCGCGGCACCCACCACCCGTTATCTGCGCGTTCGGCGCGAGCTGCGGCAGTTCGCACACCGCAGCCGCCACTGAATCCTGTCTTTACCTGACCTGAAGTTGCCTATTTGGTCGTGGGGTGGGAGATCGCCGACTGCACCGCGCCGAACCGGTGCCGCGCCCGCTCGTCGGCGGCTTTCTGCTCGTCAGCGGTGACGACAATGGCATCCGGGCCCGGAAATACGGTTGCCGTGTGGCCGGTGTCGAGCCACTGCACCACATACGGTGGTGAACCATCGGACGAGTGCACCTCTGCGATGAGCCCCCGCTGGTCGGGTCGATCAACCGTCGCGCCCTTGATCAACAGCCAGTCTCCAACCTTCGCTTTCATGAACATCCCTTCCATCGAAAGCTCAATCGTGCAGGCGTCCACAGTGGTGGCGGAAGGGCATCAGGCCCTAACTCCCGTGGCCGAAAGTCCCTGACCGCCGAGACCTCGGCAAGGCTGAGTCGACCGCCAAAGACCCGCCAGCACGGTGTCTTTGCGCTCTACGGCGCGCCAACCGGGCATAGTCGAATCGAAGCCATAGGATCGCTGGACGAGGAGGCCATCATGGGTTCATCAGCCCGGACCGCGGCCAGGCACACATGGTCGCTGTGGCGCCACTTCCACCTGGGAGACGCCGGTTCACCGATGACCCTGTATCAGCTAACAGATCGCCTGCACGAAGGACGCACAGTTCGGGTGCCGTGCAACGCCATTGGTCCCACGGTCTCCGCGTGGTTGGCCGAATTGGGAGCCAACAGTCCTATGGTTGAAGACCTCGCGCGAGCGGTCCGGAACGGCGACTGGCCGACCGCCTATGCTGTCGGCGAACACCTGTCAGTTCACGTGGCTGTCGCAGCTTAAGCAACGTCTTCCTGGGCCGGTCCCTCGCAAAAGGACGTCATCGACCTTTCGCGTCACGCGCGCCGGGCCATTCCAATTCGGCTCACTCGCCCTCTTCGATGATGTGAACTGCGGCTTCCTCAGCGGAGGCGGCGCCGCCACTGATGCCAGCGTCCTCAGCAACGAGCTCCGCCTCGGTGTGTTCGCCAAATCCGCAGTCCGGTGCGACGAGCCGACCTGCTCGCCTACCGCCCACTTCTCGCGACTGAGGGAATTCGGCTTCACGCTCGGCCGCATCGGAGCGCTGCTGCTCCTCGTTGTCGAGCCAGACATTAATTCGCGCTGCCGGGTCCGGCTCTTCCTCGGCAAGCTTCTGGTCCAGGCTTTCCGACGGTCCGAAGGCGCCGGGCCCGTATGGTTGCTCGGGCGGCGAAATACCTTCATCGAGTGCGTCATCGACGCCGCGGTCGATGAGGGTGTCCTCTGGCTGCAGCTGGTTGTCGTCGTCCAAACTGTATTCGCCCATCGCTGGGCCGGCGTCGTATCGAGTGCTCATAACAATTGTCCCAGCTGGCCGGTGGTCATAGTGTTCTCCTGAATCGTTGGACATCCCGGCGAGCGGACTCGCGGGTCAACTGGAAGTTAAGTCGCAGCGAGCACACCGACCTAGGGTCGTTTGGCCCTCGATCCGGCAACTTTAGACACGCCGGCAGACGCCTCAGAACTCGGCGACCGCATGCTCCAGGCGCTCGGCCAGCCGGGCTTGCGCCTCGGCCCGCCGAGTGGGTATGTGCTGCGACGGGAAAGGCGTTGTCACCGGCTCATATTCACGCAGGGTCCGGCGGGCGACGGTCATCTTGTGCAGCTCGGTAGCGCCGTCGGCGATGCCCAGCGACTCGGCGGCCACCATCATCTTGACGAACGGCATCTCGTCGGAGACGCCGAGCGCGCCGTGCAGGTGCAGCGCCCGCTGTGCGACGTCGTGCAGCACCTGCGGCATGGCGACCTTGACCGCGGCGATGTCTCGGCGCACCTTCTGGTAGTCGTGGTGCTTGTCGATCAGCCACGCGGTGCGCAGCACCAGCAGCCGGAACTGCTCGATCTGGATCCAGCTGTCGGCGATCTTCTCCTGGGTCATCTGGAGGTCCGAGAGCTGGCCGTGTCGGGTCTTGCGTGACACGGCGCGCTCGCACATCATGTCGAAGGCCTTGCGCGCCAACGCGATGGTGCGCATCGCGTGGTGGATGCGACCCCCGCCGAGGCGGGTCTGCGCGATCATGAACGCCTGGCCCTCACCGCCCAGCACGTGGTCGGCCGGCACCCGGACGTCGTTGTAGCGGACGTAGCCGTGCGAGCCGTGCCTGCTCGACTCGCCGCCCACCCCGACGTTGCGAATGATCTCGATGCCCGGCGTCTCGCCCGGCACGATGAACAGCGACATCTTGTCGTACGTGCGGGCGTCGGGCTTCGTCACGGCCATCACGATGAAGAACGATGCGTGCCGGGCGTTGCTGGAAAACCACTTCTCCCCGTTGATGACCCAATCGTCACCGTCGCGGGTCGCGGCCGTCACGAACATGCCGGGGTCGGAGCCGCCCTGCGGTTCGGTCATCGAATAGCAGGAGGTGATCTCGCCGTCGAGCAGCGGCTGCAGGTAGCGCGCCTTCTGCTCGTCGGTGCCGAACAGCGCGAGGATCTCGGCGTTTCCCGAGTCGGGCGCCTGGCAGCCGAACACCGACGGCGCCCAGCGGGAGCGCCCGAGGATCTCGTTGAGCAGCGCGAGCTTGACCTGGCCATAGCCGCGGCCACCGAGTTCGGGCCCCAGATGCGCCGCCCACAATCCCTGGTCCTTCACCTGCTGCTGCAACGGGCGCAGGATCGCCATCATCTCGGCGTTTTTCTTGTCGTACGGATCGAGCGCGACCAGGTCGAGCGGCTCGAGCTCGTTGACCATGAACTCTTCGACCCAGTCCAGCTTCTGCTGGTACTCGGGGTCCGTTTCGAAATCCCACACGATTTCCGACGCTACTACTCTGGCGTCCGATGACAATCAACACACGTCCGGCGCGCAAAGCCGACGTCACCGAGCTGTCGTACGCGCTGGGCCGCGCGTTCTACGACGACCCGGTGTCGCTATGGATCATGCCCGACGACAAGGCCCGGGCAGCGCACCTGCGGAAATTCTTCGCCACCGTGACCCGCCACCATCACCTCGCCGGTGGCGGCGCCGAGGTGGCCAGCGACGGGTCGACCATCGGCGCGGCGGCGCTGTGGGATCCGCCGGGCCGGTGGAAGCAGTCGGGGCGCGAACAACTGATGATGCTGCCGTCGTTCTTTCTCGGCTTCGGGCCGCGGCTGACAACGGCCCGTAAGCTCGGTGGACTGCTCCAGCAGATGAAGCAGCAACACCCCGAGGAACCGCATTGGTATCTCGCGGTGATCGGCAGCGACACGTCGGTGCGCGGGAAAGGCTATGGGCAGGCCCTGATGCGCTCGAGGCTGGACCGGGTCGACGCCGAGCACGCGCCCGCCTACCTGGAGTCGAGCAAGCCGGAGAACGTGCCGTACTACCAGCGGTTCGGGTTCGAGGTGACCGGCGAGATCGTCGTGCCCAACGGTGGTCCCACCCTGTGGCCGATGTGGCGGGCGCCGCGCTGAACACAGATCCAGGACTTCTTTGAGCCAACTTCCCACCGCTTTACTTGGCCGCTAGGCAACCCTAGGTGGCGCAGGCGCAGCGATCGGCGCCGGCAGCAATACCAGGTCCCAGCCGAATTTTATTGCCGCAGGGGCAAGTCTCGGCACCGATGACACCGGACCGCTGATCGGAGAGCAGAGTTGCTGCAGGGCAACGGGAAAAGTGCGGCTGACCTGCGCCAGGTTGGTACCGGCGTCGGCGGCACGGAGGTAAGCCTCCCAGAAGTCGGTCGTCGTCTGCGGGTCGAGACTTGTCATGATGGTCTCCTCGGTTGTGGTGGTGCATGTCACAGATCCTCGTTGACCTCCAACGCATTACACGACGAGCGGGTGAAGCCGGTTCGCCAATGTGACGAGTCACTCGCAGCTGGCGAGTCGCTATTCAGCGTTGACCGCTGACGTCTTGGTCGTGTCGTGCAGGGTCGCCCGGAATTGCATTGCCCGGTAAGGCCATCCGTGCGCGGTGTTCCACTGCGACACCACCAGGCCGACGCCGCCCGCGACATCAAGTTTCGAGCCTGGCAGGACGTATCCGACGTAGAGCTGCGCGACCCGGTTGTTGGCGTGATCTTCGGCGTCCCATTCGGACCCGACGACCGGCAACTGCAGCGGCGCATCGTGCACAGCGTGCAGGTAGAGCGTGTCGCCCACCCGCAGTAGATCGGACGGGATCACCGTGCCGATGCTGCGGCGCGGCCTGCCGGACTTGCCGGTGCGGTGCTCGTAGCGCCACAGTTGGTGTGCGTACTCGGGATCGCTACCGGCGGCGCGCTGGTAGCTGATCGGGTGATTGGCGTCGCCGGTGCCGATCAGGATGACCGGCGAACGCCAGTCGCTGTGGCCAACGCTGTTGCCGGAGAAGGTGTCTCCGAACACCGACACCCACGTCCCGTTCGGCGCGATTACCGACGCGCCCAGGTCGGTGCATGTCACGCCCCATCGGTCGGTGAGGCCGGGGCCGGTGATGTCGGCCAGCTTGCCGTCCTTGCGACGCGAGGTAGCCATGGCACCATCATGGCCCCGCGGCTAGGCCTCGGAGGTATGAGCGGTGTGCACTGACTCAACGGTGTAGAGGTGGGGGTCGAAGCCGTTCGCCAGTTCGGCGCACAGCGCCATGTGTTGCTGCGCGGTGCTGTTCTGCAGCATCGCCTGGAACGCCTCGGCGCTGCGCCATTGCGCGTAGTTGACGACGCGGGTGCCGTCGGTGCTGAGGTGAATGTTCGCCGAGATGAACCCATCGATGCGCCGCATCACTTCCTCGGTGGCCGCTGTCAAAAGGTCGGCGAGTTGCCGCGCCCGCTCGGGTTCCACGGTGAACACGTTGATCAGCGTCGCGTGGTCGGCATGTGGGGTGATGACGCTCATGACACCTTCTATGTCAGGTTCCTGACTATGATCGTATCATTAATGTAAGGTTCCTGTCATGCAATCCGAGGCGGAACGTTTGGTCGGCTATCTGGTGAAGCGGGTCCAGCAAGCGCTGCGCCGGCGATGCGACGCCGAGCTGAAGCCGACCGGCCTGTCGATGGCGCAGTATGCCGCGTTGCGGGCGCTCGCCGAACACCCGGACGCTTCGGCCGCCGAACTGGCCCGGTTGTGCTTCGTGACGCGGCAGTCTCTGCAAGACCTGCTGACCGGGTTGCGCGCCGCGGGTTTGGTCGAGACCGTGGACGCGCCACCGCGGGGCCGAGCCCGGTCGTTGGGTCTGACCCGCCGCGGATCGCGAAAACTCAAGGCCGCCGATGACGCTGTGTTCGGAGTCGAAGCGCTGATGCTGCAAGGTATTTCGCCTAGCGCGGAGCGGGGCGTCGCGGAGGCTCTACTGCGCTGTGCGCAGAACCTAGAAAGCGCGTGATTACGGGTTGCTGCGCCAGCCGTTGACGCCGATCACGATCATCCGCAGCTGCTTGACCGCGGTTCGCCGGATCTCCTCGATTGCCTCGGCGCTCTGGGCGTCCTCGAATGCCTCGGCGACGACGATCATCGAGTTGACGAACAGCGTTGCCAGCACGTTGAGGTCTTCGGTGCTCCAAGCGTTGAGTCCGGGGAAACGGGCGAGGTCGGTGGCCAGCTCCGAGGTGAGCAGCCGGAACTCGGTGCGGATGGCGTAGCGCAAGACGGTGACGCCACTGGAGCGCTCGCGCCCGATGAAGCGCCAGTGCTCACGACGCTCGGTGACGCTGGCGACGACGATCTCGACGGACGACTCGATCACCCGGTTCGGGTCGAGCTTGCCGGCGCGGGCGCCGCGGAGCATGTCGCGCAAGGTTCGAAACGACTCGTCGATCAGGACCAGCCCGAGGGCGTCCATCGATTCGAAGTGACGGTAGAACGCCGCCGGGACAATCCCGGCTTCCCGAGTCACCTCACGCAGGCTCAGGCCACTGAAACTGCGGTCGTCGAGCAGTTTGAGCGCCGCGGCGATAATGGCCCGCCGGGTTGCCTCTTTGCGCTCCTCGCGGGTCGGCCCTTCGCGGCTATGCCCGCGGCCCGACCGGTGCGGGCGTGAGCTAGGCGTACGACTGTTCACTATGTGAACGCTATCACAGACCTGCGGAAATCCTTGACGAACAGGGCTGCCTGGCCGCATGGTGTACACATGTTCACCCAAACTCTTGCAAAGCGGGTGCTGGGTTCCGACCTGGTCAACCTGCTTACCGGTCCGCACGGCGTCGACCGGTACACCGAACTGCTGGCCCCCACCTGGACGCGCGGCGAGGGCCGCGCGAAGGTCGTCGAGGTGCGGCGGACCACCCCGCGCAGCGTCACCCTCGTGCTGGCGCCCAATGACGCGTTCGCCGACACGGTCAAGGCCGGGCAGTACGTCAACCTCGCCGTCGAGATCGACGGCCGCAGGCACATCCGCTGCTATTCGCCGGCCAATACCGAGGGCAGTTCGCATCTGGAGCTGACGATCGGACAGCACGACGGCGGACTGGTCTCGACATTTCTCTACGAGCGGGCCCACCGCGGGATGGTGGTCGGGCTCAGCGGCGTCGGTGGCGACTTCGTGTTGCCGGCGCAACGACCCCGCCGGATTCTGTTCGTCTCCGGCGGCAGCGGCATCACACCCGTCATGGCGATGCTGCGCACGCTGGTCGATGAGGGCCACACCGGCGAAATCGCGTTCGTGCACTACGCACGCAACTCCGCCGAGGCCTGCTACCGCGACGAGCTCGCCGCTATGGCGGGCGTGCGGGTGCTGCACGGCTACACCCGCTCGGCCGACGGCGATCTCGACGGCCGGTTCGGGCCCGAGCACCTGGCGGCCGCGATGCCGTCGCCGGATGCGGTGTTCGTCTGTGGCCCTACGACTTTGATCGACGCCGTCTGCGAGCACTGCGAGAACGTGCACTCGGAGAGCTTCGTGCCGCCGACGCTCGACCTACCCGCGGCGTCGTCAGGCGGACGAGTGTCGTTCGCGGACAGCGGCATTGAGGTGGCTGACGACGGTCGCTCGCTACTCGAGCAGGCCGAATCGGCCGGTCTCACCCCGGAGAGCGGATGCCGGATGGGCATCTGCCACACCTGCACACGCCGCAAAACCTGTGGTGTTGTGCGCAACCTGACCACCGGCGCGGTGTCGACCGCACCCGACGAGGACGTGCAGATCTGTGTGTCCGTGCCCGTCGGCGACATCGATATTGCCCTCTAGAGAAGCTGGAGAAGTTCATGACACAGCCCAAGATCTCCCTGACCCCCGAACAGGCCGATGCTTTCGGCCGTGAACTCGACGCCATCAAGGAACGCGTGATGGCCGACCTCGGCCAGCGCGACGCCGACTACATCCGCCGCGTCATCAAGACGCAGCGTGCCCTGGAAGTCGGCGGGCGCGCCCTGCTGTTCGCCGGCATCCTGCCACCGGCCTGGCTGGCCGGCACCGCGATGCTCGGAGTGGCAAAGATCCTCGACAACATGGAGATCGGCCACAACATCATGCACGGCCAGTACGACTGGATGCGGGACCCAAACATCCGCGGCCGCGACTTCGAATGGGACACCGCGTGCCCGGCCGATCAGTGGCGGCATTCGCACAACTACATGCACCACACCTACACCAATATCGTGGACATGGACCGCGACATCGGCTACGGCATCCTGCGGATGAGCGAGGACCAGCCCTGGAAACCCTACTTCCTGGGCAACCCGGTCTACGCGTTCCTACTGATGGTGCTGTTCCAGTACGGGGTGGCGCTGCACGAATTGGAAACCGAGCGCATCCGCTCCGGTGAGATCCGGCTGGCCGACAAACGCGAAGTCCTGCAGGGCATTTGGCGCAAGACCCGCAAGCAGATGCTGAAGGACTATGTTGCCTTTCCGCTGCTGGCCGGGCCGTTCGCCCCGTTCGTGTTCGCCGGCAACCTGTCGGCCAACCTGATCCGCAACGTCTGGTCGTACATGATCATCTTCTGCGGCCACTTCCCCGATGGCACACAGGAATTCACTGTCGAAGAGACTCGCGACGAGTCACGCGGCATGTGGTTTTTCCGCCAGATTCTCGGTTCGGCCAACCTGACCGGCGGCAAGCTCTTCCACGTGCTGTCTGGCAACTTGTCACACCAGATCGAGCATCACCTGTTCCCGGACATCCCGGCCCGTCGCTACGCCGAGATCGCCCCGGAGGTACAAGAGATCTGCCGGCGCTACGGCATCCCGTACAACTCGGGCTCGCTGCCGAAACAGTTCGGTACCGTCGTGCGCAAGATCGTCAAACTGGCGCTCCCGCCGAAGGATCGGAGCAGCGGCACCGAACCGAAGCGCGCCGACGAGCGGGTAGCCGCCTGAGCGTGGCGACTCATCACCCCAGCTCGTAGGACTCCGGCAACACCCGGAAGAAGTGCCCGGTGCTGGTGTCGGTGCATTTCACCGCGGACTGCTCGGTGCTGCAGGTGATCACACCCCCATGCGGCGTTTGGGCGCCGTTCAGCATCGGGCCGGCATCGCCGACGGTGCCTGGGCTGTAGCCCACGATGGGTGCCTGGCCCCGCATGAGAACGAAGGTGCTGGTGGCGTCCGCCCGGCCCTGCGGGGGCGGCTGCGGTGCCACCCAGCTGTGGTCAGTGACGTCGCACTGCACGAAATTCTTTCCGAGCGAGTGTTGGTCTGTGGGTGGGGAGTTGACCAGGTTGCAGGAGATGTCTCCCGACGGCGTTTGGAACTGCTCGGAGAAGGGGTTCGCGTGCGAAGTCGCCGCGAAGCCGATCGTTGCCGCGGCGATTGCCGCGCACACCCCCGTAATCATCCCGATTTTGCCGACGGCGTTTCGAGTTACGCCGCCGCTTAGTAACGGAACATCGTCATCGCCACCGGGACAGTCACTCGGGTCCACTCTTCTTATGTACCGGCGATCGGTTTCGGCGCCGTTGCTAGATTGTCAAGCTATGGTTACCCTGCCCTCACTGGACGGCGTCGAACACAAGTTCATCGATCTGGGGGGCGGTATCACGATCCACGTCGCCGACGCCGGACCCGCCGACGGGCCGCCGGTAATGCTGGTACACGGGTTTCCGGAGAACTGGTGGGAGTGGCACCAGCTGATCGGCCCGCTGGCCGCCGACGGCTACCGGGTGCTGTGCCCCGACCTGCGCGGCGCTGGGTGGAGTTCGGCGCCGCGCTCGCGCTATCTGAAGAACGACATGGCCGAAGATCTGGCCGTCGTGCTGGACCGGTTGGACCTCGGGCCGGTGAAGTTGGTGGCCCACGACTGGGGTGGGCCGGTCGCGTTCATCATGATGCTGCGGCACCCGGCGAAGGTGACCGGGTTTTTCGGACTCAACACCGCGGCGCCTTACGTGGTGCGTGATCTGTCGATGGTCCGCAATATCTGGCGGTTCTGGTACCAGATCCCGATGTTGCTGCCCGTGATCGGGCCGCGCCTGATCGCAGATTCCAAGGCCCGCTACTTCAGGATGTTGGCGTCGTGGGTTGGCGGCGGATTCAGTGTGCCCGAAGAGGATGTCCGGATGTATGTCGAGTGCATGCGTCAGCCGGGGCACGCGGTAGCCGGTTCGCGTTGGTATCGGACCTTTCAGACCACGGAGATGCTGCGTTGGCTGCGAGGCGAATTCGACGATGTCCCGGTCGACGTCCCGGTCCGCTGGCTTAGCGGCACACAGGATCCGGTGCTCACACCCGATCTGCTGGCCGGATATGCCGAGCACATAAGCGATTTCGAAGTCGAGCTGGTCGACGGCGTCGGCCACTGGATCGTCGAGCAGCGGCCGGATCTGGTGCTGGACCGGCTGCGCGGCTTCCTGAAGGCGTGATCTAGCGGCGATACCCAAGCAGCGCAACAGACGCGTGCACGGCGGGCTCGACGATCTCGCGCATGCTATGCCCGTCCTCGACGGCGAGCGCGGTCAATTCCCGCAGGCCGCCCACCAAGATCACCGCCGATGGCCGGGTCAACGGCGGCAGGCCGGCTTGTTGGAACCCTGCGCTGCCGCTGAGGTTGACCAACAAGCTGGTCAATAGCTGCAAGCCCCGACGCTGGAACGGCCGTGCCGCTGCGTCCAGCGAGGGCATTTCGCGGATCCAGCTCAACGTGATAGCCGGTCGAGCTTCGATGTGGCCGACGTAGGCTTCCACGGCCTGGCGAATCTGGGCCTGCCAGTCCGCGTTCGGATCGACCGCGTCGGCAATTTCCTTGGCCAGGTTTTCGACATCGACATGCAGCAGCTCGAGAAAGCACTGTTCTTTGCTTTGGAACTGGTCGTAGAACGTGCGCTTCGATGTGCGGGCGTGACGGACGATGTCGGCGACGGTGGAGGCGCGGTATCCGCGCTCGGTTATGGAGGTCGCGAGGCCGTCGAGTAGGCGGCGTCGGAACGGATCGATATCGACGGGCTTA
>Ga0209040_10003524_pt1 | contig 12003 bp, 10 predicted proteins | sample BogFormECP12_OM3_FD_188240 | JGI IMG/M metagenome (GOLD analysis project Ga0209040, IMG submission 188240) | Bog forest soil microbial communities from Calvert Island, British Columbia, Canada - ECP12_OM3 (SPAdes) (version 2) | ecosystem: Environmental > Aquatic > Freshwater > Wetlands > Bog ... | reverse complement strand
GTACGGATGAGCAAGCGGGCCGGAACCGTGCTCACCCTCGACGACCTGGTCGAGGCCATCGGCGTCGACGCGGCGCGCTACAGCCTGATCCGCTCGTCGGTGGACACCGCGATCGACATCGACCTGGCGCTGTGGTCCTCGGCCTCCAACGAAAACCCGGTCTATTACGTGCAATACGCGCACGCCCGGCTGTCGGCGCTGGCCCGCAACGCCGCCGAACTCGGCCTGATCCCCGACACCGCGCATCTCGAGCTGCTCGGCCACGAGAAAGAGGGTGCGCTGCTGCGCACCATCGGCGAATTCCCCCGGGTCCTGAAAACGGCCGCGTCCCTGCGCGAACCGCACCGGGTGTGCCGCTACCTGGAAGACCTCGCCGGTGACTACCACCGGTTCTACGACTCCTGCCGCGTCTTGCCGCTGGGCGACGAGCAGCCCACCGCCCTGCATACCGCGCGCCTGGCGCTGTGCCAGGCCACCCGCCAGGTCATCGCCAACGGGCTGACGATACTGGGCGTCAGCGCCCCGGAGCGAATGTGAACGTCCATCCCGCGGGTCCCCGTCACGCCGACGAGGCGCGTCACGCCGAAAGCCCGCCGCGGCCGCAATCCCCCGAGGAGCTGCTGCGGCTGGCGCCGAACGTGTGGCCGCGCAACACAACTCGCGACGAAACGGGAGTTGCGGTCCTCGGGGGAGTGGCGGTGACCCGCCTTGCCCAGGAGTACGGGACCCCGTTGTTCGTCGTCGACGAGGACGACTTTCGCTCTCGCTGCCAGGACATGGCCGCGGCCTTCGGTGGCGGCCACAACGTGCACTACGCCGCCAAGGCGTTCCTATGCACCGAAGTAGCGCGCTGGATCAACGAAGAGGGCCTGTCGCTGGACGTGTGCACCGGCGGGGAACTGGCCGTCGCGCTGCACGCCGACTTTCCGCCGGAGCGGATTACTCTCCACGGCAACAACAAATCCGTCGCGGAATTGACCGCCGCGGTCAAAGCCGGGGTGGGCCACATCGTTTTGGACTCGATGACCGAAATCGAGCGCCTCGACGCCATCGCGGGCGAGGCGGGCATCGTCCAGGACGTGCTCGTGCGTCTCACCGTCGGTGTCGAGGCGCACACCCACGAGTTCATCTCCACCGCACACGAAGACCAGAAGTTCGGGCTGTCGGTCGCCGGCGGCGCCGCAATGGCAGCGGTGCGCCGGGTATTCGCCACCGATCACCTGCGACTGGTCGGGCTGCACAGCCATATCGGCTCGCAGATCTTTGATGTCGCCGGCTTCGAACTTGCCGCCCACCGCGTCATCGGCCTGCTACGCGACATTGTCGGCGAGTTTGGTCCGGAAAAGACCGCGCAGCTATCGACGGTCGATCTCGGTGGCGGCCTGGGTATCTCGTATCTGCCGCCCGACGATCCACCACCGGTCGGCGAGCTGGCGGCCAAGTTGAGCGCCATCGTGAGCAACGAGTCGACGGCCGTGGGGCTGCCCGCGCCCAGGCTGGTCGTCGAGCCCGGGCGCGCTATCGTCGGACCGGGCACCATCACGCTCTATGAAGTCGGCACCGTCAAGGACGTCGACGTGAATGCCACGGCGCAGCGGCGTTACGTCAGCGTCGACGGGGGCATGAGCGACAACATCCGCACCGCGCTCTACGACGCCCAGTATGACGTCCGGCTGGTCTCGAGAGTCAGCGATGCACCAGCGGCACCGGCTCGTATCGTCGGAAAACACTGCGAAAGCGGCGATATCGTCGTGCGCGACACATGGGTGCCCGACGACGTGCAGCCCGGCGACCTGCTCGGGGTGGCCGCCACCGGCGCCTACTGCTATGCGCTGTCGAGCCGGTACAACATGATCGGCCGCCCCGCCGTGGTAGCGGTGCGCGCCGGGCAGGCCCGCCTGATCCTGCGCCGGGAGACGGTCGATGATCTGCTGAGTCTGGAAGTGAGGTGACCAGTGGCCCGTGACGAAAAGCCAGTCGGTGTAGCGGTACTCGGGTTGGGCAACGTCGGCAGCGAAGTCGTCCGCATCATCGCGGGCAGCGCGGACGATCTCGCGGCCCGTGTCGGTGCCCCCCTGGTGCTGCGCGGCATCGGAGTGCGCCGCGTCGCCGCCGACCGCGGCGTTCCCATCGGCCTGCTCACCGACAACATCGAAGAACTCGTCTCACGCGAGGACGTCGATATTGTCGTCGAAGTGATGGGGCCGGTGGAGCCGTCCCGCAAGGCGATCCTGAGCGCGCTCGACAACGGCAAGTCCGTCGTTACCGCGAACAAGGCGTTGTTGTCCACGTCCACCGGCGAATTGGCGCAGGCAGCTGAAAGCGCGCATGTCGACCTGTATTTCGAGGCGGCGGTCGCGGGCGCCATCCCGGTCATCCGGCCGCTAACCCAGTCGCTGGCCGGCGACACGGTGCTGCGGGTGGCCGGCATCGTCAACGGCACCACCAACTACATCCTTTCGGCGATGGACAGCACCGGCGCTGACTACGAAGGCGCTCTGGCCGACGCGAGCGCCCTGGGCTATGCCGAGGCCGATCCCACCGCCGACGTCGAAGGCTACGACGCTGCAGCGAAGGCCGCGATTCTGGCGTCCATCGCCTTCCACACCCGGGTGACCGCCGACGATGTCTATCGCGAGGGCATCACCAAGATCAGCCCGGCTGACTTCGCGTCCGCGCGGGCGTTGGGCTGCACCATCAAGCTGCTGTCCATCTGCGAGCGCATCACCACCGGCGACGGCCAGCAACGGGTTTCGGCCCGGGTCTATCCGGCGCTGGTGCCCCTGTCGCATCCGCTTGCCACCGTCGGCGGAGCATTCAACGCCGTGGTGGTCGAAGCCGAGGCCGCGGGGAGGCTGATGTTCTACGGCCAAGGGGCGGGCGGCGCCCCCACCGCTTCGGCGGTGACGGGTGACCTGGTGATGGCCGCGCGCAACCGGGTGCTGGGCAGCCGGGGGCCAAAAGAGTCCAAGTACGCTCAACTTCCGATCGCACCAATGGGTTTAATTTCAACCCGCTATTACGTCAGCATGAACGTCGCCGACAAGCCTGGCGTATTGTCCTCGGTCGCAGCGGAATTCGCCAAACGTGAGGTGAGCATCGCCGAGGTCCGCCAGGAAGGTGTGGTCGACGAGAGCGGGCGACGGGTGGGGGCCCGCATCGTGGTCGTCACCCACCGCGCCACCGACGCCTCGCTTTCCGAAACCGTCGATGCGCTGGCCGACTTGGACGTCGTGCAGGATGTCGCGAGCGTGCTGCGACTGGAAGGAACCAGCCAGTGAGCACTCCGCGGACGGCCACCCATCAACCCTGGCCGGGCGTGATCGCGGCATACCGTGACCGCCTACCGGTGGGCGACGATTGGACCCCCGTCACCTTGTTTGAGGGCGGTACGCCGCTGATCCCCGCGATCAGACTCTCGGAACTGACCGGCTGCACGGTCTACCTCAAGGTCGAGGGCCTCAACCCCACCGGCTCTTTCAAGGACCGCGGCATGACGATGGCGGTCACCGATGCACTGGCACGCGGCCAGCAGGCCGTGCTGTGCGCGTCGACGGGGAACACCTCGGCGTCGGCGGCGGCATACGCAGCGCGCGCCGGCATCACCTGCGCGGTCCTGATACCCCAAGGCAAGATCGCGATGGGCAAGCTCGCGCAAGCGGTTATGCACGGCGCCAAGATCATCCAGATCGACGGCAACTTCGACGACTGCCTGGAACTGGCCCGCAAAATGGCCGCCGACTTCCCGACGATCTCGTTGGTCAACTCGGTGAACCCGGTGCGCATCGAGGGCCAGAAGACGGCGGCGTTCGAAATCGTCGACACGCTGGGCACCGCACCCGACGTGCATGCCCTGCCGGTCGGCAACGCGGGGAACATCACCGCGTACTGGAAGGGGTACACCGAGTACCACCGCGAGGGACTGATCGACAAGCTGCCCCGGATGCTGGGCACCCAGGCGGCAGGTGCGGCGCCCCTGGTTCTCGGCCAACCGGTGAGCCACCCCGAGACCATCGCCACCGCGATCCGCATCGGCGCGCCGGCGTCGTGGACGGCGGCCGTCGAGGCGCAGCAGCAATCCAACGGGCGCTTCCTGGCCGCTACCGACGAGGAGATCCTGGCCGCATACCATCTGGTGGCCAGTGCCGAAGGCGTTTTCGTCGAACCTGCTTCCGCCGCCAGCATCGCGGGCTTACTCAAGGCCCTCGACGACGGCTGGGTGGCTCGCGGGTTGACTGTGGTGTGTACGGTGACCGGCAACGGTCTCAAGGATCCCGACACGGCGCTGAGGGACATGCCGAGCGTGTCAGCGCTGCCTGTCGATCCTGTGCTCGTTGTCGAACGGTTGGGGCTGGCCTAGTGGCGACCGCAAGCGCGGCGAACCTAGTGAAAGCCTGTTGGTGACCCAGATGCTGCCTGCCGGGCTGGTGGCGACCGCCGTGGTATCGGCGTCCAGCGCCAACCTCGGCCCGGGTTTCGACAGCATTGGTCTGGCATTGGGCCTCAGCGACGAGATCGTTGTCGAGACAATAGATTCTGGCCTGGTTGTGGTGGTTGACGGCGAGGGCGCCGACCAGGTGCCGCTGGGGCCCGAACACTTGGTGGTGCGTGCCGTCCAGCGCGGGCTGCAGGCCGTGGGGGTGAGCGCTTGCGGCCTGCTGGTGCGCTGCCGCAACGCCATCCCGCATTCCCGTGGTCTGGGCTCCTCCGCGGCGGCCGTGGTCGGTGGCCTGGCGGCAGTAAATGGTCTTGTCGCACAGATGGATTCGACACCGCTAAGCGAGTCTCAACTGATCCAGCTGTCCTCGGAGTTCGAGGGTCATCCCGACAACGCCGCGGCTGCAGTACTGGGCGGTGCGGTGGTTTCGTGGATTGACCGAAGCGGTGATCGGCCCCGCTACTCGGCGGTGCCGCTGCAGCTTCACCCCGATATCCATTTGTTCCTCGCGATTCCCGAGGAGCGCTCTTTGACCGCGGAGACCCGCGTGCTGCTGCCCGCCCAGGTCAGCCACGGCGATGCGAGGTTCAACGTCAGCCGTGCCGCGTTGCTGGTGGTAGCGCTCACCGAGCGGCCCGATCTGCTGATGGCAGCCACTGAAGACGTGCTTCATCAGCATCAACGCGCTTCGGTGATGCCGGCCTCCGCGGAATATCTACGACTGTTGCGGCGTTACAATGTGGCGGCGACGCTTTCGGGGGCGGGTCCTGCACTGATCGCACTCAGCACAGAGCAGGAGTTGCCGCTGGAAGTGCTGGAGTACGGGCCGGCAAACGGATTTAACCTGACTGAGATGACCGCCGGCGACGGAGTTCGCTGGAGCCCGGGAGTCACAGTCGCCGGTTGATTGGTAACGTTGTAGCGGGGTTGCTTGCTTCCGACAGGGATGCGGGTTATCCTCGGACCCGTCCAGCAATCGCAGCATCTGCATCTGCAACCATACTGCCTTGCCGCTAGGACATACCACCAATTCTTCTCGTGAACGAGGTTCGCCGTTTGACCGCCGATCCTGGCGATCACCGTTGCAGAGTCGATTATTGGGCGCACTTGGCGATTTGGCTGAATGCAACGAACCCCCGTCTGACGTGATCAGCGGGGGAAAGAAAGGAAATCCGTGACTGATACGGACCTCATCACGGCTGGCGAAAGCACCGACGGCAATCAGCTGTCGAATTCCGTGAATACAGACAATCCAGACGTCAAAACCAATGCGCCGGCGGGCTCCCTGTCCACCATGGTGCTTCCTGAACTGCGCGCGCTGGCTAATCAAGCCGGCGTCAAGGGGACGTCGGGCATGCGCAAGAACGAACTGATCGCCGCGATTCAGGAACGCAGGGGGCAGGCCAACGGTGTGACAACCGGTGACGGCCCGTCATCGCAGGACCACGCCGAATCCGGTCCAGCGCCAAGTCCCGAAGTGGCGGTGGCCCAAGGGGACCAGAGCGATTCAACAGCCGAGGCGCCGCGCCGGGACCGACGCGGTGCATCCCGCGAAACGGGATCAGCCACCCGCGCTGCCGCAGAATCGGACCGCAACGGCACCACCACCCGCGAGGACGCAACCACCGAGGAAACAGCCACCGAAAAGGCTGGCAACCGGCAAAGGGGCCGACAGGACACCAAGACCGATGAGGGCGGACCAGACGCAGACGCGGGCGGCGACCAAAGCGGTGACCAGCAAGGCTCGGGTGGCCAGCAGCCTCGCGGCGAGGACGACGGTGAAGGGCGTCAAGGCAGGCGCGGCCGCCGGTTCCGCGATCGCAGGCGCCGTGGTGAGCGCTCGGGCGAAGGGGCCGAAACTGAACTGCGTGAGGACGACGTCGTCCAGCCGGTAGCCGGCATCCTCGACGTCCTCGACAATTACGCCTTCGTGCGCACCTCCGGTTACCTGGCCGGTCCGCACGACGTCTACGTGTCAATGAATATGGTGCGCAAGAACGGCTTACGCCGCGGTGACGCGGTGACCGGTGCGGTTCGGGTGCCCAAGGAAGGCGAGCAGCCCAACCAGCGGCAGAAGTTCAATCCCCTGGTACGCCTGGACAGCGTCAACGGGGGATCGGTCGAAGACGCCAAGAAGCGGGCCGATTTCAGCAAGCTGACGCCGTTGTACCCCAACCAGCGGCTTCGTCTGGAAACCACGCCGGACCGGCTGACCACGCGGGTCATCGACCTGATCATGCCGATCGGCAAGGGGCAGCGCGCGCTGATCGTGTCGCCGCCCAAGGCCGGCAAGACGACGATCCTGCAGGACATCGCCAACGCGATCACCAAAAACAATCCGGAATGCCACCTCATGGTCGTGCTCGTCGACGAGCGACCCGAGGAGGTCACCGACATGCAGCGTTCGGTCAAGGGCGAGGTCATCGCCTCAACGTTCGACCGGCCGCCGTCGGACCACACGTCGGTCGCCGAGCTGGCGATCGAGCGCGCCAAGCGGCTCGTGGAGCAGGGCAAGGACGTCGTGGTGCTGCTCGACTCGATCACCCGCCTGGGACGCGCCTACAACAACGCGTCGCCGGCGTCGGGCCGCATCCTGTCCGGTGGTGTCGACTCCACCGCGCTGTACCCGCCCAAGCGCTTCCTCGGCGCGGCGCGCAATATCGAGGAAGGCGGGTCGCTGACCATCATCGCGACCGCGATGGTCGAGACCGGGTCCACCGGTGACACGGTCATCTTCGAGGAGTTCAAGGGCACCGGCAACGCCGAGCTCAAGCTGGACCGCAAGATCTCTGAACGCCGGGTCTTCCCGGCGGTCGACGTCAACCCGTCCGGCACCCGTAAGGACGAGCTGTTGCTCTCACCCGACGAGTTCGCCGTCGTGCACAAGCTGCGCCGCGTGCTGTCGGGTCTGGATTCCCACCAGGCCATCGACTTGCTGATGTCGCAGCTGCGCAAGACGAAGACCAACTACGAGTTCCTCGTCCAGGTGTCCAAGACGACACCGGGGAACATGGACAACGACTAGCCCCAATTAGGCTTACGGGCCGTGGTGGAGACGCTTCAGCAACTGCTTCGAGAGCGCTTAGACCAAGACACGCCGGCCGTGAAGTACGGCGACCGGGTCTGGACCTGGCGTGAACACTTGACCGATGCGGCAGCCATCGCGACGGCGCTGATAGGTGTCGCCGACCCGGACCGGCCGCTGCATGTGGGCGCGTTGTTGGGCAACACCCCCGAGATGCTCACCGCCATGGCGTCGGCGGCGCTCGGTGGGTATGTGCTGTGCGGCATCAACGACACTCGCCGCGGTGAGGCGCTGGCCAGGGATATTTTGCGGGCCGACTGTCAGATGCTGCTCACCGATCCGGCGCACAAAGGTTTGCTGGACGGTCTCGGCCTGCCCGGTGTGCAGGTGTTCGACGTGTCGGGCCAGCAGTGGTCGGCCGAGCTGGCCGGCGCTGGCACGCTGGCCCCGTATCGCGAGGTCGCGGCCACCGACACGTTCATGATGATCTTCACCTCCGGCACCAGCGGCGAGCCCAAGGCGGTGCGGGTAACCCACCTGGTCGTGCTGTTTGCCGGCCTATCGCTGATCGAGCGATTCGAGGTCGACGACTCCGACATCTGCACCTGTCGATGCCGCTGTTTCACTCCAACGCGCTGCTGGCCGGGTGGAGCGTGGCGGTGGGCTCGGGTGGGGCCATGGTCCCCGCGACCTTTTCGGCATCGGGGCTGCTGGCCGATCTGCGCCGATACGGAGCCACATACATGAACTACGTGGGCAAACCGCTCGCGTACGTTCTGGCCACCCCCGAAAAACTCGACGACCACGACAACCCGCTGCGCGTCGCGTTCGGTAACGAGGCCAGCGATCGCGATATCGCCGAATTCAGTCGCCGTTTCGACTGCACGGTCTGGGACGGCTTCGGCTCCACCGAGGGCGCGATCATCATCACCCGAGAAGACGGCTGCCCACCGGGGTCGCTGGGCCGCGGCTTTCCTGGTGTCGGCATTTACGACCCCGACACGCTGGCCGAGTGTCCCGTGGCCACCTTCGCCGAGGACGGCGTTCTGACCAACGCCGACGAGGCGATAGGGGAGTTGGTCAACACGACGGGCGCGGGCATGTTTGCCGGCTACTACAACGACCAGGCGGCCACCGACGCACGCCTCCGAAACGGCATGTACTGGTCGGGCGACCTCGCCTATCGGGACGCCGACGGTTGGATCTACTTCGCCGGGCGCAGCGGCGAATGGTTGCGCGTCGACGGAGAAAACATGACCACCGCGCCCATTGAACGGATCCTGCAGCGGTTGCCGCCGGTCAGCCAGGTCGCGGTTTATGCGGTACCCGACGAACAGGTCGGTGACCAGGTGATGGCCGCGATCGTGTTGGCAGACAACGCTGATCTGACGCCCGAGGAGTTCGGCGAGTTTCTGGCCGACCAATCCGAATTGTCACCCAAGGCGTGGCCCCGGTACGTCTGGATCATCGATCGGCTACCCACCACGGCGACCAACAAGATCCTCAAGCGGGAGCTGATCGCTCGCGGCGCGACACCCGACGGTGGCGTGCTGTGGGCGCGCAGGGAGCGGGGCAGGGCTTACGAGATGGAAGACCGCTAACGCGACACTTAAACCTCGCACACGACACCCCGGCCAGCGTCGCACTGATTTAAGTTTCGGCGCGTCGGTGCCGCCGGGAAGCCGCCGGGAATGCCCGGGCGCATCTCGGTGTTTGGGGTGATGGCGGTTGACCTGGCATAATCGGGGGTCGACCACCCCAGAACCACCTCAGGTTCGCGGAGTTCACGCCCGGCCGCCGGATCGAATACGGGGGACACGGGCGGCAGACGATCGAAGAGGACACCATGAAAGCTGACATTCATCCTGCATACGAAGAGACCACGGTGCTCTGCGGATGCGGCAACACCTTCCAGACGCGCAGCACCAAGCCGGGCGGTCGCATCGTTGTCGAGGTTTGCTCGCAGTGCCATCCGTTCTACACCGGCAAGCAGAAGATCCTGGACAGCGGCGGCCGGGTCGCCCGCTTCGAAAAGCGCTACGGGAAGCGCGCGAAGACCGAAGCTGCTTCAACCGACAAATAACTGGCTTACCGACGCCCGAACTGTGTGAACCCGCACAGGCCGGGCGTCGGTCCGCGTTTACGGTAAGAGGCAGTAGGAGTAGGACATGACGCAGCCGGTACAGACGATCGACGTACTGCTCGCTGAACACGCCGACCTTGAGCATGCGCTGGCGGATCCCGAATTGCACAGCAATCCCGCCGAGGCGCGCAAAGCCGGACGGCGATTCGCCCGATTGGCCCCGATCGTTGCCACACACCGCAAGCTGATGGCGGCGCGCGGCGACCTGGAGACCGCGCGCGAGCTGGCCGCCGATGACGAGTCGTTCGCCGATGAGGTCGTCGAGCTGGAATCTCGGGTAGCCGAACTGGACACCCAGCTCACCGACATGCTGGCTCCACGCGACCCGCATGACCCCGACGACATCGTGCTCGAGGTCAAATCCGGTGAGGGCGGGGAGGAATCGGCATTGTTCGCAGCCGACCTGGCCAGGATGTACGTCCGCTACGCCGAGCGGCATGGCTGGACCGTGACGGTACTGGACGAAACCACTTCGGACCTGGGCGGCTACAAGGACGCGACGCTGGCAATTTCTAATAGGGCGGCCAGTGCTGGCGACAGCGCCGACGGCGTGTGGTCGCGAATGAAGTTCGAAGGCGGGGTACACCGGGTACAGCGGGTCCCGGTGACGGAATCCCAAGGCCGCGTGCACACTTCGGCGGCGGGTGTACTGGTCTACCCGGAACCGGAGGAAGTCGGCGAGGTACAGATCGACGAGTCGGATCTGCGCATCGACGTCTACCGGTCGTCCGGCAAGGGCGGGCAGGGCGTCAACACCACCGACTCCGCGGTGCGGATCACCCACCTGCCCACGGGGATCGTCGTCACCTGCCAAAACGAACGGTCGCAGTTGCAAAACAAGACCCGTGCGTTGCAGGTGCTGGCCGCACGCCTGCAGGCAATGGCCGAGGAGCAGGCGCTGGCCGACGCGTCGGCGGATCGGGCCAGCCAGATTCGCACGGTGGACCGCAGCGAACGCATTCGCACCTACAACTTCCCCGAGAACCGGATCACTGACCACCGAATCGGTTACAAGTCACACAATCTCGATCAGGTTCTCGAGGGTGACCTCGACGCGTTGTTCGACGCGCTGAGGGCCGCTGACAAGCAGTCCCGGCTGCAACAGGCATGACTCCTCTGCGGCGCGCGATCGATTCTGCTGCGGCGCAACTAGCCGAAGCGGGAATCGACTCTGCGCGTTACGACGCCGAGCAGTTGGCCGCTCATCTCGCAGGTACCGAGCGCGGTCGGCTGACCTTGCTCCAGTCGCCCGGCGGCGATTTCTTCGGGCGCTACCGCGAGATCGTGGCAGCGCGCTCGCAGCGGGTGCCGTTGCAGCACCTCACCGAGACAGCGGCGTTCGGGCCGGTGATGCTGCACGTCGGCCCCGGTGTGTTCATACCGCGTCCGGAGACCGAGGCCATGTTCGCGTGGGCCACCGCGCAGCGGCTCGCGGCGCGGCCCGTGATCGTTGATTTATGCACCGGTTCCGGCGCGTTGGCGGTGGTGCTGGCCCAGCACCGGCCCGCGGCCCGGGTCATCGGCATCGACGACTCCGATGCGGCCCTTGACTACGCGCGCCGCAACACTGCGGGCACCGCAGTTGAACTGCTGCGCGCCGACATCACCACACCGGGCCTACTTCCCGAACTCGACGGACAGGTCGACCTCGTCGTGGCCAATCCGCCCTACGTTCCCGACAGTGTGGTTCTGGAACCCGAGGTGGCCCAACATGATCCGTCCCACGCCGTGTTCGGCGGGCCGGACGGGATGGCCGTGATAGCCGCCGTAGTCAGTCTCGCCGGGCGTTGGCTGCGCCCCGGTGGGCAGTTCGCCGTCGAGCACGATGAGACCACGTCGTCGGAAACCGTCGAATTGGTCCGCGGCACGGGACTTTTCGTTGACATTGTGGCCCGGCAAGATCTGGCCGGCCGGCCAAGGTTCGTGACGGCCCGCAGGAGAGGCGCGAATGACAGACGTGTTCGACTGTGCCGATCCTGACCAGCGTTCGCGCGGAATCGCCTCGGCGGTGGCGGCACTCAAGGGCGGCCGACTGGTTGTGATGCCGACGGACACCGTCTACGGAATCGGAGCCGACGCCTTCGACGGCTCCGCGGTGGCCGCGCTGCTGTCGGCGAAGGGACGCGGTCGCGATATGCCGGTGGGCGTGCTGGTCGGCTCCTGGCACACCATCGAGGGTCTTGTCTATGTGATGCCCGAGGGTGCCCGCGAGCTGATCCGCGCATTCTGGCCGGGCGCGCTCAGCCTGGTGGTGGAGCAGGCACCGTCGTTGCATTGGGACCTCGGCGATGCGCGCGGCACCGTGATGCTGCGAATGCCGTTGCACCCGGTCGCCATCGAGGTGCTCCGTGAGGTGGGTCCCATGGCGGTATCCAGCGCCAACATCTCCGGCCACCC
>Ga0209040_10003523_pt1 | contig 12004 bp, 9 predicted proteins | sample BogFormECP12_OM3_FD_188240 | JGI IMG/M metagenome (GOLD analysis project Ga0209040, IMG submission 188240) | Bog forest soil microbial communities from Calvert Island, British Columbia, Canada - ECP12_OM3 (SPAdes) (version 2) | ecosystem: Environmental > Aquatic > Freshwater > Wetlands > Bog ... | reverse complement strand
AGCGCCGACATCGTCGTCGACAGCGGGAATCCCGGTCAGGCCGCAGCCTACGGAACGTCGTGCGCCGACCTGGCCGATCGGTATCCGCAGCTGGTAGCCCTGTCAGTCACCGACTTCGGCGCAACCGGACCGCGGTCGTCATGGCGGGCAACCGATCCGGTGCTCTATGCGCTTTCTGGGGCGTTGTCCCGGTCGGGTCCCACTACCGGAACACCTGTGTTACCGCCGGAGGGTATCGCGTCGGCCACCGCCGCTGTTCAAGCCGCATGGGCCACGCTGGTCGCGTACTACAACCGGTTACGTTGTAGCACAGGTGATTACATCGACTTCGCACGATTCGACGGTGTTGTGATGGCGCTCGACCCGACGTTCGGGGCACACGGGCAGGCCGCCGCAGGAATCCGCCGACCAGATCGGTGGCGCGGACGCCCGAAAAATCAGGACGCCTACCCGATCTATGCGTGCAAAGACGGCCACGTACGAATCTGTGTGATGTCGCCGCGACAGTGGCGCGGGCTGCGCCGCTGGATAGGGGAGCCGGAGGAATTCCAGGACCCCAAGTATGACGTGCTCGCTGCGCGCTTCGCCGCCTGGCCGCAGATCGGCAAGCTGGTCCAGCGATTGTTCGCCGGACAGACGATGAAAGAGCTGGTATCCGCCGGGCAGGCGCACGGCGTGCCGATCGCCGCCGTGCTATCTCCGGCGCAAATCTTGGCGTCGGATCATTTTCAGGCGGTGGGTGCCATCGCCGACGCCGAACTCGTCCCCGGGGTGCATGCACGCGTCCCGGTCGGCTATTTCGCCGTCGACGGCCGGCACAGCGGTATCCGCGCACCCACTCCGCCCGCCGGCCGCGACGAAGCCCGGTGGCTCGCCGGCCCGGCAGCCACCATCTCACCGCGAAATGTCAGCCGTCCGTTCGACGGGCTGCGGATCATCGACCTCGGCGTCATCGTCGCCGGCGGCGAACTCAGCCGCCTCTACGGCGATCTGGGCGCCGAGGTCATCAAGGTCGAGAGTGCGGCCTATCCCGACGGATTGCGACAGACACGGGTCGGCGAAGCCATGACCGAGTCGTTCGCCTGGACACATCGCAACAATCTGGCGTTCGGCGTGGACCTCCGCAGCGCGCAGGGCAAACAGATCTTCAGCCGTCTGGTCGCCGAGGCCGACGCGGTATTCGCCAACTTCAAGCCGGGAACCCTTGCTGCCCTCGACTTTCCGTACGAGACGCTGCACGCCCTGAACCGCCGGGTGGTGCTCGCGGAAAGCAGCGCCTTCGGCGACACCGGACCGTGGAGCGAGCGGATGGGTTACGGACCGCTGGTGCGCGCCACCGCGGGTGTCAGCAAGCTCTGGACATCCCACGACGATCAAGACGCTCAACCGGATCAGCCGGGCCAGCCCGCCAGCGGCTCCCGGCACCGGTTCTACGACGCGACCACGATCTTTCCCGACCATGTAGTCGGGCGCATCACCGCGATCGGTGCGCTGGCCGCGCTGATCCACAGCGAGCGGACCGGCGAGGGCGCCCGGGTCCATGTCTCCCAAACCGAGGCCGTCGTCAACCAACTCGACGCCCGGTATGTCACCGACGCCGTACGGGCGGCCGGCCACGCCGATTTGCGGGACGACACCGGCGTGCACGACGTCTACCCGTGCGCAGGCGATGACGAATGGTGCGTCATCTCGATCCGCACCGACGCCGATTGGCGATCGGCGACAGCGGTTTTCGGGTTGCCCGAACTGGCTGATGATGAGCGGTTCGCGACTGGCGCGGCGAGGATTGCTCACCGGCACGAGTTGCTGGCGCTGGTGTCGGCGTGGACCCGCACCCGACCACCGTTGCAGGTCGCCGAGGCTCTGCAATCGGCCGGCATTCCAGCCGGCCAGATGAACCGTCCGCCCGATGTCCTCGAAGACCCACAGCTGCGTGCGCGAAAGCTGTTCACCGACATGACGCATCCACTGTTCGATCATCCGCTGCCGGCCGAAACCGGCCCGGCACCGTTTCGCCACATCCCGCCGGCCCCACAACGACCGGCGCCGCTGCCCGGCCAGGACACCCGCGAGATCTGTCACAAGATCCTCGGGATGAGCAGTGAAGAAACCGAGCGGTTGATCAACGACGGCGTGCTGTTTGCCTCCACCGACACCGCCTAGCATTTCCCTCGGCCCACATCGCGGAAGGTCTTCGTCAATGCCCGTTAACCCCCGGACGCCGGTGCTGGTCGGTTATGGCCAGCTCAACCACCATGAGGACGCGGCCGCTGAGCAAAACACGAAAGAACCCGTCGATCTGATGGTCACGGCCGCGCGCCAAGCCGCCGACGCCCGGGTGCTCGAGGCCGTCGACGCCATCCGCGTGGTCAACGTGTTCTCGGCGCGCTACCGCGACCCCGGGCTGCTACTGGGCCAACGCATCGGCGCCGACCGTCCGGCCACCCGCTATAGCGGGGTGGGCGGCAACGTGCCGCAGTCCCTGGTCAACCAGGCCTGCCTGGACATCCAACAGCGGCGCGCGGACGTGGTGTTGGTGGCCGGCGCGGAAATGTGGCGCACCAGGATGCAGTTGCGCGCCAAAGGCAAACGCCTGACCTGGACCGATCAGGATGAGTCGGTTCCGCTTGCCGAGGTTAGTGACGAGAACGTGCCGATGGCCGGGCCGGCCGAGGAGCGCATCGGGCTGGACCGCCCGGCCTACGTCTATCCGATGTTCGAGCAGGCGCTGCGGATCAGCACCGCCGAGTCGATCGAGGATCACCGCAAGCGCGTCAGCGAGCTATGGGCACGATTCAATGCCGTGGCGGTGCACAACCCGCATGCCTGGATCCGTAAACCGGCTACGGCCGAAGAGATTTGCGAAGAAGGCCCGGCGAACCGAATGATCAGCTGGCCGTACACCAAATTGATGAACTCCAACAACATGGTCGACCAGTCCGCCGCCCTGATCCTGACATCGGTCGAGACCGCGACCCGCCTGCAGATCCCAACCGAACGCTGGGTCTACCCCTATGCGGGCACCGATGCCCACGACACCTACGCCATCAGTGAGCGCGCCGAACTCTACCGGTCGCCGGCCATCCGGATCGCCGGTGCGCGTGCGCTGTCACTGGCCGGTCTGGGCATCGACGACGTGGACTACGTCGACCTTTACTCCTGTTTTCCGTCCGCTGTGCAGGCCGCGGCGGCCGAACTCGGGCTGCCGGTTGACGATCCGGATCGGCCGCTGACCGTGACCGGAGGGCTGACATTCGCCGGCGGTCCGTGGAACAACTACGTGTCACACTCGATCGCGACGATGGCCGAACTGCTCACCGCCAACCCGGGGCGGCGCGGCTTTATCACCGCCAATGGCGGTTACCTGACCAAGCACAGCTTCGGCATCTACGGCACCGAACCACCGCTGGCCGAGTTCCGTTGGGAAGACACGCAATCCGAAGTCGACCGAGAGCCTATCCGGACTCCGGCGGTGGAATGGGAAGGTGTCGGTACCGTCGAATCCTGGACGACGCCGTTTGACCGTGACGGCCGGCCGGAGAAGGCGTTCCTTGCGGTTCGCACCCTCGACGACCGCCGCACCCTGGCCTTGATGTCCGATCCCGTGGCGGCCGCGGCGACGGTGCATGACGACATCGCCGGCGCCAAAGTTGCGATCCACCCGGACGGTACCGCCACCCTGAAGTAACCATCACGAGTTAGCTGAAAACTTCCTGGGAACCGGTCCACACGCTTATTGTCATTTTTGACAGCTAGGCACCGTCGGAGGTGGTCGGGCGTGCGGGTGCTGCTAACCGGGGCCACCGGAGTGGTCGGGCGTGTCGTGGCCCGTCAGTTGCTCGCGGCCGGATACGCGGTCAGCGGCATCGCAGGTCGCCCGCACGAAAACCTGGATGCCGACGTCGACTTTGTTTGTGGGCCGCTCACCGGCCCGATTCTGCAGCAGCTGGCCGACGGCTCCGACGTGGTGATTCACCTGGCCCCGATCGAGGCGACCGCGCCCGGCAGCGCCGGGCTCGGTGGGCTGGTGCGCGTCACGCACGCGGCGGCCCGTGCCGGTGCCCGGCTGATCTACGTGTCTCAGTCTGCCGGCCAGCCGAAGTTGTACCAGCAGGCCGAGGCGCTGGTGTCGACTGGCTGGGCACCGAGTCTGATCGTCCGAATAGCCCCGCCGCTGGGTCGCCAGCTCGATTGGATGATCTGCCGCACGGTGGGCAGCCTGCTGCGCGACCGGGATTCGGCCAGGCCATTGCGATTACTGCATTTCGATGACCTGCTCCGCTTCCTGATGCTCGCCGTGGCGACCAACCGCACCGGGCTGGTTGACCTCGCGACTCCGGACACCACCGAGCTGGTCACCGCGCGCCGGTTGCTGCGATCCGTCGAGCAGCGACCGCTGCTCTCCCGCCTGCCAACCTGGCCCCAGCTGATTCCCGAGCTGGATGCGTCTGTAGAGACATGGCAATTCGAGTTCGGCTGGCGCGCAATCGACGCGGTCGCCGACACCGCGCGCGGGTTGGCCGGCCGCAAACTCGACGTCAGGGGCGCCGTGGATCTGGCAGGTCATCTGCCGGTCCCGCTGGAGGTGACGCCGCGGACCGAGCCGTCCGACGGCACCCGGTTGCTGTCTGCGTCGCCGGAAGGGCTGGAGGGCGAATTCGACGACCGAATCGACCCCCGCTTCCCGGTATTTAGCGCGACCGCCCTGGCCGAGACGCTGCCCGGGCCGTTGACCCCGATGACGCTTGACGTGCAAATCGCCGGTATGCGCGCCGCCAACCGGGTGATGAGCCACGTGATGGCTTGCGGCGACGTGGTTGCCGACGAATGGGGGAGCCGCGCGATCGCGGTTTTCGGCCACCGCCCCTACGTTGGCGTTTCGGCCAGCGTGATCGCCGCAGGCCAGTTGCCCGGCTGGGACGTGGACGACGTCGTGCAACAGTCATTGGGCGGCTCAGACGTCGGTGGGCTGTTGCCGCTGGGGCGCCCGCCGCTGACTGGAGGGCTGCTCGGATCGGCGGCCAAAGCTGTTGTCGTCAAGCGGGCGTTGGTGTTGTCGCGGCACCTGAAGGCCGACACCCGGGCTTACCTCGAGGCCGCGACGGCCGAGCACCTCGATGTGGCGCAACTGAATTCGCTGTCGAATGCCGAGCTGCAAGTGCGGGTTCGGTTGTTGCGGGACCGGATCCACCAGGGCTGGGGTCTGACCGGGCGGTGGCTGATCGACTCCGGCGTCACCGCAGCGACGGTGGAGCGCGCCGGGCGACACGTCGGCATCTCGGGAGTCGCCGCGTTGCTGGAGAGCGACGCCGTTGCGGCTAAGACTTCTTCACTGGCGGCGCTGATCCGAAACGACCGGCAATTGTGCGCGCTTGCTCTCGACGGTGACCTGGACGGTATCAGCGCCCTGTCCCGCACGATCGCTGCTGCCTTTGCGTCCGCCGTCGCCCGGGTCGGGCACCGTGGTCCGGAAGAAATCGAATTGGCCAATTTGGTGTTCGGTGACGATCCCGCGATGCTGCTCGTCGCGGCCGGGCGAAGCGCGACCGGCATACCCCGGGCGGCGCCGCCCGACGGATCGAAGGCGAAGCTGGCCGAGCGGATGGCGGCCAACGCCCGAGCTTCTCGAGAATCGGCCTACGACGCGACCATGCGGTTCACCCATGAGCTGCGAGTGGCTTTGCGTGAGTTGGGGTCTCGATTGGTCGTGGCGGAACTCGTCGACCTCCCGGGTGAGGTGTTCTACCTCACCTGCGACGAGGTGGTCACCCTGCCCGCCGACGCCCGGCTGCGAATCAAACGCCGGCGCGCCGAGCGGGAACTGTTGCAGGGCCTGCGCCTACCCGACGTCATCACGCTCAGCTGACCAGCCCACCGAGCGGCGCCTGCGGGTCGGCCAGCTTGTCGGGGTCCACGGCGCTCTTCGACCCGATCAGGCTCTTGACGTCGTCGAGCACATCCCAGATATTGACGTTGATTCCTGCCAGTACCCGGTTGTCGGCATCGAGCCAGAAGGCGACGAATTCGCGACCGTCGACGTCGCCGCGGAACACCACCCGGTTATATGTCGGCGCATACCCGGCATACTCCATCCCGAGGTCGTACTGGTCGGTGAAGAAGTAAGGCAGCTCGGTGTATTCGGCTTTTTCACCAAGCATGCCGGCCGCCGCCACCGCGGGCTGCTTGAGCGCGTTGGCCCAGTGTTCGGTGCGGATCCGGCTGCCGAACAGTGGATGCTCGGCGGCGGCGATATCGCCCACCGCGTAGATGTCGTGGTCACTGGTGCGCAGTGACGCATCGACCAGCACCCCGCCGTCACCCGTCGACAGCCCGGCCTGGTCGGCGAGTTCGATGTTGGGCTGCGCGCCGACGGCCACCAGCACGGCGTCGGCGGCAACGCTGGATCCGTCGCCGAGCCGCAGGCCGGTGGCCTTGCCGTCGGCGGTGGTGATCTCCTTAACCTCGGAGTCCAACCGCAGGTCGACGCCGTGATCGCGGTGCAGCGCGGCGAATACGGCGCCAACCTCTTCGCCGACCGCGCCCACCAGCGGCAGCTTGGCAGTTTCGACCACGGTGACGTTGACGTCGCGCTGACGCGCGCTGGCGGCGACTTCCAGGCCGATCCAGCCCGCGCCGACCACAGCAAGCGAAGACCCTTCGGCCAGAGCTGAATTCAGTGCCGATGCGTCCTCGAATGTCCGCAGATAATGAACTCCGGCGGCATCGGACCCCGGAATGGGCAGCCGCCGTGAGCGCGATCCGGTGGCCAGCAGCAGCTTGTCATACTCAACCCTGGTGTTGTCCGGAAGCTCGACGGTGTGTGCCGCCCGGTCCACCGACAACACCCGAGCATTCAGGCGGAGGTCGATCTCGTTCTCGCGGTACCACGCTGAGTCGTGCACGGTGAAATCGTCCAGCGACTTCTTACCCGCCAGAAACTCCTTCGACAGCGGGGGCCGTTCGTAGGGCAGGCGCTCCTCCTCGGCACACAGAATGATGCGTCCGTCGAAGTCTTTCTCGCGCATGGCTTCCGCTGCCTTGGCTCCACCAAGTCCGCCGCCGATGATGACAAATGTGCTCGAGTTGGCCATGATCGCTGCTCCCGTCTAGCCGCAGGTGGCGCCCGCGACTTTCAGTAGTCGTTGCACCACCTGCTTAGGCTCGTCCATAACGCTTCGCGTACCCGCCGTGGCAGGTCACCAACCGCACTATTCACTTCGGCGGCAGGCTGTGCACGTGGTTCACCCCGCGGTCCACCCAGCGTGCAAGCTGGCGTTTGGTTTTCAATCCGTCAGGGTCGATTCGCAACCAGCCCCGGGCCTCGCGGCCGGCCATCACCATCGGGCTGACGTGCGCACGATCGAGCAGCTTGTCGGTTTCCTGCGGCGGCACCCGCACCAGTAACCCGCCCTCACGGCTGGCGGCGACGGCCATATGCCCGTTGATCAGGAAGGCGAGGCCGCCGAACATCCGTTTCTCGTCGACGCCATGCTCGGGCGCCAACAGTTCGCGGATTCGCTCAACCAACTCGGTGTGGTAGGCCACGGCGCAACGGTAGCGCCAAGCACCGACCTGCGGCCTCAGTCCAGATCCACCCGAATGGTCAGCAAGTCACTGCCCGCGAGGCGCACGAGTGTGCTGTTGAAGCCGGGCAGGCTTCGCAGCCGCTCTTTCGCGTCATCGTCGGGCAGCAGGTGGGCGGTTCCGTTGCGCCATCGGCCGTGGATGCGCAACCGCACCGCGGGGTTGGCCTTGATGTTGAGCACATAGTGCGAATGCTCCCCGTGCTCGGAGACCATCCAGAACTGATTGCCGATCACTCGGCCCCCGATCGCGGTGCGCCGCGGCTGCCCCGACTTTCGGCCGATGGTCTCCAGCATGGGAAACGGCAATCGCCGACCCACTGGATTGACCACCAGCCGTTGGGCGGTGTGGACGATACGCCGTTTAAGCCGTTGCGAGTCGGTCATAACCGCACGCTATCCGACTTGTCCGACATCACGCCGCGGCGGTCACCGCCTGCGCAGCCGGTTCCAGTGCCTGGGCGACGATTTCGGCGACGTCGGTCATCGGCTTGACGTCCAACGCCTCGAGCACTTCGGCAGGCACATCGTCCAGATCCGGCTCGTTGCGCTGCGGGATGAACACCGTCGACAACCCTGCCCGCTGCGCGGCCAGCAGTTTCTGCTTCACGCCGCCGATCGGAAGCACCCGGCCGTTCAACGTCACCTCGCCGGTCATCCCGACGTCGGCGCGCACCTGCCGCCCGGTAGCCATCGACACCAGCGCGGTCACCATCGTGACACCGGCCGACGGACCGTCCTTCGGGACGGCGCCGGCTGGCACGTGCACGTGGATCCGCCGGTCGAGGGCCGACGGATCGACACCCAACTCTGCGGCGTGCGAACGGACGTAGGACAGCGCGATCTGCGCGGACTCCTTCATCACGTCACCGAGTTGACCGGTCAGCTGCAGGCCCGGCTCACCGTCGTTGGCGCCGGCTTCGATGTAAAGCACATCGCCGCCCAGCCCGGTAACGGCCAGCCCGGTCGCCACGCCCGGCACCGCCGTGCGTTCGGCCGATTCGGGGGTGAATCGCGGCCGGCCCAGGTAGCTGACCAGATCCGGCTCGTCGATGGTGACCGGCTCCGCGGCGATCTTCGTGGTGACCTTGCGCAGCGCCTTGGCCAGTAGCCGCTCGAACTGCCGCATACCGGGCTCACGGGTGTAGTCCGCGGCGATCTTGCGCAGCGCCGCGTCGGTCACGACGACTTCGTCGTCAGTCAGCCCGGCACGGTCGCGTTGACGCGGCAACAGGAAGTCGCGCGCGATAGCCACCTTGTCATCTTCGGTGTACCCGTCGATCTGCACCAACTCCATCCGGTCCAGCAGCGCCGACGGGATGTTCTCGATGACGTTGGCCGTGGCCAGGAACATCACATCGGACAGGTCCAGATCCAGGTCCAGGTAGTGGTCGCGGAACGTGTGGTTCTGCGCGGGGTCAAGCACCTCGAGCAGCGCAGCACTGGGGTCGCCGCGGTAGTCCGAGCCGACCTTGTCGATCTCGTCGAGCAACACGACGGGGTTCATCGAGCCGGCTTCGCCGATGGCCCGCACAATGCGGCCGGGCAGCGCGCCGACGTAGGTGCGGCGGTGTCCGCGGATCTCCGCCTCGTCGCGCACGCCGCCCAACGCGACGCGAACGAACTTGCGGCCCAGCGCGCGGGCGACGCTCTCACCCAGCGACGTCTTGCCGACCCCGGGCGGCCCGGCCAGCACCATCACGGCGCCGGATCCGCGGCCACCGACGACCTGCAATCCGCGCTGCGCACGGCGTGCCCGCACCGCCAGGTACTCGACGATGCGGTCCTTGACGTCGTCCAGACCGTGGTGATCGGCGTCCAGGATCTCCCGCGCCGCGGCCAAATCGGTCGAGTCCTCGGTCGTGGTGTTCCACGGCAGGTCGAGCACGGTGTCCAGCCAGGTGCGGATCCAACCGCCCTCGGGGCTTTGCTCGCTGGAGCGTTCCAGCTTGCCGACCTCACGCAGCGCGGCCTCGCGAACCTTCTCCGGCAGGTCGGCTGCCTCGATTCGGGACCGATAGTCGTCAGAACCGTCCGGCTCGCCCTCGCCGAGCTCCTTGCGGATCGCGGCCAATTGCTGGCGCAGCAAAAACTCCTTCTGCTGCTTCTCCATGCCCTCGCGGACGTCCTCGGCGATCTTGTCGTTGACCTCGACCTCGGCCAACTGCTCGCCGGTCCAGTCGATCAACAGACGGAGGCGACGGCCCGTATCTTCGGTTTCCAGCAGCTGGCGCTTCTGCACAGCGGTCAGATACGACGCATAACCAGCCATGTCGGCCAGCGCCGACGGGTCGATCAGCCGGTTGACGACGTCGACCAGCTCCCAGGCCTCGCGGCGTTGCAGCATCGCCAGCAGCAGCTTCTTGTATTCGGCGGCCAGCGCACGCGTCTCGTCGCTGGGCTCAGGCTCGGTGACCTCGGTCACCTCGACCCACAACGCCGCGCCCGGCCCGCTTGCGCCGATGCCAATCTGGGCCCGCCGCTCGCCACGCACGACCGCGGCGGTACCGCCACCGGCGATCTGGCCGACCTGCAAAATCGTCGCCAGCACGCCGTAGGACGGGTAGCGGTCGTCGAGCCGCGGGGCGATCAGCAGCTGGCCCGACTCACTGGCGCGGGCAGCGTCGACAGCCGCTCGAGCGGCGTCATCCAAGGCGATCGGCACGACCATCCCGGGCAACACGATCGGGTCACTGACAAATAACACCGGCACTGACTTGGTTTCCGCCATCGAATCCTCCAAAGTTAAGCCTGTCGCGCTCAACCTTCGTCGGACGTGATTTGTTCCCGAGGACTACGCGGTGGAAGACGAGGCGCGCTGGCGGGCCCGGAACGCCTGAACTTTCGCGCGGTTGCCGCAGGTGCCCATCCCGCACCAATGCCGGTTTTTCGCCCGCGACGCATCGAGGTACAGGCGCATGCAGTCCGGGTGGGCACAGCGCTTGACGTTCTCGATGTCGGTTCCGGCGACGAGATCGAGCAGATCGGCGGCCAGAGTCGCCAGCAGTTGCGACGCGGTGCCCTCGCGGCGGGTCGCGCCGGTTCGCTGCAATCGCGGCGTGAGCTGAGGTTGAGCTGCACGCTCATTGAGCAGGTCGACGTCGGCGGGTTGGGGCCGGCGGTGCTCTAGCCGGGCGATCACGGTCCGGTAGATGGCTTCCCGCAGCTCGATTGCGGCCGCCAGATCGTCATCGGTGACGTGGATGGCGCCGTCGAGCAGCCCTCCCTGAACTGCAAATTCCGACAACAGTTCAGGCCGAGTCAGCAGTTCTTCGCGGGCCGAATCGCGGTGCTTCATGGTGCCCACGAAGTTCAGGCATCGGCGGCCGCCCACATAGACGAATGTCACGAGTAACCATCTTGACAGGTTTCATCGCCGAGCGCCAACCTATAACTATCTAAACAGGTTACGAGGGTCTTAGCAGTTCGAACGAGAAGGACATGTCCGGCGTCTAAGCGAGTAACCAGCCGATCTATTCGGCAGTGAACGGCGAAAGGAGCCAACCAAAATGGACCTCTACCGGATAACCCACCCGCTGAGGTTGGGCAGAGGATCGCACCAGCCGGGCTCCGGCAAAGGGTGCGCGATGAACGTCATTTCTTACATCACCGGCGATGAGCAGGTCACCGACTTTCCGACCCGCTCGGCGCGGCCGCTGAGCCTGCTCGTCCAGACATCCAACGATCTGCTCGCGGGACCCGCTGGCTACCTGTTACCCGATGACAGCGTGCTGGCCCTCGACCTCGCCTGGCAGACGGTCGGAACCGCCGATGTTCCTGAGACCGTCGTCCACGCCTGGATCGCCGAATTGCTGACCAGTCCGACCTGGTGAGTGCTCAAGTACGCCAAAATCACCGCCCACAAAGCGATCCTCGACATTGCCGAGCTGCACCGCGCCGCCGCTTCGGGTGACATGCCCGCCGTCGCGGACTGGGACGCCGCCGGCCGCGCGGCCCGCGAGGTGGCCTCGACCCTCAGCGGCGCCGGGATGCGTGCGGTGCAGGCCGCGTCCGAGTCGACCGCATTCGTGGACAGCGACCTGCTGATGTCGCTGGACAAGGTAGTCGTTCACGCGCAAAACGCGCACGGTCTCGCCTCCGGGGACACCACGACGGTCAGCCGGATGATCGAGCTCACCGGCCACGCGATCCGCTCATGGCGTCAGCTGGCCGGGCTCGCCCAGGACACCGCCCGCGACATCAGCCCCGTCGAGCCCGAATCGCGCGTAACGGCTTACGCCTAAAAGAACCGAGACAACGGTTCCGTGTCCGGCACCGCTCGCCACAGTCTGCCGATCAGTGGAAGTCTCGGCACCGGCCGACTTAGACGGCGCCTCTCTGTGTCAAGAGCCGTGGTGTTGTTCAGTTGTATGGTGGCTGCTGGTGGGTCCGGGAAGTGACTTGTCCGAAGAGTCAGTGTG
>Ga0209040_10003522_pt1 | contig 12004 bp, 5 predicted proteins | sample BogFormECP12_OM3_FD_188240 | JGI IMG/M metagenome (GOLD analysis project Ga0209040, IMG submission 188240) | Bog forest soil microbial communities from Calvert Island, British Columbia, Canada - ECP12_OM3 (SPAdes) (version 2) | ecosystem: Environmental > Aquatic > Freshwater > Wetlands > Bog ... | reverse complement strand
GATCATGGCAGGTCAGTTCGGCAAGATCCCGCCCGGAGCCGCGAGACGGCGCGCCCTGGTGGCGGTCTCGACGATGATCGGCGCGCTGACGATGTCGCGGATCGTGACCGACCCGGAGTTGTCGGCAGAGATACTCAAGGAGGCCGAGAAGAGCTTGGCCGATGGTTGACGAGTTCCGCTCGCGTCACCTCCTCAGGTCCTTGCCCCACCCTTACTCAAAGGGTTCCAATTCGACGAAGTACCTGCATGACCCGCGCCCGGCTTACGCCGAGGTGGCGGGCGAGCGCCGCCCGATTCTCGAACCGGCCCGAGTCGGGACGTGCCTTGTAGTGGCCGGCGAGTTTGAGCGGATCGCGGGGGTTCTTGGAGCCGGTTTGGGCTTCGGTTTGGCGTCCGAAAAAGCATTCCAGGGGACGATGGCGATGACAGCCACTCGACGTAACCTCCTGAACTGCAAGGTTTCCCGCTCAATAAACCATCGATCGAGTTGAGACCGCCTCGGGGAGCTCTCTATACTGCCACTCGAACCAGAGTTTACTCAATTGAACCACCGGCCGCGCGAGACATCGTTTCGCGTGGTAAAGCTATCAGCCCGGCCGTTTGCGCGCGTCGGTCACATCGACCGCGGTGTGTCGGACTGACGCGCGCAACGCGGCTGTCGGTTCGTGTCCGGCTGGCTAACCGAACTGGACGGGAACTCCTGCCCAACTTTGGGGACAGCAGCTAACTTGTGGCCTCTTGACCTTCAGATAGTCAATGTCATCTACGGGAAGGGCAGCTTCGATCCCTTCCAGAGCGCCCGGCCCAGGGCGGGCCTCCGACGGTCTTCGGCCAAATGGCCCCGGACGACCTGGTCAAGGTGCCGCACGCGGCGGGGCACGAAGTTGGCCATCAGCGCGTACTCTAGTGAATTATTCACACGAACGACACTGGAGACTCCTTTATTGAACGTAATCTAATATATAAATTATATATAAAATTAATCTGATCAGAAAACTTGGGGACACTATTGCTAACTTAGGCGGCACCATTAACATAACAACTTGTAGGAGTTACCCAGACGATCCATCGGGCAGTCCTGGGCCCAGGGCTGTCTCCTTGAATTCCGGCCCGGAGATTGACGATGCCGTCCTTCGATGATGAGTCTGCCCATCGACGCCAACGGATCATAGCTGGCCTCCAGGGACGCGGCCTGGAGCAAGCGGCCTCTGACCAGCGGCTCTGGGAGGACATGCAGGCCGAGGCCGCCTCCAGCGACCCGGACCGGCTGGTCACGCCCGACCTGATCCAGTTGGCGCGTATGGCTCGGGAGGTCCGGGCGCATCGGCCGCCCCTGGGCCTGTTCTTCAGCACAGACGACGTCATCATCGTGCCCGATTCCTGGGCAGCGAGCTGACCAATGTGCGCGGGGGCAATGAGTTGATCTGGATCGACCCGAAGCTGGTCTTCGACGCCCGGGAGCTGATGGCCCTCCGGCTCTCCGGCTATCTCCTCGGGGCTCCCGACACGGACGCCGATCAGCGGGTCCTGATCCAGTCCAACGGGGCAATCCCCATCTTGTACAGCTGGCTCCAGTTCGACCTGGAGGTGCGTCGGTACAGCGTCCAGGTCTTCGGGTTCGACTGGCGCAAGAACATCGACGAGTCGGCCGCGACCCTGGCCGGATTGATCCGCGACCGCACCACGCGCCGGTTCCGCCCGCTGCACCTGATCGCCCACTCGCAGGGGTCACTGGTGGCGCGGCGGGCGATCCAGCTCCTCGGGGCGCGACTGGCCCGTCAGCTCATCAACAACCTGGTGCTGCTCGGCCCGGCCACGGCCGGGACGTTCTCGGCCGCCTTCGCGATCGCCGGGCACCATAGCATGCTCGAGACGCTCCGGCGCTATCACATCGAGCCGCCGCCAGGCTTCCCCAAGGTCCTGCAGTCGATGAGCGGGCTGTATCAACTGCTCCCGTGGCGGTCCGAGCCGGTGACGGGCCAGGCCCGCGACCCCGCCCTGGACTGGGTCGCGGCGAACAACTCGGCCGTTCGTTCCCTCGAGTTCTGGGAGAGCGGTGTGGACTCGGCGCGCCTGGCGGCCTTCTACGGGAGACCGGGCAACGAGGTCGGGAAACCGTGGGGGCAGACCGTCGACTCCAGCGCCATCAACGACCGGACCACCATCATCCTGGGCGACCATCCGACCGTGGGTGGGGTGCATTTCGTCAACGGGAAGCTCGTCGAGGACAAGGCGTTCGCCACGCGGGGCGACGGCACGGTCCCCGATTCCCTGGCCCGGGTCGTGGGCGTGAGCCGGGTCTTCCGGGCCGCGGGCGCGGAGCATATGATGCTGCCGGCGACCCTGGCGGTCATCGCCGCGGTGCGGGACGTGCTGGCCGGCCGGTCGCCGCAGGTGCAGCCGGCTCCGTTCGGGGTCGGCGCGGCGGAGGTCCCGACGCTCGCCGTCCCCGAGGACCCGCTACCAGTGCCCCGCGAGACGCCCGTGGTGGTCGGCCCGATCACGCCGGTGAAGGTCCAACCTCCTGGCCAGCCGGTCTCTCCGGGATTGGAGCCGGCCAACCCCCCGCATGAGGTGTGCGACTTGTCGCGGCCCCAGGTGCGCAGTCTGACCGTCTTCTCGTTCGACCCGCTGTTCGGCACCCGGCTGGAGGCCCTCGGCGCCTCGCGGATCACCGTTGATCTGCCGTGGGACTGGGCCGATGGGGACCGGCTCGAATCCGGCCCGGTCGGGGAGTATGTCGAGATCGTGGACTACGACCCCGCCAGCCGCTGCTTCTACCCGCCGGTAGACCTGAACCACCCGCACCTCCTGGCCCAGGACGGCCTGCCGGCGTCCGAGGGGGACCCGAGGTTCCACCAGCAGATGGCCTACGCGGTGTCGATGGCGACGATCCGCCAGTTCGAGGTCGCCCTCGGCCGCGTGGCCCTGTGGGCGCCGCACCTCCAGCGCGACGCGAAGAAGAAGGTCATCCCGTCCGACCGCCCGGAGGACGAGTTCGTCCGCCGCCTGAGGATCTACCCCCACGGCCTGCACCAGGCCAACGCCTATTACCAGCCGGAGAAGCTCGCGCTCTTGCTCGGCTACTTCACCGCGTCCGGGGGCGACGTGGGGGACAACCTGCCGGGCGGGGCCGTCTTCGCCAGCCTGTCGTACGACATTATCGCGCACGAGACGACGCATGCCCTGCTCGACGGCGTCCACCGCTACCTGATCGAGCCGAGCAACCCTGACGTCTACGCCTTCCATGAAGCGTTCGCAGACATTGTCGCGCTGTTCCAGCACTTCTCCCACCCCGAGGTGCTGCGGCACCAGCTCACCCGCGCCGGGGGCGATCTGCAGAGGGAAAATGCGCTCGGGGTGCTGGCCGCCCAGTTCGGCGAGGCGCTGGGCCATCGCGGCGCCTTGCGGCAGTACCTCGGCCGCCGCAAACGAGCAGGGCGTCTGGGAGCCGATCACGCCCGACCGGGGCGCCCTGTCCCGCGAGTGGGAGCCGCACGCCCGCGGCGCGATCCTGGTGGCCGCCCAGTTCCGGGCCTTCACGAACATCTACGAGAAGCGTGTCGCGGACCTCCGGCGCATCGCCACCGGCGGGACCGGCATCCTGACCGCGGGCGCCCTGCATCCCGACCTGATCCAGCGTATGGCGGACGAGGCGTCCCGCGCCGCCCAGCACATGCTCACCATGAGCATCCGGGCGATCGACTACGTCCCGCCCGTGGACCTCACCTTCGGCGAGTACCTGAGGGCCCTGATCACCGCCGACTACGACCTCGTCCGCGACGACGTTCGCGACTACCGGGTCGCCGTCGTCTCCGCGTTCCGCGACTGGGGCATCTATCCGAGCGACGTCCGCTCGCTGTCCGTCAACAGCCTCCTGTGGAACCCCCCAGAGCTGACCGTATTCCAGCACGCCAACGACTTCTTCGCCCGCCATCGGCTCGGATCGACCGCCGTGCTCAGCGACCGCCTCGCGTCGTTCCTCCAGATGAGGGAGTACCGAGCTCGGTTCCACGACTGGCTCCAGGAGAACCTCCTCGAGGGGACCGACCGCTTCCTCGGCCTGGCCCTCGACAGCGACGCGCCGGGCAGCATCCGCCGCGATAAACTGGGCCGCTCGATCTTTGAGGTGCATTCGTTCCGGCCCTGCCGCCGGATCGGGCCGGACGGCCAGCAGCGGAACGATGTCATCGTGGAGGTCGTCCAGCGCCGCAAGGGGTTCTACGACGAGGACCGCCAGAAGAAGCTGGATCTCCAGAAGGACGGGTCCGGGTACGAGGACGCGATGCCGGACTTCTATTTCCGGGGGGGATGCACCCTGATCATCGACCCCGAGACCGGCGACGTTCGCTACTGCATCCGCAAGTCCGTCTGCGATGACGCGCGGCTGGACCGCGAGCGGCATTACCGGCGGGGCGATCTGGTGAACCAGGTCGGGGGAGCCTATCTGTCCGACGATCACGTCGCCAACCCGTTCGCGCTCCTGCACGGCGGCCACTGAGGAGATACTTCCATGGCGAAGAAGAAGGCCAGCAGCAAAGCGGAGACGCCCACCAGGACGAAGGCGGCGGGGCGAGCGAAGCCGGCCACGCCTTCCGGGAAAGCCGAGAACAAGGCCAGGCCGGCGCCCCGCTCGGGCAAGGCCCGCACGACCCGAAACGGCAGGGAGGCCCGCGTGCGGATGTACCGGCACGGGCTGGGCGACTGCTTCCTCGTCACGTTTCCCAGGGGCGACGGCACGCCCTTCACCATCCTGATCGATTGCGGCCTGATCCTCGGCACGCCCAACGCCGAGGCGCTGATGAAGCCCGTGGTGGACGACATCCTCGCGACTACCCGGGACCCCAAGACCGGCAAGAGCCACCTCCAAGTGCTCGTCATCACCCATGAGCACTGGGACCACTTGTCCGGGTTCGTCCAGTTCCAGGAGCAGTTCGACAAGGTCGAGATCGACCAGGTCTGGCTGGCCTGGACGGAGGACCCCCACGACGCGATCGCGCAGAGACTCCGGCAGGAGCGCCAGCAGCGGCTCGCCGCTCTGTGGCTGGGGTTCAACGGGCTGAAGCAGCGGCTCGCCGCGACCGGGCGGCGTGCCGAGAAGGACCCGGCGCAGCAGGAGGCCGACCGCGCGGCGCAGGTCCTCAGCTTCTTCGGGATCGACCCGGTAAAGGACGCTCCCCCCGCGGGACTCACCTTCGGCACCGTTCCCGCGTTCGGCCTCTCCAAGACGGGCGATGCCATGCAGTGGGCGCGGCAGAAGACCGCCCGCCCGAGGTTCTGCCGCCCGGGAGACGTAATCGAGCTGGAGGGCACGGGTGGCATCCGCGCCTACGTGCTCGGCCCGCCGACCGACCTGGCCCAGCTCCACAAGGACCGTCACTCCCGCGACGGCCAGGAAACCTACGGCTTGGCGGAGACCATGCCGGCCGAATCCGAACGGTCGTTCTTCGCGGCGGCGCTCTCAACCCCCGAGGACGGCCGGGTCGCGCCCAATGCCGACCGCGTGTTGCCGTTCGATGCCAAGTTCCGGATCGACCCGAAGCAGGCGAAGAACTTCGATTTCTTCCGCGAGCATTACTTCGGCTCCGGCGAGGACGATGTCGAGGCCTGCAGGCGCATCGAGGGCGAGTGGGTCGCCCAGTCGGCCGAACTGGCCCTGAAACTCGACAGCGACACGAACAACACGAGCCTGGTACTCGCCTTCGAGCTGCCCGACCGCCGCGTCTTCCTGTTCCCTGCCGACGCCCAGGTCGGCAACTGGGAGTCCTGGCATGCCGACTCCCGGGGCAACAAGCGGGTCTGGGAGGTGGGCGCCCGGTCGGTGCAAATCGACGGCCGGGTCATCACGGAGGACGCGCGACACGTCACCGCCGAGGAACTCCTCAACCGTACGGTGTTCTACAAGGTCAGCCATCACGGCAGCCACAATGCCACGCTGCGGCAGAAGGGGCTGGAAATGATGATCGATGCCAACCTGGTCGCCCTCGTCCCCGTGGATACCTATGTCGCTCACGAGATGAAGCACTGGAAGCAGATGCCGTTCGTTCCCCTGCTGAGCCGGCTGGCGGACCTCACCCGCGATCGCGTCGTGCTCGCCGACCAGCCCGCCCGGCCGTTCCCGGCAGGACCGGTCCGTGTCGAGGACGCGGCGCAGAAGATCGCAGTGCTCGACGCGGAGGGCAATCCCGCCAAGCGCCCGCTCTACGTTGACCTGATCTTCACGCTGCCGGACTCCCATGTTAATAAATAATATTTTTATACTATTATGAGAGAATATAACGGCCGTCGTGGACCGTGGTATGCCATGTTCGCCGTACTGGGGCTGTCGCTCGTGGTCCCGTTCGGGATCACCGGCCGCCCGGTGGCATCGCGGGGCGGGGACACTCCACGGCCCCCGGCCGCGACCCAGACGCCCGATGATGAGGCCGCGAAGGGAGGAGTGACCGGCGATCCCCGAATCCTCGGTCCCTTAATCGAGTTCCTCGGGCCGGACCTCAAATCGCCCGACCATAGAGGGACGCCCTCTCGACTTCAGCAGGAGGGGGCCGAGCCGGAGCCGGGTCGCTCGTGCGTCGATCGGCTTCGGCAGGCCCTGCAGCGTCAAAGCATCAACGGTTTCGATTGGGACCCGCAGTTCATGATCGTCACGGTCCCCGACCCGGTTGACTCCGCGCGGGGCGAGCGGCTCGATCTCCTGCTGGACACGCTCCAGAGTGCCCTGAAGCTCGACCAGCTCGTGCTCGATCGGTACGTCCTCCCCTGGGTGGACTACCGGCACGCCGCCGTGCGGGCGGCGACCACCCACGCCGCCCCGCCTCCTCGCTGGTATGTCCAGGAGCCGGGGCTGTTCCTGTTTCGCGATGTCCGGACCGTCTATCGCCATCCCGACGCGAAGATCCCCGCCGCCAGGAGCCGCTACCGCCTGGTCCTGGTCTTCCTCGTCGGCGAGACGCCGATCTCCGGAATCCACAAGGAGGCCTTCGCCAAGTGCGTCGAGGTGATCCAACGACTCAACGTGGACCCGCAGAGGCCCGTGGCGATCCCCGTCCTCGGGCCTTACTTCAGCGGATCGGCCTACTCCCTCATCGAGAGCATCGGGGCGGTGAAGCCGACAGCCGCGGGGCTCCACTTCGACGTCATCTCGGGCTCGGCCACCAATATCGATCAGGCCCGCTTCGAGGCCCTGCCCGCTCCCAACGTCACGGCGAGCTTCGCCGCGACGGTCATCCCGGACGCCTACGTCAAGAACGAGTTGATCCAGTATATCGCCAAGCGCAACTGGAAGGTCACGCCGATCGCCTGGCTGACCGAGTCGAACACCGGATACGGCGGATACGCGACCGAACCCCAGGATCGTGATACCGGCCGGGTACAGAAGTACCGCCTCGTCGAGTATCCATTCCCGCTCCACATTTCCCGCCTCCGCGCGATCTACGAGGCGCAGCCGGGCGAGACCCGCGACCGGAACGCCTGGCCGGCCCCCGAACGCACTCGGCTCGATGTCCCGTTCAACGTCCTGGAAACGGCCCGCGACACCCCACCTCCGATCGCCCCCGGTATAACGGCGGCCTACGCCGAGCTGATCCTGGCGCACATCTTCCGCTCGATCCACGAGCAGGGCATCCGCTATGTCGGGATCACGGCCACCGACCCCCGCGACATCGTGTTCCTGGCCGAGTCCCTCCGCGAGCACTGCCCGGACACCCAGTTGATGGTTGTCGATTCCGACCTGATCTACATTCATCCCAGCCATCGGTCCGCGTTCCACGGCGCGTTGATCGGCTCGACGTACCCGCTCTTCTCCATGGTCCAGACCTGGACTCCTGACGACACGATCGATATAATTCGTCGCATACCTCTTTCGGAGAAGAACAACCTCCGGAAGGCGGGGCGGCAAAACGAGGACGCATTCTGGACGGAACTCGAGTCCAGCATCGAGACGGAGCGTCAACACGAGGTTTCCGCGACGGGGCCGTCGGACGGCTCGCTCCCGGGCCAGATCGTCAGCTTCTCTTCCGGGACGCAACAAGGCTTCTACAACGCGGCGCAATCAGCGGCTCCGGTTGTGGAAGGAAACGCTCCCCGCCGATCCCGAGGCGGAGCTGAAGGAGTCCGAGGTTCGTGAGGCCCTCGAGAAAGAGATCGTCGGCCTGGGGCTTCTGGGCTACGGCGTTCCCTTCGAGCCGTCGGCGCCGAAGCCGCCGGTCTGGATCAGCGTCGTCGGCAACGACGCCTTCTGGCCTATCACGTATCGCTCCTTCGAGGACTTCCCCGGCTCCGATTCGATGAGGTCGTATCTCTACGACCCGAACCATGACTTCATCGAGTCGCTCTTTCCCCGGAATGGCCCGATCAACAAGCCGGAGTCGAAGGAACAAGTGTCTCCGTTTCGTGAGTACAATTCGCTCTCGTACGACCGTCCCAGCGTGGCGCTGATCTTCGCCCTGATCCTGTTCGCACTGGTCAACGCCGCGTTCTATTACCTGAACCTGGACTGGGGACCGGCGCGTTGCTTCGATCGAATTCGCCTTGTAAACATGCCCGCCGAGTACCTCTACCTGGCGGCCTGCATCGTTCCGCTCTGGATGGTGCTGGCCATTACGAGCCTCCTCGCCTGCATCCCGCTGCACGCTGAGCTCTGGAAACCCCGCCCGATCCTCTGGGAAAACGACCTGCAATGGAGCGATCGGGCCCTGATCGCGGCGTTCTACCTGACGCTCGTCTGGCTGGCGGCCTGGGGCGTCATCTCCTTGATGTCCCGTTACCTCACCCGCCACGCGCAGGTGGCCGAGGAGGCGAAGGACAGGCTCCGGGGCGACGACAACCGACGGGTCCGGATCGAACAAGACAAGGGTCGGCTCATTCGTATGGCCAGGACCGTGAAATCGGCCATCCTTTGGATCTCGCTCCTCATCCTGCTGATCGCCTGCTACATCGCCTTCGCCATCTATCAAGCGTTGACCTTCGCAGCCGGTTGGGTCTCACTCGGCAAGGCCACCCTCGCGATCATGCTGGTCGTGGGCGTCATCCTGGCGAACGAGAGGCTCCGCTTCGCGGAGATGGAGCGTCTGCTCCCGACAGACCATTCGAGCTACGCCAAGAACCTCCGCACCAACGCCCTGCTGCCGATCATCATTTTCCTCCTGGTCATCGGGTGCCCGGCGACGATGCTCTCCACGCGGACCCTGCCGCCGAGCTGGTTCGTCCCTCTTCTGGTTCTCGTCCTGACGATCCTGGCGGCGGGCGGCCTGCTGTCGATCATCCTGGAAGCGATAGGGGTTGTCTGCTGGAAGAGAGACAGTGCGGAAGGGCACCACGTCTCTCTCTGGTCACCCTGGGCGCTCCTCGGATCCGGCATCGCGTTACACGTGGTGCTGTGGGGGCTGGGCCTCGTGATCATCTGGGTCTGGAGGGAACCTCACCACTTCGGGCACATGCTCCTCGTGTTCGAACGCTCGACGCATCTCTACAGCGGGGTCTCGCTGCTGACCATGGCCCTGTTCTTGACGCTAGCCGTGTATGCCTGGGGGTTCACTCAGCTATTCCGATTGTATCTTTTCCACTACTTCTATCCGCGGTTCGACAAAGCGTATCGTCAGTCGGCCCAGGAGTCGGATTCTCCTGTCCCGGCGCCAGACGACGAAACGCCGCACCCGGCGGACGAGCCGGAACCGACCACCGCGGTGCGGTGGCGTCGCGCGGAGCTGAAGAAACTCCGGGGAACCCGGAAGCAACTCGACCACCTCCTGAAACGACCGACGCGGACCATCGTCGATCACGCGGGGATCTGGTTCGCGCTGGCGGCGCTCATCGCGGTCACCTGGATCGCTCGTTTCCTGATGAACACGGTCCCTCCGTTCGAGAACCCCTTCCTTTCGCTGCTGATGTGGATCGGTCTGTGCCTGTTCCTGTTTCTCTGGGTCCACTGGCTGATCCACGTGCTCCTCCTTGTGAAATTCATCCGGAAGATCCTGTATCAGGTAGCGCTCCTGCCGATGCAGTCGGCCTTCACCCGCCTGCCGCAATCGATCACGTCGCTGATGGGGCGGCTACTCTACGCGCAGCGTCCCCGGTTGTCGCTCTGCCGGGTGCCCGTCCAGTACCTGGAACAGATCGTGAGCAATTATGAGAATATCAAAGACTCTCAGGACCGGGACAAACCGGCCCCCAAATCCCAGTGGACGAAGATCATGCAGCGCTCATCAGACCCCAATTCCGTCTTCACCCGGGTGAGGAGAGATTTTGCTGTTCGTTCGGAACTGGCGCCGGAGATGGGGGGAGGGATTCTCACCGGACATGACCTTAGCGCGAGGGCGGAAGCCTTCACCCTGACCCAGCAGGACCTCGCCGAGGTCATGATGCTTCTCATGCGCGGGCTGATCTCGGAGTGGGCGAACCGGGATGCCGAGGCCTCCTATCCGGCCGCCCGCCCTCCGGAATCCGAGGCGGGGGAATCCCGGCCGAGTTGCCCCGAGGCGATGGATCTGACCATCGAGGACACTCAGGGCACGACCCTGGCGCTCGCCCGGTTGGAGGAGCGGGCGCCTTCGGACCAGATGAAGCGCTGGGTCGGCCTCGTCGAAAAGTTCCTGGCGATCCAGTTCGTCATCTATCTCAGCCAGCTCGTCTTCCAGGCGCGGAACCTGCTCTATGGCCTGTTCGTCGGTTCGCTGTTGCTGTTGGTCGCGGTGCTGTCGTATCCGCTCCAGCCGCACCAGCTCTTGGTGTCCTCCGTCACGGTGATGGTCGTCGCGGTTGCGGTCATCGGCGTGGTGATCTTCGTCCAGATGGAGCGGGACCCGCTGGTCACGCTCATCACGGGGAAGCGCACCCAGGGCATCCAGTTCGACCTGCAATTCCTCGGGCATGTGGCGACGTTCGTCATCCCCGTGGCGCTGATCGTGATCGGCCGCCTCTTCCCGGATGCTTGGATGTGGCTCTCGACCACGCTCGGCCCCATGCTCCACTCGTCGCGATGAGGACAACAGAAGGACGGTGCGGGAGCGGGCACAGCCCGCCCTGGGCAGGGACGCCAATCGCGGTCCACACTCACCCGATGACTTCACCCATGATCCGGCGCTCTCTCTTCCTGGGTCTCAGCGGCTTGACGCTCGTGCTCTCCTTCGCTCCGACAGAGAAGTCGAGGCCTACCCTGGTCCCCAATGCGCCGGGCGTTACCTAGGCTTCCGCAGTCCAGTAGAAGGCCGGAGCTCTGGTCGTACCCCAGTCGGACATGGCTCTCATGACCGAAAGCAGAACGCAGTTGCGGCATCCCCCATGTCCCGCGTCTCCCAGTCTGAAGAGGGGACGCCCACAGGCCCAGCGATCTGCCGGCGAACTTCGGACCGCTGTCCACGCGGACGCTCCGTGGCGCGCTCCGTTCGGTGGTCAGCGCGGCGAGCGCCGCGACCACATGATCACCACTTCAGCATACATCTTCGGAAGGACCCTCGAAGGCTCTGACCTTAATCGTCGGCGCCGGCCGACTGTTGTCCATAGGCCCGAGCCTCCAGATCCGACGGCTCCGGCCCTTGCAGTGCCGCGGACACGGGGGCGAGCGTACCCGCGACCTGGGAAGGGCAATCGCGCCCAACCGGTGGGAATGGTAAGCTAACCGGCCTGGGCATCATCGCGACAGCAGCGGGCCTATCTCGTCGTCAGGCGTATGGGAAGGCATATGCGCCGGGCCCCCAGGACCAAGAATCGTGGGAACACCTCGTTTTCCTGAGTCCACGTACCGTCGCGGGCCGGTTTCGAAAACCGGTGTTGCCGTTGCGCGCGTCGGTCTGATCGACCGACGCGCCCAATCGCGTGCTCGCTGCTTCGGTGTGTCGGACCGGAGCGTGCTAGCTCATCATGTGGAAAGAAGGTATTGAGGGAGACGGGCTTTGGCCCTGGCGCCCACGGTCCGCGTGGGATACAGAGCCGAAAACGGCCAGGTCCAGAGAGCTGAGCGTTGGCGTTCGTCGGCTTCCACGATGAATGGCTACAGCCCCGCTATCAC
>Ga0209040_10003521_pt1 | contig 12005 bp, 9 predicted proteins | sample BogFormECP12_OM3_FD_188240 | JGI IMG/M metagenome (GOLD analysis project Ga0209040, IMG submission 188240) | Bog forest soil microbial communities from Calvert Island, British Columbia, Canada - ECP12_OM3 (SPAdes) (version 2) | ecosystem: Environmental > Aquatic > Freshwater > Wetlands > Bog ... | reverse complement strand
GTCGCCTTGACTTTGCCTTCAGCGGCAAATCGGAGTGCCTCCCCGAGATCGAGGCATGTGCCCACAATCGATCCGCGGATGGTTTGACCGTTCAGCACCAGGTTGAAGATAGACACGGGAAACTCGCCCGGCGGCAGGCCATTCAGCACGCACGTTCCTCCGCGACGCAGCATTCCGATCGCCTGCTTGAAGGCAATGGTGGAAACGGCCGTCACGAGAACTCCGTGCGCCCCGCCAATCAGCTTTTGGATCTCGGTCGTCGGGTCCTGAGTCCGGGCATCGATCGTAATCTCAGCGCCGACCTTACGCGCGAGCGCCATTTTCTCCGGACCCAGGTCCACGGCCGCAACGTGCAGACCCATGGCCTTCGCGTACTGAATCGCCACGTGACCCAGGCCGCCGACTCCCGATATCACCACCCACTCGCCGGGCCGCGTGTCGGTCTGTTTCAGGCCCTTATAGGTGGTGACTCCGGCACATAGGATCGGTGCCGCGTCCACAAACGACAGGCAATCGGGGATTCGCTCGAGATAATCGGCTTCGCCGATGGCATACTGAGCGAAGCTTCCGTTCACCGAATATCCAGAGTTCTTCTGCTCCGGGCAAAGTGTTTCCCAACCGGACATGCAAAACTCACAATGTCCGCAGGCGCTGTGCAGCCACGCGATTCCCACCCTGTCCCCTTCTTTCAAATGGGTGACGCCAGGGCCGAGCGCGACTACCGTCCCGGCGCCCTCGTGACCGGGAATGAAGGGAAGGGTTGGTTTGATGGGCCAATCACCTTCGGCCGCGTGCAGGTCGGTGTGACAGACTCCGGTTGCGGCAATCTCAACTAAGGCTTGCCCCGGCCCCGGTGTGGGGACAGGAACCTCTCGAATCACCAAAGGCTCGCCGAATTTCTCGACGACCGCTGCTTTCATTGTTTTTGGAATGGCCATTTTGGATCTCCTCGCTGTCTTCTCAGGACGCCTAAACCCTATTCCCAACACGGCCTCGATGCGGTGATGTGCGTCACGCCTCTGCACGGCCCGCCATTTCGATTGCGGGCTGCCTTACCCAATCCGGCTTCGAGAATGCCCTCAGGATGTGGCATCCTGTATTCAGGAGCGTTATCCATGTGCCGCGTTGCCAGAAGAGCTCTCTTAGCCGTCCTTTTTAGTCTTGCCGGAATTTCCGCCCTGGCGCAGGGCCGCGCGATTTACTCCGCCGCTGCCGATGCTCATGCGGACATTGCTCAGGCAACCAGCACTGCTGCCAAGGCACACAAGCGCATCATCCTCGACTTCGGCGGAAACTGGTGCGGCGACTGCCAGGTGCTGGACATCTACTTTCACCAGCCGCCCAATCTGGCACTGCTCGAGGACAACTTTGTCCTCGTCCATATCGATATCGGTCGCATGGACAAGAACACAGACGTTGCGGCGAAGTATGACATCCCGCTCAAGCGGGGGGTTCCCGCCCTGGCCGTCCTCGACGAGCACGGGCACCTGCTCTACAGCCAGAAGAGCGGCGAGTTCGAGGCCATGCGCAAGATGGATCCGGCCTCGGTCACCGAGTTCCTGAATCAATGGAAGCCAAAGCGCTGACCGCCGGGTGCCCGTCCGTCCAGGCATTTCCCCGATAGGTACCGCACCGCATTAAGCGTTATAAATAGCGGAGAGATACCTTGGTCTCAGAGATGATGCTGCGTACCTTCGATCACCTACGGCGAGCCATGTGGAGGGCCTTCAGTCACGGAGCCTTCACGAACGCCAAGGCAGCCGCGTACTCGGCGATCCTCAGCGTCTTCCCGGCCTTGCTGGTCGTCACTACGGTCCTGGCGCTCACTCCTGAGACGGATACCGTGCGCGGCGACATCCGCAATGCCTTCAGCGAGATTCTGCCGCCGGACACGATGTCGCTGGTGCAGGCCTACTTCCAGACCAATCATGCTCGCTCCGTGCGGCTGATCTGGACCTCATCGCTCATCACCACTGCTGCCGCCATGGACGTATTGCTGACGCTCATGGCAGGCTTCCGCAGCGCCTATCTGCTGCCGAGCGGCGAGTGGGGCTTCTGGCGGGAGCGTGCCGTTGCCTTCGCCCTCGTACCCGCCACGCTGTTGCCCCTCATCTTCGCCACCGGGCTGGTGGCCTTCGGGCATGCTATCGAGCACTGGATGATCGACAATGCCGATCATGAGCTGCGTTTCTATGTATTGCTGATGTGGCGCATCATTCGCTGGGTCATTGCGACGCTCACGAGCATAGTAGTTCTGGGTGTGATCTATCACTTCGGTACTCCGCGGAAGCGTCCCTGGGGGCAGGTCGTCCCGGGCACCCTGCTGGCCACGCTGACGTGGTTCCTGGCCACGCTGATCTATGGCTGGTATCTCACGCGTTACGCCGACTACTCGGTCGTCTATGGATCGCTCGGAGCCGGAGTGGCCACTCTTATCTGGCTATACATGGTCTCCTTCAGCATTCTGATCGGCGCGGAATTCAACGCGCTCGTCTATCCCGTCTTTCCGCCCACCGCCCACCTCGATGATGAAAACACGGTTACGATTCGGCCTCACCAGTCCGTGTAACGACCCTGGATCGCTGTCGCGAGTTAGAATGGACATGCTTTCATCACGTAAAAAAAGCACACCGCAGTTGGGGGATGGATGAACGTTACACGTGCCGGTTCGAATCTTGCGCCCGGGAAAAATCAACGCCGCGCTAAGATTGTCGCTACCCTTGGCCCTGCTTCGAACAATGAACAAACCTTTCGCGAGCTGGTCCGCGCCGGTCTTGATGTCGCGCGCCTGAACTTCTCGCATGGTACCCATTCTCAAAAGCTGGAACTGATCGAAATGGTCCGGAAGGTGGCGCGGGAGGAGAACAAGATCCTCTGTATTCTGGGCGATCTGCAAGGACCGAAAATCCGAACGGGACGCCTGCAGGACAACAAGCCCATCCAGCTTGAGACTGGTCAGCGTCTTACCATTACCCCCCGCGATATTGCCGGAACGCCCACGGTGATTTCCACGACTTTTCCGACCCTCGTCGAAAATCTTGAGGCGGGAGCGCGCATTCTGCTCTCCGACGGGCTCATCGAGCTCCGCGTGCTTGCCGTCAAGGGCGATGACGTGGAGTGCGAAGTGATCAACGGCGGCGTGCTGGGCGAGAACAAGGGCATTAACCTGCCCGGCATCGCCGTGCGGGTACCGTCGCTCACAGAGAAAGATGAAGTCGACCTCGAATTCGCGATTAAAAACGGCGTCGACGCCATTGCCGTGTCCTTCGTTCGCACCGCCGATGACGTGCGTTTTGTAAAGCAGCGCATCGCCGGCCTCGGCGCCGATACCTGGGTGATTGCCAAGCTCGAAAAACCCCAGGCCATCGAACATCTGGAAGAGATTCTCGAAGTCGCCGATGGCGTGATGGTGGCGCGCGGCGATCTGGGCGTCGAAATGCCGCCGGAGAAAGTTCCCGCGATTCAGAAGCTGGTGATCCGCCGCGCCTCCGAGTACCGCAAGCCGGTGATTACCGCGACGCAGATGCTGGAGTCGATGATCGAAAACCCGCGGCCGACCCGTGCCGAAGCCAGCGACGTGGCCAACGCAATCTACGACGGCACCGACGCGGTCATGCTCTCAGGCGAGAGCGCTGCCGGGAAATACCCGGTAGAAGCGGTCAGGATGATGGCGAGAATTGTCGTCGAGACGGAGTCGGAGATCCACGAGGGGCCATCGGCTCACGATGGACGCCCGAGCAACCTTCGGCTCTCTGTCGCCGAGACCATTTGCGAGTCGATGGCGCATGCCGCGATGGATCTCGATCTGAAGGCGATCGCAGTTTTCACCGAGACCGGCACAACCGCCCGCCAGCTTTCGAAGTATCGCCCCAAACCGCCCATCTACGCGCTCTCCAGCGTCGACGTGGTCATCAACCGCATGTGCCTTTTGTGGGGAGTGCAGTCGGTTCGATGCAGGAGGGCTCACACCGCCGAAGAGATGGTCGATATGGCGGAGGAACTGCTCGAAAGCGCAGGCTACGTCTCTCCGCAGGACATCCTGGGCATCGTCGCCGGAACGCGCACCAAGACGGGCTCGACAAACTTCCTGCGTCTGCACGTGCTCGGCGACCGGTTGCACGATCTCGGATTGTGAGGAGTGGAGCCTCGGGGTTCGGTCTATAAAATTGGGAGATGGGCCGAATCCACATACTTTCCGATCAGGTGGCGAATCAGATTGCCGCGGGCGAAGTAGTCGACCGTCCGGCGTCGGTAGTCAAGGAGCTGCTGGAAAATGCGCTCGACGCCGGGGCCACGCGCATTCTGGTCGAGGTGGAGGCGGGCGGACGCAAGCTCATCCGCATCGTTGACGACGGCGTCGGCATGGTTCGCGACGATGCGCTGCTGGCCTTCGAACGCCATGCCACCTCGAAAATACAATCGAGCGACGACCTGCTCTCGATTGCTACACTGGGCTTCCGCGGCGAAGCGCTGCCCTCCATCGCGTCGATCTCGCGCCTGGAGCTTGAAACCCGCGCAGCCGCCGAATCCAGCGGAACTCGTCTTGAAATCGTGGGTGGAAAAATCTTTCGTGTGGAAGACGCCGGCATCCCCGCGGGTACCACCATTAGCGTTCGCGACCTCTTCTTCAACACGCCCGCCCGGCGCAAATTTCTCAAAGCAGAAAGCACGGAGCTCTCACACGTAACCGCGTTGGTTACACATTACGCGCTGGCCCATCCCGGCAAGCACTTCGAGCTGCACTCGTCAACGAACGCGCTGCTGATTGCGCCTCCAGTAGCGAAAGTTTCGGAGCGCATCTTTCAAGTGTTCGGGAAAAATACCCTCGATCAGCTGGTCCCTCTCGCCGCGGAGACCAGGTTTGATCGCGCCGGCTTACCCGAGCCGCCGCCGTGGAAGCGCGAGGAAGATTATCAGCCGCCCGATCCGGGCTTTTTGCGCGTCAGCGGCTTCGTCTCGAAACCCGAGCTGCAAAAGCTCAACCGGAATTCGATCTATGTTTTCGTGAACCAGCGCCTCATCCGCGACCGCCTGATCCTGCACGCGGTCAGCGAGGCGTATCGCAACATCATTCCGCCCACGTCGTTTCCGGTCATCCTGATGTTTCTCGAAATGCCGCCGCACGAAGTGGACGTGAATGTGCACCCATCAAAGACCGAGGTCCGCTTTCGGCAGCAGACTTATATTCACGACTTTGTTCGCGACAGCATCCGCAATACGCTCATCAAGGCGCGGCCCACCGCTGGATTTCTCGCCGCGCTGAGCTCGCATCCCCATGCGACCGGACTGCAGCCTTCGACCTCGCCGATTCCGGATGAGAACGAGCCGGAGATCGTGAAGGATTCCGAGCCCACGATCAGCGCGGACGATGCTGTGCCCTTCACGCTGGCTGAGCCCGCGCCGGATCCGGAAGAGGTGAAGCTTCCCTTTGGGATCACGGAACAGGCTTCGACCAACTCCGCTTCGCATGATTGCGAGCCCAATTGGGATACAGGGACACTGCCCGACGGCGGGGAGCCTGCAAACCTGAACTCGCTTGCCTCGCTCAAGCCACTGGGGCAGTTGCGCGAGTCGTTTATTCTCGCCGTCAACGACGAAGGGCTGTGGATCGTCGACCAGCACGTAGCCCATGAGCGCGTCCTCTTTGAGAAGATTCTTCGCGAGAGGGAAGTGGAGCGTGTGGAGCGGCAACGCCTGCTGATGCCCATGCTCGTCGATCTGCAGCCGCACCAGATGGTGCTCTTCGCCGGCATCGCGCAGGAACTGGAGCGCAATGGCTTTGAGGTCGAGCCCTTCGGCCCGCACACGCTGGCGATCAAGGCCGCGCCGATTGGCCTCGAAGGCCGCCACCTCGAACGCATGTTGATGGAGGTGCTGGAGCAGGCGGGAAATCCGGCGCAAACGGAGAACCTGGGCACGCTTCGCAAGCGCATTGCGGCGTCCATCGCCTGCCATTCGGCCATCAAGATCAACATGCCGCTCGATACCCGGCGTATGGAGTGGCTGCTCGCCGAACTCGCGCGCACGGAACATCCCACCAGCTGCCCGCACGGGCGTCCCATCGCTTTACGGTATTCTTGGAAGGACATCCAGCGGGCCTTTCACCGAATTTAGCGCAGCAGATCTTAGCCTCGTTTCCCGCCGGACAAAAGAAGGTCTAATTGACAGCCGAACAGTTGCAAGCAGTGCGCGCCGAGCGTTGGCGGCAGAAATCGAACCCCGTTCTCACGCTCGAAGACGCAGCCGCATGGCTCAACACCACAGGGCTGTGCCTTTTCCTGCCGCGCCGCAACCAGTTTCTAGCGCCGGCCCCTTCTTTTGTGGAAGCCTGCAGCGGAGGCCCAAGCGAGACGCCCGCGCCGGCGGCCATCGAGAACGCCGGCAGCCTGATGATCCGGCTTATTGAGAACGGCGCCGTGCTTCCGCTGAATCTCTTCGGCACGCTCTCCGAACAGCCGGATTTTCTGGCGACGCGTGACACCTTCCCCTATATCTTTAGCCTGCGTGGGGGTCGCAGCTGGAAGGTGGTGCCCGCCAAGGCCTCGCCCCTGGTGGCCGAAATCTGGAAGCTGCTGGAAAAAGATGCATCGCTCGAAACCACCGAAATCCAGGCCGCGCTTGGACGTGAAGTGACGGAGGCGGCAGTGCTCCGCGGGCTCATGGAACTGTGGAGCGCGCTACGCGTGATCCCGGTCTATGCCGCCAACGAGCCGACACGCTGGGAACTCACGCAGACGCGCTTCTCCGATGCGTTGACTGCGGCGAACAAGATTGCACAGACAACGGCGCTCTCCGCGCTGGTGTCGCTCTATCTCGAATCGGTCCTGGCGGCGACGCCCGACGAAGTCGAGACATTCCTCTCACCTCTCACTTCGCGATCGAAGGTGCGGGAAGTGGTCAACGGCCTCGCTGCCACGCGCCAGGTTTCGATCATTCCGGTGGGAACACAGACCATGTTTCACGTCGCCGGATCGCTGCCCGAGTTCGCCGAGCCCGAGCCAGCCGCAGCTTCGCCCGAGGCTGCACCGCGCCCGCGTTTCGAGCGGCCGCCATTCGAGCGAAAACCGAGGGAGATACGAGGTCCGGAACGGCGTCCGTCGTTTGGGCGGGACCGTACAGGCGACCGTCCGCGCACGGGTCCATCGCGAGAGCGCTTCGCAGCGGGCGGCGCGAGATCTGGCGGGGCTGGGCGAAGCAGCGAACGTCCGCTGCGCAGGGGCACGGATTCCCAGGGCAACTATCCGCCGCGGCGCAAACAGTTTGGCGCGAATACTGGCGGAGGTCCGCGACCCGGAGCGGGAAGCGAGCGACCCCCTTATCGCAAGCCGGAAGGCAGCGAGCGCAAGCCTTTTATCAAGAAACCTCCCGAGAAACGGCCTTTTAGCAAGCCCTTAGGAGAGCGCGGCACGGCCGGAGATCGTCCACCGCGCAAGGAGAGGAGTCCCCGCACCAGCGAACGGACGTCGAGTGGAGAGCTCAGGCCAGGGACCGGCCGTCCTAGCTTCCGGGCTGGAAGCGGCAAATTCCCTCCCAAGAAATTCGGCGCGACCGGAGGAAAGTTTCCGCCTAAGAAATTCGGCCCCCAGAAGTTCAGCAGCGACCGGCCACGCCCCGCGGCCGGAGACCGTCCGTTCCGCCCCCGTCGCGAGGATGAATCAGAGCAGCCGCGCAGCCCTCGCCCTTACAATCGCACAGCGGGATCTGATCGTCCCGGTCGTCCCGCGCGCCCAACGAGCGGAGGACGTTCTTTCGGTGCGGGCAAGCCGTGGGAGGCGAGAAAACGGGATGGGGAAAAGCGCCCCTTCTTCCGTGACAAGCCTGCTAAAACAGGCGGCGATGACCGGTCCGCCGCTCCAGGAAGCGATGGCCCGTCGAAACGCACCGGCGGATGGAAACCGAAGCCATCAGGTTTTTCAAAATCGACGAAGCCAGCGTTTGGAAAGCCGAAATTTGGCGGGTCGAAATTCGGGCCGCCACGTGCGGGCGGAAAGAAATTTGGCGGAGCCAAACCAGGCTTCAAATCCGGACCCAAGCCGGGTGGCGCACGACCGCCCTTCAGGAAGCGAAAGGACGAAGGTAAGAAAAGCTCCGAATGAGTGGACGACGCCTGATTATTGCCATCGATGGGCCGGCAGGCGCCGGCAAGAGCACCGTAGCCAAACACCTCGCCGCTCATTTCGGACTGCTGAATCTGGAAACCGGGGCGATGTACCGCGCTTTCGCCCTCAAGGCACTGGGAAGCGGGATCGATCCCGGCGACGACGCGAGCCTCGAACGGCTGGCCGCATCTACTGAGATTGTTCTCGAGCCAGGGCCGGCCGGAAATCGCGTCCTGCTTGACGGGCACGATGTGACCGAGCGCATTCGCGACCCTGAAGTGACGCAGGCGGCCTCGCGGGTCAGCGTGCACCCCGCCATCCGCGCCTGGATGGTCGATTTGCAGCGCGAAATGGGCAAGGCTGGCGGAGTGGTGATGGAGGGCCGCGATATCGGAACCGTCGTTTTTCCCGATGCCGACCTCAAGTTCTTCCTCGATGCCTCACCCGAGGCGCGCAGCCAGCGCCGCTACGAACAGGCCAGCGGCCCGGTCGCAATTGCCGCCGCGTCGGAAGGTATCTCAGCGATCTCAAAAGAATTGCGCGAACGCGATGAGCGCGACCGCAACCGGAAAGACTCGCCCCTGCGTCCCGCGTCCGATGCCGTGATGATCGATTCGACCGCACTCACGCTCGACGAAGTACTGGAGCGCATCGAATCGATCGTTAAAAAACGCCTCGCTACTGAACCGTTGGCTGGGGAGTAGGCGTCTTCGGAGTCTTCAGATGCCTGGGCGGAGCAGGCGGCGCCTCGGGTTTCTCAGGCTTCTCGGGCCTTTCAGGTTTCTCCGGCGCTTCGGCACGCGCCTCCGAGCCCTTCTTCAGCTGTAAATTTCCGTGAGACGTACTCAGATCGAGCTTCACGCCTCCACGCCCCACCGTGCCTTGAAGGGTGCGCCGGTCGCCGCTGGTTGTTGTCTGCAGCGGAAAGTCGGCTTCAAGCTCATCGTTTTCCGTGGTGCTGGCGTTTACCGTGAAGTTTGAATTCTCCGGCACAGTCAGCGTCAGGCCGCCCGTTCGATTCGCGATCTGCACATTGCCCAAGGGAGCCGAGGCCACCACGTTCACGTCGCCATCACTATTCTCGATGTGCGTGTCGCCGGCGACCTGAGACAGCTCGATATTCTTGGAGCGCGTAACGATGCGCACTGGTCCGGAGGCCTGATTCGCCGTCAGATCGCTCTTGTCCATGGTCAGGTCGCCGCCCAGTTTTGGTATGTCGAGATCTGTTCTGGTGGTGTGAAAATGAATCGTCGAGCCTACCTGCTCAAGGTGCGTGTCGCCGAAGAATTCGCCGTCGAGCCCCACTGGCCCTTTGATCTCCGACAGCGTCACGTCGTCCACGTGGCCGTCAACGAACGCATGCCCGTCCACCTGATGCGCGGAGAAATCTCCATGACTCATCCGCGCGTGCACGTCGCCGCCAATGCTGTCGAGCTTCACGTCGCCGTGGCCGGAGGTCACATCCACATTGCCTTTAAGTCCGTCGACGGTCACATCGCCGTGACCTGCATTGATCACTGCGAGCGACTTCTCGGGAAGCTGCACGGTCAGATCGACGCGTGCTCCGTTGCGGCCGGGTACCGTGATCACCGCGCCTGAAGTGGACGTAACAATCTTCGGCTTCACCTCATCGAACATCTTCTGCGCGTCCTTGTCCGAGGAATGGACGACCTGGTGAGCCCGCAGGTGCATCTCTCCATCGGTCGATGTCGTGACCGTCACGTCGCCGCGCGGGTTCTGGATATTCACGTTGGCATTTATGGGAATCTCCTGATCCATCTGGACATCGTTGTCGTGCTCCTCGCCCATCATCGAGAAAAAGTCGTCGCCATCGTCGTTGAACTGGTGGCTGAACGGCCCCCACCAGCGGCCTTCATGCGAACCCCACCCCACGCAAGCAAGCAGCAGGATAAGAAACACCACCCCGCCGACCGAACGCCGGCCCGCATAGGGATTATTCCGGTCCCAGAAATATTCGGCGAGCGAGATCAGGCCCACGCCAATCAGCAGCATAGGCCACCAGCGCGCATACCAGCTCCAGAAACCGGCTGCGCTCAGGTGCCCGGATTCGACCAACAGCGCGATGATGCCCACCGACAGCAGGATGCACGGACCCACAATCGACGAGCGCCGGTAGCCGTACCAGTGTCTCCAGTATTGGCGCTGTGCGCGCATTTGGTCGCGCTGTGCCCGCATGTAGTCGCGCGCCTGCCGGCGTGCATCCCGCTCAGAATAGGGAGGGGGATAGGGTGGAGGATTCACTGCCATGCCGCTACCTCCCCTCGCCGGAGTCGTAACGGCGGTTAGGGTCGGAAGGCAGCGCCGGCGGCGATACGACCAGCGACGACGAAGCCGGCGGTGTGTTCACGGCCGGACCCGCGCCCTGGGCCGCGTATTGCCCTTGGGCATATTGTCCCTGCGCAAACTGTTCCTGTTGCCACTGCGACCAGGCCGCACGCTCTGCAAGCTGGAGCACGCCCAGCACGATCAGATAAAGCGGCCAGCTTCGTCCGTAGGAGATGATGTCCCACTCGTTGAGCAGCGCCGTGACGCCGAAGACCAGGAGCATCGCCGGTCCCTTGATGCGATGGATAAACAGGTACGGGTTCATAGCGCACCTCCCGAGGGCGGCGGCGCTGGAGGGGGAGGCGGGGGAGGAACTCCGCGCGTACGTCGATAAAGCAGCCACGCGCCCAGGCCGATGATGAGCAGCGGCCATGTGTGGTGAAACCAGTTGAAGCCGAAGATGCCCAGCGTGTTGAAGAGGAACAGCAGTCCCAATCCGATCAGTACAATCGCGCCGATCGGCTCGCGGCGCGGCATGGGCGCGTAAGGATCGACATCCGGTGGAACAAAGCCCACCGGGGAAACAGGCGGGACAGCGGAATAGGGCGGATATTGCGTGGTGTAGTCGGCGGGAGGGGCATAGCCTGCGGCCTGCGGAGGTACGGGAGGCACCGAGGTGTATGTTCGCGTCGCTGATGGCGTTACATTGGAGTTCGGAATACCGAGTTTCGCCCCGAGCTCATTCAGCCCGAAAGGATCGGGCAGCGGCAGCCCGTCGCGCCGAGCGATCGCTGTCTGGCGCGCGTCGAAGACCTGGTACAGCACCCACGCTGCGATAAACAGCCCGAAAATCCCATGGTTGTCCGTAATCCCGATCAGCACCACGAACACCAGGACATGCACCAGAGCCTTCACGAACTGGCCGTTGTACATCGCGCCTACGCCCGGAATAAATCCGAGGACGGTCGCTGTTGAGGGGTTGGGGCCGGTAGGGGGGATTACGCCGCTCACCGCGTAATTCACCCCGCCAGCCGTCGTTCCGGAGGCTGTATAGGCCGCCGCTCCCGGCACGGCGTACCCTCCGCCGATCCCCAGTTTCGCTGCAAGGCATTGCTCACAATAAATCACACCGGAAACCGGCCGCACGCACTGGGCGCACAAGGCCTTTCCGCAATTCTGGCAGTAAGCTGCTACAGCAACATCCGGATGGTTGACGCAATTCATGCCAAGCTCCTTTCTGCTTGGTCTCGTAGGAAAGCGACCAAAGTATCTACCTCTTCTTTTTCTTCCTTTTTGATCTCACCGGCGCCCGGGCAGGACGCTGGTGCTTTGCCGGCTTCAGGGTCACTAGACAACAGCGGGGTGCGGGCGACTCCACTGGCCAGCATCTTCTGGCCAAGAATTACGTTCTCCGGGGGCACGCCCGGCGCGGGTTCCAGCTTTCCGCCGTTCTTGTGGCCATTGCCTGGCGAGCCGCTGGCGGGCGGAGTGCTTTGCGGCGCCGGTGTCTCTTGCTTGGCTGGGACCGCGGCCGGTTGCGCTTCTTCATCTCGGCGCAGCTCCCGCATCTTGGATTCAACTTCGTAGACAAAGCGCAGGTTGTCGTAGTAGCGCACCAGC
>Ga0209040_10003520_pt1 | contig 12007 bp, 9 predicted proteins | sample BogFormECP12_OM3_FD_188240 | JGI IMG/M metagenome (GOLD analysis project Ga0209040, IMG submission 188240) | Bog forest soil microbial communities from Calvert Island, British Columbia, Canada - ECP12_OM3 (SPAdes) (version 2) | ecosystem: Environmental > Aquatic > Freshwater > Wetlands > Bog ... | reverse complement strand
CTGGGCATCACCTGTACCCAGTAACACACCCATCCAGCTTGATCTTATCAAACTGGAACAATGGGTTGCGCAGGTCGAAAGAGGGAAGCTCCGTTTAGGCAACACGCCATGGCGCTCTACCTGGCCTTCGGCGACGTGATCGCGTCGTGGGCGCGCGGCCGGACCACCGGGGGCGCCGCGGGCGCGGCCGACTTCCGGTGCGCTTTGGCGATCTACATGAACCAGGGCGCAAAGGCGGATGCGCCTTACTTCCACGGTCTTCTCGGCAAGTTCGTCGCAGAGTCTGGAGATCGCGCCGGGGCGCTGGCGGTGGTCGACCAAGGTCTTCGCTTCGCACACGAGACGGGCGAGCACTGGTCCGACCCGGAGCTCTACCGCATCCGCGGCGAGGTCCTGTCGGCCTCGGATCCCGCCAGGCTCGCGGCGGCCGAGGACGCTTTCGAGACCGCGAGCGCGGTGGCGCGCGGGCAGGGGTCGCGCATTTTTCGGTCTCAGGGCCGCGCTGGCGCTGGCGAAGCTGCGAAATTCGAGCCATCGTTCCGCTCAGGCGGCCGCCGCTCTCGCCGAGGCTCTGCAAGGCTTCTCGCCGACGCCGTCGATACCGGAGATCGACGAGGCCCTGACGCTGCTCGAGGCGCTCAAGACGCCCCAGCTCATGAGCTGAACCGGGTAATATCGGGTGAGTGCCCGCGCCATCTGTCGTGGCGCCGATCGCGATCCTACTAGACTTGGCTCGGGCCTTCCTGGAAATTGGGCCAGCTGGTGTCCGCGGCAAAAGGCCGCGGCCTTCTGCGCGAATAAGCGACACTCTCGACACATGTTAACAATTTGTGAATAGCTGTTTGTGGCAAATTGTGTCATTATTGTGAACGTCAGTGGCGGTCCCGTGCCAAAAAATGTATTTGGATTGCCGCCGAGGGTGAGCGTCCGAGTTATTGATTGGTTTCTCGTGTACGTTTGCCCCTCTGGTTGGTCGTTCGTGCTAAACCATGGGAGGGCTTGAAGTGACTCTTGACGTAAGAAAAGCAGAAGTTAGTCGAAGCAAAGTTGTGACTTCCGATACAATTGGTGATTTTGCCGGACTTACAGAACTAAGATCAAAATCTGATGTATTAGTTGAAGTTGCATTCAAGCTAGAATCGGCACGCTCAATTGAGCTGGACTCATGCGATAGAGCCATAGTCTATTTTATTGACATGGCGATGTTACAAGTCTGCGAGTCGCTCAGTTCCAAAACCGATCCGGACGACTCGGGGGACATGCAGAGCAATTGATACCCACACTAACCTGAGCAAACTCCTCTTGTCAGTACTCAAACCCGCGCCCCAGCTCACAAGCGCGGCCGATCGGCGTTCGCTTCACTGGGGGGCTGGGCCGAGAGCGGCCAATCGCCTTCCCCGTCACCCCCGACCCTAGATCCGCGAGCCAGGAGAATTGCACATCAGGAGCGCAACCCATTCGACCTAAGAGCCACTCGCTGCTAGGCGCTCGCCTCGGCTCCGTGCTACGCGACCCGCCAGGGTAGCGAGGGGACGGGCGCCATGCCGAGCGCGGAATCCCATTTTGTTCGTCGCGGCCGGTGGCTGCGCGCGGCGGTGTTGGGGGCGAACGACGGGATCATCTCGACGGCGAGCCTTATCGTCGGAGTGGCCGCCGCCGCCGGCTCGCGCGGCGAAATCCTGACCGCCGCCTTCGCCGGCCTGACGGCGGGCGCAATGGCGATGGCGGCTGGCGAGTATGTCTCCGTCAGCTCCCAGGCTGATTCCGAGGCGGCAGACCTCGAGCGCGAGAGGCGCGGCCTTCGGGAGCACCCCCGCGCGGAGCTGCGCGAGCTGACCCAGATCTATGTCGATCGCGGCCTCACCTCTGCTCTGGCGCTGCAGGTCGCGGAACAGCTGATGGCCAAGGACGCGCTCAGCGCCCACGCGCGCGACGAACTCGGCTTCAATGAAGAAAGGAGCCCCAATCCGATTGTCGCCGCGAGCGCCTCGGCCGTCTCCTTCGCCATCGGCGCCGCGTTGCCGGCGCTGGCAGCGGTCGCAGCGCCGCACGAGACGACCGTGGTGATGGTCTCGGTCGCGGCCCTGATCCTTCTCGCCGTGCTCGGCGCCATCGGCGCATGGCTCGGGGGCGCTCCGCTCATGAAGCCCACCCTGCGGGTGGCTTTTTGGGGCGCCCTGGCGATGGCCGTGACCGCGGGCATAGGCGCTCTTGTGGGCCGGGCGGTTTAGCCCAGGGCATGAGGCGATTGGGTGGATGGGCCGGCCGTTCAGCTGCGCCTGTTTTGCGCTCGCCGGAGCATGTGTCAAAAACGGAACATTTCCTTGCCAGCCGGTCAAATCTCTGCTATTTTTTAGAAAAGTCGAAGCCCAGGTCTGGGTCGAAGAGAACAATACATGCTATCTTAGTTAAAAAGTGGAGACCGAGTCGGGTCGGAATGGAAAATGGAAAAGGCGCCGCAAGCCTTTGAAATCGCACGAAACGGCGATGAAATGGCGCCACCGGCCACGACGTCCCTTGGGCGAGGGTTGAAACTGAGAACCGGCCCGGGCGTCGCAAGTTGCAGAAAAGGGCGTCTAAGCCTCTGAAAAGGTTCAGCAGGCGTACGTCTTTGCGCGCGACGCGATTGCCCCCCGCATGGGGACATCGGACATTCGGTTTCTGCCACGCGCCGCAGGCTTAAGAACGCCCCGCCCAATGGGCCGCTCTTGTCCCGGTCAGCGCGCCGACGCTCGAGACGCCGCGTTCCTCGACCGTATGCGTGAGGCCCGCGAGAATCTCCTCGACGACTCCGACGCCCTTGAGCGCGAGGCTCGTGTAGAGCTGCCCGAGCGTGGCGCCGGCCTCGATCTTGGCGAGCGCGGTCGTGGCGTCCTCGACGCCCCCGCAGCCGATCAGCGTCATCGCTCCGCCGACAGCAAGGCGGGCGCGCGCGAGAAGCCGCGTCGACGGCTCGAACAACGGTCGCCCCGAGAGCCCTCCGGCTTCCTCGCGATAGCGCGAGCGGAGCGAAGCGGGCCGGGCGACCGTCGTGTTGGAGACGACGAGCCCGTCGGCTCTTCTGCCGAGCGCCACCGCGACGATGTCGTCGAGCCCGCCATCGTCGAGATCGGGCGCGATCTTGATGAGCAACGGCCGTCGCGGCTCCGTCTCGTCGCGCGCGTCGACGAGCCTCGCGACAAGCTCGTCGAGCGCCTCGCGCCTCTGCAGATCGCGTAGGCCCGGCGTATTGGGAGAGGAAATGTTGATGGTGAAATAGTCGGCCGCTGGCGCGAGAGTTTTGACGCCGAGCACATAATCGGCGACCCGATCGGCCGCGTCCTTGTTGGCCCCGACATTGACGCCAATGATGCCGGCGGGACGGCGCGCGAGGCGCAAACGTGCGGCCTCGTAACCCTCGTTATTGAAGCCGAGGCGGTTGATCACGGCGACGTCCTCGCGCAGGCGGAAGAGCCGCGGACGAGGGTTTCCCGCCTGCGCGCGAGGGGTCAGCGTGCCGACCTCGACAAAGCCGAAGCCGAGCTTGAGCATCGCGCCGGGAACTTCGGCGTTCTTGTCGAATCCCGCCGCAAGGCCGAGCGGATTCGGGAACCGGAGCCCGAGCGCGTCGACAGCTAGGCGGGGGTCACAGGGCTTGGTTGCTCGCGGCGGAGCGATCTTCAACCCTTCGATCGCCACGCGGTGCGCCGTCTCCGGCGGCAGAAGCTCGATGAGGGGCTGCGCGATCTCGGCGAGCCTCACCCCGCGAGGCCCCCGAAGTCGTGACGTCCGTCCGGCCCGAGCGGCAACGGGCGCGACCATCGGACGGCGCTCGTCGGCAGCGGCGCATAGAGATGGGGAAAAAGCGCGCCGCCGCGCGACGGCTCCCATCTGAGATCGGCGCCGAGCGCCTCCGCGTCAACCGCGACCAGGGTAAGGTTGCCCCGGCCGGCGAACCATTTCGCCGCGGTCTCCGGCGCCTGGGCGGCGGTCGAAAAGTGGATGTAGCCGTCAGCGCGATCAACCTCGGCGCCAGCGAACGCCCCGGCCGATTCCGCGACGCGCCACTCGTCGCTCGCGACGATTTTGAAGATTAGGGGCATGATCGTGCAAGGGACGCTGCCCGCCGCGCCGGCCTTAAACCCTCCGGCGCGCAAAACTGGCTCACTCCTGCAGCATCCGTTTCAAGAGGTCGAGCTCATCGCGCAATGTCCCGTCGTTCGCGCACAAGGCCTCGATCTTCCGCACAGCGTGGAGCACCGTGGTGTGATCGCGGCCGCCGAAACGCCGGCCGATCTCGGGCAGCGAGCGCATGGTCAGCGTCTTGGCGAGAAACATTGCGACCTGCCGCGGCTTCACGACAACCGCAGTGCGTCGCGAGGACAGAATGTCGGCGCGCGAGACGTTGTAATGATTCGCCACGAGCTTCTGGATGTCCTCGATCTTCACTCGCTTCGGCTCGTGCGCACGGATGAGATCGCGGATTGCGATTTCCGCGCCTTCGACCGTGAGAGGCGCCCCGCTCAGCGTCGTGTGGGCGAGCAACCGGTTGACGGCGCCTTCGAGATCTCGGCCATTGGAACGGATCGAGTGCGCGACAAAAGCCAGCACCGCCGGCGAAAGCTCGAAATTGGGCTGGAGAGCGCGAGCCGCCGCGACCCGCGCCTCCAGGATCTTGAGACGCAACGGTTCGTCGAGTGGACCGATCTCGACGCAAAGGCCCACGCCCAGGCGGGAGCGCACGCGCTCGTCAAGCGATTCGAGATCGTTTGGCGGTCGGTCGGCCGCGACAATGACGTCGCGTCCGGCGTCGAGCAGCGCGTTGAGAGCATGACCGAATTCGGCCTGGATCGACTTGCCCTGAAGGAACTGGGCGTCATCGAAGATGAGAAGATCGATCGCCCGGAGCCGCTCCTTGAAGGCGATCGAGGTCTGCGACTGCAGCGCGGCGACGAACCCGTACATGAATTTTTCCGCAGTCAGATAGATCGCCGAGCGTCCTTGGCTTGCCGCGGTATGCGCGACGGCTTGCAACAGATGGGTCTTGCCGAGACCGACCGCCGAGTGGACGTAAAGGGGACAGAAGGCCGCCGAACCGCCGCCGCTGTGCTCAGCGACGCTCTGCGCGGCGGAAAACGCCAGCCGATTCGACCGGCCAAGTTGAAAGGTCGCAAACGTCAGCCGGCGGTCGAGCGGCGAGCCGACCAGCGGTTCGCCCGACGAGGGCAAGGCGGGCGCTCGAGTCGGCGCACGACGACCGGCGGGAGCGGAGCGATCCTGTCCGCTCAAAGCCTCCGCCTGCCCCTTGAACGGACCGGCAGCGCAGGGGGGCGGGTTCGTCGTCGGGTCCTGCCGAGCAGACGAGCGCACAGACACGAAGATGCGCACGATGGGGCCGAGACCGGCGGCGGTCAGCGCCGTCGTGATGTGCCCGACGTAATGGGTGTCAATCCAGCTCTTCAAGAAGCGGGTCGGCACCGAAAGGCGCGCCTGTCCACCGGCGAGCGATTCCAGCTCCAGGCGGCCGAACCAGGAATTGAAAACGTCCTCACCCAATTCCGCGCGCAATCTTTCGCAGCAGCGCCGCCAACCCGCGGCGGTCGGGGGAACGCTCGGACCGCCCGAGCCGGAGGCATTGGAATTAGGTTCGTGATAGATGTCCATGGACGTAACCGTGGCGCGAACAGGGTGAGCGGAAGACGTGGCGGCGACGGGCGAACGGGACGCGTTCATGGCGTCTACGTCTGCGTCCAAGGCAGATTCCCTGCCTTCCACCCGCCGATGACGCTCCTGTGGCGCGACGGATCCAACGGACCTTCAAAACCGTCCGAGACATTGAAACAGGGCTCCCAGCCGGCGTTCGTCATGACGATGGCGGCGTGGCGCGACCGCGCGCCCGATCGGCAAAGGAAGATAAGCGGGGCGCCGCGCCTAAACTCGGCAGTCTCGAGCATTGCAGACAACCGAGCGGCGAATTGCGCGTCGACATGCATCGACGGAAAGCTCTGCCATTCCAAGAAGAGCGGCGTCTTGCCCAAGGCCTGGAGATCTGGCGCGCCCACATACGTCCATTCCGCCTGCGTGCGCACGTCGATCAGCGCTGAGGTCGCATTGTTGGCGAGAAGGCCATAAGCGTCGGCCGCAAGCAAATCTCCTGCATACCCGACGGCGCGTTGAAAAGACATGGTTTCTCCCCCCGTAGCCGATACTACGGACGTTTTATCGGGCCCAAACTTCTGAAACCCGGGCCGCCTACGTCGAAATCGGTCCCGAAAACCCGCCTGCCGCCCCAAGAGCCCCATTTTATATGCTCAATGAGCATTTAATCTATTCTATGCTATTATTCCCACTTTGCAGGACATTGCAAAGGTCTCACGGCTTTATTCTCGCCCGTTTCTTGAAGCAGGGAAGACTATGGCATGCCGGGGACAGGGACGCAACCGCGTTCCTGGCCCTCAGAGGCGATCGAAGGCGAGTCAGGTGACGGAGATTCATACAGATCGACGACGATGTAAGACAAAGGCTTGATTCGAGGCCCAAGATCAAGCCCGCATCGCCTTCGCACACGCACATCTCACGCCTCCGGAGACGCAACGATTCATCAAAGATTCTGGGCCCCGACTCGTCTTGTGCAGCGCACCCAACTGAGCTTGGTTAATAAATCATTGTTAACTATGGAAATTTTGTGTTCGACCGCGGACCGCTCCCTGTCGTGATTTCGTTGCACAACCGTAATGTTGCGGCTTGGCGACAGGACCGTGACCACGGAATCAAGCCCGCGCGAGGACTTTATCCACAGCTATCACACCAAAAAATGCGGGCAGCGCCAGAAGATAGGCAAAAGCCGCGATCTCGATGACTGCCCCGAGCCCGAAGTTGGTGGCGATGACAGGCGCTGCCGCGGCGCCGATCACCGAAAAGCAACCGTTGACCCCCCATGCCCAGATAAACATGTGGTCCTTGCCCAACCGTCCCAGCGTCGTCATCGCGGTCGGCATCGGGAACCCCATCAAGAAGGCCGGCGGCGCAATCAGCAGAAAGCAGAAGACAAGACGCGCCCCGTAAGGCAGCGAGCCGATCCCGTTCAGCGCGTTGTTGATGAACAGTGCGTAACACATCAGCAGCGCCCCGACCGCGAGAAACACCAGCGGCATCAAAAGTCGCATCCGCGGCAGGACGCGCTCCGAAGTCAGCGCCCCGAGACCGGAAAAGACCAGCATGCCAGTGATCAACACCGAGGCGGAGACAGTGGGATTGCCGAGCGCCATGACGAAATGGGCGATGAGTCCGACCTCGACCATGATGTAGCCGGCGCCGAGACAGGCAAAATAGAGTACGGTGAGCGCCTTGCCGCGAGAATGCGAAAAGATCGTCCGCCAGCCCCAGAGGACCGGTATGACGAGCAGAACCGTCGCCGTCAAACAGGCGACGCCGAGGGTCGCCCAGATCAGGAGGTAGCCCCACTCGTCCTGCAGCAGTTCGAGTCGGTCGAGCACCCGCGGCAAGTCGGGGGTCTTGACGTAAGCCGCGAAATAGGGCGCGTCGTTGGTGAGCGCGCGCGTGTCGAACACGTAGCGCGACGCGATGTCCGGCCATTGGCCCGACATGAGCACGTGCCAGGCGAGTCGCCCCATCACGGTCGCCGGCAAGACGCCGTCGTCGGATTTGCCTGACGGGGGCGCGGCGTCGGCGCCCTGATCGGCGGAAGCGCTTGCGTCGACGGCATCACTGGATCCCGGCGCCGGAGGGCCGCCGGCGGCGCCAGCGAAGATCTGCTGGACATAGCCGTCGAGCGTCGCGTCGGTCTGCGAAGGATCGTAAACGAATCCCGGCGAATAGATTTCGTCGAATGACATGTCGTGCGTGTGCGCGCGCAGCTTCTCGACTTCGTCGGGGCCGAAGCCTCCGTTCTTGTAGAGCACTGTCGCGGTGGAGAGATATGTGGATGCGACAAAGAAAGAATTGGCGAGATGCGACGGATCGACCTCGCGAGCGGCGGCCGCCATCGTCGCATAGAGCTTCAATACCGATTTGGGCGGCTCTTCCTTGTTCCAGAGGGTGACCGAGAGCACGCCGCCGGGCGCCAGCGCGCGCATATAGGTCTCCATCGCCTCTTTGGTGTAGGAGAATTTCTCGACGATGGCGAAACCGCCCGGATTTGATAGACCGACCGAATCCGCAAGGCTCAGGTCGACGACGTCGAAGCGCTCATTGGTGTGGGCGAGGAAGTGGCGTCCCTCGTAGTCGATGACACGCACCTTGGACAGAATGTCGCCGGTGAAGTTGCGGATGACGTTGCTTCGAAACGCATCGAGAACCGCGCGATTGCCCTCCGCGATCGTGACGTCGCGAGCGCCCGAATGCAGCGCAACTTCGGTCGAGATGCCGCCGCCGAACTGGGTGATGAAGGTTTTGGGCGACGACTTGATGATGTAGGGATACACCATCGGCAGGAAGCGGAAGTAGGCCGTCTCGTTGTCGGTCAGATCGCGCATGATGCCGATCGGGCCGTCGCTGTCGATATAAAGGCCGAGATAGGCGTTGACCGGCATGCTCGGCAGGTTGAAGCCCGCATTATCCGAGAGGCCGGGCGCGAAGTGCAGATAGGAGCTCGAATAGGCCTCGAGATAGCCGAAGGGAGACGCGCTTTCGTAGACCCGCTTCGCGTCCGGGAACTTCCGCGCGTATGAAACGCCCTTGTAGTCGTTGACAGCGAGCGTCTTCAGGCCGAAAGCGGGCGCGAGGGCAAAATGGCCTCCAAAGGCCAACGCGCCGGCGAGCGCATAAGGGATGAGCGCCATGCCGCCTCCGGGGCCCATGGCCCAGGCGAGACAGGCCGCAAGCCAGAGTCCCAGGGGCGCCGCGATCAGGTTGGCCGGCACGAACACATACATCGCCAGGAGAAAGACGAGACCGCACAATCCCGCCCCCGCGAGGTCGGCGAAATAGACGCGGCCAAATGTGCGGTTGCTCTTGAGGAAGACGCAGCCCAGGAAAACCGCCCCGGCAAGAAACGGCGCCAATTCGGCCAGGAACATTTGCAGAAGCTTCCACTTCTGCCCCGGGTCGGAAACGATAAAGATCGCGTTAAAGCCGAGTTGCTGGACATAGAGATTAGCGCCGACGGCGAGCGGGCCGAAGAGCCCGAGCGCGACTGTCGCCGCGATACGCCAATGTCGCGAAAACCAGTCTTTGGCGATGGTCATCACCGCGCTGGTCAGCCCAAAGCCGAGCATGGCGAGGCTCACGACCAGGGAACCAAAATGGGCCCAGCTGCCCACCGCGAAGACGCGCATGATGTCGATCTGGAGCGCGATGACGGACCCGGCGCCGAGCCCGACTGCGAAATAGAGGCCCATGCGCTCGCGCGCGCTGAGCACCGCGTCGCCGCTCGTATCCTCGACCGCTTTCTTCGCGACCGCATCGACGCTCTGAATGGGGCTGGCTTCGTTCATGCGCTCTTTCTGGAGTGCCGGCCATGCCAGACGCGCGGGGCCCCTTTGAGGCGAAGCGCCGCTCGCGTGGGAAGAAGCCAGCCGGCTCTCAGTTGTTGTGCGTGCCGACGATCTGGTCGCCTTCGAGCTTGGTGAAGGGCACAAAGGGGACGATGCGCCCGCCGTAGATATCGGAGCGCGCGACCGTCATCTGACCGTCCGTGCCCTGGGTCTTGACGACCTTGAGCACCCGCTGGGCGCCCGGGGGGCCGACCGGAATGACCATTATCCCGCCCGCCTTCAACTGTTGCAGCAAGGGCGGCGGAACGTGGTCGATGCCGCAGGTGACGATGATCTTGTCGAAAGGGGCGAACTCCTCCCAGCCATAATAGCCGTCCGCAGCCTTCGAGGTGATTGCTGAAAATTCGCCGTACCCGTCCTTGATGAGCTGGTCGTATATTCCGCGGGTGCGTTCGGCGAGCGGCTTGATGATCTCGATGGTGTAGACCTTGTCGGTCAGATGCGAGAGATAGGCGGACTGGTAGCCGGACCCGGTGCCGATCTCCAGCACCTTCTCCCCCTCCTTCGGATCGATGTTGGAGGTCATGCGGCCGACGATGTGCGGCCCCGAGATGGTGACGCCGAAGCCGATGTCGAGAAAGGCGTGGTCATAGGCGCGGCCCAGATTCTGCTGCAGCACGAACTTCTCGCGCGGCGTCAGCAGAAACGCGCGCTTGTGACGGTCGTTGAGGAGGTCCTCGTTGCGCACCATCGCGCCGAAGCGATCGAAGCGTTCGCCGAGAAACTTCGGATCCTCGCCGCGCTGGGCTACGCCCCAGGCGATGAACTTCTCGCGACTGTCCATCGGCGGAGTCATGTCGAAGGTGAAAGGCGTTGGTACGTTCGCCAGCGCAAAGCGCGGCGCGAGCGCCCCTCCAATCAGTCCGGCAGCGCCGGCCAGGAATTGACGTCTCTGCACCAAAGGCCTCCTCAAACGACATGCGTCGGTCGGCCTGATATCCCAAACGGAGCCAAAACGCGACACCCAAACGCAATCATCGCCATGCGAATCTTGCGCGTGCCCTGCGACTGTCGATCCGCCCGACTTAGCGCGCGAGCGGATTGCGCGCCCACTGGTTGAGCGTCTTCTCGTGATGGATCGGCGCATAACCGAGCGCGGCTTCGGCCCGGTGGCCGCTGTGCGCGATATGCGTTTCGATCGATCCGACGATGCGGATTTGCGCGCCTTGCGATTGCACCATGGCGAAGAGGGTCGCGGCGTTCGCGGGCGACAGACGGATGCATCCGTGCGAGGCCGGATTGCCGAGCGAGCCAACCGCGGTCGTGCCGTGGATCGCGTATTGGCCGTAGAAGAAGATCGAATGCGGCATCGGCGCGTTGCCGTACTTGGCCGAATGAACCATGGCGTAGAGCGCCCGCGGCCGGAACACGCCGCGCGGCGTCAGATGCCCGCTTCGGCCGGACGAGATCGGCCAGTCATAGGCTGCGCCCGAGTCCGAGCGCACATGCATCGTTTGCGAACTGAGGTCGACGTCGATGTGGACGAACGCAAACGCGTGGCCGTGCGCAGCGACGATAACGCCAAGCGCCAGCAGGAATTTCAAAATGGAACGCATGCCCCGCCTCTCCCCTTCGACAGCCCCTTAAGACGCGCCAGAATGGCTCACCCCAAGCGCCGGCAGACCTGGTCAAGCAATGGCCGCGCCACCGCCAACCGGTGACTTGGACGACTCGTGGCTTGGGATCGCGCCCCTTTTGGTCCGCGCGAGCGGACCCGGGCGAAATCATGGCGCAAGATGGGCGATTGCGCAATCGTGGTCCTCGATGTCCTCCGCGTGCCCTCCGCCTTCGAGCGAAAAGCTGTCCGCGAGCAGAATGAAGCCGGGCTTGCCGTCGAACGTCGCGCCGACCGCGGCGAGACTATAGGCGCCCATATTGGCTTTCGCGCCTTCGAGCCCATCGGCAAGCAGGCGCAACGGCTGAACATCCTCAAGATCGGTCGAGTCGACTCGGCGCGCGAAGTATTTGCGACCTCTCAGGGGCTCGGTCATCGCGCGCCAGCGATCGTCAAGCGCCGACCGATAGTCGGCCAAAGCCTCGCTGACCGACTCCGCCACGCAATCGACGTGGACGTGCAACTGGTCCTGGCTGCGCGCCCATTTCGAGTTGATCGCGAGCGCAACAGCCTCGCGCGGCAGCTGCTTGCCTAGGCGCGCCTCGACGAACGCCTTGCCCTTCCACCCATCAGCGAACACTTTCGGCGCATCCGGCTCGAGCATTTGCGGATCTTCAATGCCGGTGAGGCGCCGCGTCGGAATGGCGAGCATCTGCGCGACGCCGTTAAGGTCCTTGAGGATCGCGACGCCTTCCTCAACCCCGCCCGTAAGGTCGACAGTCTCACAGGGCTTCGGGCCTTCGCCCGCCTCGACATGCGGCACGCACCGGTCATGCACGATGCGCCATAGGGCGTTGGGGTCCGCGCGGGCATGGAGCGGACAAAAGACCAGGACAACGGCCGCGCATTTTTGGATGCGACGAAGGTTTTTCAGAGGGTTAGGCGCCATTTTCTGTCC
>Ga0209040_10003519_pt1 | contig 12011 bp, 11 predicted proteins | sample BogFormECP12_OM3_FD_188240 | JGI IMG/M metagenome (GOLD analysis project Ga0209040, IMG submission 188240) | Bog forest soil microbial communities from Calvert Island, British Columbia, Canada - ECP12_OM3 (SPAdes) (version 2) | ecosystem: Environmental > Aquatic > Freshwater > Wetlands > Bog ... | reverse complement strand
CGCCGGACGCGATTGCGGGATGTAGCCTTCCGGTGTCGAGCAAGTTCCCATGAATCGAGCTTCCATTCGCGGCAAGTTCCCATTCCGCTTCGTTAGGAAGGCGGCAGCCTCTCCAGCGCGCGAACGCATCGGCCTCAAAAAAGCTCACATGGCACACTGGCGTATCCAGCAACGCGGAAAGCGGATGCCAACCTCGAAGGGTGAAGATGCGCCAGCCAGTGCTGTCCGCGGCATCACGTTCCCAATAGAGTGGCGCCCGCCACCCCTGTCTTCTCACCGCTTCCCAGCCCTCGGAAAGCCAAAACTCGGGGCGCGCGTATGCGTCGTCGGATATAAATTCGAGATACTCTCGGCAGGTCACGCTGCGGTTTGCGATCCCAAAGGCTTCCAAGTACACCTTGTGGCGCGGAGTTTCGTTATCGAAGCAAAAGTCGAGGCAGTTCGTCGAATCTATCGGATAACCAATTTCAGTCACACCGTCATGGAAGCGATGCCACATGAACTCGGATGGTGAGACGTCGCGTGCTTCCAATAAAGGGTGGGCCTCGTACGCCGGACGAAGTGGATTCGAGAAGAATGCATGCTTAATATCGGTAAGCATTAACTCTTGGTGTTGCTGCTCATGGTTCAGGCCCAACATGATGCGCCGCGCTGCGTCGTCATGAATACCCCGTTCGAAGAGCTTTTCGATCGCTTCGTCCACATAAGTGCGAAAGGCGAGCACCTCATCGAGCGACGGACGCGAAAACGAACCACGCAGGGGCTTCTCCGGGGGCTCCTGGCCGAGTGAGTTGTAATAGCTGTTGAACAGCCAGCGAAACTCTTCGCGAAAAGGCTTGTAATCGCGAAGAAATGGGCGCAGCACGAAGGTCTCGAAAAACCAGGCCATATGTGCCTGGTGCCACTTCATCGGACTAGCCTCCGGGCAGGATTGCACCATCTGATCCTCAGCGGAGGTTCGTGCTGCGAGCGAGCGGGTCACGGACCGCACGGCTCTATATCTGAGGCGAAGACAGCCATTTGTTTGCCTTAAATGCGGAGGGTCCGATGTCAACGCCAGATGGAGTGATGTAGTTTGCGCAGTCACAACATTGCAAAATGCATTTCAAGAACCAGGGCGCACCTATCGTGCCGAGAAAGGCAAGGTTCTTGAAATCAAAGTGTTTACCCGTCCGTCGACAGGCTCACCAATTGCGCGGAACGCCGGGGAAGCCATCCGCCTGACACCGACAGCCGACTGTTGACAGAGATAAACCGCTGGCCGAAGTTGCTCACGGCCGACGTCTCGACCTTGGGGCAACGGGTACAGTCAAGGGAAGCGCGGGTGTATCGGTTTATCCAGGACAAGCAGTTGCTGCCCGCATTTTCGAGATCAGGGTTTGAAGATCCACATCCGGCAAAATGCCGGGTCGGAGATTCGTCAATCGCCACTTCACTCGACTCTCTTGAAACTGACAGCACCATCCAGATGACACTGGAGACTGCAATTTCCGAGCCCAAGAGCTTGCTGGTGCGGTGGGCCCGCACGTGCAACCGCTATTTCCGGCGGTCAGCAGATGCCACCGAAAACGGCGGACACGATGTTCTTGAGCCTTCGCCGTGGGGTACGCAACTCGCCGAGCAGAGGAGTTCAGTGACTAAGACCTACGACGCGATTGTAATCGGAACCGGTCAGGCGGGTCCCTTCCTGGCACAGCGCCTGGCGGGGGCGGGAATGAAAGTTGCGATCATTGAGCGCAAATTGTTCGGCGGCACGTGTGTCAACACCGGCTGCATACCCACGAAAACTATGGTCGCAAGCGCGTATGCGGTCCACATGGTTCGTCGTGCAGGCGATTTCGGAGTAGTTAACAATGGCCCGGTGAGCGTCGACATGAAGCTCGTCAAATCGAGGAAGGACGCGGTTTCGGGGCAGTCGAGAACTGGCGTTGAGAGCTGGCTGAGAGGGATGACAAACTGCACCGTGTATCAGGGACACGGTCGCTTCGAGTCCTCGAAAGAGCTAAGCGTCGGTTCGGAGAGGCTCACGGCGGATCGGATATTCATCAACGTGGGCGGTCGCGCAGTGTTGCCTCAGATGCCTGGTATCGAAGGAGTCCCATACCTTACCAACAGCTCCATCATGGACGTCGACTTTCTTCCGCGTCACCTGATCGTCATGGGCGGCGGCTACATCGGCCTGGAATTCGCGCAAATGTACCGCAGGTTTGGAAGTGACGTCACCATTATCGGGAGAGCGTCGCACCTGGCTCGGGACGAGGATGAGGATGTCTCGACCGCCATCCGGGAGATCCTCGAGCACGAAGGCATCCAGGTTCGGCTGAACGCAACTTGTATTGGCTTTTCGAGGCGCGGCGAGAAGATTCTCGCTGATGTTGACTGCGCCAGTGGCGATCGCGAGATAAGCGGGTCACATCTCCTGCTTGCGGTGGGACGCCGTCCAAATACGGATGACCTCGGGCTGACCAACGCAGGCGTTGCCGTCGACAAACGCGGATACATTGTTGTTGATGATCAGTTGCGCACGAGTGTCCCTGGGATCTGGGCGTTAGGGGATTGCAATGGAAAAGGCGCATTCACGCACACAGCCTTTAACGATGCTGAAATCGTCGGCGCGAATCTTCTGGATAATGACTCGCGCAAAGTCAGCGATCGCATTACCGCCTATGCTCTGTACCTTGATCCTCCGCTCGGCCGTGCAGGCTTGACGGAGGAAGAAGTTCGCAAAAGCGGTCGCCGCGCGCTGATTGGGCGGCGGCCGATGACGAAGGTTGGTCGCGCCGTTGAGAAGGGCGAGACGCAGGGGTTTATGAAGATCATGGTGGATGCCCAGACCCGCGAAATCCTGGGAGCCGCCATCCTTGGAACCGGCGGCGACGAGGCGATTCACTCGATCCTTGACGTGATGTATGCCCGAGCGCCGTATACGGTCATTCAACGGGCCATGCACATTCACCCGACCGTTTCGGAACTCATCCCCACAATGCTCGGCGAACTTCAGCCGCTTTCAGACGGAGCCGGCGCTCCGCAGTAGCGGCGGATAGTGTGGAGCTGGCACGCTACCTGGTTGGCAAAGTAGCGGTCCATGATGCCGATGATGGCAGGCTCACCGGGCGCATCGTCGAGACGGAGGCTAATCCGGTCGGTGATTCCGCCGGTCACGCATTCGCCGTTTTCACGAATTCGACGTCGAGATCAATCAGAATCTCGTCGCCGATCACAAACCCACCGGTTTCGAGAGTTGTATTCCAGATGAGGCCGAACTCTTTTCGGCTCACCCTGGCCTTGGCGGACGCGCCAAAAACGACGTTCCCCGTTGGATCTTGAGTCGCCGCCGAGATCTCGGTGACTCGGAGTTCGACGGGACGACAAACCCCGTGCATGGTCAGATCGCCGGCAACCAGCGCGGTATCTCGGGAAAGACGCGAGATGTGCGTGGATTGAAAGTGCATCGACGGAAAGCGCTCAACGTCGAGGAAGTCGGCATTCCGCAGATGCTGATCTCGTTTCGGCTCGCTGGAATACACGGAAGAGGAATCAATTTCGACTTCCACCCGCGATTCCTCTATCTTGTTTTCGTTCCAGCTCAATTTACCCCCTGAGACGCGGAACTCCCCTCGAACCCAAGCGATGCCCAGGTGGCGCACCTTAAAATGAACCGACGAGTGGGCCGGGTCGATCGACCATGTTGAGACGGCAACTTCTTGGGCAGTGTCTGTAGTCATGAGCAACTCCTGCTGATTGGTTGGCAGGTCTCATTCCCAACGTTCAGCTTGTATCACCTGCAAGATACGCGGGACGGCAGCGGGATGTGACGGCAGTCGGTGTCGGAGCGCTGACGGAAGACAAAGCCACAGAGCTGGATTGGAAAGCCGGATCGCGTCGGCCCGTTGCGTCGGCCCGCGAACAATGGCCTGCTCCGGCTCCGCTCCGGTCTTTCGTTTCTGTGCCTTCGCAGAGGTGCGCCACGTGCGTGCACAACCAAGAGTAATCGCTGAACGGAGCCTCGCATGCTCGGTCGGCCCTATTCCGGAACAAAGGAGAACGAATGTGAACGTGAAAATACTGATGGTGCTAACGACGCATGATCGATTGGGCAACACTGGCCGCAAGACCGGCTTCTGGCTGGAGGAATTAGCAGCCCCGTACTTTGTCTTTCGGGACGCTGGTGTCGAAGTAACGCTGGCTTCGCCAAAGGGGGGACCGCCTCCGATCGATCCAAGGAGCGATTTGCCGGAGAGTCAAACTCTCGCGATGACACGGTTTGAGCCGGATACGCCAGCACAGAAGGAACTATCTCAGACGGTGAAGCTCTCTGACATAGAATCGGAGCATTTCGACACCATGTTTTACGTGGGAGGTCACATTCCAATGTGGGATTTCATCGATAACCCCGATTCCATCGCGTTGATCGAGTCTTTCTACAACTCCGGCAAGCCCGTCGCTGCTGTCTGTCATTCGGCGGCTGTCTTCCACCGCGTAATGTCGTTGCCTGCATCGGCCGAGGCAGTGATGGAATTGCTCGCAGCTCGGAAGGCTGCTTAGCCGCTAAGAGTTCGGCGCTTGTTCGGGAACAACAGCTAAGACGACACAAATCGAGTGGATGAATAAGGAGCCATCATGATCAGTCTCGCTGACTCCAAGCGAATCATTGCCGGGGCCGAGCGGAAAACGGAATTAACTGGCCAGCCAATGAAAATCGCGGCCGTGGACGACGGGGCTGGTCTCGTCCTTCACGTTCGAACAGACAGAGGCTGGAGGTGCTGCCTCGTTGGTGCTTGCGTAGCACTGTTGGCCGGCTCAGCACTCTCCTCTGGGCAACAAGTCCAGTTTCAAGGCAGCGTTCCGTCGGGGGTAGCTTCTCCCACTCCCCTGTCGCTGACGCTCCGCGAAGCGGTCGATCGCGGCCTAAAAGCTAACCTCGGTCTGCTACTCAGCGGACAGGCCAGCGAAACCGCGCGGGGTGAGCGCTTACGGTCTTTGAGCGCGCTCCTGCCGCAAGTTAACGGAGCGATAAGCGAGAACGTCGAGCAAATAGACCTGAAAACCCGCGGGATCAGCTTTCATCTCCCCGGCGGCTTTTCTACCCCGACAATCGTTGGCCCGTTCCACTATACGGATGCCCGCGCATATGCCTCCTTCAGCGTCTTTGATTACAGCCTCCACAAGAGCCATCGCGCTGCCCAAGAGAGCGAGCGCGCCGCTCAACTATCGTTCAAAGACGCTCGCGATTTAGTGGTGCAATCCGTGGCCAATGCTTACCTGCTCGTGATTGCCGGTACGTCGCGGGTCGAAGCCTTACGGGCACAGGTGAACACCGACCAGGCCGTCTACGACCGCACCAGCGACCAGAAACGCGCCGGGACGGCGGCGGCGATTGATGTACTTCGCGCTCACGTGCAGTTGGAGCAGGAACAACAGCAACTAATCGCGCAGGAAAATCAAGTCGCCAAAGACAAGTTGGCCTTGGGACGAGTGATCGGCCTACCGTCCGGCCAACAGTTTGCGACTGCCGATACAGAGCCCTACTCAGCGCTGGCTGCGATGACCCCGGATGAGGCTCTGCGCACGGCTTACGAACAGCGCGCCGATTTCCAGCGCGCCAGAGCGTCCATGCGCGCCGCCGAGGATTCAGTGGGTGCCGCTCGCGCCGAGCGCTACCCGAACCTGGGCGTTAGCGCGGATTACGGCGATGTCGGAACGGCGCTCAACAATTCCCACGGAACGTTCACGTTTCAAGCCGCCGCCAAATTCAATATTTTCGACGGTGGCCGAATCAGCGGCGACATCATTCAAGCCCGGGCGGTCTTGAAGCAGCGCCAGGACGAGTTGGCCGATCTTGGCGGCCAGATCGATTATCAGGTCCGGGCGGCTTTGCTTGATATCCAGTCGGCCGCCGACCAGGTTGCGGTCGCCAGGAGCAATCTCGACCTTGCGAACCAGACTCTAACACAAGCCCGAGACCGCTTCGCGTCCGGAGTCACCGACACCATTGAGGTTGTGCAAGCGCAGGGATCGGTTGCCGTCGCCAACGACAACTTGATCTCAGCCTTGTATGCCCACAACCTGGCGAAGGTCGAACTCGCGCGCGCCCTGGGGTCCACCGAGCAACAGATTCAGAAATTCATGGAGGTTAAATAGCCATGCCTGATGTCACAACAGCCGAAAGCCCAGCCGCGAGCACGCGGCCAGGCGATTCCCTCCGCCCTAAGGAGCCATCAAAAGGACACAAAACGCTCATTCGTGCGATTGTGCTCCTGATCGCATTTGCCGCAGTGGCCACAGGCTCGTTTTACGCCTGGAGGTACTTCAGCGCGTACGAAGACACCGATGACGCTCAAATCGACGGCCACATCAACGCGATCAGTGCGCGGATTAATGGCTACGTCTTGGATGTGCCCGTCGACAATGAGCGTTACGTGAAAGCGGGTGACGTATTGGCCCGTATCGACCCCAAGGACTACACTGTCGCGCTCGCTCAAGCGGAGGCGGATCTGGCCGCCGCCGAGGCAAGCTACCAAGGCTATCGCACCGATGTGCCCGTTACCTCGACCACCACCAGCAGCCAGTTGACCTCGACGCGTTCCGGCAAAGTGGACGCGGCAGCGGCGTTGCTGGGTGCCCAGCGCCAGTTGAGCGCGGCCCGGTCGCGTCTGATTACTGCCCAGGCCAATGTGCGCGAAGCCGAGGCAACACACAAGAGGATTGCGGATGATGTGCTTCGGTACAAAGTGCTGGTGGACAAGGATGAAATTTCGCAGCAAATCTACGATACGGCTGTTAACAACGCCAACTCCGCGAACGCGACCGTAGACGCACGCCGGGCAGCAGTCGCCGAAGCCGAAGACAATATCCGCGTCGCGCAGAGCGCCGTGGACCAGGCCAGTGCCCGCATCGAGCAGGCGGATGCTTCCATCCAAGCCGCGCTAACCGCGCCGCAACAGGTTGCCATCAGCCAGGCTCGTGCCAAAACGTCCGAAGCCCAGGTGCTTCAAAAACGCGCGTTCGTCGAACAAGCCCGGTTGAATCTCAGCTACTGCACGATTGTCGCTCCGGTAAGCGGCATCATTGAAAAGAAGAGCGTCGAGGTAGGTAGCAACGTCTCACCCGGCCAGGAGTTAATGGCAGTTGTGCCCTTAGATGACATCTGGGTCACGGCGGATTTTAAGGAAGCCCAGTTACGCCATATGAAAGCGGGTCAGCGAGTCACGTTTAGTGTGGATGCTTACGGCCGTGAATACAAAGGTAGAGTCACCGGTATCGGAGGCGCCAGCGGTTCGCTGCTCAGCTTGCTACCGCCGGAAAATGCCACGGGAAATTTCGTGAAGGTAGTGCAGCGCCTCCCCGTCCGGATAGATATCGATCCCAACCAAAACGATGACCACCGGCTGAGACCCGGCATGTCCGTGGAGCCAAAAGTCTATGTCCGATAGCGCGGACGTGCTCACGGGGCCTGAGCGGGGTCTGCCTCCCGAGCCGTGGCGGCCGAAATTCAATCCCTGGCTCATCGGCGTGGTGGTCGCGATGGCCGCGTTCATGGAGGTGCTCGACACCAGCATCGCCAATGTGGCTTTGCCATACATGGCGGGGGGCCTCGGTTCGAGCAACGACGAGAGCACTTGGGTGCTCACGTCGTATTTGGTGTCCAACGCCATCGTCCTTCCGATCAGCGGCTGGCTGGCCGGCCTCTTCGGCCGAAAACGCTTCTTCATCGTCTGCATTTTCATATTTACAGTGGCTTCGGTCCTCTGCGGCAGCGCCGGTAGCCTGAGCATGCTGCTCCTCTTTCGCGTTATCCAAGGCGCCGGTGGCGGCGGACTTCAGCCCATGGCGCAGGCCATCCTCGCCGATACGTTCCCACCGCAGAAGCGGGGCCTCGCCTTTGCGCTCTACGGAATCACCGCAATCATGGCGCCCACCATCGGACCGACACTGGGCGGATGGATCACCGATAACTATTCATGGCGCTGGATCTTCTTCATCAACCTGCCGGTAGGAATTTTGGCCACGTTGCTTGTCATGCGTCTGGTAGAAGATCCGCCTTTCCTGCGGCTAACGAAGAGGGCAGGCGTGACCGTCGACTTTATTGGTATCTCGCTGCTTGCTTTGGGCGTGGGAGCGCTGCAAGTGGTGCTCGATAAGGGACAGGAGGATGATTGGTTCGGCTCAGCGTTTATCACCCGCCTTGTGATCGTGTCGGTGGTCTGTCTGGTTGGTCTCGTTATTTGGGAGTGGCGTCATAAGACACCCATCATCGACGTGCATCTGTTCACGAACTTCAACTTCGCGACCGCAAACGTCATGATGTTTATCTTCGGCGTTCTGCTATTCGGCGCACTGGTGACGATGCCGCAATTTCTCCAGACCGTCTTGGGATACACGGCGGAAAATGCCGGGCTGGTTCTGTCGGGCGGCGGTGCGGTGGTACTAGCGCTAATGCCCATCGTGGGCGTGCTGGCCGGAAAATATCCAGCCAAATACATCATCGCCGCGGGCTGGCTGGCATTGGCGATCGGGATGTATGTCTCTACAGTGCAGCTGGATACGTTGATCAGTTTCCAGTCGGCTACGGTGCTGCGTTTGATTCAATCCGTGGGCCTCGGCCTTCTGTTTGTTCCCGTAACAATGGCGGGCTACATCGGGATGCCCGCCGAGAAGGCCAATAGCGTGGCCGGCATCATCAACTTCATGCGAAATATCGGCAGCAGTGTGGGAACCTCTATGGTCACGACGCTGTTGGCGCGGCGAGCGCAAGTTCACCAGGTGGTGCTGTCGCAGCATACCACTCGGTTCGATCGGTCTGTTCAGAACCAGGTCAAAGCTTTGAGCCTGCGACTGGTGCACTCCGGCTCGAGCCCGGCCGATGCGCCCAAGCGGGCCTACGGTCTGCTTTACCGAGCCATGGGAGGACAAGTAGCGACACTCGCTTACATCGATATTTTCTGGGTGCTGACCATCGCGGCGAGCATAATGTTTCTGCTCGCCTTCATCGTCCGCAAGAACGATCCCAAGGCTGGCGGCGTTTCTGTGGGTTAGCTCAGTGAGCTATCTGGCAAGGCTGGTCCATTTCAAAGTGCGGCATATGTCGATCGCCAGGGTTCGCGGGAATTCGGCGTCCACATTGAATTGGAACGAAAGCAAGCTGGCGACGTGACCAGTCACGGAGTTACCGGTCAATCGAACTCCGGGCAAGGCGCTCCTCACGTTCCTCCACAGCCGGCAATCGCAGCCCATGATGCGGGCGATCTCGATGCTAAGCAGCTAGTCCCGCAATTTCCATCCAAGCCGCGCCGCAAGTTTGGCCGCGCTATCCGGCAAAACGCTGGTTCCAGACACCATCCTTTATGATCCACGGCCCGCCTCTATGATCCACGGTGGCCCGCGTTTTACGACGTTATTGACGTCTTTCTTTCCCTCCTCGCAAATGGAAAGCTGACCCGAGATAACGTAAAGCCCGAGACGCCGCAACTGGCCCGCAAGACTCCAGCCCCCACTAGGCGGGCCCGCCCGCACAATCTCTATCCGGATAAAACGCGCTTCGGTTTTACACATCCCGTCCATGCCCTCATTTAACCCAGCGGGCCAGGTGCATGGAACCTCACACTCGCAGTTCGCTCAAGCATGTTCGGTCTGATCTCACCAACGGCCGTGTTTTCACTCTCGGGGCAGTCCCGTCGAACTACCGACTCACATTGCGGACATGTGATTATCGACCGGCGCGCGGGACGGCGGGTTTTCAGTGATTTAGCGACGGCCACTCCATTGCCCCTGTCGTAGTGCAAGCAGCTCCGCCGGAGCGATAAGGAGTCGCCGAAGACGATGCAGACAAAACGTAAGACGATGATCGTGGCTGGTGCGACCAAAGGAATTGGTGCTGGCGTTACGAAGGCGTTCATCGGGCGTGGTTATAACGGAGTCGCCAACTCACTGAACATCACAGCATTCAGCTTCGCTGCGATGGACCGGCTGGCTGTAGTACGACGTGACGTCGGCGATCCGTCGAGTGCCCACGAGATCGCTTTGATGGCAATAGAGACCGATGGCTCGATAGACGCTGTCCTCAGGAACGGGGGCGTCTTCTTCTCGAAACCGTCTACGGAATACAAGCCACAGGATTTCGAAAAGCATAACGCTTCGCTCGCCATGGTCGAGAAAGGCGGACGCGATGCGATCAGGCGGAGCCTCGCCATGGAGTACGCAAAAGAAAACATGCGGTTCAACGCAGTCGCTCCAGGAGTCGTGAATACGCCTATGGCTGACCCGCTGGCACGGGCGGAACTTGCGCAAACCTTCGGACGGACTCTGGGGCACTGACATCTCATGGAAGCTCCCTTCATCGCAGCGTTGCTTCTCGCCAGTCCATTTCTGAGTCCGACGAACATATTCGCTCCTGCGTCCACTCCGGCCCAGTCGATTCTCGATCTTTCTGTCTTCGTCCTGGAGGTTACAGGCGCGATATTCCTCGTTGTTTTCACTTTGCTTACTTACGCGGTGGTGAAGTTCAGGAAGAAGACGGCCAATGGAAGCGAACCCGCGCAGGTATACGGCAGCACTCAGCTGGAATTGGCGTGGACCGTAGTGCCGGTTCTCATTGTGGTCGTCCTCTTTCTGGCGGCTGCGCGCGTAATTGCCAGTATCCAGAACGCGCCCAAGCCGGATAGCGCCATTGAAGTCACCGTGATCGGACATCAGTTCTGGTGGGAATATCGGTATCCGTCGCTGAAGGTTGTGACTGCAAACGAACTGCACATTCCCGTGAGCGACCCGGCACACCCAACGCCTACCTTTCTTACTTTACTTTCCGCGGACACGGATCACAGCTTCTGGGTGCCCCGCCTGGCCGGTAAGACGGACCTTATCCCGAATCACCCCAACAGCACTTGGGTGGACCCGCATGAGACCGGGCTTTTTCTTGGGCAGTGCGCCCAGTACTGCGGGACGCAGCACGCCATGATGCTGTTGCGCGTTTATGTGCAGACGCGGGAAGAGTTCGACCGCTGGATTCGGGAACAGAGTCTACCGGCGCATGCCAGCGGCGCCATCTCGGAAGGACAGAAGATCTTCGAGCGGACGGCCTGCATCAACTGCCACGCCGTGGCGGGTACCGCCGCAAACGGGCGCTTCGGCCCGGACCTGACTCACTTGATGAGCCGCGACACAATTGCTTCCGGCGCGGCGCAGAACACGCCGGCGAATCTGCGGCGCTGGATTCAGGATCCTAACACCATCAAACCGGGATCCAAAATGCCGGCCATGGGGTTGAGCGATCCCGAACTCGATGCCGTGACCGAATATCTGGAGACTCTTCGCTGATGTCCACCCAAACCATCTCACTTCCCCTAACGGACGCGGCGCGGCTCCCGCTGGTGGAGCAACTTCACCAATGGGTGACTACCGTCGATCACAAACGCCTCGGCCTGCTGTACATCTTTTATGCGCTGTTGTTTCTGGTAGTCGGGGGAGTTGAGGCAACGATCATGCGGATCCAACTCATCCGTCCGCTTAACAATTTCGTCTCGCCTCAGGTGTTCAACCGGATGTTCACCATGCATGGAACGACCATGATTTTCTTCGTCGCCATGCCGCTGGTATTTGGATTTGCGAATTACCTGGTTCCCCTGATGATTGGCGCGCGCGATATGGCGTTTCCGCGCCTGAACGCTTTCAGCTTCTGGATGACGGCCTTCGGCGGGCTCCTCCTCTACTTCAGCTTTGTCGGTGGGGACGGACTGTATGGCGCCGGCAACGCTCCGGACGTGGGGTGGTTTGCCTACGCGCCGCTGACGTCGAAAACATTTTCGCGAGGACACAGCACGGACTTCTGGACTCTGTCGCTGTTGGTTTCCGGCTTCGGCAGTATCGGAACAGCCATTAACATCATTGCGACCGTCCTCTGCTTGCGTTGCAAGGGAATGACCCTGGGAAAGATGCCGCTGTTCGCCTGGCTCAATCTCACGATGGGGGGACTGGTGATTCTGGTCGTCAGCCCGCTGACGGCTGCGCAATTGATG
>Ga0209040_10003518_pt1 | contig 12011 bp, 13 predicted proteins | sample BogFormECP12_OM3_FD_188240 | JGI IMG/M metagenome (GOLD analysis project Ga0209040, IMG submission 188240) | Bog forest soil microbial communities from Calvert Island, British Columbia, Canada - ECP12_OM3 (SPAdes) (version 2) | ecosystem: Environmental > Aquatic > Freshwater > Wetlands > Bog ... | reverse complement strand
CGTACTTGTCGCGGCTGCGCTCGTGCTGCTGCTCGGCATTGCAGCCGGCGCTGCGAGTTTCCACTTGCCCGAGCTGATCGCGCCGTCGGATCGCAGCGCCTACTTTATCTCGCTGGCGCAGCCCTTGCGGCGGGTAGCCGCGGTGCTCGCAGTCTCGGCGTTGTTCGTTCTCGCGCGGCGCGATCGCGATCCGACCGGCGGTGCGGTGCTGCTCGGTGTAGGCTGGTGCATCGCGCTGCTGCTGCTGGTACGAGCGGCCGCCGCGGTTGCACCGATCTATTCGGGAGCCGGTTTGGCGCAGGCGCTCGCACGCGAGCCGCGCGATTCAGTGGTTTATAGTGTGGGTACATATGATCAAACCCTGCCGTTCTACCTGGGCCGAACCGTCGCGTTGGTCAACTATCGCGGTGAGCTCGATTACGGCCTGCGTCACTTGGCCGCCGCGGACCCGGATGCGCAGGCCGGATACGGCTCGATCGACGAATTCCTCGAACATTGGTCGTCGGCCGGCAAGGCCTACGCGGTCATGGATACTGAAATGGTCGACCCGATGAGTGCGAGAGGTATGCAGATGCGAATCCTGAGCCGCGACGCGCAGCGCGTGCTGGTGGCACGGCATTGAGCGCCGGGGCGGCCATCGGCTGGATCACCTGGGTCTTGATCCTGAGCGGCGTAAGCCTCAACGCCGCCGCGCAGCTGCTCCTGAAATCGGCATCCAGGCCGCTCGCGCAGTATTCCCAATTCGACCTGGGCACGCTCATGGCGAGCATTGCAATTCTCTGCAAGAGCGTCCCGTTTTGGGGCGGCATGTTTTGCTACGGCGCGAGCCTCTGCGTTTGGCTAGCCGCGCTCGCCAAGGCGCCGGTGAGCGTCGCCTATCCGATGCTCTCGCTCGGCTACATCATCGTCGCATGGGCGTCGACGATGTGGCTCGGCGAGACCTTGTCGCCGGCCAAATTGCTGGGGATCGCGCTGATTTGCATCGGCGTCGCTCTCGTATCGAGGAGTTCCGCATGAGCGCCTTCCTTCCCTTTACGCGTCCTTCGATCGACGAGGACAGCATCCAGGCCGTCGCGGCGGTGCTGCGCTCGGGCCAGCTCGCGAGCGGCCCTAAGGTGCTGGCCTTCGAGGCGGCGCTCGCCGCTTACATCGGCGGGGGGCGCGAGGTGCGCGTGCTGACTTCGGCGACCGAAGGGCTCGAAATCGCGTTGGCGGTTGCGGGCGTGCGCGGCGGCGACGAGGTGATCGTGCCGGCGATGAGTTTCGCGGCGAGCGCGAACGTGATCGTTCGGCTCGGCGCAACGCCTAAATTCGTCGATATCGAGCTGCGCTCGCGCAATATCGACACCGGGCTGCTCGAGGCGGCTTTGACCGACAAGACGCGCGCGATCATGCCCGTGCATTTTTCGGGCCTGCCGGTCGACATGACGGCGCTCTATGGATTTGCGGATCGGCATCGCCTGCGCATCGTCGAGGATGCCGCCCATGCGATCGGATCGCGTCATGCCGGCAAGCCGATCGGCAGCATCGGCGATTTGGTCGTCTTCAGCTTTCACCCGAACAAGAACATGACGACGATCGAAGGCGGCGCGATCGCCACCGCCGACACCCGAGCGATCGAACTCATCGAGCAGCATCGCTTCCACGGCATCAAAAGAAACGCCGAAGGCGAGATCGACGTGCTGTTTCCGGGCTCCAAGAGCAATCTATCCGACGTCGCGGCCCAGATCGGGATCGATCAGCTGCGCCGCCTCGACGGCTTCAACGCGCGGCGACGCGAACTCGCGTCGCGGTACTTCGACGAACTCGCGGATTTCCAAGCGGTCGTATTGCCGGCGCGCGGCGATGCCGGACACAGCTGGCACATGTTTCAGCTGCTCATCGATTTCGCGGCGCGCAAGATCACGCGGCCGGCGTTTCAACGAGCGATGGCGCAGCGCGGAATCGGGATTGGCGTACATTACCCGTGCATCCCGGCATTGTCGTATTACCGCGAGCGCGGCTACCAGGCCGACCGAGATTGTCCGGTCGCGGCACGCGTCGGCCGCGAAACGGTGACGCTGCCTCTGTTCCCCGCGATGAGCGACGCCGATGTGAGCCGCGTATGCACCGCGCTGCGGGCGGAACTCGCTTGATCGAGTAATCCGATTGGCGCAGACTTCAGCGCGCTCCAGATCAATCAACACGGAAGAACCGCCATGAAGCGCTTAATGACTCTCGCTGTGAGCTGCCTGTTGTTGTCGGCGCCTTTGCATGCGGCGCTCAAAGTCGGCCAACAGGCGCCGGATTTCACGACGCAGGCGACGCTTGCCGGCAAGCCTTTCACGTTTTCTTTGGCGGATGCGTTGAAGTCCGGTCCGGTCGTTCTGTATTTCTATCCGGCGGCGTTCACGCCGGGCTGCACCGTCGAGGCGCATGAGTTCGCCGAGGCGACCGAAAAGTTCAAGTCGCTCGGCGCAACGGTCATCGGCGTATCGCACGATGGAATCGAAAAGCTCAACCAGTTTTCGGTGTCAGAATGCCGCAATAAATTCGCGGTGGCGTCCGATGCGGACCAGAAGATCATGAAGGCCTATGACGCCGTGCTCGCATTGAAACCGGAATACGCGAATCGTACATCTTATGTGATTGCGCCGAACGGCAGGATCATCTACGAATACACCGCGCTGAATCCCGAGAAGCACGTCGAGAACACGATGGGCGCGGTCCAGCAGTGGGTCGCCGCGCAGAAGCATTGATCCGGCGGCCGACCGAACCAGCGCTCTTCGGATAGCCGGCGCGGCTTCCTGCTCGTCACCGCATCGGCGGTCGGTTGGAGCACCAGGGGTCTGTTCAGCCGCGCACTCACGCTCGACAACTGGACCATGGCGGCATGGCTAGCTCATGCATTCGCCGGCCGGGTCAAGCAATGGTCGAGCGATAATTTGCCAGGACCATAAATCATCAAGTAGATGAGAATCGAGCCCCACAAGATGTGCTGCGCGAGCGCGGCCTCGAATCCTTCGGCGAGCAGCACGTTGGCATAGGAAATCACGGCCATCGCATTGACTGCGAACAAGCCGATCGCTCCCAGGCGGCTCACGATTCCGAGGGCGAGCAGGCTCGGAAAAAACAGCTCTCCGAAAGTTCCGGCGACCGCGGCAACGTGCGGCGAGAGCAGCGGCGTGTGGTACTCGTTCTCGAACAGGTAAATCGTGCTGTCCCAGGAGTTCAGTTTGATCCAGCCGGATTTCCAAAACTGCCAGCCGACGTACCAGCGCGCGCCGAGCGCGGCGATCGGCTGCAGGCGATCGAGCGCACGCGCTGCGAGGCGGTCAGGCGCCAAGATTTGATCGAGTCGGAACATGGGCGCTACCGGTCGAGTGAACGGGCAATCGCGAGAGAAAAATCGACGATGACGCGACCTCGCACGAATCTTTGCAAACCTGCCGCCGCATCGAAATCGAGATCGCGCAGCTGGGCGGCCCCGATCGCCGCGGCAAACGCCTCGCCGGCCGCGAGCTGCTCGAGGAACGCGTGTTCACCGTCGCCGAGACGCTGGATCTCGACGCCGCGCGGGCTGCGGTTCAACAGCAGCTGATCGCCGCCTCGGCCCAAGTCGATGATCTCGGGTTCCTCGGCGCTGCCGACATTGGCTTCCCAAATCGCAAGCGCCGGATACGCCGAGGCGAACAGGCGCGCGCAAGGATGCAGACGAAAGCGCAGCCCGTCGTATTGCGCGGGCGCAATCGCGGCGAGACGCTCGAGGTCGAACGGCGCGTGATCGGCGCCCGTCAGCGCCTCCTGATAGAGCCATTCGAGCCGCGCGATATCCGCAAGATAGCGAAACTCATCGCGTCCGTGGCGATCTACCCAATAATCGGGAAAAGCCTCGCCGACGTGCTGCAGGTCTCCGGAGCGCGACGGATGCTTGGCTCGATACTCGCGCGCGCATCGCGTGAAATAGGCATCCCCTACGAGCCGCCGGATCGCGGGATAGCTGAGGCGCAGGCTCTCGATGAAATTCGTTTCCGCGTTGTTGGCGTAGATTGCGAGCCGCTGCATTGGGGTTATGGCTCCGGCGACGATTTCGCCGAGCAGCGGCGCGCAGGATCCCTCGAGCACCGCCTGCATGAAATCCCGCTGCAATTCAGGCAGCGTCGGCATAAACGCTCCGCTGCATCGCGTTGGCCTTGTCGGCTTCCGCGACCAGCACCGGCAGCGCGGGAATCTGTGCGTCCCACTCGATCAAGGTGGGTAGCGGCCCGTAGCGGCGCAGTGCGTCGCGATACAGCGACCACACCGCCTCCGAGACCGGACCGTCGTGCGTATCGATCAGCAGCTCGCGGCCGTCGACGCTCACCGATCTGTGCCCAGCGAGATGCAATTCCTGGACCGCGGCGCGGGGTACCGCATCGAGGTAGCGCATGCAATCGGTGCCGTGATTGTGCGCTGCCACGTAAACGTTGTTGATATCGAGCAAGATGCCGCAGCCGGATCTTGCGGCGACAGCCGCGAGGAAGTCCCATTCGGCCATTTGCGAACACTGAAATTGCAAATAGCTCGAGACGTTTTCGACGAGAATTTGACGCCCCAAGAAATCCTGGACGATCGAAATGCGCGAACTGACCTGCCGCAGCGCCTCTTCCGTATAGGGCAGCGGCAGCAAATCATTGGCAAAGCGACCGCCGACGGAACTCCACGACAGATGCTCGGAGACGAGCGCCGGCTCAAAGCGTACGACGGCGCGACGCAAGCGCTCGAGGTGTTCGCGATTCAGCGGGTCGGTCGAGCCCAGCGACAAGCCCACGCCGTGCAGCGACAGCGGATACTGCGAGCGAATGCGCTCGAGGCAATCGATGTGCGGGCCGCCCTCGGAGAAATAATTCTCGCTGTGCGCCTCGAACCAGGCGACCTTCGGCAATGCCGCGAGCACCTCGTGGTGATGCTGCTTGCGCAGGCCGATGCCGGCTGCTGCCGGCATCGGTCCCTGAGGCGCAATCGATGCAACGTGGGCGTTCACCGACGGCTCCGCCGAGTTACATTGTCTTCGGGGCCGGGGTCAAGCTGCCGCCGTTGAGGCGATCGCAAGTGCCCTTCGGAACCGAGACGAAGTCGTGGCCGTCGCCGGACAATTTTGATTGACCCTGACAGGCGTGCGCCCCGGCCGCGCAATCGTTCTTGCCGGCTTTGGCAACGCCATAGCACTTTTCCTGGTCCGGCTTCATGTCCATAGGCGCCGCGAAAGCGGCTGAGCCGAGCGCTAACAGGCTGCCGATTGCGGCGATGGTCATGGGTACTGTCTTCGTCATGAATATTCTCCTGGTGGTTGTGATTCGATCTTCCAAAAGTCCTTTACGCTCGATTAGACCGTCCAAGCCGACCGATTATTTCATTTGGAACTATGGACATAACCGCAGCGCATGAGTGCGGCGACCTCACCGGGGGGATCTTCGTCATCCGAACCGCCTGCTCGGACGCTTTGGTTGTAGAATGGTGATTTAATCACGAAGGACGCCGCGACGGTGCCGGTAACGAACAAGCGTCGATGTGCGCTGGTCTGCGGATCGGTCGCTTACGATACCATTTTAGTGTTTCCGGACCGCTTCAAGGCACACATCCTGCCCGACAAGCTGCATATCCTCAATGTGGCATTCATGGTGCCGGAAATGCGTCGGGAATTCGGCGGTTGCGCCGCGAACATCGCCTACGGCCTCTCGTTATTGGGCGATATCGGCGTTCCGATGGCCGCCGCCGGGCACGACTTCGGGCCCTATCGTGAGCGCTTGATCGCCGAGGGCATTGCCGTCGATTACATCGTCGAGCTGCCCGATGCCTTCACCGCTCAGGCCTACATCACGACCGACCTCGACGACAACCAAATTACCGCGTTTCACCCCGGCGCAATGCAATTTGCGCACCGTAATAAGGTATCGGCCGTTGCGGCCGATATCGGTGTAGGAATCATTGCGCCGGACGGGCGTCAGGCCATGATCGAGCACGCCGAACAGTTCGCGGCGGCGAAGATACCGTTCATTTTCGACCCGGGACAAGGTCTGCCGATGTTCGGGGCCGACGATCTGAAGACATTCTTGGGCCAGGCGACCTGGGTCGCGGTCAACGATTACGAATGGGGCATGCTGCAGCAAAAGACGGGATTTACGGTCGCCGAGGTCATCGAGCGGGTCGACGCGCTGATCGTGACGCGCGCCGCGGAAGGCTCGGTGATTTACGCCAAGGGCCGGACCACGACGATTCCGGCGGCCAAGGCGCGCGCGGTCGTCGATCCGACCGGTTGCGGCGATGCCTACCGGGCTGGTTTAATTCACGGATTGTTGAGGGGCCTCGATTGGGAGGCCACCGGCAGGGTCGCCTCGCTGATGGGCGCGATCAAGATCGAATCGCGCGGCCCGCAGAACCATCGATTCACCCAGTCCGAGTTCGAGAAGCGATTCCAGGAAAATTTTCATCAACCGGCGCCAGGACCATAAGACATGAGCAAGAGCTTTTCCTTCACTTCCGAGTCCGTCTCGGAAGGCCATCCGGATAAGGTTGCCGACCAAATATCCGACGCGATACTCGATGCGATACTGCTCGCTGACCCGCGCGGCCGCGTCGCCTGTGAGACGATGGTCAAGACCGGCGTCGTGATTGTCGCCGGCGAAGTCACGACGAGCGCATGGGTTGACGTCGAAGCGATCGTTCGCAAGACGGTGCTCGATATCGGCTACGACACCTCGGACATGGGCTTCGACGGCGCGAGCTGCGGCGTGCTCAACGTCATCGGCAAGCAATCACCCGACATCGCGCAGGGCGTCGACCGCAAGGATGAGCGCAAGCAAGGCGCGGGCGATCAAGGCCTGATGTTCGGCTACGCGACCAACGAAACCGACGTGCTCATGCCCGCGCCGATCACGCTCGCGCACCGTCTCGTCAAGAAGCAGGCGCAGGTGCGCAAGAGCGGCAAACTTCCCTGGCTGCGTCCGGATGCCAAGAGCCAGGTCACGCTGCGATATGAAAACGATCTGCCGGTCGGACTCGAAGCAGTCGTGCTCTCGACCCAGCACAGCGACGACATCAGCACGAAGCAGCTGCGCGAGGCGGTCATGGAGGAGATCCTGAAGCCGGTGCTGCCGAGCAAGTGGATCGACAAGCGCACCAAGTACCACATCAATCCGACGGGGCGCTTCGTGATCGGAGGCCCGGTCGGCGATTGCGGCCTCACGGGGCGCAAGATCATCGTCGATACGTACGGCGGATTCGCACGCCATGGCGGCGGGGCATTCTCCGGCAAGGACCCGTCGAAGGTCGATCGATCGGCCGCCTATGCGGCCCGCTATGTCGCCAAGAACATCGTCGCGGCGGGACTCGCGGCGCGCTGCGAAGTCCAAGTCTCCTATGCGATCGGAGTCGCCGAACCGACCTCGATCATGGTCGAGACCTTCGGGACCGGCAAACTCTCGGACAAGCGTCTCACGCAAATCGTGCGCGCGCACTTCGACCTGACGCCGTTTGGACTGCGCGAAATGCTCGATCTGGCGCGTCCGATCTACCAGAAGACCGCTTCCTACGGTCACTTCGGCCGCAAGGAAGAGGAGTTCACCTGGGAGCGCACCGACAAGGCCGAGCGGCTCGCGGCCGAACTGAAGACGACGCGCGCCGCCTGAGGCGCGCCTGAACATCAAGAACCTTGGAGTATCGATCAATGAACGCAGCCGTCAAAGAATCAGCGGATTTCCTCGTCAAGGACCTCAAGCTCGCGGATTGGGGCCGTAAGGAAATCGCGATTGCGGAAACCGAGATGCCCGGGCTGATCGCGATCCGCAACGAGTTCGCCGCGGAGCAACCGCTGCGCGGCGCGCGCATCACGGGTTCCTTGCACATGACGATTCAGACCGCCGTGCTGATCGAAACTCTGCAAGCGCTCGGCGCGCAGGTGCGCTGGGCCTCGTGCAACATCTACTCGACGCAGGATCATGCAGCTGCCGCGATCGCGGCCGGCGGCACCGCCGTGTTCGCGGTCAAAGGTGAAACCTTGAGCGAGTATTGGGACTACACGCACCGGATTTTCGAATGGCCCGACGGCGGCCACTCGAACATGATTCTCGATGACGGCGGCGACGCGACTCTGCTGTTGCATCTCGGCACGAGGGCGGAAAAGGACATCGCACTGCTCGCGCATCCCGCGAGCGAAGAGGAGCAGTGCCTATTTGCCGCAATCAAGGCGAAGCTCAAGCTCGATTCGAAGTGGTACTCGACGCGCCTCGCGAAGATCAAGGGCGTGACCGAAGAGACGACGACCGGTGTCAAGCGCCTGTATCAGATGGCCAAGGAAGGCGAATTGGCTTTTCCGGCGATCAATGTCAACGATTCGGTCACGAAGTCCAAATTCGACAATCTCTATGGTTGCCGCGAATCGCTCGTCGATGCGATCAAGCGCGCGACCGACGTCATGATTGCGGGCAAAATTGCGGTTGTCGCGGGTTACGGCGACGTTGGCAAGGGCTCGGCGCAGGCCTTGAGGGCGCTGTCGGCGCAGGTTTGGATCACCGAGATCGACCCGATTTGCGCGCTGCAGGCGGCGATGGAGGGTTACCGCGTCGTGACGATGGATTATGCGGCCGATAAGGCCGACATCTTCGTGACTGCCACCGGCAATTTGCACGTGATCACGCACGATCACATGCTGCGCATGAAGGACCAGGCCATCGTCTGCAACATCGGGCACTTCGACAATGAAATTCAGGTCGCCGCACTCAAGCAGCACAAATGGGAAAATATCAAGCCGCAAGTCGACCATGTGATTTTCCCGGACGGCAAGCGCATCATCCTGCTCGCCGAAGGGCGACTCGTGAATCTGGGATGCGGAACCGGGCACCCGTCCTACGTCATGAGCTCTTCGTTTGCGAACCAAGTGCTCGCGCAGATCGAACTGTTCGTCAACACCAAGAATTACCCGATCGGCGTCTACGTGCTGCCGAAGCACCTCGACGAAAAGGTTGCGCGACTGCAGCTCTCGAAGCTGAGCGCCCAGCTCACGGAGCTGACCGATGTACAGGCGCGTTATATCGGCGTGACGAAGCAAGGTCCGTACAAGACCGATCATTACCGGTACTAGTCCCATGAGCCCTATTGCCAAGATTCTCGACGGCAAAGCCGTCGCGGCCAAAGTGCGCGCGGAAGTCGCGCTCCGCGCGGCCGCATTTACCGCGTCCAAGGGCCGGCCGCCGGGTCTCGCGGTCGTGCAGGTCGGGGCCAATCCGGCATCGACCGTCTACGTGCGCAACAAGCGCAAGGCTTGCGATGAAACCGGCATTCGATCGCTCGCCTACGATCGCCCCGAAACGGTAACGCGCGCCGAACTGCTCGCGCTCGTGCACGAGCTCAATGCCAACCCACAGGTCGACGGCATTCTGATGCAACTGCCGCTGCCGCAGGGCTTGGACGCCAACGAAATCATGGACGCGATTGATCCGAAGAAGGATGTCGACGGCTTTCATCCGCAAAATACCGGACTGCTCGCGCAAAAGCGGCCTCACTTAAGGCCCTGCACGCCGTTCGGTGTGATCCGCCTCGCCAAGGAGTACGGAATTGCGCTGAGGGGGTTGCGGGCGACGGTCGTCGGCGCCTCGAACATCGTCGGTAGGCCCATGGCGCTCGAGCTGCTGCTCGCGGGCGCGACCACGACGGTCTGCCACACGGGGACGCGCGACTTGCGCGCCGAAGTCGAGCGCGCCGAGCTCGTCGTCGCGGCGGTCGGCAAGCCCGGCTTCGTCCCCGGCGAATGGATCCGCGAGGGCGCCGCGGTGTTCGACGTCGGCATCAACCGCACCGCCTCGGGCCGGCTGGTCGGCGACGTTGAATACGAGCCGGCTCAGCGAAGAGCCGGTTGGATCACGCCGGTTCCCGGCGGCATCGGCCCGATGACGATCGCGATGTTATTGTCCAATACGCTGGATGCGGCCACCGCGGGCTGAACTTCTTTCATTTCTCCATGAGATATACTTCGGGGCCACGACGCCATGGCACGGGAGGTCCATAGAATGCATCAGCGCGCGAGTTCCAAGGTGTATCCCGACGCGGTCAGCGCGCTGCGCGATATCTTGCGCGACGGCATGACCGTGATGTCGGGCGGATTCGGCGCCTGCGGGGTGCCGGAAAACCTGATTGCGGCAGTGCGTGAGCTCGGCGTGCGCGGCTTGACGGTCGTCTCCAACAACGCGGGTATCGATACCTTCGGCCTCGGGGTGTTGCTGCAGACTCACCAGATCCGCAAGATGATTTCTTCTTACGTCGGCGAGAACAAGGAATTCGAACGGCAATATCTCGCGGGCGAATTGGAGCTGGAATTCAATCCCCAGGGCACTCTCGCGGAACGCATACGCGCCGGCGGCGCCGGGATCCTGGGGTTTTATACACGCACGGGGGCCGGAACCCTGGTGGCCGAGGGCAAGGAACAGCGCACCGTCAACGGCGAGTCGTATGTGTTCGAGACGGGCCTGGTCGCGGATATCTCGTTGATCAAGGCTTGGAAGGGCGACACCGAGGGGAATCTCGTCTATCGCAAGACCGCACGAAACTTCAATCCGAACATGGCGACAGCGGGGCGAATCACGGTTGCCGAGGTCGAGCAACTCGTGGAACCCGGTAGTCTCGATCCGGATCATGTTCATACACCCGGGATTTACGTGAAACGCATCATCGCAGGCAAAAATTATCTGAAACTCATCGAGAAGCGCACGGTTCGCCCGCGCGAGGGAGGCTGAAGATGCCGTGGTCGCGTGAAGATTTGGCCGCGCGAGCGGCGCAGGAGCTCGCCGACGGGTTCTACGTGAATCTCGGGATCGGCATACCGACGCTGGTCGCCAATTACATCGCGCCCGGCGTCAAAGTCGTCCTGCAGTCGGAAAATGGCATGCTCGGCACGGGCCAGTTTCCAATCGACGGCGAGGAAGATCCCGATTTGATCAATGCCGGCAAGCAGACGGTCACGGAACTGCCGCTGACATCGTATTTCTCATCGGCCGACAGCTTTGCGATGATCCGCGGCGGCCACATCGATTTGTCGGTACTCGGCGCCATGGAAGTCTCGGAGACGGGTGATCTGGCGAACTGGATGGTTCCCGGCAAGGTCGTCAAGGGCATGGGCGGGGCCATGGATCTCGTCGCCGGCGTCAAGAGAGTCGTGGTCGTCATGGAGCACGCTTCCAAGGACGGTGCGCCGAAGTTCAAGCCGCAGTGCGAATTGCCGCTGACCGGCGCGAACGTCGTCGACCTCTTGATCACCGACCTTGCCGTGTTCACGAGAAACTCGCGCAAGGATCCGTTTCGACTCATCGAGATCGCGCCCGGCATCACGCGCGAGGAACTGCGCCGCAAGACCCCCGCGCGCTACATGGAATGATGCGCCGCCGCTGATGAGCGCCTTGACCCATTTACAGCGCCTCGAAGCCGAGAGCATTCATATCTTTCGCGAGGTGGTTGCGGAATGTGAGAAGCCGGTGCTGCTCTATTCGATCGGCAAGGACAGCTCGGTCATGCTGCATCTCGCGCTCAAGGCCTTTGCGCCGGCAAAGCCGCCGTTTCCGCTGCTGCAAATCGCGAGTGGTTGGGATTTTCGCGCCATGCTCGAATTCCGAGACGCGACCGCACGCCGGCTCGGCCTGGAGCTGCTCGTCTACACGAACGAGGAGGGCGCGCGCAGCGGCGTGAAGCCATGGTCGGCCGGTCCCGCGTATGTCGACCTCATGTTGACGCAAGCGCTGCGCCAGGCGCTCGATCGCTATGGTTTCGATGCGGCCTTCGGCGGCGGCCGGCGCGACGAGGAAAAGAGCCGCGCCAAAGAACGCATCTTTTCGTTTCGCTCCGCGCAACATCGCTGGGACCCGAAAAACCAGCGGCCCGAACTCTGGCAGCTCTACAACGCGCGCAAGAACCGCGGTGAGAGCATTCGCGTCTTTCCGCTCTCGAATTGGACCGAACTGGACGTTTGGCAATACATCCACCTCGAGGACATACCGATTGTTCCCTTG
>Ga0209040_10003516_pt1 | contig 12021 bp, 7 predicted proteins | sample BogFormECP12_OM3_FD_188240 | JGI IMG/M metagenome (GOLD analysis project Ga0209040, IMG submission 188240) | Bog forest soil microbial communities from Calvert Island, British Columbia, Canada - ECP12_OM3 (SPAdes) (version 2) | ecosystem: Environmental > Aquatic > Freshwater > Wetlands > Bog ... | reverse complement strand
AGACTGACCGCGGCGGCGGTAATCGCGGTTGCGGGAAAGTCCGTTGTCGGCGCAACCTCGCCGTTGGCGCGCGTGTCGGTGAAGGTCGGTTGTCCACCCGGAGAAGCCATTCGGCGGCCTGTCAAAATCATCGATCGCCCTCGACCCCGAGCCAACGGCTCAAACCGACCCAGACCGTGTGAAAACTCGGAAATTGTCTGAAAACGGCGCATCTGGAGCGATTTTTTTCGCTCTGCCAGGCCTGTAATGGCCGAAAATGCCGAAAACTGACTGAAATTCACAAACTGCCGCCCGGGTGTTCGAGTTTTCACACGGTCTGGACCCTGAACCGACCTTCGTGTCCTCGCTGGCGGATCGTTGGGTCTACCGGGCAGCGGTCATTCGCACAACGCGAATCAGCGCTCACGCCAACTGGTCGAGCAGCGCGTTTGCCTCTTTGAGATCGGGCGTGTCGAACCCCTCGGTGAACCAGCCGTAGACGGGCGCGAGAAGGTCGCGGGCTTCAGCGTGACGGCCCTGGTCGTGCCGTGGGAACCTCACCGCGATCGACCAGCCAGCGGCCGGTCTGCGCCAATGAGATGCGTACCATCCAGCTGCCGCCTTCTTTGGCGCGCCGCGCCAAGGCCACCATCGCGCCTGCTGCCATCAGATAGCGCGCCTGCTGCCATCAGATAGCCGGTCAGATAGTCGATCGCCGAAACCGGGTAGAATTGCGGGCAAGCTCGGCGCCGGGGAACAGCTCGCCCTGGCGTGTCGTGATCCCGCTGATGTTTTGCACCACCGTGTCGAAGCCGCGGCGCGACGCCCACGGCCCCTTATGACTGAAGGCGCACAGCGAGACATAGACGAGCCCCGGCCTCAGCCGCGCGAGCTCCTCCGGGGAGAGACCGCGATTGCCCAATGTGCCCGGCCGGTAGCCCTGCGAGAACACGTCGGCCTCGCGCACCAGCCCGCGCAGGGTCTCGAGATCATCGGGCTGGCGCAGATCGAGCCGCGCCGACAATTTGCCGTGGCCGGTATCGTATTCCTGATCATCGCGCGCCGCGATGTGCGGCGCAGTGATCTTCAGGACGTCGGCACCGTGCTCGGCGAGCGTGCGGGCGCAGGTCGGACCGGCCAGCACGCGGGTCAGGTCGAGGACGCGGATCCCCGACAAGGGCCGGCCGCCCTCGGGCAGTTTCTCCGGCGGCGCGTCGCCGATCTTGACGATCTCGATCAACGGCAATGAAGCGATCGCTGCAGCCTGCGGATGCTGCCTCCACTCGGCCATGCTGCGCACCATGCCGCCGGCACCTCCGGCGGCGATGATCGCCTCTTCGAGCTCGAGCGCATCCCAACGTGCTACGGCCTGTCGCACCGCCTCATGGTTTTCCTCGCAACCAAGGACCCGCAGCGCCGCGGCACGATGGTTCGGGAAGTTGGCATGGATGTAGCTCCAGCGGCCACTCCGGGCGGGTAGACTCCTATGACCGTCGGCGGTCCGTCCGTCCCAGCCTCTGGCTTTAGCCTTCACAAATTGAGGGCTGGCTTTGTAGGATCAGGCGGACGAGCTCGGCCTGACGATGGGCGCCGGTCTTATCGAACACATGCGCGAGATGTGTCCGAGCTGTGGTCAAAGAGATGCCGAGCCGGTCCGCCGTTGCCTGCAGCCCGTCGGCTTTCAATATCTCGCGCGCGAACCCAGCCTCCGCTGGAGTCAGCCCAAAATCCTGGCGGAGGCTTTCGCGGCGGACGGTGTCGGCCTCCTCCGGATCGGTAATGAACAGGATCGCTCTCGGTCGGGCGACATCGATCCAGGCGAACCGGGCGCGGTGGGGTACCACGAGCACGGTCAACGGCGCCCGGTTCTCGCGCGAGAGCCGAAGGCGCCCGCCGGCGCCGCCCAGCTCGTCTCTCGGTTCGGCGCAGTCGGTGATCATTCGGCGCAAGACCGCCGTTGCGCCAGGGGTTTCGGCTCGCAGACCGTCGCGCCCCAGGAACACCCCTGCGCCGGCCCGGAGCATGATTTCGGCAGCGCTGTTGGCGAAGATCACCCGCGCAGCCGCGTCGACTAGCAACACACCCTGACGCAGCCGATTCAGCAGCTCTGCCGAACCCGCCGGCGGCCCGTCGACACCAGCGAGGCGCAGCTGCAGCTGCACTGCACGCTGCAGGTGTGGGATCAAGGCGGCGAAGAGCCGGATCTCGCTCGCGCGAAAATCGCCCTCGGAATAGCGGCGCCCTACCGTGATCACCGTGGAAACCGGACCCTCGATCAACAGGTTGGTTCGCATCAAGGCTTCGGCGCCCTGCGGCTTGTACCATTCGTTGAAAATGTCGGTGCGGCAATGCTCCTCGCGGGACATAAAGGTTTCCGGCATATACACCGCGCCTATCGGCTGGTTTGCGCCGCGCTGCCAAAAAATATCGCGGCTACCCCAATATTCCGCAAAGCTCCGAATGTATTTCGGATCAAAGCGCGGAGCGACGTTCCTGGTGATGTAAGTGCTCGAATTGTAGCTCCCAAAATGAGCTCCGGTCGTGGCGGCGAGCAAATCGGCGAGGCGGTTGAGCATGGGCAGCCAGGCGTCGGAGTCCAACGCCGTGTCGTAGATCGATCCAACGAATTCGGAGAGATCTTGAAGGCGCATCGTCCCCCCCCCGGCGGCACATGTCACGATGCTCGAGCCTGGAGAGAGCTTGCGCTGGCCGCGTCAGCGTAACCATACGACGCCTTGCGCCGCGGAGTGTGAACTAGTTCACAGCCCCGAAAAAAATTCTCGAAAAAAGGCTTTTCATCATCCGAACGGATGACGACGGGACTGACGCGCTTCGCTTGAATTTGACCACAACCCCGAAAGGAGACCCCGGATGGCGAACCTTAACGAAGCCCCACCTGCGGCTGCATCACTTTCCGTACCTCCGCCGCCTGGGCCTACTCCAGTGGAGCAACCGTTACCGGAGAAACCTGTTACGGGGACGAGCCAGGTCGGGACTGGCGTGCATGGCCAATCCTTTGATGGTGCCGGCGTGCTGGGCGAAGGGCACATTGGAGTCCACGGCGTATCGGGTGGCGATGGCGTGTTGGGCGAAGGGCATATCGGGGTCCATGGCGTATCGACCGGCTCAGGGGATGGGGTCACAGGGTCGAGCACTTATGGCAATGGTGTTATCGGACTTGCCGCTGGAGCGCCAACTGGTGGAGGCACCGTCAACGGCGTTATTGGACGAACGACCAGTGGGAGCGCGAGCGGAGTGTGGGGAGACAACACTGGCTCGGGTTATGGCGTCGCTGGGTCCAGCGCCCACGGGAACGGCGTGATTGGACTCGCGGCTGGGGCATCACCACCTGCTGGCGTCCATAATAACGGCGTTATCGGAATCACGAGTACTGGGACCGACAGCGGCGTTTGGGGTGTCAATACGGGCGCGGGTGGCGGCGTGGCCGGTCTAAGCGCCACTGGTGATGGCGTATTTGGCAACAGCCAAAAAAATGGTGTTCATGGATTAACGGCAAGCGCCGGCGACGCCGGGGTTTGGGGAGAAAACACCGGCTCCGGTTTCGGGGTGCACGGCTCGAGTCAGAACGGTGATGGCGTATTTGGCAACAGCCAGAAAAATGGAGTCCACGGGCTAACGGCAAGCACTGGCGACGCCGGTGTCTGGGGAGAGAACACCGGCTTGGGCGTCGGAGTACGCGGAGTAAGTCACAACGGTGATGGAGTAAATGGCAACGCCCAAAGCGCCGCGCAGAGCGGGGTGTTTGGGATCAACTTAGCCGGTGGTTCTGTTCCCGACAATTTGAACCCTCCGCGACCTGGTGGTAACGGCGTCTGGGGCCACACCACGGTCGAGAAAGGAAGCGGAGTCGTGGGCTCGGTTGACCCTAACCTTCAGAACGCTGCTGGCGTGACCGGCATCGGGAAAATCGCGGGCCAGTTTTTCGGAGATGTCCACGTCACCGGGGATGTCTTACTCACTGGTGGCGACTGTGCGGAGCGATTTGACATCGTAGGTTCCGATGAGATTGTTCCCGGAACCGTCATGGTGATCGAAGCTGGAAGTTCACTTGGGATAAGCAAATCGGCCTACGACAAGCGCGTCGCGGGCGTGGTCTCGGGTGCCGGGGACTTTCGGCCAGGGCTCATACTGGGTAACCAGGACTCGCAGGACAAGAGATTGCCGCTCGCTTTGGTCGGAAGGGTCTGCTGCAAAGTAGATGCGAGCTACTGTCGTATAGAAATTGGCGATTTGCTGACGACATCCCCCACGCCCGGGCACGCCATGAAGGCTGCCGATCCGCTCAAAGCCTTCGGAACCGTAATCGGAAAAGCGCTACATCCCCTAGAAAGCGGACAAGGACTGATCCCGATACTAGTTGCGTTGCAATAGGCTCGTCATCCGCTTTCAACAGAGCTGTCGGCCGGCCAGGCGGTCGCCAGGGGCCGTTTCTGGCGGCCGACCGGTTCATGCAGACTCCGACAATAGGACACATTTGGCGCGCCGATCCGGTGCGGAGGGACTCCTATGTTGACCGAGCCATATCATCGCCGAACTCGGCCCACGCCGCAGAACTCCTCGTTATTCAACTTTGACCGAATTGACCTCACATCCACGCATTTGCCGGCTTACCCAATACCGGATCCCTCCGGCGTTCTTCCGGACTTGCGCCCACAAGCTAATCAACTTTTCGATAGTCGCGCCGCTGCAGCGGTCAGCGCGTGTCTTGGTGACCCTGCGTTGATCCTAGGACACACTGAAGCCCTTTTGGAACCAAAAGTTTATCCTAATGTTGCGGGGACACTTTTTCTTCTCACGCCTAAGTGCCTGGCTGCGATGGCATACCGCGACTATTTTCCGGATGATCCAAACGGCGAATCCCTGCGGTCCAAGGTATCAGAAGCCATCATGCAAGCCGGACCAGGATGGTGCGGAACCTATGGCTCCGATGTTACCGACCAGGGCGACCCAAAAGGGCTCGAGGGCAATTACGATATGAACCAAATGTTCATGTTGGCCCTCGTTTACAATTTTTATGGAGAGCTCACCACTTCGGAGGCACGAGAGCGATTGATCACCGTCTTGCTGGCCAGAGGACGCATTCACCGACCAAATGTAGATGATACATTTACCAGTGGCGTGGCGCCCAACGACTGGAGCAGGGCCGGCTTTGCAAAAGTTCTCGCGAATGTGCACGACATATCTGAGACAGAGAACCATGTTTTGATGATTGCGACAGCTCGATACCTCACCAACCAGCTCCTCTACCCAAGGGATAATAATCCTGGCTACGATAACCGCAGAAACGGTCATTCTGGGGATTCGACCCCTAGCTGCATGGATCAGGTACTCGGTCTGCTTCGCAATTATTTACGAGATGATTTCGCGGAATACAATGCCAAGAATTATCAGGAGGAGACCAGGCACGCGCTTCTTAATCTTTGCAGTTATGCCTATGATGCTGAAGTGCGCCTAGGTGCTCGTATGGTTCTCGACTATATCTCCGCGCATATCGCGGTATCGAGCAATGATCTGCGTCGAATGGTTCCGTTTCGACGTAAGAATGAAGAGCCATTTGTCCACCTGCTTCCAGGAACGGATTTCATGGATGTCAGTTTGCTGGATGCTCATGGCGCTGATCCCATGCCGGCGCAATTTGGGCTGCTGGCAGGAAACACTAGAGCCTACGAAAGGCCTAATAACCGCGTGTGGTCCGGAGAGAGCACCGCATCCCGACCTTGGAGCTGGGCTGTTACCCCCAATTTCGGGCAAGAGCTCACGCTGGGCGCTCTTAGCGCCTATCGACTTCCTCCCTCTATTCATGATCTGTTCGTAAATGATTTACACCGGCGCTTTTTCCAGAGACTCCACAGGCACCCACTGGAGGAGCCGGGTCAACAACGCAATTGTGACAATATGGAAATATATGCAGGCTCTCCAAGCTACCTGATCACGGCAGGCGGCGAGCCGGCAGACTATGTCATTCCCGGTTACCTAGGTTTTGGTTATCACGACAATAATCTGGGGATCGCTGTGCCTACCTCATTCATGCCGACGGGTCGCAGCGCCGGTAGGAATGTTTCACTGCAACAACTAGCCAACAGCGCCGGCATGTCTGCGCGCCCGGTGAGTCTCAAGGCGGTGGCGAAGGTGTTCAGCTATTCTGCGCCATTTTCCTTCAGTGATTTGTTCTTGAATACCAACAACGCTAACGATTTGATTCAGCTTTCAAGTTTCTCATCCAACTGGCGAAGTCTAACTGGGGCCGTGGGAACCGAGAATTATGGGGTTGCCCCCGATTTCGCATGCGGATACTGCTTTCATCTGCCGGTATGGACCGGCGTACCGGAGGGTCAGGATGGTCTATTCTTCGTCAATAAGAAGTCGCATGACGGCGAACCGGCGGGGTTTTTTCTCGCTATCTACAAGACTCAGAATTTAATTATGATGGAAGCATTTGACACGTGGCTCCATCCCGAGATTAGTTTTGAACAATTCAAAAACCATGTGATGACCGACAACCCCCACATCCAGCTCAACAGCAACCAAGAGGCTGTGTACACTACTTTTTTCGGCAATAAGATCCACTTCGTAGTCTGGACCGTCGACAATGCGCGCGACAATCATTATAATGGTGCCCTGATACTTAATATCGAATATGGCGTGGGAAACCCGGCCGACACCTTGGCCGGCAATTACAATCAATCTCAATTCCTCGATGGCACTGTTCTGAAGAGTGCCGGGGACGCAGTGACCGAGATCCACAACGCTTTCCTGGGCACGAAAATCACCCTTGACTGGAGTAATTCATCTCACCTGGTGCGGATCGCAGAGGACGGGGAGGTCGAACAAGCGGGGACGAATGCGGCCGGTCAACTATTCGAAGTGTGGGTAGATTTCGATTGGAAGGGTCCTACCGAAGGCGACTTTTACCATCCGTTCAATCAGCTCGCGAACGCTTTGGCCGCTGTCGCAGACGGCGGGGTCATCAAGATCGTGCCGGGGACAACCCGCGAAAGAGTTCCGCTCCGCCGTGCGGGCAAGCGTATAAAGCTCGTCGCGCCCATCGGCGGCGTGACCCTAGGGGCGCGCTAGCAGCGCCCTCTCACCCGCTAGCGCTACCGGTTCGAGCGTCACCAGGAAAATTTTCAGAGTTTGAAAAAATGGAGACACTGCGACCGATACTGGTGAAGGAGCAGGTTCCAAGCGTTCATGCTCTGATTCAAAAAAGATCGTTGTCACTACCTTTTTCATTACGGGGATTACTAAGTCACCGCTTCAGTCCTCCGCTGCACGGGTTCAAGTTCGACAATGACTTCGTGAACGACTTCATTCCCGCCCTCGACCGCCGGACTAACGGCCTCTGCGGCGGCATGTCTTATACCACGCTTGATTATTATTTTGCGTTTTTACCGGCTCCCATCCAGCCTTTTCGTCCGGCCAATGGGACGGTTCTACACAGTTACTTGTATGACCGGCAAGTGACGTCCATTGAAAGCAATATCGACAAATGGACAGAGCTGGGATTCAACCCCGGTGGAGCGCGAGATACCGAGTTCTTCAACTGGGGCATCTCTGCGAAGCCGGGTGAGCGCATCGATGAGCTGAGGCAATTTCTCGATAATGGTACACCTTGCGTCCTTGGTTTGCAGGGTGATGAGTCAACCGGCAACCATCAAGTGATCGCGTTCGGGTATCAGATGGGACGATATCGGGGTGATCTCGGTGCTCACATCGAGGATTTTTATATACTCATCTGTGACCCGAATTATCCTGGCTTGGCTCGAACCCTCGTACCCGATGTAGCACGCCGCATTTACCACTATCGAGAGGGTGGCTCGGAGACGTGGCGCACCTACTTCGTCGACAAGAACTACCATGCGCAGCAGCCTCCCGCGATTGGCAACGCTAATTTTCCGATGGACAATCTGGTTTACGAGTTGGTCCTAAAGTTTTTCACTGGGGGAGACGATCTGCGTGGCGGCAATGACAACCTAGATCTTGTGGTCAACTTGACTGACGGATCCAACCACGTCTATCGCAATATCAATCTTAGGTCGCGATGGGTTGTCAACAATGACGAGAGCGCCGAGGTCCGCCTGGAGTCGCCAGTTCGAGTGGAACAGCTGCAAAGCATTGTGATTAGTGACACTTTCAGCGGGGGGCCCGGCGGCGACAACTGGAACATGGACTCACTCGAAATCTACGTGCTCGGCGGCGGCCCGCTGTACCGCGAGATCAAGCGGGTCGGGTCCAAGAGGTTCACCGGGGACGACAAGACTCTGATCGTACCCCTCCAATGAAATTCTAAAACTTCGGATCGAGATAATAATCGACGGGTAGGGTTGCCCCGCCCCTCACGCTGCGCGGGCGGGCCAGACGGGCTCGTTGTGGCCGAGCGGCACCGAGGGGCGGGCCCAGTAGGGCCGGGTCTCTGAAAGCTGCACGGTCGGCACCAAATGGCGCAGCCGTCCGGCCGGCGCGTCGCTGTCGATCGACCAGCGGTCGATGTCGGCTTGCGGGAACTCCTTTGGCACATCCTTGAGCCGGGCGAGGCTCGCGGCGGCGCGCAATTCCCAGAGCTTGGCCTCCTGTTCCACGGCGATGCTCAGGGCTTTGCGATAGAGTTCCTCAGCGGCCTTGGAATGCCCTTGCCGCAGCAGCAATTGGCCTTTCCACCGGTTGAGCTCCGCTGCCGGCCAGCGCTCCCCTGTCCTTTCCACGATCTGCAAGGCGTCGTCCAACAGGCTCAAACCCTCGTCAATTTGCCCTGCGATCTCAGATGCCCTGGCCAGGAGGGCGGTATGATAGGGCACCCACGCCGCCGCCCCGGCGGTGCGGTAAGCGCTTGAACCACTGCGCATTAGCGATATCCCCTCCGCCACGTCGCCATTTTTGACCTTGACCCAGCCGCGATAGATGGTTCCCTCCGCACGCCAGTGGAGTAAATTCTGCTCGGTCGCCAGCGCAACCAGCTTATCTGCCCACTCATGCAACGCTGCGTTGTCTCCGTCGACCGAATGCAGCCTAGTGCCAAATACCAAGCTCAGACCCAAAGACGGTGGATGAGCCAGCCTCCGAGCCTCAGCGATCGCTGCGGTGCTCTGTGACAATGCTTGGTCGGAAAAGCCTAGACAGCAAAGGACAATCCCCAAAAACGCCTGTGATCCGACCCGGAGATCGAATCCGACATGACGAGCAAGCGGGCGGTGGGAATTGGGATCATAAAGCGCAAGCCCTGCCTCCAGATGCGATCGGGATGGCGCAAACCTGCCGGCAAACATCAGGTTTCGACCGGAGGAGGTGTGACCCAGAACGAGCCCGCCGGAATCGTTGCGCTGACGGCTCAGACGCAGCAAGTCTTCGTCCAGGCGCAGCGCCAAATCCAATTCGCCGCGGAACACGTGATGGAGAGACTGCCCAAAGGGAATGTGAACGAACTCCGAGGGGGAATCCAGTTGCTCCCACAGCTCTCGTGCGCGAGCATAGGCACGCCCCGTTTCAGACGCTGCTCCTCCCTTGAAGGCCAACAAGGCCGCGCCCAAGCCGCTGAGAAGTTCGAGCTCCTGTCGCTGGCGTTGAGGGGTGTCCGGAAATAGCGCCAGCTGATCCAGCCCCTTTTGCAATTGCGCAGCCGCTTCCGCCATCGCCGAGCGGCCGGCGGATCTCCGACCGGCCTTGCCCCAGCAAACGACGGATTTCTCGGCGAGCCCTGCTTCCGCGTAATGCTGGGCGAAGAGCTCAGGCTGGCTATCCATGAGCTCCGGTGATTGGGTTTCGAGCGCTTCGGCGATCCGCGCGTGCAGTTGCTGCCGGGGGCCGCGCAGCAGGCTGCCGTGGGCAGCGTCCTGCACCAGCGCGTGCTTAAAGCTGTAGACCGCGTCGGGCGGCGTGCCTCGCTCGAAGACTAGCTCGGAGGCGACGAGGCGGGCGAGAGCGGCTTTCAGCTCGTCTTCGGCAAGACGGGAGACGGTGCGCAGCAGGACGTACGAGAACTCGCGTCCGATCGCCGCGCCGATTTGCGCCACCTGTCGCACTGAGGCCAAGCGGTCGAGCCGTGCCAGCAACGACGCGTGCAAACTCGTCGGGATCGCGAGTGGTGGCAATGCGCCGTCGAGCACATAGCGGTCTCGTTCCTCGCGCAGCAGGCCGCTCTCCAACACGTTCTTGGTCAATTCCTCGACAAACAGCGGCACGCCGTCGGTGTGATCGGCGATCTGGTCGATGACGTCATCGGGTAGCGTCTTGCCGCTGGCGATCTTCGCTACCAAAGCGGTCCGGTCATGCCGGTCCAGGCGATTGAGCGCCAGCATCGTCACCTGCGGCTGGCCGGTCCAAGGTGGCTGGAACTCGGGGCGGAACGTCACGATCAGCAGCACCGGCAGGCTGGCGACCCGCTCGACGGTAAGGTCGAGCAATTCGCGCGAGGTCGGGTCGATCGAATGCGCGTCTTCGACGATCATCACCACCGGCTGCTGGCGCGCCAGACCTTCGAGCTGCCGGATCAGCGCCTCCAGTGTCCGCTCCTTCTTCCGCCGCGGATTGAGGTTCGGCAGAGGGTGGCGCTCCGATGCCGGCAACGACAGCAGATCGCCGAGCAGTGCCACATCCTCGTCGGACAGTTCGGCGCGGGAGAGCAAGGCCTCGAGTTTCTCCAGCTTCGAAGCGGGTGGGTCGTCGCGCGCGAACTCGGCCGCGCGGCCGAGTTGGTCAATGAACGGGAACAGCGCGCTGTCCTGGTGATAGGGCGAGCAGAAATAGCGCAGGCGGAGATGCGACTCGGCGTGGAGGCGCTCCTCCAACGTCGCAGCGATACGTGACTTCCCGATGCCGGGTTCGCCCGAGATCAGCACGATTTGACCGTCGCCTGCCTTGGCGCGCGCCCAGCGCCGCATCAGCAGGTCGATCTCCTCGTCGCGGCCGATCAGCGGGGTCAGCGCCAATCCGCGCAACGCCTCGAACCGGCTCACGACGACACTCGGACGCAATACCTGCCAGGCCGGCACCGGCCCGGCGATGCCCTTGACCTCGACGGTGCCGAGACCGCGGGCCTCGAAGAGATCGCCGACCAGCCGGCGTGTGCCCGCGGCGATGACGACAGTGTCCGGGTCGGCCAAGGCTTGCAGCCGGGCGGCGAGGTTCGGCGTCTCGCCGACGACCGATTGCTCTTGTGCGGAGCCTTCGCCGATCAGATCGCCGACCACCACCAGCCCGGTGGCAATGCCGACGCGCGCCTGCAGCTTGGCGGATTTGACGTCGAGGCGAGCTACAGCGTCGACGACACCCAAGCCCGCCCGGACCGCCCGCTCGGCATCGTCCTCATGCGCTCGCGGGTAGCCGAGATAGACCAAGACGCCGTCGCCCATGTACTTGGCGACAAAGCCGTCGAACCTGGCGACCACCTCGGCGACGGCGCGGTGATACGCGGCGATGACCTCGCGCAGATCCTCGGGATCGAGCCGCGCCGAGAGCTCGGTCGAGCCGACCATGTCACAGAACATCACCGTCAGCTGCCGGCGTTCGGCCTCGGCTGGCGCCGGTGCATCGCGCGGTGCTGCCGTTGCCGAGGCAGCGGGCGCCGCGGCGCCGAGCGCGGCAATCGCATCGAGCAGCCTGCGGCAATGGCCTCCGAGCACCACGCCGAGATCTTTGAGATCTTCCGCCGAGAGCTTCGGCAGCGCGTCCCAATCGATCTCGTTGTCGCGGAACGCCGGCACATAACGCTCAAGGCCCAAACCCTGTAGCCACGCCGCTACGTCCATGCGGTCATCCTCGGCTCCGAGGAGCGGCAGCTCCTTATGAACGAGGATATTCTTCTGCCTGTCGAGCTACCAGCGGAAGCGCTGAATTGGCGTTGCGACAGGTGTCGTTGCTTCAGGGCGGTAAATGACCGCTTTGACGCATAGGCATCACCCATCGGGGCAAATCGGGAAGGTCGGCTTGCCACCCGGAACGGACCTCCAGCCTCGGGTGCCATGCGTTAGGTTTCCGCATTAACGCCTTCAGCGCGCGGGGGCAGGGCGCCATGTCAATGCTAGGCGA
>Ga0209040_10003514_pt1 | contig 12029 bp, 7 predicted proteins | sample BogFormECP12_OM3_FD_188240 | JGI IMG/M metagenome (GOLD analysis project Ga0209040, IMG submission 188240) | Bog forest soil microbial communities from Calvert Island, British Columbia, Canada - ECP12_OM3 (SPAdes) (version 2) | ecosystem: Environmental > Aquatic > Freshwater > Wetlands > Bog ... | reverse complement strand
GTTCTTCACCTTTTGGGTGACCTCCTGGAAATCGGCTCGCGAAGGGCTCACTTCGCTGCCTCTCTGTTTTACAACAGGATTTCCAGGGTCCCCAGAGGGGTTCTCTTCCTCAGAGCGTCTTCAGTTCCTCAAATTCTGCGCATAGGTCAGGTGTAAGCTAAAACAACGATATCAGAAAGCTCAAGACCTTATTGTCGCTTGTAAAGCCAAAACCAGTCAGATTCCGCGATCAGTCGGAATCTCTCTTCCACTGCTGGACCATAGATTTTATAAAACCCTTCGGAATGCTGGCGCAAGAAAGCTGGGTGTTTGGGAATCATAACAACAGTCGCATCTCCAAAGTATTCATCGATTGATGGCCGAAACCGGTCGCTCAAGGTGTAATTGAAAGCCGTCGCGGCTAGGCCGCCACGTGGAGGAACCCACCGGAGAACATACGGGAATGGATTTTGCATGTCCATCACTAATACCTTGTCCGTAGGCTTGCAGCATGTACGGAGCAAAGCAACACCATCATCAACATATGCAGTGTAGTTGCTACCATTGGACCATCGTTGCGCAGGGTCCCCATCCGGACGATCACAAAGCATGAGGTCAGAAACCCCAGTTTCTGTGAATCGCGTGGCGCATCCCGGCGGCGGATGGATTTTTCGTGCCGCCGCGATGGGCAGAGCCACAATGTCCGACGTAAACTGTGGCAAGAAGAGTAGCCCGGAAATCAGCAACACAGACGCATAATATGGGAGTGTGAAAAGCTGCGCGGAGCTTGGTGAATTCTTCTTGGCATCCGCAACCTGATTGGCGACAATTATCGCGAACGCACCCAGCAAGGGTAGTCCAGCACTTTGCGCATTGGTGCTGAGTAACGCTATGTCTGCAAAGTATACGATTATGGCTGCTACAGGCAGGTAAGACTGCTTAGACACATCGGCACAGCGCGGCTTCATAAATGTTGCGACAATCGTAAGTCCGAGTACGCAGTAAAGGGGGACCAAGTGCATCGCGACGTTGTACACGGGAGTTATTAGTGAAAAAGACTGCGCCCTCGCGCCAGCCGCCATATGCAACCCGCGGAGCATCGCCGCCAAATTAAATCGCAAATAGGCGAGACCAAGAAAGGTCACGACAGAAAAGCCCGCCAGCACTCCAAAGAATCTGCGGACGCCTGGGATCCAAAAGAGCAACGAAGCCACTAGGAATCCCAAGCCGACTATGAAGTAGCTGGCCTTGAGAAACAACGCAAGTGCAACCGCGGCTCCGGTCGAAATTCCACCCAACCACTCTTCGGCATCGGTCGCAGTCTTGTCACGGCGCTGGACGCACTCTACCAGAAGCGGCACCAACAGAGCATAGCCATAACGGTTGTACGTCATGGCATGCGACAACGCCATTGGCGCCATTCCAACCGGATACGGAGCACAGGCCAAAGCCGACGCATAAAGTGCAACCAAAGCTCTGGGAGTCTGTTGAAGCCGATCTCGGCTCACTCGATAGGTCCACAGACCGACCAGCAGCGCAAATATCGAATTCCCGTATGCAATCCCGTTGGCCGATGCGTGGCTAAGTCTAAGGCCCAGAGCGGTGACTAGGAACGTTAGCGGGCCCCAGGGACTCCAGAAATCTATGTGCGGCCGCAGTCCATTCAAAGCGCGCCAACCGTTCTCCAGCAAGAAGAAATCGTCGTGACCGTATACGAACGTCGGGACTGCGCCAATAAAGGCACAGCTGGCACAAATTACAATGAGCGTTACAAAAAATAAAGGAGTGACCGACGAACTCCACGGCCCAGTCGCACACCACAAATTGATAAGACCGCTAACTAACCTCGTGGATATGCCTTCCATGGTCCTCTCAGCGCCTGAGGTGACAGACTGTATTTCTGTAGGGGAGTTCGGGATCATTGTGGACTTACCCTGTTCATCCGTTAGAAATGGTTACAGTCTTTGTCTGGTGAACGGAGACTGCGTCATATTCAGACTTAAAGTTTATGCTGAAAAAACATTGTTCTTAAAGGAGAGTCCAATCCCGTTATTGCATAGCGACTGACATCACCTTCTGCACGGACGACGCAGTGCTGCGCATATCCTCTGCTGAGAGAGTCGGATGTACCAGGAACATTAGGCTGGTCTCCGAGAGCCGCGCTGCATTAGGCAGGCGATTTGCCGGGCGCCACACCTGCGGAAAAGCTTTCTCAAGATAAATCTCACTGCAGCTGCCGCTTGAACAAGGCACGCCTTCAGCGTTGATTGCGGACATTAAGCGATCGCGATCCCAGCCGTCCCGCAGAAGCTCCGGCCGAACATACACGTAATACTTGTAGTACGAATGACCGAAGTCATTCGGGGGCGTGACAACACGAAGAGCCGGAATCTGAAAAAACTCCTGATCCAGGATGGCCGCGTTTCGGCGTCGTAGCTGGACACGGTCCGGAAGCTTCCGCAGAAGCACGCGTCCGATCGCTGACTGCATCTCGGTGAGCCGCCAATTCGTTCCAAATGATTCATGCAGCCAGCGGAATCCGATCGGATGCTTTCGATTGTAAACGGCATCGAAGCTCTTTCCGTGATCTTTGAAGCTCCATGCCAGGTTCCAAACACGCTCGTCGTTGGTGGTGATCAGCCCTCCCTCGCCGCCAGTCGACAAGATCTTATCCTGGCAGAAAGAAAATGCTCCGATATCGCCTATCGATCCCACAGCGCGACCTTTATAAGTAGCCCCGTGTGCCTGAGCGCAATCTTCGATCACTTTAATCCCGTGCTTGCGAGCTAACTCCCTAATGGGATCCATGTCGCACGGCCAGCCCGCGAGGTGAACCGCGATGATCGCCTTTGTTCGACGAGTTAAGAGGGGCGCAACGGATTCGGCGGTGAGATTCCCACTGACCGGATCCACGTCGGCGACGACGGGAACGGCGCCACGCATCACCGCACAACTTGCAGTGGCAATGAATGTTCGACTCGGGACAATCACCTCGTCTCCTACACCGATTCCCGATGCGTACAGCGCCAGCTCGAGCGCAACCGTACCGTTGGCGAGAGCTATCGCATAATTCGTACCCACGGAGGCTGCGTACTCGCGTTCGAAAGACCGGCCTTCCTCTCCCGTCCAGTAGTTGACCTTACCAGACGCGAGAACTGCGCTGGCAGCCTCAATTTCGTCGGATGCGAAGGAAGGCCACTCTGGTAGTGTTTTGTCCACTGTTGGCGTGCCGCCATCGATAGCAAGCACAGGCTTAGTAGCTAATTCCATATTCGGCAACTGATCCTTTATCGCTTATCGTTCTTCGCGGCGAGGCGGTGCGTGAAACCGCACTTCCCCGAGTGCCACGACAGGAATGGTTCGTAACAAGATCCGCAGATCAAGCCCAAACGAAAGCTGGCGCACATACTGCACGTCATATTGCCATCGCTCGCGCCAACTCATCTGGGTTCCGCCGTTCACCTGAGCCAATCCTGTCAAGCCCGGATTAACTCGGAGGCGCTGGCCAGTTTCGTCGTCATAATCAGCGATCTGTTCCGGCAAAGGGGGTCGCGGGCCCACCAGCGACATATCACCCTTGAGCACGTTGAACAACTGTGGCAACTCATCTAATTTGAACCGTCGCAAGAGTGCGCCCACAACGGTGACCTCTGGATTCCCTTTGCGGATCTCCACGTGGTGGGTGCGGTCACGGTGTAGCATAGTTCGAAACTTGTATGCGACGAACACCTGGCCAAGTTTTCCCAGTCGCCGTTGGTTAAAAAAAATCGGGCCCCGCGACGTGAGCTTAATAAGAATCACAATCGCCGCAAAAAGCGGCACAAGGGCCAAGGCGACGGGAATCGTAAGAATCAGATCGAGCACTCGCTTTCCGAAGTGCCGGTAAAAGTGATGGCGCTCTTCTCTCCATTCCTGAACCTCTCTCTCGATGAGGGAGACAAACTCCGCGGCCTGTTGGTCGCGGTTGAAGTGTTTTGTCACAAATTCACGGCCACGCACTCCCATCGCACGGGCTGCCGCTCGGTTGTCAGCCAGTTTCACAATCGCGCCCGCGAGGGCCGCATCGTCACCCGGTGGCACGAATATTCCCGAACCACTGTCTTCGATTACCTTGCGAATTACGCCATCGATCGCCAACAGTGTGGGCCGACCGGCAGCCATATAGTCGAATACTTTGTTGGGATAAGTGGTGCGGAACATCGGAATATCCTTCAAGATTGCGATGCAGGCATCCGAGGCTGCCAGGACCTCCGCGACCTCTGTCTTGCTCAGTTTTCCGGTAAATGTGACATTCCTCAAGCCACGACGTGCGGTGTCCGCTTCCAGGTTGAGGCGTTCTTTGCCATCGCCGGCGATTACGAAGACGAAGTCTGTAGTATCGCGCAAGCGATCAGCTGCCCGTACGACGGTTGCAAGATCGTTCGCCAAACCGATTGCACCAGCGTAGCTGACAACAAATTTGCCCTCCAGCCCCCACTCTCGCCTGATGCGCTCTCCCTGCGATCCAGGAGTGAACATCGCCGGATCGACGCCGTTTGAAATAAGGCTGATCTTCAGTGGAGCGACATGGCGGCAGATTAGGTAGTCGCGGTAGGCGGGTGAGTTCACCAGGATGTGCGTGGCACGGGCGTACAAAAAACGTTCAAGCCTTCGCGAGAGCCAGATCAGAACAGGGTTCTTGAGCACCCCCATATCAATGGCAAATTCCGGCCATAGGTCCCGGACTTCCAGCAGGAACGGGCGCCTACGTAGAAACGCTACCGCCCACGCCGCGAAAGCCTGAAAGATGGGGGGTGAGGTGCCCATAACCAGGTCGACGGGACCAGATTTCAGGGCCGTGAGGAACGAGGATCCGGCGAATGTGAAGAAAGAGAACACACGCCAGATGAAACTGCGATGCAGGGTCGGATAAGCATAGGCTCGCAGCACTCGCAGTCCATCGATAGACTGCTCGGTGTAGAGCCCATGGCGCAGTGCAACGGACGCACCGCTAAGGTAACTCAGATCGCTTGCAATGATTGTGAAACTGTGTCCTCTGCTCAGTACCCTCCGGCCGAATTCATAATGCCGGGTGCCGCCTCCATCGGCGGGGGAAGCGAATGCCTGATGGATCAGCAATATACGACATGGCTGCGGATCGATAGAACCTGCCTTTACCGCATCGCCGGAGGCTGCGGCAGGGGACCGCACCGACATGGAGACGGTTACGGCGGTGGATCGTTCTTTCACTCGCTAACCTCCACCAGGCACGCGTCTGTCTGGCGATTGTCGACGTTGTCCCCTACAAACTCGAACCTGGTTTCAAACCTGATCGGGAGTCTGCCGTCTGCCTCGACGGCGAGCGAAAGTGCTGGTTGCTTGCTCGCATAGGTAGGTGAAACCCAGCCTCGTGCAACCTCGCCCGGATCAGTCAAGTTTCCAGCGATTCTTTCGCCAGCACGTACCAGACTGAAATTCGCGTGAGTTGCGCATGTCGCTCTGATATGCACAATGCCTTCCGACGTTCTGAGCTGCATTGACCCTGCCTCGACATCAACAACTGCAGGGAAATCCGGCAATACCCAGTGCAGACGTACCTGGTGCTCCCCATCACCAAGAATGTCGTCCGTGACGTTCCACACGTCCCCGCACCTCTTAATCGTCCGTCGACAGGTAACACCAAGCCGCCGGTATCCGTCGTGCTCTCCTTGCCAAAACTCGTACTCGCCATCTTCATGATATTGCGCATGCAGGCCCTTCGCCCAGTCTAGCCAAAGGAATCGTGAAAATCGTCGCATCTGGTCTTTGCCGTCAACCGTTACCGAGTTATGTGCAGCGGTACTGAGAAACGCTCCATCCCAGGGAGGTGCAGCATTGTACAGATATGTGCCGCTATCCAAGGCAACGTTAAGACCTCTCCACCAAAGGTCCAGGTGAAGCTGGTCAGAATGAGCGGGGCGGTCGCGATACACGGCACAGCGAATCATGCCCCAACTCTCCGCACCGCGCAGCACATAATACCCGCTCGTGGACGTGAGCGATTGGCGCGTCGCACTGGACAGCTCCGGTGCATTGATTGACTGCGCGCCGAAGAGCCAGACGAGTGCTTCGTCCCACGGTCCGGTCTCAAACCGCTTTTGTTGTGCTCCGAGGTAGTACATCGCCTGAAGAGTGGGACGAAAATCGCCGTAATCGCAGTCGCTGAGTGGCAGCACTAGCGCACCATCGTTGTTGCCGTAGTTAGGCACCCCGCCGCTGCGGGCGTCGGTCATGCTGTCGAGAAACTCCACGCTGCGAAGAAGCTGCGGATACAGGTCACGCGAAAATGAAAAGTCATTGAGCTCTGCCAGTCGCAACGCCCAAAGATAGTCATGCAACATCACTCTCTGGTAGTTCATCGAGTGCTGAACATAGGCGCCATCTGCGTAGATCTGGGTCCGGGCTTGGCACTCAAGCAGTTTCTTGCCGCGGTTTCGCCAGGTCTCAGCGCGCTGAAATTCCGGAAAGAGCGTCCCCGCTGTGAACAGACCCATGGCTTCGCTGATGCCGTGATTATTATTCTGCGATAGTGCGTAGCCGATGTTAGCTTCGACGCGCTCAGCGGTAGCGGCAATCATTGTCGAAAGCGCAGCAACACGTTCGGAAGTGGTGTGCGTCGAAGCCGAAAATGCATATAAGGCGAAACACCACGCCATCATGCGGAAGCTCGCCTCTTGTCCACATTTCCAGTTGGGCCCAAGTTGGGGCGGATTGTGCACCGCCCAATCCTCTACCAGCTCCCAGAATGCCTCGGCATAACGCTCGTTGTGCGTAAGCGCATAAGCACGGGCAAGCGCGTAAACGGGACTGAAACGGTTCGCTTCCCAAATGAGCTTGATGTCGCCAAATGCAAAATCTGGAATGTCCGCCCAGTGTCGGTCAGAAGGAGCGCTTTCGCCCGTTAAAGGATTGCGGTTCCAGTTGGGAGGAAACCCCGCATCAACGGAAAGCATACCGAAATACGTCCACCTTCCGGATAGCAGCGCATCGGCTTGGGAAACCGCATGCCGCTGTGAGACTGATGACAAGAGATCCGGTTGCGGGAGCTCGTCAAAGAAGAACTTTCCCGCCCCTGTCCGGCGCCATCGCACGTACTGGGCCGGATCTGAGGGAACCCCATCGCGCAGCCAGCTCGCGAGCGGTCGCTTATCCCAGCTCTCAAGCGGCAAGCGTCGCTGCATCAGATGGAGTTTGCGTTGTGCTGCCTGATATAAGCGGTTGGTTATCCAGCGCGGACCCATATGCTGCGCAAGGGAAATCCCGTCCGGAATCAGTTGCCGCAAGTTGGACCGTGTCTTCATCGCCAGTTCAGTACAAGCAAGATAAGATCAACGACGTGTGCAGTCCCGCCACGCGAGGTCCGGAGAATGGGTATATCGACGGCCTCAATACCCTGACGCCAAATTGATCCCGGACTTGCAAAGCAACCGCTCGTAAAAGCGCTCAGCTTTCTCCATGCTTGAACTGTATTCCGCTCGGTCCGCGATAAGCTGGCGGTTCCTGACAGCCGCGGAAATACGCAACTGACGATCGGCTACCGCACTCAGGATAGCTTCCGAGAAACCTTGAGCGTCCGACGGATCGCGTAGGCTCCCATTCACCCCGTCGTTTATCCATTCTCGCACTGATTCGATGTTTCCGACGATTGGGAACGCTCCCGCAGCCATGCTCTCGAGAAGAGTATTGGGCGTACCGTCATGTTCAGACGGAGAGACTACGATATCGGACGCTTGTAACAACATCGCCATTTCGGCACGAGAAAGCATCGGCAAGAGCCTGACATTTTGCTCGATCCCTAAGGAAGAAATCCAACGTTCAGCAACGGGATGCCCCTGCATGCCCACAGCGGCGAAAACAACATCGGGACGGCACTTGGTAGTAAGTGCAACGGACCGAAAGAAGGTGTCGTTGCGCACGTAGCCTCTAAACCCACGTGGATTACACACCAGCGGCACGTTCTCCGGAATCTCGAAGCGACGGCGCACTGTCGAGTCTGCCTCCCGGGTCCCAAATACATCCATCTGAATACCGCCACCGCCAGGAAGCACGATTGATGGCTTGTGCGTGTCGAATCCAAACTGCGCTGCCAATTTGAGGTCGCGATTGCAGTCGCAGTGCAGCGCATCGGCCCGCTGTAACGCTCGGCACGATTGCCGACCGGTCACAGGAAACCTGCGCGCAAAGAGGGTAAGATCATTGCCCCAAATGGAAATCAGCAACGGCGCCGGGGGATCGGCAAGTGCGGCTGTGATGCCCTCGAACGGCAACCGCATCGCATGCACCACATCCGGCTTTATCTGCCGACAGAGCTCCCTGATGGCGTCGCTTCGTCTGCCGACACCAAATCGTTCTACCCAGTGCTGTATGGCGAACGTTACATCAGACAATCGCCCGGTCCGCGCCTCGGCCGTCAAGCGCGACGAAAGTCCTTGAGTGGCGCCCCTACCTCCCTCATTGGACTGGATCCCAGCCCTTCGACTGAGCTTGGATGTAACCTCTTGCACCGACGCATTGGGATAGTTATTTCCCGAGCAAGGATAACTGGAAATCACATGGACATCATGGCCGCGCTGCACAAAATAAGTAATCCAATTCTTAGCTATTGGACTGCGAGCATCGGCAATGAAACAGATTTTCATCAGAACTTCGCCGATGGAACGGCTTTCGCATCTGCCTGTGCGGTATCAGCGACTGAATGTAACCGGCCAAACTCGGACTCAACAGTACGCAGCATTTGCTCCCAGGGTGGCACAGGCCTGTCCTCCCGGACACGGCACATGTGCTCCAGGCAAGCCACCAGGTACTCCGTAACTACGGGTACAGTCAGCGCAGAACCGGTTTTGAGAGCAGCGACACGCATTTGTTTTCGGTCCGCACTCAAGAAAGAAGTCAGGCAGGCGCGAAGATCTTCAACGCTCTCGCTGCGAAACCTGTATCCGTTCAGTCCCGGCAAGATGAGATCGGCCGCGCCGCAGCGGTGGGATGCAATCACGGGAACGCCAGCGGCAAAGGCCTCGTTGACAACCAGTCCCCAACCATCCCAACGGGACGGCAGTACCAGAGCGGAAGCTATTGCCAAGCGCTCGTGAATTTGAGACGAAGGACGCACCCCCTCCAATACCACTCGGCCCAGAAGGCCATCCCGTTGAAGACCCGATTCAATAGCCTTTTGCTCCGAACCGGTACCGATAAGGCTCAGCTGAAGCTGCGGGAATCTCTCGAACAGAGGTTTAATTGCCTCCAGGAGCAAATCGACTCCCTTTCGATGAATCAGCTGTCCAATGTAAGCGATATTAATCCTTTCCGAAGGAAGTGCCGTTTCTGACCCGGTCGGAGATGCGCGGAAATATCCGAACGGGTAGATATTCTCTTTGGGAAACCCCAACGCGCGAAAATAGTCACTCGCCATGTGCGACACGGCTAAGAGTCCTCTGGCCCGCCGGCCCACCCAATGGCCGACAAAAGCTCGCGCATTACGCCTCATCACCGGACGCAAAACAGTCATATCGGGACACTCAGTGTAGATTGCAAACGGAACTCCCGCTTTCCCCAGTACAAATGTGGCCGCAGTAAAAGCAGTCTCGGCCCAGATTCCATTGATGATATGAATTCGATCCCGCTCCGAACGGGCAATGCTGATAGCATGACGCAGCTTGCGATCTTGGTCGAGAACAGAGGATTTGTATTCGCTCTTGACCTCCGCCCAACCCAATTGGCGTCGATCCTCAGTCAATGTATGGTCGTACACCACGCGGAGGTCGACTTTACTGCAAAGATGAAGGAACAGGTCGTCCTGATAAAAAGACGGCATGTTCATCCACACGGTGACGGGAAGCATATCCGGCTACGCCTGCGCCTGGGTAACTCTTCTCTCGCGTCCAGGCACAATTGGGGGGGGGAGTGAATTCCAAGTTCGCTTGCGGCGGAACGAAACATACGACAGAACCGCGATGGCAACAAGCGGCATCATGTTTACTAGCGTGAACATCACCAAAGAGATTAGCCCGTCTCGAAATACCTGAATCAAGTTACAGGCGACCATGATGTAAGTAAAACGATAAATAGAGAAGTAGCTCCTCCGTATTGCTGCAAAATAAATCTTTCCTAGCCAGTACGCGGCTGTAACGCTGATAATGATGATCCCAAAAACACCGACGTTGGCGTACGACTCGCCATGCAGAGTTGGGACCATGCCCGACTGGGCCATTGGTCGCGAGGGATTAGACAATTCGTATTGGTATCCGTTAATTACCGGCTTATCTGGCCACCACTGCCGCGGGATTGGCAAGGTAAGCATTGGATAGTAGAGACTACCGTAATAATAACGATTGGAATCGTCGACCAGTGAAATCGTGCACGCAAATTCGTCCAAAACCATCTGGTCACCGGACCGGCCTCCGGTCACATCTGTGAATGAATTCCCAGCCGCAACTAGAATGTCAGAAATAGAGTCCCCACTCTGAATCATCCACCCAATGGTTTTCAACGGAAAGACTATAAATACCAACGCTAATCCAACCCCAGCCATCCACGGCGGAGGCCACTTTCTGCCCCTACGTGACAACCACAACAGAGCCAAATATATCAATGGGATAACCAAGCGAAACCGGTCGAATCCCTGCACGGCAATAATCAGCAGATACGCGCATAACGGAATGACAAATAGCTTGCGGAAACCGTAGTAATAAATTAAAGAAAGTAAGACCAAACCTACCCAGCTCTGCGTGATCATCGTCCAGCTCGAGCTGTTCCAGCTGCCCAGGTCAATCCTGCCTACCGCGTACATGCCGGCTGTCGGCACACTTGCGAAGTAGATAAGCGCCACAACTCCGATGGGAAACGCGACGGCACCGACAGTCCGTATGGCTTTCTCCGAGAGCATAGCCCCATCCTGGCCTCGACTAGCGATAGCAATCGGAGTTTTGTGCCTTCGCTTTTCATCTTCGGCGACTTTGATCCACGCAACGGTCATGCTTACCAGAGCGAGGTCAGCCAGATTCACTGCCCAGGCAATCTCAGCTTCGCTGACAGGTATCACGCCTGGGCCCCAACCTGTGAACAGCGTTGGTGAACCGCCCAAAACAAAGAGTGCGCGGGACGTCACAACGAGCACATGGAATAAAAGGTAAGCTGTGCCGGGATGGAGCGCGCTAAGCCGTGCGTGCTTGCCCAATAGGATCGCGCACGCGACCACCACGAAGAAATCTAGCAGTACGGCTTCGTAAAGACCCACAGTTTACACCAAGTTTGGAAGGTGGCACGGCGCGCTACGAACGGAACGACAAATCAATTCGCACGGCCTGTATTCGGCAATCTCGCGTGACACTCATTGCCGATCTGTCATCGTGCAAGAACATCGTGAAACCGCTGCGAATAAAAGTCTCAAACTGTGTGGCTCCGGATCACGTTCTCGGTGTAACGAATCCGCCGCAAGTTGTCACTTCGAAAACCAGATCTTTTCCTCGCCGCCGAGAGGCGCTTCGCACAGGACTCTTGCAACTCGAGCCAATTGAGGCAGAACGCAACAAGCCCGTTCGTACGTCCGAGAAAACCCTCCACCAACGCCCTTACTTTATCATAGCGATTTGAATCAAGTTGCTATATTACAATTCTCTGAGCTTGCGCGCGATGTTGAGCGCGGGCCCTGAAGGGCAGCTCCTTATATTTTGATTGGCTGAATAGAGGGCGCTTTCGTGCGGCGCCCCGTATCACGCTCTCTGCTCATCAACACTCCGGCTCTCACCGGCATTCTGCCGTTCTTCATAGCTCTTGATCGAACGCCAAACCCTTAGATCGACGAAGTGCTTCGGGGTTCAACTTCCATCCATCATTATCCATCATGACTGTCCGGGGAAAAATCCGTCCGCGGCCGCAATCTATTGTTCCTGAGGGGCTTACAACGATTGGAGCCGGGAACGATTTGAATTTGATTTGTGAGCGATACGCGAACCACAGGGGTGTGTTACTGAGCGGGCGGAACCGCGTTAAGGCTTCTGATTCGAGCCATGTGGCGGATCTTCCACTGGTCGGGC
>Ga0209040_10003513_pt1 | contig 12031 bp, 6 predicted proteins | sample BogFormECP12_OM3_FD_188240 | JGI IMG/M metagenome (GOLD analysis project Ga0209040, IMG submission 188240) | Bog forest soil microbial communities from Calvert Island, British Columbia, Canada - ECP12_OM3 (SPAdes) (version 2) | ecosystem: Environmental > Aquatic > Freshwater > Wetlands > Bog ... | reverse complement strand
TTCGATAGGCGCTTGATGGCTTGTAGAACCAAACCGTTGTAATTCGAAGTCCGACTGTTTTCGATGGTGCGTACGGCCGTGAAGCGCGGGTCGGGGCGACCGCCGAAGTAGAAGAAGCCGGGGTGAGCGGGATCGGCGAGAATCGCAGGGAAGTTGAGATCGCGTTCACCGAATTGCCCAAAACCGAACGCGCCGACGTAGCTCGCACCAACGACCAAAGTGTTGCCGATTTGCCGACGGATCGAGAGGTTGACATCGCGGGTCTCGGGATTATGCAAGTTGTCGGCGATGGGTCGAATGCGGCCGAACTGGGTGGGAGGTTGGGAAATGAAAGGCGCGATCACGTTCGCCGGAGGCGCATTGGGGAAAAATGCCAGGACAAATGGATCGGTGATCGTCGTGGTGAACAGCGTAACCCCATCGAAGTTGAGGGAGTCCAGCGAGATGTTCAGGAAGGCCAACTGCGTAATTTCGCCGAAGCCGGCGCTGATGACGGTTTTGCTGTCCGGGCTGTAAGCCAGACCCAGCCGCGGCTGAATATTGTTGCCGTCGGATGAACAGGCGGGTACGATGCCATTTCCCTGCAGGCACCCGCCTCCGGACTGACGAATGTAGCCACCCTTAAAGGCTCCCGCTTCGTAGTCATAGCGAACTCCGTAGTTCATGGTCAGCTTCGGAGTTAACTGCCACGTATCTTGGATATATAGACCGTAGATATTGTCCTTGGCTCGCACCATACCTGGGCCGGCACCCACCGTGAACACCGTCGGCAAACCGTTGGGCCCGAAGGAGCCGTATTGACCGAAATGAAACTGCTGGAATACAGCCGTGTATGGCATGTAGCTGATGGAAACCCCAGTCTTAAGACTGTGAGCGCCACGGATCCACGTGAGGTTATCCACACCCTGGTAGCGGTTCTGATTTCCTCCTTGAGGACAACAGGAATCTGCGCCGTGATAGAAGTTTGGCCCGAACTGGCCAGGAAGCGTGCTGTTTGGGGACGTCAGGAAGAAATAGCGGTGCCAGAAGACGCGGGCCTCGTTCACTAAATGAGGGGTGATGGTTGAAGTGAGTGCGCCGTTCAAGGTGTGATCATGACCGACAAATGAATCCAGCGAATCGGGCGTGCCGTTGGAAGGCGCGCTCACCTGCAAATTTTCCTTTGATTGACGTTGCTGGTTGAATCGCACAGACACGCGATTGCGTTGGGTCAGCACATGATCAACTTTGGCCGACCAGATTATTTCGTTGATGGGCTGCGTGACCGTCACCGCACCTGACGGCGGAGTCAGAGTAAGCGGTTGAGCCACGTGTGTCTTTTCGAAACTCCCGAACCAGAAGGTACGATCCTTAATAAAAGGACCTCCCGCGGTGACTCCCCACTCCTGTTTTTGAAACGGTGCGCGTGGCTGTCCGTCGAGACTTGAGCAACCTGAGCCTCCGCAACCGTTCTCGATGAGTCCCAAGTTGTAAAAATAATTGGACGCGGAGAGATTGCGTCCACGAAAATATGCATGAGCGTCGCCGTGGAAATTGTTGGTTCCCGACTTAGTTATGACGTTGACGATGAGCCCACCTGCCTGCCCATATTCTGCGTTGTAATTGTTGGTGATGACCTGGAATTCCTGTACTTCGTCGATCGAAGCGCCTAGCGCATCGCGGCCGCTCGAGACCTGATCCGTAATGTTGGCACCGTCGATGTTATAGACGTTTCCTCGTCCATTGAATTCTCCGGGAGCTATCAGTTCCGTGGAGCCGCCAGTGAAATCGTAGCGAACTCCAGGAGCGAGTGATGCTATCGTCGCGTAATCGTTGCTAGGTCCCACGCCTCCGTTGAAGCCGTTCGTAAACGGCAGGCTCGTCATCTCCCGCTGGTCGACGACGGTTGATAGGTCGGTTTTGGTACTTTCGACCAGTGATGCCTCATCGGTCACAAGGACGGCCTCATCTTTACCGGCAAGTAGAAGCCGGAAATCGGCGTCGCGCTGGTCGCCGACGTTCAAATGGAGGCTCGCAATTCTTGATGGGCGAAATCCTGGAACCGCTACTTGTACGTCGTACGTGCCCGGCGGGAGATTGGGGAAGCGATAAAGACCGTCGCCTGTGGTGGTTGTCCGCTGCTCGATACCAGTATCCCTGTTCCTTACGGTCACCGGTGCGTTCGCAACCATAGCACCTTGTGGATCGGATACGTGGCCGACAATAGTTGCAGTAGCCGCAGTTTGAGCGGATAACGTTTCGTGCGAGAGAGTTACTGACAGGGACAAAAGCAGAATGAAGAGAAAACGGGGAGTCATCGCTAAGCCTCCCTTCCCTTGAAAACTTAAGTGCTGAACATGATAGCGGCCCTACACTGGACTTTAGGCGCCTGGTTATTCGAGAACAAACACGCTCAGCTCGTCAAAAGCGGTGAATCCATCAACTGGTAAATTAAACGAACTTAAAAGTTGGAAAGCCCATAGGGCGCAAAGTATACTCTTATTCCTCAAAGTGTAGTGCAAAACTAAGAAGCAGCCATCACCGGACAATATTAAGACTCGTGCGACCAGAATATTTCGCTTATGACGACGAGACCGCACATGCCAGCAAGGATTTCGATTGCCAGGATTGTGCTGGGCACATTAGGTATGCTGCTGGCGTGCCCGCGAGCTCCGGCGTTGGATCCACCACTAGACCTCACCCAGTACACCCATAGGGCGTGGACGGCACTCGAAGGTTTGGCGGGGAGCACTCGGTCAATTGTCCAAACGCCTGACGGTTATCTTTGGCTGGGCACGGAATTTGGAATCGTTCGCTTCGATGGTGTTCACTTTGTACCATGGACGCCTCCTCTCGGCGAGAGCCTCCCGAGCACAAATATCAACACGCTTCTGGCCGCGCGCGATGGCACTCTGTGGATCGGCACGCTTGAGGGGCTGGCGAGTTGGAACAGTAATAAGCTGACCCAGTACCTCGATTTCGCTGGAGGCAGTTCCCATGTCCTCTTGGAGGACCACGAGGGAACGGTGTGGGTTGGAACCTCTGGCAAACTCTGTGCCATCCGGGCAAATAAAGCTGAGTGCTACGGTCTAAACGGTAGCGCGGTCAGCGGCCCGCATTACCTTTACGGTAATCGGGGAACCGACGTGAATTCCTTGTATGAAGATAGCGACCACCGTCTCTGGGCCGGAACCGAGACGGGACTCTGGCGGTGGAACCCCGGTCCCCCTAAGCGCTTCATGCCGCAACCACTCATTGCGCACCAAGCCGTCGTTGCGGGAGATCGCGCCGGCGAGCTGGTCTTCATCAGCGGCATAAAGAACGATCTGCGGCAACTTGCCGGTCAGAGGATAGACGAATACACCGTTCCTGGCGTGCCGTGGGCTGTGAACGCCTCGCATCTGCTGCGTGATCGGCATGGTGCTCTGTGGATCGGAACATATAATCTGGGGCTCCTCCGTGTTTACCAGGGAAAGACCTCTCGGTTTGGAATAGGAGAAGGTCTTTCAGGCAATCTCGTCACCGCTCTTTTTGAGGATCACGAAGGCTCTGTTTGGGTGGGCACGACTAATGGTGTTGACCGCTTTAGCGAACCCGCCATTTCTACGCTCTCCGCTTACCAAGGATTGCCGAGTCCCGCTTGGTCCGTCCTTCCAGCGCGGGACGGTAGCGTGTGGATCGGTTCTTTTGATGGACTTAGTCGGTGGTGGCAGGGGCAACTGACCACTTATCGCTCAACCCGCATGTCAGGAAAGCAAACCGGCGGTGGTCTATCTACTGCGCTGAGCGGCGCGGTCCGCGAAATACTCACTCCGGGATTACCGGACAACAACATAGGCTCGCTCTTTGAAGACAAACGTGGGCGCATTTGGATCACGACCAGTAAGGGAGTTGCCCGATTCGAGAACGGCAGGTTTACTCTCGTCACCGGGCTACCCGACGGGTCTGCAAACGCCATTATCGCGGATGAGCATGATGGTGTCTGGATCAGCTATCCCACTCAGGGTCTGTTTCATCTCGCTGATGGCACAGTTGACCAGTCCACACCTTGGCCTTGGTCCAGCGAGGGGAAAGACCCGCGTATTTCTGCCATTGTCCCCGACCCGCTGAACTCCGGTCTGTGGCTTGGATCAATCAATGCAGGCATCGCCCGTCTCAACGAGGGGCAGGTCAGCAAATGGCTCGGCAGCAAGAACGGCTTGGGTGCGAACCTGGTTTGGAACCTCCATGTGGATCACGAAGGCACACTTTGGGCAGCAACCGAAGGAGGCCTCAGCCGCATAAAGGATGGAAACGTCTCAACACTCACCACCAAGAACGGTCTGCCTTGCAACGCGGTTCACTGGGTCACCGAGGATGACGTTTCTTCGTTGTGGCTATCCACAGTCTGCGGCCTGTTGCGCGTTGACCGCAGCGACTTACAGGCGTGGACGTCGGACGCGAAACATGCGATCAATGCCACCGTGTTTGACGGCAGCGACGGGTTCAGATCACATGCAATGCTCATCGGCTACAGTCCGGTTGTTAAGAAATCTCTCGACGGGAAACTGTGGTTTGCGCATAATGACGGCGTCAGCGTTATTGATCCACGCAATCTCCGACTCAACAAAGTTGCTCCGCCAGTTCACATCGAGCAGGTCAGGGCAGACGGAAAAGCCCATGATCCCACTGCCGGTCTGCGGCTGCCGCCGCGCATCCGAGATTTAGCAATTGACTACACAGCGCTGAGCCTGGTCGCACCGGAAAAGGTGCGCTTCCGCTTCAAGCTGGAGGGGCAGGACAAGGACTGGCGGAAGGTGGTGAACCAGCGTGAAGTGCAATATTCGAACCTCGGTCCGGGCAAGTACACCTTCCGCGTGACGGCGTGCAATAACAGCGGGGTTTGGAACGAAGTGGGCGATACGCTGGATTTCTCCATTGCTCCGGCGTATTGGCAGACAAATTGGTTCCGTGCGCTGTGTGTGCTCGCGTTCGCGGCGATGCTCTGGACCGTTTATCGCCTTCGCGTCCGCGTTTTAGAAGAGCGCCAGGCGATCTTAGAACGCCACCAAGCCGTCTTAGAGCGACACCAGACCGAGATGGGTGCGCTGAACGAACGGTTAATGAAAGCGCAGGAGGAGGAGCGCATACGCATCGCCGGGGAACTGCACGACGGCGTTCTCCAGAAGATTACGTCGCTCGCTCTCGAATTGGCTACCGCGACGATTGAGCTTCCAGCCGATTCGGAACCCAGGGCAGAAGTTAGAGAGGTGGAGAAAAAGCTGATCGAGGTGGGCACGGAGATTCGTCAACTGTCTCATGAGCTTCATCCGGCGGTGCTGCAGGAGACGGGACTGCCGTCCGCGCTGTCCTCGTATTGCGAAGAGTTCAGCAACCTGCGTGGCATTCCCATTTCGTATAAGGCCGATGAAAGTGTGGAAGAATTATCGCCCGGGGCGGCACTGTGCATCTACCGCATCGCCCAGGAGGCGCTCGGCAATGTGGCGAAACATGCGAAGGCCAAGCAGGTTGAAGTTCGGCTGACCCAGTCCGACGGTCGCGTTTGCCTCGTGGTGTCGGATGATGGTGTCGGTTTTAATCCCGAAGGAAGCGGAAGATCCGGAGGGCTGGGGCTGATCAATATGCGAGAACGGGTGCGCCAACTGAGCGGGTCGTTTGAATTCGAAAGCCAGCCAGGACGCGGGACCACGGTGAAAGCGGAAGTTCCATTTCGACCCGCGTCGTAGTTTATTGCAGGTTTCTACCTTCCGATTGGATGTAGCTCTGAGTATCAACACGGTTCCGCACATCGTAAGCATCCATCAATAAAAGAATTGCGCCTTTTAGGGCAACCCGACAACGGTTCTTGCCCCAATTGAGGCAGCCGCGGCGCGGACAGTCCTCCACTTGTTGGTATCAAATACCAATTCACTCTGTGCTTTCTTTAAGTTGGCAACTGCGACGGCGTTTGGATAGTTTGGCACCCAATTTGCCCTTCGGTTATTCGAGCAGCGGCTTCTAATCAGCCGGACCTTTCGACGCGCATTGCGCGCCAATGGCACTGCAGAGAAACGAGCAGATTGGACTATGAGGAGTTGGCTAAGTGCTTGGCGTCCTCAATAATTCGGCCCAGGTTCTCGAAACCATTGATGAGCGCTTACTGCGCTGCGGTGTGAGCCGCAGATCGTTCCTGCAATTCTGTTCTTCGCTGATGGTCGCCGCGCCATTTGGTCTGTCCATCACGGACAAGAAAACACCGGAAGAAGTCGCCCAAGGTCTCGGGAGAGTGATTCGGCCGCCCGTCATCTGGTTGCATTTTCAGGACTGCACCGGCTGCACGGAGACCCTTCTGCGCACGTCTCATCCCGACCTCGGCGATCTGATTCTGAATATTATCTCGCTTGAGTATCACGAGACGCTGATGGCTGGTTCCGGTCGCCAGGCAGAAGAGGCGCTGCAAGAAGCAATAGCCAAGTATTCGGGCAAATACGTCTGCGTGGTCGAAGGTTCGATTCCCAAGCGCGACAATGGTGTTTACATGAAGCTCGCGGGCCGCCCCGCGTATCAGGTTCTTGAGGATGTCGGGGGGAAAGCGGCTGCGATCATCGCCATCGGCTCCTGCGCTTCCTGGGGAGGCATTCCCTCGGCCGACCCAGATCCAACCGGTGCGCTCGGGGTTGCCGACCTCATGCCGGACAAAACCATCATCAATCTACCAGGCTGCCCGCCGAATCCCTACACGCTGTTGGGAGTAGTCCTGCAATACGCCTCTTCCGGCACCCTGCCGGAACTCGACCATGAGCGCCGTCCCAAGTTCGCCTATGATCGGGACATCCATGAGCAATGCCCCCGTCGCGCCCACTTTGATGCCGGCCGTTTCGTAAAACAGTTTGGCGACGAGGGGCACCGTGAAGGCTGGTGTTTGTACGAGATGGGGTGCAAGGGCCCCGACACTCACGCCGGTTGTTCGACGCGCCACTTCAACGAGATTCCAGACGTTTGGCCTATCGGTATTGGCGCACCCTGCATTGGTTGCACGGAGAAAAGTATTGCGTTCCGCGTGCCCATGTTTCAGGTCGTGCAGATTCATACACCAGCGACACCGCCGGACACCTACGCGCCGATCATCGCGCCGCAAGGAAGCATCAGTCCGTTAGCAACTGGTGTTGCCGGATTGGCAGCCGGTGCGCTCTTGGGAGCGGGCTACGTCGCTTCGCGCAAATTTTCCACTGTAAAGGGCGATGAGCACATTCCAGGTTCTAGCTCTTCCCCAACTATCGGGTCAGATCAGAATCTCCGACCACCTGAGCAGGGGAAATGAGCATGAACCATGGCATGAATCGCCGCCAAGCTCTCCTGGGAATCCTCGGGCTCGGCGGAACCGTCGCAGGAACTCTAGCTGCTCCGGCGGCCGCCGAGGAGCATCCGGAACATCCCGTCGCGCCGCCCGACGCAGTCGGCATGCTGTATGACAATAGCATCTGCACCGGTTGCAAGGCGTGCATGACGGCCTGCAACGAAGCCAACGGCTTACCTCCGGACACCTCGCTGTCCGGAGGCCTCTGGGACATGCCGCTGGACCTCAACTCAAAGACTAAGAACATCATCAAGCTGTGCGAGGACCCACAGGGCAAGGATTTTGCCTATGTCAAACGCCAGTGCATGCACTGTCTTGATCCTGCGTGCGTCACCGGCTGTCCGTTCGGAGCGCTGAAGAAGAACCAGTGGGGTGCGGTCACCTGGACCAGTTCTCTCTGCATTGGCTGCCGCTACTGCGAGGTGTCCTGCCCGTTCGAGGTGCCAAAATTCGAATGGGACAAATGGAACCCCAAGGTCGTCAAGTGTGAATTCTGTTTCGATCAACGGCTGAAAGAAAACATGCAGCCTGCTTGCACCGGCGTTTGCCCGACAGGCGCGGTGATCTTTGGCAAACGTGCGGACCTGCTTGAGCAAGCAAAGAAGCGCGTTGCGGCATCCCCCAATAAATATTTCGAAAATCGCGTATATGGAGAACACGAGGCAGGCGGCACGCAGGTCCTTTATCTTTCCCACGTGCCGTTCGACAAGATCGGGCTGCCCAAGCTAGGCTCGACCTCTCTCGGCCACTACGCCACAAAAGTCACATCGGTGCTCTACAAATGGCTCTCAGGGCCTCTGATCGTTGCCGGTCTCCTCGGTGCGGTGATCAAACGCAATTGGAGTGTCCACGAAGCAGAACGACCAGAAGTGGAGCGGAGAACAGGGCTCAAGGAACAACTGTGAACCAATTCAATCATACCGGCTCGACGCTCGTGAACCACTGGCAACGTGGCGTGCCTGTCTACGGCGAGCCCGTGATTACGCGAACACTTCTTTTCTTTGCCGCGCTCGCGGCGGTGGGGCTCGTGCTGGCGCTGGTGCGGTTTTGCTCTCCTCTCGGGCCGTTATCGGGGATGAACGATGCATACGCTTGGGGCATCTGGAAGACTTTTAACGTGATGACCCTTACAGCGCTCGGGTCGGGTCCTCTTGCCGTGGGCATGGCCGCTTGGGTCTTCAACAGGCGCAAGCTTCACGTTGTGATGCGCACTGCTCTTGTCACCGGATTCCTCTTCTACGCGACCGGACTCATTGCACTTGGCTTCGACGTCGGTCGAGCCTGGAATTTCTGGAATGTGTTGCTTCCTTGGCGTTGGAACTCGGGGTCCGCCATGCTCGAAGTGGCGGTATGTATGCCCGTGTACTGCGGTATCTTTCTGGCTTTCGAAAACCTTCCGCTGGTGCTCGAACGTTTCTACTACAAAGGCCCGGAAGCGACAAAGCAGCGATTGCATCGGGCGGCTCCGGTCTTGCGTCGAATCTATCCCTTCATGATCACTGGGGCCTATGTTCTACCCCTCATGCATCAGTCTTCCTTGGGCGGCTTGCTGCTCTTGGCTGGCAACAAAATCGACCCGCTCTGGCAGACGCCGTTGTTACCGTTGCTCTATCTGTTGGCTGCCTCTGTCGCTGGGCTGGGATTCGTGACGGTCATTCTGTTGTTCGCCTGTCTCCGCTACGGCCGAGAACTCGATCTGGACGTCTTGGGAGAACTGGGCAACTTGTTATCCGTGATGTGTTTCGCCTTTCTTGCCGTGCGTTTCGGCGATCTTGTGTGGCGCGGACAAATCAACGCGGCCTTCGCGTTCAGCAAGATGAGTCTGCTATTTCTGTTGGAAGCAGCACTCTTTCTTACTCCCGCGCTCGTGCTCAGGAACAAGTCGGCTCGCGAAACACCACGAATCCTTCTCAATATGGGTGCTCTGGCTTGCCTGGGAGGAATGTTCTACCGCTTCGTCCCCACCACCATCGCCTTTAATCCCGGCAACAACTCCGTCTATTTCCCGGCTCTCCCGGAGTTGATGATGACTATCGGATTCATTTCGCTCGGGATTGTGGGCTTCGGTTGTGCCGTCAAGTACTTCGCTATTCTGCCCGGAGAGATCAAGGATTGGAATTACATGTTTACTTTGGCAAAGCGTCGGCGGAGCCCGGGGCCCGCCTCAGGGGAGAAGGTATGGCAAACCGAATAACAATCGATCCGGTCACGCGCATCGAAGGGCACCTCCGTATCGACGTGGAAGTGGACGCTGGTGCCGTACAAAAAGCTTGGGCCTGCTGCACGATGTGGCGCGGCATCGAGACGATACTTAAAGGTCGCGACCCGCGCGAAGGCTGGGCTTTTGCACAGCGCTTCTGTGGAGTGTGCACTACCGTCCACGCCATGGCTTCCGTCCGGGCTGTGGAAGATGCACTGCAACTTGAAATCCCAGCGAATGCCCAATACATCCGGAACCTCATTTTGATCGGCCACGCCCTCCACGACCACATCGTTCATTTCTATCACTTGTCGGCTTTTGACTGGGTGGACATCACCACCATCCCTAAAGCGGATCCTGCGCGCGCCGCCTCCATGGCCGAGGGTATCAGCAATTGGCCAGGAAACTCGCGTCGTGAGCTCGAAGCAATCCAGAACAAAGTCAAGGGCTTGGTCACCAGCGGCCAACTGGGCATTTTCTCCCACGGCTACTGGGGGCATCCGGCCATGCGTCTCAGCCCGGAGATGAACCTTCTTCTTTTTGCGCACTATCTGCAGGCTCTTGAATTTCAGCGCAAGTCGAATCAAGTCGTCGCCATCCTGGGCGGCAAAACGCCTCACATTCAAAACCTTGCAGTCGGCGGAGTAATGAACGCCATCAACTTGAACAGCCTTGCGACCATGAACATGGATCGCCTTGAAATGCTCAAATCTCTGCTCCAAGACCTCATTCCCTTCGTGCAACAGGCCTATTTCGTTGATGCCTGTCTGCTCGCGGGATCCTATCCAGAGTGGTTCGACTACGGCCGAGGCGTGGCGAACTATCTCGCCGTCCCTGATCTGCCGCTGGATGCTCGTGCCACCCATTTTGACCTTCCTGGTGGTGTCATCCAGGATGGAAATCTACATTCCGTGCGACCCATTCTCGACTGGCATGACCAAGCTATACGTTCGGCGGTTGCTGAGGATGTCACTCATGCTTGGTATCAGGGAAAGGGAGCGCAAAAACCTTGGGAGGGGAAGACTCAGCCCAACTATACCGACTTCCAGCCCGAAGATAAGTATTCCTGGGTGAAAGCGCCGCGATACGACGGCAAACCCATGCAGGTCGGCCCTCTATCGAACATCCTTGTTGGCTATGCGTCAGGCCATCCGCTTACGCGCAAGTGGACGGATGCTGCGCTCGAGAGAATATCTTCCGTACATGGTTCGCATGTATCGGTCGAGCAACTTCAGTCCACCATGGGACGCTACACCGCACGAGCGATTCGTTCCGCCATGCTCTCTGATGTGGCGGTCAAGCACTGCCAGTTGCTCACCGACAACATTCTTCATGGCGATGCCGCCACCTACAATCCGCCGCAATTCCCGCAGCATGAAGTTGCCGGAGTTGGTATGCATGAGGCACCACGCGGCACTCTCTCCCATTGGGTCGTCATTGACAAGGGCGTCTTCTCGAACTATCAGGCCGTGGTGCCGACGACGTGGAACGCAAGTCCTCGCGACGACAAAGGAGTTCCCGGACCGTACGAGACTTCACTTCTGGGCAATCCGGTGATCGACCCGGTAAATCCGCTTGAAGTCTTGCGCACCGTCCATTCCTTCGATCCTTGCATGGCTTGTGCCTGCCACACGCTGGATGCGACCGGCAGGGAGATTGCTCAGGTAAAAGTCTTATGAACAGGAGCAGCGGATGCAGTCAACCGCGAATCTGCGTTGTCGGGATCGGAAACGTTCTCCTTGGCGATGATGGCTTTGGCCCGTTGGCCATCGAAATGTTTCGTCGCGGTTACGAGTGCGGCCCGAACGTTGAAGTTCTCGACCTCGGTACGCCTGGCTTGGATCTTGCCCCATATTTATACGACAAGGACGTGGTTGTTATAGTCGATGCTGTTCATGCGGAAAAGATACCGGGAACGCTGTGCACTCACTGCGAAGCCGACTTATTTTCTCGCCGGGCACAGCTTCGTCTGGACGCGCACGATCCGGGAGTTCAGGAGTCTCTGGCACAGCTGAGATTAGCTGGTCACGCCCCGTCCGAACTCATAATCATTGGTGTGGTTCCGGAGTCGTGCACACTCGGCAAGGGTATTAGCCCTTCCGTGCTGAGAGGTTCCCTGGCTGCAATCGACAGCATTGTTCACTTGCTGGTGGAGCGCGGCGTCGACTGCCGCCGCCGGCGTGTCCCGGTACAGCCGGACCTCTTGCGGTTGACCAGTGATCGACTTGAATTTGTCGCCTCCGGTTGGAGACCGAGCTCTGATTCGTTGGACGACGGCGTGCTCGGGGATATGTTTTCCTCATCCAGACTGCAGATGGGTGGGGAGAATTCGTAGCGAGTCACGCATCACTCTTAACGTATGCACGAAATCTCAATCGCGCAAAGCATCATCGACATCGCGGAAGCGAAGGCTCGTGAGGAAGACTCTCGGTCCATTCAAACAATCAAGATAAGGCTAGGAGAGTTCACGACGATCGTCCGTGAGGCTCTTGAGTTCGCCTTCGAGGTCGCTCGCC
>Ga0209040_10003512_pt1 | contig 12032 bp, 10 predicted proteins | sample BogFormECP12_OM3_FD_188240 | JGI IMG/M metagenome (GOLD analysis project Ga0209040, IMG submission 188240) | Bog forest soil microbial communities from Calvert Island, British Columbia, Canada - ECP12_OM3 (SPAdes) (version 2) | ecosystem: Environmental > Aquatic > Freshwater > Wetlands > Bog ... | reverse complement strand
GATCGTGCCCACCAACAACGACCAGGGCTATGACCTGGTGGGCAACGACGGGGGGGTCTTCGTCTTCCCGGTCGGCCAGTCCTCGGGCTTCTTCGGGTCGCTCCCGTCGATGAACGTCCATGTGAACGACATCGTGGGCATCGTGGCCACCCCCGGGGGTGGCGGCTACTTCCTGGTCGGGAAGGACGGCGGGGTCTTCACCTTCGGCAATGCGCCGTTCCTGGGCTCCCTCCCGGGCATCGGGGTCAGCGTGAACAACATCACCGGCATCGCCTCGACCCCCGACGGCAAGGGCTACTACGTAGTTGGGGCCAACGGCGCGGTCTACGCCTTCGGCGACGCCACATCCCACGGATCCCTGCCCGGCCTCGGGGTCACGGTGTCGAACATCGTGAGCATCGTGCCCACCCCAGACGGCGGTGGCTACTGGCTCATCGGGTCGGACGGTGGGGTCTTCGCCTTCGGCGACGCCACATCCCAGGGCTCGCTCCCCGGTGTCGGGGTCCACGTCACCAACGTCGTCGGTGCGGTGCCCACGGGCTGAGGGGGGGTGTCCCAGTCCCCCGGATCGGTGGGGCAGTACGGAACCCAGGGGTGCCCACTCGCCACCAGGCCGATCGACTGGCATCTGGGATCAGCAAGTACATGAACGCCCTCACCAGGGCAGACTGTGGCGATGGCAAAGACCTACCAACTCGGGCCTGCCCGTCGAGCGGTCAATGTGCTCATGAAGCCATTGGTTCGCCTTGGTATCGGCGGTAAGTCGACGTATCTCCTCACCACCACTGGACGTAGGACTGGACAGCAGAGGACCACACCAGTGATCCTGGTCGAAAACGATGGCGAACGATGGCTTGTGTCGCCCTACGGAATGGTGGCCTGGGTACACAACGTGCGTGCCCAGCCAGAGGTCACTCTTCGCCATGGCAGGCGAGCTGAGATGCTTCACGCCGGGGAGGTCGACCCAACTACAGCCGGTCCCGTTCTCCAGCGTTACGTTCGCAACGTGCGGGTAACCGCCCCATTCTTCGATGCCAAAGGCGATGAGCCGGTGGAGAAGTTCATCGAAGAGGCACCTCGCCATCCGGTGTTCAAGCTCACCGCCACCTCTCCCTGACTGCCTCCGACCGCCGGAACCGTGGCGCTATTCGACTGACGCGGCGAAGGGACCTATTTTCCTAGCCGTGGATGACGCTCGCCGGTAGGTTGCGTTCGTCGCCGAGCACCCAGACAACGGCCGTTCGGAAACAAGAGGGGATTAACAGGTGTCGGCAACGCTGAAGTTGATGCATAAGGCAATCGGAGCGGAGGTCCGTCGTTACACGTACGATGTCGTGGTCGACGGTGAGCGGGTCGGGTCGGTCGAAATGAACGACACGATCGAGATACCAATCGAGCCTGGACGTCATGCCCTGCAGGTCCGCAATGGCCGAAAGTCGAGCAGCACTGAGACCTTCGACGCAGCCGAGGGCGAGATCGTCTCCTTCCGATGCACCGGAAAGAGGTTCTTGCCGATCTTTCTGGCATCCTTCATCGTTCCCAGGCTGGCGCTGAAACTCGTTCGCGGTTGAGTCGGCATCACCGTCGTGGCGCTCACCATCACGTCGTCATCGCCGCCCGGCTCGCCTGGAGTGGGCGTGCCACACTAACGCCGGGACGATGGGACCTTGCGGCCCCGCCCTCCGATCGGACGCACTAGCCCTCTACTTGTTCCGCCGATAGCCTCTCGGTGTGGCACTGGCCGGGGACGCTGTGACAATCACTTTGACGTGTAACGAGTGTGGGGTCGCCACCCCAGTCGTGTTTGAGGGCTTGGTGTATGTGCCAGTCACAACGCAAAGTCGTACCACTGATTACGTGTGCGGTGGGTGCGGGAAGATGGAGTGCCTGACGATCACGCTTGAGCGTCAATCGAAGACGTCGGATTTGAACTGAACCATTGCCCCAGAACGACTTTCGGCTGACCTGGGAGCGTTTCCCTATCAGTCGCCGGGGAGTGGTGCCTCCTTGCTGCCGGTTCGGGGCGCCCCCCCCATTACCTTCGAGCTAGTCGATCTTTGAAGGTGATTGAGCCCCCAAGTGATCACTTCCGGCGACCCTTTCGATATGCATGGCGCTGGACTGCCCGGCGACAGATCCGACACTCCCGGCCGCCGTGCGGATAGAGGTATACATCAGCTCCGGGCCCGTCCAAAGGATGGCCCCTCTTTTTGCACACTGTCTTACGGGCATTAAGCGCCCAAGGGTTCTTAGTGAGCAAAGCCAGTTCTGAGGGTTCCACAACCTTCCGGTGGGCCGGTTGGACGCAGTCGGGTCGGCCACATGTAGAGCGAAGCGAGTGGCCCACGGGGATCCGGCGAGCCCTTCGGACAGAGATTCGTGACCTTTAGAGACGATTCCCTGCACACCGAGACCGTTGACCTGGACACTTTCAAGTGGCCGGTCACTACTTGTAGGCATTGCGTGGTATCTGTTGCCTTCGAAGTCGCGGCCCCAGCGGCGTGGGTCGCTGCCAGCGGCATGAACCCAGCGACCGCAAAAAAGCTGAGCAGTATCCTCCGCCGCATCTCGCCCGCCCTCTCTCTGGTTGGTTGACCTGGCCTCGAATGTACTCCTGGCTGGTCCCTGGCATCTTTTCGAGCCGTGCATTGGCCCGGCGGACATGCCTGTGTTCCTCAGGGGCTGTCCCCGTCCGCCGGGATTGAGGCGCTTGCCCGGTTCGACAGCCTCGGTGACGTGTAGTGAACTTCGAACCATGTCCAAGGGGCTCGAGATCTCCCGAGGGTCCGTCTTGGAATTTCGAGCGGCGGCACCGTGAATTTCAACCACAACATAGAGAACATCGTCCAGGTCGTAGAGGGCGTTGGTGTGGCCATCCTGGTTCTGGGTGGACTGGGCGCTCTGATTCACTCCGGCATGCTCTACTTGATCCCCGCTCGCCGCGCTCGCGCCTATCACTACTTGAGGAAGCATCTCGGAAGAGTGATCCTGCTGGGCCTCGAAGTCCTCATTGTTGCCGACATCATCAGAACGGTCATAGTTGACCAGAATGCGGTCAGTGTGGCAGTGCTCGCCACTATCGTTGTGGTCAGGATTCTTCTCAGCTGGTCGCTCGATGTAGAGATTGATGGTGTCTGGCCGTGGAAGAAGCATCAGGCCCTCGCGGCTGGCCTTGACGGAAACGGTGCTGGCCCTGAAGGTAGTACCCCCCAAGACGACGCTTGATGAGCGTCCAATACCGAGCTGACGGGGTATCCCCCAACGCCGGCTCGGAGAGCCACTCGTCGCCATTCCGGCTGGGGATTCGGGGACACCTCTCGGGACTACCGGGCCCGCCCGGGCCCATGGGTCACAACCGATGCTCGGGCCTTTGGACGACCCATAGAATTCGCGCACGACTTCTGACCTTCCAGCAGGCAGGAGGGCTGGCTGACCGCTCCGGGGTCGTGTCATGTACCAACGATTATGGCCACGCTTCGTGGGGCTTCCGGGCGTCTGCGATCATCGGGTTGGGCGACCCACGGCGTACGCTTGGGGTGTGGGGATTGAAGGGAACAACCACGTCATTAGGTGCGAAGCCTGCAAGATCACCTCAGCGGTCCCTGGTGCCTTCACCGACTCAGAGGAATCGGCTCGGCAGCGAATGCGGGGGGATGGCCGGAGCGGGAACCGACAGGGCATCGACCTCTGCCCAGCCTGTTTCCGGGCGGCAGCCTCAATCTGACCCCACTACCCACTGCCCGGACCAAGGGCCCCCTGGATCCCGATTGCATTGCGGTCACCGACGGGGGACATGGAGAGGAATCACTCATCAGCGTTTGATGCCCTCCACCGGAACCGACGGGGTGCCCCCGTCCGCTGCCGGTTCGGGGATGCCCGGTCTACGGCATCCTGGCCCCCACCAGCCTGGCCAGCGCCCCCCACGTCGATACGTGCGGCGTCGCCTTCCCGGCCCGGATCTGGGAGGCGTAGCCCTTGGAGATGCCCGCGGCCGCCATGATGTCGGTCAGCCTGATAGAGACGAGCCCGGGCAGGATCTCCCGGCGGAAGAGATCCGGGTCGTAGGCGATGTCCGGGTTGGCCTCGTCCCACTCCCGGATGGCCCGTTTCCTTGATGCGATCGCGTCCCCCCGGGCCTTGCGCACCTCCGGGCCGTGACGGGGATCCGCGTCGATGCAGGCGTCACGACGGAACTCCTTGGGATACCGACCTCGTCGCCGGGCCGGGGTCGGCTGCTCTTCGGTCATTGTTGGTATGACTACCTCCTATTCGAGGTGACCGGCCAACGGGGGATGGTCACAGTTGGATTTCCTTTATCTGACGGTCGTCGTCGAACCACGCTGTGAGTTCGCAACGCCCACCATCTGGCCGTCCCAGGCTCCATTGAACGGTTACTTCGCCATCGGGGCCGAACGTTGTCCAGACATTGCCCTTGCCTTTCCAGCGCGAAGAAGGGCGGGGGGCCCGAATCCCCGCCCTCCTCCTGGAAGAAAGAGCGGCAGCATTGGCGCTCTTTCGTGTGATCTCAAGGTCGTCCGCCGAGCCTCTTGAGTTGTGGCACCGCTCTTATGTTGTACTCCCGGCCTGTCGCCGTGCCGTCGCAGCAACATCGCAATGGGGTTGCACTCATGGCCCCCCCGCGACGCGAAACGGCCCCGGGCGAAACCGGGACCGAATCGCACATGGCCGGACCAGTCCATGGAGCGACCCGGCGGCGGACCGGGGGTGCTCGACAAGGACGGGAACGGGTTCCTTGCGTTCGCCATTCTCCTCGACCAGGCATCTCCTCGTCCAGAGTATTGCGCGCTGTCCCGCTGCGACTCCTGATCGCAAGTCGTGACGCCCCCTTGCCGGTACATTGGGGCCTTCTCTCGATCCAGCGGGTGCCCAACATGGTCGTTTCTTCGATACCCGATTCGGCGGGGGTGCACTCACCCTCGGATTCGAGCCCGGCTCAAGAACCGATTGCTGCGATTCAGGCGATCGAAAACCGGATTGTCGAAGCCGCCGTGCCCGGCGCAGTGGGTCAGGAGTTGAGGGCGCTGGCCGAGGCCCACGCCTGGCTCGTTTGCCCGGACCAACCTCACTGAAGCTGGGCGCGAGATCCCACCAGCGGGACCCCGGAGGGGGACTCACAGGGTGCGCCGCCAGTGGGATGGCAGATTATGGGTCAAGTCGGGATCCTCGTGCGGTGTATCAGCTCGTCGCTGTGCGCCTCGCAGGCGTCCACCCGGTAGAGGTCCTCGGCCGGGGTGCGGAACCACCACCGCCCAGACCACGGTCCCCTCGGCACTCTGGCAACCTCATTTAGGAACTACCCTGTTGGAGTGGATCCGTGCTGCCGGGCCGAGTTCAGTTCATGCTCCACGGCCGTGACGGCGAGGTGGAGACCATCGAGCTGGCACCGGGCGAGGACGTCGACGGTTTCCGTCATGCCCTTGAGGGAGCCCCTGAGTTCGGCTGGCGAATTCGACTGCGAGTCGTCGACCCAGCCTCCGGCGGTCCGCCCGAGAGCGAGTGATCCATGGGTCGAGCCTGAGCGGAGTCGACTTCATGGAGGTGCCGGACTGGGCCCCTCCGAGTCGCCGTCGGCCGTCGCCGTCGCCCTAAAGCGGAGGGCCGTGTGGCCCAGCGAACGACCACCACTGACCCTTAACGTCGCCACCGGGACGGTGGGTGGTTCAGCGCCCTGACCACCAAGAAGCTCAAGCGCTCTGCTCACTGCAGTGTGACGGAACTCGCTGCCGATATCCGAGCACGGACTACGGCATGGAACGAAGACCCCAAGCGGTTGCTGGGTGTAAACACCGTAATCGCATCGGTACCCGAGTTGAGCAGTTCTACCGTTGCTCAGACCCACTGATGGGACCCGTCACAGAAGGGCTTGGTGGACGATTGGCCGCATCGGCACAAAGCGCATGAGTCCTGGGTCTCGTACTCCTGACCCTGCTGCCAACCGATCGAATTGCCTTCGGCATCCGTTACGATCGTCTGCTTCGCCAGTGGTATCGAGCCCTCGACCAGGTAAGGGCCGTTCTCGGTGACGGTGACCTTCATGTTGTCAGTTCGTTTCACGGTCTGACTCCTGTTCGCAGACCACGAGCTCGTGATGCAACGTCGCGAACTGCCCTCCCGCCGCAGATCGGAAGGTTACCCCTCTTGCGCACAGGACACGAAGCGCTTCACGAAATCGAGGGCAGTGTCGGCAACCTCGCGCTATCCGTGGTCAATGGTGAGCGCATGCCCCACTCCTCGACTTCACATCGATCTCAACGCTCAACCATCTGTGAGCTCGTCTGCGTCACGAGCTGGCGAAGGCTCGTGCCGATGGTGCTCCGCCTAATCAGCTGTCGGGACGAAGTTGAACATCCATCGCACGCCAAACCGGTGGAGGCATGTGCCCCAAGTCGCGCCCCAGAACATGTCGGCCAACGGCGCGCAATCGCTGGCGCCTTCCGACAACGCGTCGAAGAGGTGCTGGGCCTCTTCACGAGTATCCGGTTCGAGATTGATGGTGATGTTGTTCCCGATCTTCAGCTCGTGGTTCATGGACTCCAGCATGTCGGTTGCCATGATCACGTGGCCACCCAGGATCGGCAGTTCGACATCCGGTCGATTCGACAACAGATCCGACGAATCCGGGGTCCAGGAATCATCGGTTCGGCGAGATTCTTTCAGGTCCGTCCCGACTGGTGTGGCGGAAATGAACCAGTCCCTGCCGGAAGAACCAGTCCCTGCCGGAAGAACTCGATGACACAGTCGAGCCGTGCGATATACACCGTACTGGAAGTCGCGGGCAGTCAGAGAGTCACCGATCTCCCAGCACGTCGTTGATGACACGGCTGATGACTGCCGACACCATGTTCATCGAGTCGCGGTAGGCGGAATCCTCGATTCACTCCGGTCAGGGCGCGGCCACGCCCGAAGAGGGCAATGACCGAGCCCATGATGACGGCTCGGTACTACGCCGAACCGTAGAGGCCGGCAGCTCCGAAGGCATAGACATGGCCGTCCCTGTCCGCGAGCCAATAGCCCCCGCCCGCCGGGTTAGTCGCCATACCGACGACATGGGTGATGCCCAGACCCTTCAGCGAGCCGTAGAATGCGGCGTCTCCGAACGTGTAGACGCTGCCGCTACTGGTCACCAGCCAGTAGCCCTTCCCGTCGGTGGTGCGTGCCAGGCCGACGACGTCGTGGACGTTCTGGCCACTCAGCGAGCCGTGGAAGCCGGCGTCCCCGAACGCGTGGACGCCGCCGCCTCTGGTCACGAGCCAGTAGCCCTTCCCGTCGATCGTGGGCACCAGGCCGACGACATGGTGGACGAACCAGCCCTGGAGTGAGCCGTAGTATCCAGCGTCCCCGAACGCGTGGACGTTGCCACCTCTGGTCACCAGCCAGTAGCCCTTCCCGTCGGTCGTGGGCGCCAGGCCGACGACCTGGTGGAACCAATAGCCGTTGAGCGAGCCGTAGAAGTGGGCATCCCCGAACGCGTGGACGCTCCCGCCCCTGGTCACCAGCCAGTAGCCCTTCCCGTCGGCCGTGGGCGCGAGGCCGACGACGTGGTGGAAGCCCTGGCCCTGAAGCGAGCCGAAGAAGCCGGCGTCCCCGAAGGCGTCGACGTTGCCGCTCCTGCTCACCAGCCAGTAGCCCTTCCCGTCGGTCGTGGGCGCCAGGCCGACAATTCTGGCGTTCGTCGGCTGGGGGGTCGGGACCACGGTGGCCGAGGTCACGTCGAGGCTGAAGTTCTGAACGGCGTTCGGACTCAATCCGTTGTCGGCGGTGATGGCGATCGGGTAGGTCCCGGCGGTCCCGGCGGCCGGGGTGCCGGCCAGTACGGCGGTGCCGTTACCATTGTCGATGAACGTAACCCCCGTCGGGAGCGCTCCGCTCTCGTTCAGTGCGGGCTGGGGATAGCCACTGGTGGTCACTGTGAAGGTTCCCGCGGCACCGACGACGAACGAGGTGCTGCTCGACGACGTGATCGCCGGGGGCGATGCCGATGGCGTCACCAAGACCGTCTGGGTCGTCTTCGCTGAAGGACCCCCGTTGACGGACACCGTCTGGCCGGTGAAGACCTGTGTGGTCGAGCTCCCCTGGGAGTTGGTGACCGTCAGGGTCGCCGAGTAGGTGCCCGGGGCGACGTAGGTGTGGGACATGGTCGGACTCGACGTGGCGGTGGTCGTCCCGTCCCCGAAGTTCCAGGCGTAGGTAGCGATGGACCCCACCTGCGAGGACGAGGCCGAGGCGTTGAATTGGGTGGGTGAGCCCGATGAGCCCGGTGTGGCGCTGAAGGCGGCCGTCGGTGCCTGGGCGGGGGTGATGGCGACGCCACCGGGGCCCGAGCCGACGCCAATCGCGGCCTCCGGCGTGTTGGAGGCCACCGAGATGGGGGTGACGCTGTTGGACCTCGAGTTGGCGACGTACGCAGTCTGTCCGTCGGGGGTGACGGCAATGCCGTACGGACCCGACCCGACGGGGATCGGAGCCCCCGCCGTGTTGGTGGCCACGGAGATCGGGGTCACGGTGTTCGAGTCCAAGTTGGCAACGTAGACCGTCTGGCCGCCGGGGGTGATGGCGATGCCGTAGGGAGCCGAACCCACGGCGATCGGCGCACCCGCCGTGTTGGTGGCCACGGAGATCGGGGTCACGGTGTTGGAGCCGAAATTGTCGACGTAGGCCGTCTGGCCGTCAGGGGTCATGGCAATGGCGAACGGAGACGACCCGACGGCGATCGGCGCACCCGCCGTGTTGGTGGCCAGCGCGATCGGAGTCACATTGTTGCCGGCGGCGTTCGTGACGTAGGCCGTCGTGCCGCCAGGAGTGATGGCGATGGCGACCGGCTCAGATCCGACCGGGATCGGGGTGCCGGGGGTGTTCGTGGCCACTGAGATCGGGGTCACCGTGTTGGACCCGGAGTTTGCCACGTAGGCCGTCTTGCCGTCCGGGGTGATGGCGATCCCGTCCGGATCCGCCCCGACGGCGATCGGCGCACCCGCCGTGTTGGTGGCCACCGAGATCGGTGTCACGGTGTTGGCGAAGAGATCGGAAACGTAGGCCGTCTTGGCATCGGGCGTAATGGCGACGTCAATGGGGTAGGCCCCCGTTGCGATCGGGGGCCCCGCAACATTCGTGGCCACAGAGATCGGGGTCACGGTGCTGGCCGCGTCGTCCGTCACGTAGACCGTCGGTGGAAGAGAAGCGGCTCCTGCCGGCGTTGATCCGAACACCGGTGCCAGGAAGAGGGTGCTTGTTGCGAGCACCGACGCCGTGAGGACGAGTGCCCGCCCTGCAGCGGTGCTCTTGTGGACACTCTGCATCGTGAAACTCCTTTGGGTCGGTGGGCCCCGGATGGGACCCCCTCACTGCAGCCTGCGAATCTCGAGCTACTCCGTCGCCTCTCTCCAGGGGCTTGGTAGCTGGGTGGGATCGAGAGTTGTCTCAGCTCGTAGGCGCCGCCCCCGACCACGTTGGTCACGTGGACCCGAATGGTGGAGGCGAGAGCAGTGTGCGACCCGACACGGTCCCCGCGAGGAGACTCAGCGCTTGACAGACAGAAGGATGTTCCACCTCCGGCACTCCTGGTCCGGGTTGTGGCCACGATGGACCACGTTCCGTGCAGTGACGCCGGGTGAGTTTCCGCCTGGGGTCCAGCCACCGTTTTCGCCCGGCGGCCCGCCGTTCCCCCTTCAACCCCCCTCTTGTTCCCCCCTTCAACCCCCCTCTTGCACTCCCTATTCAACCCCTTTTTGTTCTCCGCTTCAACCCCTTTTGTCGGACAAGCCCATTTGAGAGGGCAAATCGAAGCACCACACAGGCTGGTGGTGCCCATGCAACGCCGCGGGTTCACCCTCTCGCGTGGCCAGTTTTGCGGATGCTTCGACGGTCACGGGACTGTTTCAAGGAGCAGCTTCGCCCACTGCAACTCTGTGGCAGACGGCGCTGCCGCAGACCCGCATGCAGGACGTCACGAGGTTCCTCGCCGACACCGAACCCCGCCCCGCTCAGCTGGGATAGCGTTCCGCCAGAACGGATCGGAGGCTGGCGCTGACCCACTTGGGCACCTCGAGGTCCCGTCGTCGGGCTGCGGCGATTCCGGACCCGAGCCGAGCAGATTCACAAATGCGGGCATCGACGTCGGCCGATCGGACCCGGAGAATTTGCACTTGCGATGCAGCGCGGATGCGCTCGTGACACCTGAGCGCTACCATCCCGCCCGGTGTCGGAGGCCGTTCGCATCATCGAGTACGAGATCCTGTCGCCAGCAGATTCAGCCCGGTTACCGTTCCTCGCCAAGCAGCCGGCGAAGAAGATCAACGAGCTGTACGAAGTGGGCGTGCTGCGCTGCGTCGACCGGGCCGGACAGAAGCTGACCTATGTCGGAGACGGGCGTTACACCCGTCGCCTGGTCATTACCGGGGTGGCCGGCGACCCGGCCGGGGTCGACCTGCCCGAGAACAAGTTCCCGATCATCCGCCTGGGTTGGCCGGACCGTCTCGACATGGATCGCAAACCCGCTCAAGCTCAACGTTCCGCATCCGACGCTTAGGTCCCCACAGGGCCGGACACTTCTTCGCGAAAATCCACCTCTCCGACGCGACAATCACCTCAGCTTTCGTCTGATGAGCGTCGGCAGCTTGGTGGTGGTCACCGCCGGACTGCCATTTCGGGCATCCGCTGTTCGTCACTCGCAGGTCTCCTCCATGGACGAAAGAGGTTCTGTGCAGGTCCCGGGGTCGCCGGCCCGAGGGCAGACCCAGGACCGCGTCCCGACACATGACCGCCCGATTGCCGGCGAGCGCCACAAGGCGACGGCGCCGACCCTCGAGGGTCGTCCCCCGGGTCACCGGCGGTCCATCGGGGGTGGCGGAGGGGTGGCTCGCCGATCTACACGGGCGTCACCTCCGACCCCGGCGCCCGGCCTCCCCAGCTTGGTAGCTTCCAAAGTGATCAATTCACCACGGAAGGGGGTCCGCAATGCGCAACGTCCCGTCCACCACGACTCGGAGCTGGGCAGTGCCCCTCCTCTTGGTGGTTCTGTGCATGGGAAGCACCATCGCAGTCCAAGTGCTTCCCGGCATTTCCGCCGAGGCGACGCCGATCGCACCCACGGCCTACGTGGCCAACACCGGATCCAACACGGTGACGCCCATCGCTCTTGCCACGAACACCCCAGGCTCCCTGATCACGGTTGGACCGGTGGGATCGAGCCCCCAGGGCGTCGCCCTAACCCCGAACGGCCAGATCGCCTACGTCTGCAACGTGATCACCAATACGGTCACCCCGATCTCGACAGCCACCAACACCGCGGGCACGTCGATCGCGGTGGGCATAACCCCGGGGGCCATCGCCATCACCCCGAACGGCCAGACCGCCTACGTCGACAATTTCGGCGACAACACCGTGACTCCCATCTCGACGGCGACCAACACCGCGGGGCCGGCGATCCCGGTCGGGATGGGCCCAGCGGGCATCGCCATCACCCCCGACGGCCAGACCGCCTACGTCGTCAATCGGTTCTCCAACTCCGTGATCCCGATCGCGACAGCGACCAACACGCCAGGGACGCCGATCCTCGTCGGGTCGATGCCGAGGGGCATCGCCATCACCCCGAACGGCAAGACCGCCTACGTAGTCAATGAGGGCTCCAGCAGCGTCACTCCCATCTCGACGGTCACTGACACGACCGGCACCGCGATTCCGGTCGGACCGGCGCCGCTCGCCGTCGCCATCACGTCTGACGGTCAGACCGCTTATGTCGTCAACGAGGGCTCCGACAGTGTGACCCCGATCGCGACGGCAACCAACACCGCCGGGACGCCGATCTCGGTGGGGACGGCGCCGTTTGCCATCGCCATCACCCCCGACGGCAAGACCGCTTACGTCACCAACGCAACTTCCAACACGGTCACTCCCATCTCCACCGCCACCAACGTGGCGGGAACGGCCGTCCCGGTCGGGGCCGAGCCGGAGGGCATCGCCATCACCCCCGACCAGGCCCCGACGGCCGCCTTCAGCGTGACGGCGGGGGCGGT
>Ga0209040_10003511_pt1 | contig 12036 bp, 10 predicted proteins | sample BogFormECP12_OM3_FD_188240 | JGI IMG/M metagenome (GOLD analysis project Ga0209040, IMG submission 188240) | Bog forest soil microbial communities from Calvert Island, British Columbia, Canada - ECP12_OM3 (SPAdes) (version 2) | ecosystem: Environmental > Aquatic > Freshwater > Wetlands > Bog ... | reverse complement strand
CACTACAGGGAGTTCCCCGAGTGCATAACGGGTTGCCCCTATCGACCGCGCGAGCGGAGAAGTTCTAAATGGGAGCGTGCCGCCAGTGAACGCGTTAAGAAACCGTGGCGGAAATCTTCGATCCTTTCGAAACCAGGAGGAAACGAGTATGTGGGGAATTATTGGCGCGGTTCTGTTGTTGATGTGGCTGCTGGGCTTTTTCGCCTTCCATGTGACGGTGGGATTTGTGCATATTCTGCTGGTCTTGGCGGTGATTTCCATCCTCTATCATTTTGTGGCCGGGCGATCCGCAACGGCTTAAAGGTTGCAACAACGCTTGGTATGGATGAAAAGCAGGGCTTTGCAGCCCTGCTTTTTCTTTTCAAACATCTTCAACCACTAAAGCCAAAGGATTTATCGCGGAGATCAGCAGAGATTCAGAGGGGCGCGGAGAGTTCAACAGTGGCCGCGCCAAATGCCCTAGGATCTGAGCTCGCGGAGGCTCGCGCCCCGTTCCGCAAGCAACTGCCGCAAGATCGAACGGTGGCAGCGCTGTTCGTTTTCGCAATAGCAGCCCAGGGAAAAACTTGCGGTATGGGAAAGCGCGGCGAATAGATCGAGTAGTCGCGCGGCGTCCGGCTCTTTCATTTCGGAGCGAAATTTGCGTGTGAAAGCGTTCCACGACTTATCGTCGCGCGCAGATTTTGCTTCCTTCACCAGTTCCATGCTGGGCGAGAGGCTGGGCAGCCACACATCGTAAAAATCCCGCTTCGCAAACTGCGACTTTGGCACACCCCGCGGCGGGCGGCGCACCGTGCCGATGCGCAAGCCCTCATTCGCCACTCGCCGCGAGCCCAGCCGTACAATCAGAATCGGCATGCAAATCTTCCGTCCTCAAGAACGATAGCCCTGGGGCGCAAAAAACACCATTGCCATATCTTGGTTCACAGTGATGGCTCAGTTCGCCAGCCATTTAGTTCGGGCAACGCGGAAAGCCCATGTTATCCTTCTTAAGCCGCGTACACACCCGGTGCGGCTGTGGCGAAATTGGCATACGCGGCGGGCTTAAAATCCGCTGGGGTTTTCCCCGTTGTCGGTTCGAGTCCGACCAGCCGCACCATTCCCTTCCTATGTTCTTGAGAACAATGCTTAGACTCTAGTCGCGTGCTGGCTCGTCCATTTCCGGATAGTAACCATCGCACGCAAACTGCTGCAGGCCGCTGCGCTAATTATTTCCTGCGGCTCGGATCGTCGTTGGGATTAACGTAGTTAAACTGCAAGGGAGATTCGCCGTGGACCTGCACCACGACCTCTCCGCTGGCCATCGCGTAGTGATGCATGTCCGGATCGAGAAACGCAAAACTGCCCGCCGGAAAAGCTCCCATCTTGCTGTCATCAAACTGATCGCCCATGCCGACTTTGAAGATACCGGACAACACGGTGACGTTTTCGCGTTTGGGATGCCAATGCGGCGCGATGCGATACCCGTCCGGCATCCTCAACCGCACCGTGTAATCCCCGCTGGAGGCGCTAGGGTTGCCCTCGAGTACCGCGACCTGCGCGCCGGGAGCCACGAACGCCGGAGCGGGCCCGTAAGGGATGGCGTCCGGCGTGAATACATGTTTTTCAGAAGAAGCAGTCTGAGCGTCACCGCCAAAGACCACTCCTAACCCGCATAGCACTGCGAATAGGGCACCCGCGAGATACACGTTGCGTTTCATAGCACCACCTCCGTGGTTGGATATTCGTTCGGCCAGAATATTCGCCGAACCAGAAGGAGGTTTCAAGCGCGATCAGGTAATGTTTCCATAACTTTCGTATATCGCCGTAAACTGCTGAATTGATAGGATAATGACTCGCGAGAGACCTTCGATGCAGAGTGCGCAACGACGGGCGGATGATGTCGAACTCGACCTCGGACGGTACGAGCTTCGCCGCCGCGGACGACGCGTGAAGCTCGAAAAGAAACCCATGGAGCTGTTGGTCTTTCTGGTCTCTCGGCGAGAGCAGCTCGTCTCGCGCAGAGATATCATTGCCAGACTTTGGCGTTCCGATCTTTTTATCGATGCCGAGCCCAGCGTCAATAACATCGTGCGCAAGATCCGGGCCGCGCTGGGCGACAGCTCCGCCAATCCGCGCTTCGTGGAAACCATCGTTGGCAAAGGGTATCGGTTCATCGGGCCGGTACGCGTCATTGATGCCCGATTCCCGCAATCCGATTTTGAACTGAGTGCGACAGGCGGGGCCCGCGGCGAGATGGCTTCTTTGCTGGGCGAGCGCGCGTCACTGGCGGTGCTGCCAATGTTGCTGGTCGGGAACATTCCGGACGTCGAGGGCGTGTGCCTGGGGTTTGCCGACGCTCTGGTTTCGCGCCTCGGAAATCTACAGGGCGTGGATGTTCTGCCCACCTCCGCAATATTGAACCTTCCGGTCGAAATGTCGGCATCGGATGTGGGCGCGCGCCTCGGGGTTCGCTTCGTTGTCCACGGAGCCATCCGCGAGCTGAAGGGACAATGGCGGCTTTCGTTGGAGATGCTGGACACCCACTCGCCGGAAGCGATCTTCAAACGGCATTGCGATCTCGACCTTCGGCATCTGCCCGAACTTGAAGATGAGATCGCCAAGCAAATCGCGAGCGCATTGAACCGGCCATTGCACCCCGCGGCGGCGCAAAGCCGCGCGAGGTATAGCCGGGATCCGCTCGCTTATGCGCAATTCATGCGCGGCTACCGGCTTAGTTCCTCCGGCGATCCCGCGCTCCTAGAGGAATCGGCCCAGCACCTCAGCAACGCGCTCACACGCGATCCGGATTTTCCCCTTGCTCACGCAACGTTGTCGCTGGTGTGCGCGATGCGCCACTTTGAACTCGACCCTGCCAGCATATGGCTCGAAAAGGCGGAGTTTCACTGCCGCCGCGCACTGGAAGTCGATCCGGATTTGCCCGAAGCGCACGTCGCTAATGCGTTTCTGCTTTGGGGACCATCGAAAAACTTTCAGCACCTTGCAGCGATTGCCGAACTGCGACGGGCCCTGGCGTTGCAGAAGAATCTGCCTCATGCGTACAACCGTCTGGGCACGATTCTGGCGCACATCGGACTACTCGATCATGCCCGTGAAATGTATGAGCGGGGGCGGCCGTTCCAGCCGAACAGAGCGATCAGCCACAGTATCGTACAGGTGCACATCTGGAACCTGGAGTTCGACCTGGCGAGGGAAAGGATCCAAGCGTGGCGCGCCGAGAGCCCCAGAAACAAGTATCCGGCTTATTTTGCGCCGCAGCTGGCCATCATGACCGGAGATTGGCAAGAGGCGAAGGCTCTGCTCGATGAAAGCGCCCAGCTTTTGCCTGAAGATCCGTTGATCGTCAGTCTGCAGGGCGTCTACTATGCTTTGACAGGGAAGGCTGAATCGGCACTGGACTGCCTGGCTCGCGCCTGCGGCAGTGCAAAATCATTTGGACACGCCCATCACACTTACTATCAAATCGCCTGCATCCTTGCAGTGTTGGAGCGGCGTGAAGCGGCCTTTGCATGGCTGGAGCGGAGTGTGAGCAGCGGATTTGCCTGCTGGCCATTTTTTCTAAGGGACGCTTGTCTGCAAAATCTGCACACCCTTCCGGAATTTGAAGTTTTAGTCAGCTCTTTGCAAGCCAAGTATCCAGACCATCTGGGATTGCTCTAGATTGGCATTCCGTCGCCGAGAGCTGTCGGCGCGCGGCGCATCCCAAAAATCGTCCGCTTGGGGCGGGAACCGGCCGAACGCCCTATTTCTTATCAGCGTCGGCAAAGATGCTGTATTTCACAGTGGAAACCAGCAACTCCAGTTGCGCCGGGCTGCTCGCCAAAATCTCGATGGTCAATACATGGTCGTAGACGACCGTCTGAATCATCGACACCCAGCTTTGTCCTTCGCGCGGATCTTCAAAGTCCATGCGGTATAGATCCTGATCGCTGACGGTGAATCTTTCGGGCCCGCGAATGGCCTTCATGCCCAAATTTTCCTGCGCCCCAGCGTTCCTTTTCATTACTTCCATGGTCAGCATGGCGCCAAAGGATTCGAGCGAAGTGATGCGCACGGAAGGCACGGCGCGAAAGCTTCCGGAGTTTTGTGTGCCTGGTCCGTAGGCGTAGAAAATCAGCTCGGAGAGGTTGGCGGCGGCGTTCCCTGCCTGCGGCGCTGGGCCTGAGGTGTCCATCTGTTTCATGGAGGCGTTGGCGTTGCGGATCGTCTCCGGACTGGCCACCGTCCAACCGCTGGGATAAGGATAAGAGAATCCCAGCGTCCCGTTGTGATAGACGCCTCCGGAAGTGGCATCCGCCGCCTTCGCAGCCAGAACGGAAGCGCTCGAACTGACCGAAACCGTTGCACCCGAAACTCTTGTTGGCGAGCCACCAGCCACCATCGCGGGCGCTGGCGCGGTTGCGGTTGCGGACGCAGCCGGAGCGGTTCCCGGGACGAGCGCGGGAGAAAACGGCTTCTTCAGCGCCTTATTAATGACATCTTCCAGTTCGCCCGCCACCGCTGGCCCAAATCCCGACTGCCGGTAGCGCACCACGCCTTCCTTATCCACCACAATATACGTCGGGTAGGAATCCACATCGAATGTGTAGCCCACCGACCCGGACAAATCCAGATACTCCGTCCAGGTCATGCGATTCCTCTCCACAAATGTCTTTAGCGTATCTTCATCGCCATCCGCGCTGATGCCCACAATCTCAAACGCTTTGTCCGCGTACTTCTTATGCAGGCCCGCGATCACCGGCACGGATTCACGGCACGGCGGGCACCACGTGGCCCAAAAATCCAGCAGGACCACCTTGCCCTGCAGCGCGGCGTTCGAAACGTGCGTCCCTTCCAGAGACGTAAAGGCGAAGTCCGGCGCATAAGGCTCGCGCGCGCGAACCGGATTGGCGATGATCGCCCGCGCCTCCTCCACGGACTTGGTGCTGTTTCCCGGCGCGGCGATAAACAGATTCAATTCCGCGATGCCTTCCGCGTCGCGCCCCTGCTTGATCAAGGCGATCCCTAAATTGCGGTGCCCTATGGATTGCCCCGGTGCCAAGGCCAACGCCGCGCGAAACTCTTCCTCCGCCTCGCGCAATTTCTTGTCCCCCGGCTTGCTGGCCATGGCGATAAACAGCGACCCGCGCACCAGATGCGCCTGCGCCGCCAATATTTTATTGTCGCCCGCAGCGGCGACCGCTTTCTTCGCGGTATCCAATGCGCCGTCAAAGTCGCCGGCTTTGCGCTCGATACTCACGATGCGCAGCAAACACACGGCGCAGGTGTGGTGGGAAAGCTTGTCCGCGTGGTGATAGGCGTCCAAAGCCTTGTCATACACTTTCTCCGCCATAAATGCGTCGCCCTGCGCCAGCGCCTGCGACACTTCAAGGGAATTGGGCTGGGAGTCGCCGGTCTGCGCAACTGCCCTCCCCGCACAAAGCACGGCCACAAGAACTATTCTTCCCAGCATCAACGCCCCAAAAAATGCTGCCGCCCGGAGTTTCGCCATAGGTGCCTTCCCGTAAGCCGGAAACCGCGCGGATTGTAAGTTGCGGTACGTAGCGCGTCAACTGCAGACCAGCCGCGCTTGCCCAACTAAACTACAAACCGCTTCCATGCCGAAATTGCAGAGCAATTTCTGCTCCATAACCTTGTCATACTCTTTTCACCCCACCTGTGCTATACCTCACAAGAATTCCCGCGCCTGCAGCTTCCGTGAATCGGTCGGGCTCGGCAAGCAACTCCGACTTGGCGTAAGATTCCACCATCCGCCCAGTCGGGTGGAGCATCTAAAAGCCGCAATCCCCACGGGCGCCCATCCGCCCGACAACAGGAGCAATCGTGAGCCAGCCGAAACTAGAGCCAAACCTGGACCAGATGAGCATCAATACCATTCGCACTCTCTCCATGGATGCAGTGCAAGCCGCCAATTCCGGCCACCCCGGCACCCCCATGGCCCTGGCTCCCGTCGCCTACACCATCTGGCAAAAGTTCCTGCGTTACGATCCCAACGATCCTATCTGGCCCAATCGCGACCGCTTTGTGCTCTCCAACGGCCACGCCTCCATGCTGCTGTATTCCCTCCTGCATCTCGCACAAGTCAAAGCCGTCAATCCTCAGTACGAAACCCTCGGCGAACTCTCCGTCACCCTCGACGACATCAAGAAATTCCGCCAATTGGACAGCAAGTGTCCCGGCCATCCCGAATATCGCTGGACTTCCGGCGTGGAAACCACCACCGGCCCGCTCGGCCAAGGCGTGGCAACTAGCGTCGGCATGGCTATGGCCCGCTGGTGGCTGGCCGCGCATTTCAACAAGCCCGGCTTTGAAATTTTCGATTACAACGTCTACGTCCTCTGCGGCGATGGCGACATGATGGAAGGCATCTCCGGCGAAGCCGCGTCTCTCGCGGCGCATCACAAACTCTCCAATCTCGTCTGGATCTACGACAACAATCACATCACCATCGAAGGCAATACCAGCCTGGCCTTCACCGAAGACGTCGCCGCACGCTTCAAAGGCTACGGCTGGAACACCGCGCACATCACCGACGCCAACGACCTCGGCGCCATCGAAAAAGTCCTCAACCAGTTCAATCAGACCAGCGACCGCCCCACCTTCATCACCCTCGACAGCCACATCGGCTACGGCGCGCCCCACAAGCAGGACACCCGCGAAGCCCACGGCGAAGCCCTCGGCGAAGACGAAATCCGCCTCACCAAGAAAAACTATGGCTGGCCGGAAGACGCCAAGTTCCTCGTTCCCGACGGCGTCTACGATCAATTCAAAAACGGCATCGGCAAGCATGGTGGCGAATCCCGCGCGGCGTGGATGAAGCTCATCGACGACTACAAAGCCAAATATCCCCAGCTGTATGACGAAATGGCCCGCATGCAGAAGCGCCAGCTCCCCGACGGCTGGGACAAGGAGTTGCCCACCTTCCCCGCGGATGCCAAAGGCGTCGCCAGCCGCGATTCCGGCGGAAAAGTTTTGAATGCCTTGGCGAAAAACGTTCCGTGGCTCATGGGCGGTTCCGCCGATTTGTACCCCTCCACGAAAACCCGTCTCACCTTCGACGGAGTGGGCGATTTCCAGGCTGAGTCCCGCGGCGGTCGCAACATGCACTTCGGCATCCGCGAACACGCCATGTGCGCCATCGCCAACGGCATGGCCCTCTCCAAGCTCCGCCCTTTCGCCTCCACTTTTTTCATTTTCAGCGATTATTGCAAGCCCGCCATCCGCCTGAGCGCCATCATGGAACTGCCGGTCATCTACGTCTTCACCCACGACTCCATCGGCGTCGGCGAAGACGGGCCCACGCACCAACCCATCGAGCAGCTCATCTCCCTGCGCGCCACGCCCGGCCTCATCGTTCTCCGTCCCGCGGACGCCAACGAAGTCCTCGAGGCCTACAAGTACACCATGCAACTCCGCCACGAACCCGTGGCCCTCGTACTCACCCGCCAAAACTTGCCGACCATCGACCGCACCAAGTACGCCAGCGCCGCGGGTGTCGCCAAGGGCGCCTACATTCTCGCCGACGCCGCCGACGGCAAGCCCGACGTCATCCTCATGGCCACCGGCAGCGAAGTGGACATGGCTTTGAAGGCCCACGAAAAGCTGGTCGCTGGGGGTGTCAAGGCCCGCCTCGTTAGCATGCCCTCGTGGGAGATTTTCGAGCATCAGCCCAAGGAATATCGCGAGAGCGTTTTGCCCCCGTCCGTCACTGCCCGCGTTTCCGTGGAACAAGCCGGCACCCTGGGCTGGGACAAATATGTCGGACCCGGGGGGCGCATCATCGGCATGCACACCTTCGGCGCGTCCGCACCGCTAAAAGAGCTGCAAAAGAAATTCGGCTTTGAACCCGACGCCATCGTCGCCGCCGCCAAAGAAGTCATTGCCAACGCCAAGTCCGGCAGCGGAAAGTAAGCGACTCATGCGCATCGTCATCGGTTCCGACCACGCGGGCTTCGCGCTCAAAAGCAAAATGAGCGACGTGGTGCGCGCGCTCGGCCATGACATTCTCGACGTCGGCGCCTTCAACGAAAATCCCGCGGACTACCCGGACTTCGCTGAAATCGTCGCCCACGCCATCACGGAAGGCCAATCCGACCGCGGCGTCCTCTTCGACGGCAGCGGCGTGGGCATGACTGTGGCCGCCAACAAGATTCCCGGCATCCGCGCCTGCGTTTGCCACGACACCTGCTCCGCGCGGCAGGGCGTGGAATACGACGACCTCAATATTCTGGTCATCGGCTCGCGCATCGTGGGAGAAAAACTGGCTGAGGAACTCGTCAAATCTTTTCTGGGCGCGCAATTTTCCGGGGCCGCGCGTCATTTGCGCCGTCTCGGCAAAATCAAAGCGCTCGAGTCTCGCGTCTTTGTCGAGCCCGCGAAAACATAAAATTCGTATTCGCCCTCGGTGCATCTATGCTTCTTTGCGTTACACGATTCTCGCAGCTTGGCCCGCCCCGCGCCCATCTCCGCCGGGCGTACAATTAGGTAGATTTCGCAATTAAGGAGACCACCATGACCACGACCAGCACCGTTCCAACTCCCGGTTCCGCGCAGGGCGCCAATCCCCTGAAAGGCCTGCTCGCTTATGGCCAGTCCGCCTGGATGGATTACATCCGCCGCGACCTGCTTATTAGCGGCGAACTGCAGCGCATCATCCACGATGACGGCCTGCGCGGCATGACCTCCAACCCCGCCATCTTTGAAAAGGCCATCGCCACCAGCCAGGATTACGCGGATATTCTCTCTTCGCCCGAGGCCAAGAAGCTGGACGCCAAGGGCATCTACGAGAAAATCGCCATCCGCGACGTGCAAGCCGCCTGCGACATTTTCAAACCCGTCTACCTGGAATCCAAGCGCCGCGACGGCTACGTCAGCCTCGAGGTCTCGCCCGAACTCGCCCACGACGCCGCCGGCACCCTCGAAGAAGCCCGCCGCCTCTGGAAAGAAGTCGGCCGCGAAAACGTGATGATCAAGGTTCCCGCCACCAAGGAAGGCGTGCCCGTCATTCGCCAACTTCTCGAAGACGGCATCAACGTCAACATCACCCTGCTCTTCGCGCAATCCGCATACGAGCAAGTCGCCGAGGCCTACCTCTCCGCGCTCGAAGCTCGCGCCAAGAAAGGTGTGGACCTCAGCCACATCGCCAGTGTCGCCAGCTTCTTCGTCAGCCGCATCGACTCTCTCATTGACAGCAAGCTCGAAGAAATGATGGAACACCACGATACCGATGCCTCCAAGCGCGCGTTGATCGCCAGCGTCCACGGCCAGGTCGCCATCGCCAACGCCAAGCTCACCTACAAAAAGTATCAGGAGCTCTTCGCCGGCCCGCGCTGGCAAGCGCTGGCCGGGAAAGGCGCGCAGACCCAGCGCCTCCTCTGGGCCAGCACCAGCACCAAAAATCCCAAGTATCGCGACGTTATCTACGTGGAAGAATTAATCGGAGCGGACACCGTCGACACCATTCCCCCCGCCACCTTCGACGCTTTCCGCGATCACGGCAAACTCCGCAACAGCCTCACGGAAAACGTGCCGGGCGCCGCCGAGATCATGGCCAATCTTGCAAAATGCGGCATCTCCATGAAGGAAGCCACCGACAAACTGCTCGAGGACGGCGTCAAAATCTTCCACGATTCCTTTGTCAAACTGATCGCCGCCACGGACAAATCCGCAGGAGTGCACAAGTGAGCCTCAACACCCAGACCTACAAGCTTCCCGAGAAGCTCGGCACCGCCGTCGCCGCCGCGCTCGACGACTGGAAGAAGAACGACAAAGTAAAACGCATGTGGACCGGCGACGCCTCCGTCTGGACCGGCGCCGATGAGGGCAAGTGGCTCGGCTGGCTGACCATGACCGAAGACCAGCTCGCCCACATCGACGACCTCAAAAATATCGCCACGGACATCGCCAAATCCGGCTATAAGCACGCCGTCTTGCTCGGCATGGGCGGCAGCAGCTTGTGCCCGGAGGTCATGCGCATGACCTTCGGCAAAATCCCCGGCCACCCGGAAATGCACGTCCTCGATTCCACCGATCCCGCGCAGATCGCCGCCCTCGAAGCCAAACTGGATCTGAACAGCACGCTGTGCATCGTCTCCAGCAAATCCGGCGGCACCCTCGAGCCCAACATCTTCAAGCAATATTTCTTCGCCCAGGTCAAAGCCAAAGTCGGCGCAGCGGAGGTCGGCAACCGCTTCCTCGCCGTGACCGATCCCGGCTCAAAAATGCAGCACGTCGCCGAAGGCGATAAATTCCGCAAAATCTTCATGGGCCTGCCCAGCATTGGCGGACGCTACTCCGCGCTTTCCAATTTCGGCATGGTTCCCGCGGCGGTGATGGGCGTCAACGTCGTCAAATTCCTCAACGCCACGGAAGAAATGGCCAAAGCCTGTGGCGCATCCGTCGCTGCCGGGAATAATCCCGGCGTAATCCTCGGCGCCATCCTCGGAGCCGCCGCCAATCAGGGCCGCGACAAAGTCACCATCGTCGCCTCTCCCGGCATCTCCGACCTCGGCGCTTGGCTCGAACAGCTCCTCGCCGAATCCACCGGAAAAATTGGCAAAGGCATCATCCCCGTCGACCGCGAAGATCTCGGCAATCCCAGCGTCTACGGCCAGGATCGCGTCTTCGCCTATCTCCGCCTCGATCCCGCTCCCGACGCCGCCCAGGATGCCGCCGTCGACGCGATCGAAAAAGCTGGCCATCCGGTTGTCCGCATCGGCCTCCCGGACATCTACAATCTCGGCCAGGAATTTTTCCGCTGGGAAATTGCTACGGCCACCGCGGGCGCTATCATTGGCATCAACGCCTTCAATCAACCCGACGTCGAAGCCAGCAAAATCGAAACCAAGAAACTAACCAGCGAGTACGAAGAGAAAGGCCATCTGCCGCCAGAGACGCCCTTCTTTGAAGGCGACGGCCTGAAACTCTACGCCGACGATAAAAACGCAGCCGCTTTGAAAGGCGGCAGCCTGGTCGAAGTTCTGAAAAAGCATCTCGACCGGGTCCACGCCAACGATTATTTCGGCGTTCTCGGCTATGTCCCGATGAACGAAGAAAACGAAAAAATCCTTCAGAGTCTCCGCATGGGCGTCCGCGACAAGAAGAAAGTCGCCACCGTCCTCGGCTTCGGCCCGCGCTTCCTGCACTCCACCGGACAAGCCTACAAAGGCGGTCCCAACAGCGGCGTTTTCCTGCAAATCACCCACGACCACGCCAAGGACATTCCCGTGCCCGATCAGAAATACACCTTCGGCGTAGTCCAAGCCGCGCAAGCCCGCGGCGATTTCGCCGTCCTAGCAGAACGCGGTCGCCGCGCACTGCGCGTTCACCTCGGCCCCGACGTCCACGCCGGGCTCACTAAACTGGCCGCCGCCGTCAAACAAGCCATCGCTTGACCGTCAACTTTTACACGTGTGCAAACCTTGTGAGATAGTCTGTCAACTAATCTAGAGGAGCCAACAAAAATGCAACTCGGAATGATCGGTCTCGGAAGAATGGGCGCCAACATGGTCCGCCGGCTGCAAAAAAACGGCCACCAGACCGTGGTCTACGATCGCAGCGCCGACACCGTCAAGCAACTCACCACCGAAGGCTCCACGGGCTCCAGCTCGCTGGACGAATTCGTTAAGAAGCTCAGCAAACCCCGCGCCATCTGGCTCATGGTTCCCGCCGCGGTTGTCGACGCCACGCTCCACGAACTCGTCGGCAAACTCGACGTCGGCGACATCGTTATCGACGGCGGCAACTCCTACTACATCGACGACATCCGCCGCGCCAAGGAACTCAGCGGCAAAGGCATCCACTACGTCGACGTCGGCACCTCTGGCGGCGTTTGGGGCCTCGAACGCGGCTACTGCCAGATGATCGGCGGGGAAAACGACATCGTCAAACACCTCGATCCCATCTTTAAGACGCTGGCTCCCGGCCGCGGCAACGTGGACCGCACTCCCGGCCGCGAAAAAGCCGGTGGCACTTCCGAGGAAGGCTATCTCCATTGCGGCCCCAGCGGCGCGGGCCACTTCGTAAAAATGGTCCACA
>Ga0209040_10003510_pt1 | contig 12037 bp, 8 predicted proteins | sample BogFormECP12_OM3_FD_188240 | JGI IMG/M metagenome (GOLD analysis project Ga0209040, IMG submission 188240) | Bog forest soil microbial communities from Calvert Island, British Columbia, Canada - ECP12_OM3 (SPAdes) (version 2) | ecosystem: Environmental > Aquatic > Freshwater > Wetlands > Bog ... | reverse complement strand
GGTCCGACCTCCGCCGCTAGTGTCTTCATCTCCTGGCGATGCTGAAACCAGGCCAATGTCAGGCCGGTAAGGCCAACGAGGATCATGACCACCCCGACGACCCAGGGACTAACGATCGGTGCGCGACGGTGCTCCTCCGTCCCTAGATACTGGAAAAACTTGAATATCGTGAAACCAAAAGCGATCAACGACGTACAGGTGCGGATCCACGCCATCAGCGTTCGTTCGCTAGCCAGACGTGTGCGTTCCACGGCCAGCCGAGTAGATGCGTCTAGCGGTCGATCTGCCACGATCCCTCTTCAACTTCTGCATTTAGGCGGCTGTGAACCCTGCCCGGGACTCACCAGCCAGCTACTCACCAAACCACGGACTACCAAATACCGGATGATCGCCACCACGATAGCCACCACCAGTGTTTCCAACGGGACCCCCAGCCAGCATCCATCGGGCCGTGCGCTGGACCCGATTAGACGCAGCCGCTGACGTTGACCGATTGTAGGGAAAACCCTGATTTCTCCACCGCGTTTGCGGCCATAGCATCGCGACAGTAGACAGCAACTACGTCACCGGCTGGTCTTCGGAGGAGACGTCATGACCAGAAGACGTAGACCTGCCTCTCTAGCCATCACGGCTGGCTTGACTAGTGTCTTTGACGCTGGCCACCAGCGTTGCGGCGCCGATCGCGCATGCCGATCCACTCGACGCGATCCGCGGCGCTGTCAACGGCGCGCGCGCCCAATCGGCCTGTCCAGCGCTAACGTATTCAGGCCAACTTGAAGCCGCCGCGCAGCAGATGGCGAGGGGAGCACCCGACGCCTATTTGCACGTCTACCCGCACAGCTACAAGGGCCTCACGAGCGGGAATCTGGTTCGCGACGATCCCACAGACAAGGCGACATCCGAGCTCGTAGAGCAGGAGAGGATCCCCATCCATGACTGCGCGAATAAGGACTTCGGCGTGGGCATGTTCCGTGACTCAGGGGCCGACCAGAGCGTCGTCACCGTCGTGCTGGGTAAGCCGGCGCCGCCGCCAGCCCCCCGGCTCCAGTGGCTCCGGCGCCTTTTCAAGGACTTGTCACCGTGATTGGCGGGATGCGGATGTGTTCAACATCGCACACAACGACGTTCCGGATCCCGCAACCGGCGTCCGCGGTGCCAAGATCGGCACGTTGAAGAATGGCTCACAGGTCTACTCGGGTGTGCCATGCAAGAACGGCTGGTGCCAAGTGAATTCGTCTGTGATCCAGGGCGGCAACGGCTTCGTCGAGCAGGCGCACTTGAAGTTCCCATAAGTCCGACCTCGAGGGGCGAACCCGCCGACCGTGTTGGTCAGTGTCGCTTCGGGCGCGCCGGTCAAGTTCCTTAACGATGTCCTCACGTAGCCTGTTGTCTGTCAACGGGTTCGGCGGTTGGGAGCCGCACAGCATCGGCGTCAATTGCGCAAAGGGTCATGTATTCCAACCTGATTGCAGGACGCGAGGGGTCCATGCCGGCCAGGCCGGCGAGCCGATGACGTAGCCATCGTTCATCTGGGCGACGATGCGGGGGCCTTTGAGCCCGCTGTTGTCGTACACGGTCGCGGAATCACATCGGGTGATCGCGGCGGCGACGAGCGCCCAAAGACGTTGGTACCGTTCGCGAATCTTGTCCTCGGGCACATCGTGACCGCCGGCGCTGACCCGGTGCCGGACCCGCTCTACCGCCAGCTCCTCAGGGATGAGCAGGACATGCAGGACGATCGTGTAGTCCGCAGTGCGGGCGGCATCGATCAGTTCGAGCTTTGACGGATGGGAGAACACGCTTTCCGCGATGAACGACTTGCCCAGCTCGATGAGCTTGGCCCTTGTAGCTGCTGCCACCCGTGCGGCCTGATACGCATGCGAGGCCGGGTCATCGGGCCAGCGTTGTTTGGCGATCTCGTCGGCGTTGACGAAGGCGCTGCCAGGCAGCAGCCGCGCCAGCGTGAGTTCGACGAACGTCGACTTGCCAGCACCATTGGGTCCGACGACGAGATCGAGCCGCTTCATCGGGTGGGCGTGACGTTCACCTTCCTGCGTCGTGGCGGTCGGCGTTTCACGGTCAGCACGACCGAGGTCCCATCAGGGCGGTGCTCGACGATCTCACCCTCCTCGTTGAGGGCGACGGTGGTGATTCCGCGCTCGGCCAGCAGCTTCCCGTAATTCGACTCCGCCAGCTTCTCCTGGACAGCCGCGGCAATCTCAGCGTTGAACACCACGCCCTCTTCGACGCTCAGTTCGCCCAATTCCAGATCGCCGGCCAGCGCGGACTCCACCCGCCGCCGAGCCGCCGTCTGCTGACTCGACACCGCGCGTCCCACCCGCGCCCAGTGGTCCAGCTGCTGCTTGGCCGAGCGACTCTGTCGCGCTCCCTCAACGGCCGCGCTGTCCAGCAAGTCCGCGGCGACACGGGTCACTCGATCAGCGGTACTCGCCATGATGCCTCCACGTGTAGCAACCTGCTACAACTGTAACAGACTGCTACACGGTACGCCGCTCACCGAACCACCTTCAAGCGTCGTCCGGACCATTTCTTCGAAACCGCAGCTCGCTGATCGCGACGATTGCCACTGCAGGCAGGGTACCGACGGCGAAAATTGCGAACTCCCAAACCCACCCGATCGCTTTATCTGGCGTGCTTCTCCGCCGCGTATCGCACGGCCTCGACGAACGTCGGCGTCAGACCTGGCGACGCTGTCTGGCTGGTCATGGCCCTCCCTTCTGGCGATGGGCCGCTCATCCTCACTCTGGCACACATGTCCGACATTTTGGGTCTGCCCGAACTGCCCATCGGTGTCGGTGTCGGCGTCTATGGTGGCCCGCGATGGCGCTTCATCTGCACCGTGCCGAGCGCACCGATCTGCTGGCCGACGCGCTCGGCACCCTGCTGGCCGACCCGCTGCCCGACCCGTTCGCCGAGGAGCTGGTGCTGGTACCCGCGCGCGGCGTCGAGCGGTGGCTGAGCCAGCGGCTCTCCCATGTCCTCGGGCGTGGTCGTGCCAGTGATGGTGTGTGCGCGGGAGTGGCCTTCCGCAGCCCGGGCTCGCTGATCGCCGAGATCACCGGCACGGTCGACGACGATCCGTGGTCCCCGGAGGCGATGACGTGGCCGCTGCTCGAGGTGATCGACGGCTCACTGGATAAGCCGTGGTGCCGTACGCTGGCAACACATTTAGGCCATTTCGAGAGGACTGAGGCGGAGGCCGAGTTGCGCCGCGGCCGGCGGTATTCGGTGGCGCGTCGCCTGGCCGGGCTGTTCGCCTCGTACGCCCGGCAGCGTCCGCAGCTGCTGGTCGACTGGCTGGACGGCCGTGCACCAGACTTGGACACCGACCTGGCCTGGCAGCCGGAATTGTGGCGGGCGCTGGTGGCCAAGATCCGCGCCGATCCCCCGCACATCCGGCACGAAAAAACGATCGCCCGGCTTCGGGAGGGCCTCACTGACCTGCCAGCAAGGCTGTCGCTATTCGGGCACACCCGGCTGGCCTGCACAGAGGTGGAGTTACTCGACGCGCTGGCCACTCACCACGATCTGCACCTGTGGCTGCCACACCCCAGCGACGACCTGTGGCAGGCACTCGCCGACATCCACGGCGCGGTAGCCCGCGTCAAGGACACCAGTCGGAAGGCAGCCCATCACCCGCTGCTGGAAACGCTGGGCCGCGATCTACGCGAGCTGCAACGCGGACTGCCGGCCAAGCCCGCCACCGACGAATACCTCACCGGCGCAACTAAACCCGGCACACTGCTGGGCTGGCTGCAGTCTGACATTGCCGCCAACGCGGTCAGGCCTAAAGGCCGCGCGTTGCCCGATAGCGACCGATCCGTTCAGGTGCACAGCTGCCACGGCCCGGCGCGGCAGATCGACGTCCTGCGCGAGGTGCTACTCAGCCTTCTGGCCGACGACCCAACGCTGGAGCCGCGCGACATCGTAGTCATGTGTCCCGACATCGAGACCTACGCGCCGCTGATCGTCGCCGACTTTGGACTCGGTGAACAGGCCGGCGACACGCATCCCGCACACCGGCTACGCGTCAAGCTGGCCGATCGCGCGCTAACCCAGACCAATCAGCTTCTCGGTGTGGCCACGGAACTGCTCGCCATCGCCGGTAGTCGCGTCACCGCCAGCCAGGTGCTCAACCTCGCCCAAGCCGCGCCGGTACGAGCCCGCTTCGGGTTCACCGACGACCATCTCGACACCATCACCGACTGGGTGCGCGAGTCGAATATCCGGTGGGGCTTCGACGCCGAGCACCGCCAGCCATACGGGCTCGATCACATCTTGCACAACACCTGGCAATTCGGCGTCGACCGCATCCTGACCGGAGTGGCGATGTCGGATGACTCCCAAGCGTGGCTGGACACCGCGCTGCCGCTCGACGACGTCGGCAGCAACCGAATCGAGTTGGCCGGTCGGCTCGCCGAGTTCGTCGCCCGGCTACAGTCCGCGGCAGATGCCCTCACCGGAACGCGCCCACTCAGCGACTGGATCGAAGCACTCACCGACAGCGTCGCACAGCTGACCCGGGTCGGGCCCAACGACGCCTGGCAAGAGGGCCAACTGCAGCGAGAATTCTCAGAAGTGTTGACTCAGGCCGGTTCTCACACTGATACGGAGCTCCGGTTGCCGGATGTGCGCGCCTTGCTGAGCGGGCATCTGGCCGGGCGACCCACCCGAGCCAACTTCCGTACCGGGACGCTCACGGTCTGCACGATGGTGCCGATGCGCTCGGTTCCGCACCGCGTGATCTGTCTGGTCGGCCTCGATGACGGGGTCTTTCCCCGGATCGACGTTGTCGACGGAGACGACGCGCTCGCCCGTTGCCCAATGACCGGCGAACGCGACATCCGTTCGGAAGACCGGCAATTGCTGCTCGACGCGGTATGCGCCGCTGGCGAAACGCTGGTGATCACCTACACCGGCTCCGACGAGCACACCGGGCATCCACGGCCTCCCGCGGTGCCGCTGGCCGAGCTGCTCGACGCGCTGGACCAGACGACGGAATCGCCTGTACGTCAACGCATCGTCACCCATCACCCGCTGCAGCCGTTCGACCGCAAGAACGTCACGCCCGGCGCGCTCGGCGTACCCGGCAAGCCGTTCACCTTCGACCCGACCGCGCTCGCCGCGGCAGAAGCCGCCGCAGGTAAGCGCACCGAGCCCCCGGAGTTCTTCACGACCCCGCTGCCGCCGCCGGCCGGAGATATCGAACTTGCCAATCTCCTGGCGTTTTTCAAGCACCCGGTCAAGGGCTTCTTCAAAGCGCTGGACTACACGCTGCCCTGGGATGTCGATAGCGTCGAAGACGCCATGCCGGTGGAGATCGACAACTTGGAGCAGTGGATCGTCGGCGATCGGATGCTGCACGACATGTTGCGCGGTATGCATCCCGAGGCCGCCGCACACGCCGAGTGGCGACGCGGCACGCTGCCTCCCGGGCGGATCGGCATGCGGGTTGCGTGTGACATCCGCGACTCGGCGCGCCAGCTCGCTGAGGCGGCATTGGAGCATCGGCAGGTCGACCCGGCCGCCTATGACGTCGACGTCGATCTCGGCGGTGGTCGGCGATTGACTGGCACGGTTTCGCCGGTGTTCGGTGCGCGCACGGTGTCGGTGACGTATTCGAAGCTCGCTGCGACGCACGTGCTGCATGCGTGGATTGCGCTGGTGGCGTTGGCGGCACAGCAGCCCAAAACTGAGTGGACCGCGCTATGCATCGGACGCGGCAAGAGCCGCAACCGGATCGCCACGCGGCTCTTCCAGGCCCCCCGCAAGCCGCTCGACGTGCTTAAAGACCTGGTGGCGCTCTACGACACGGGCCGTCGGGAACCACTCACCTTGCCGTTGAAGACGTCGTGTGCGTGGGCCGAAGCCCGCCGCGACGATGACGATCCAGTCGAAGCGGCGCAAGACAAGTGGAAGACCAGCAGCTTCCACGCCGGCGAAAACGACGAGCCTGCGCACTGCAAGGTCTGGGGCAGAAACGCGCCGCTGGAGAAGCTCCTCGGTGAACCACGCCCCGGCGAGGAAGTCAGCGGAGAGGACACCAGGCTGGGCGCGTTGGCCATGCGGCTGTGGCTGCCACTGCTGACCGACGAAAGGTCGGCGTGGTGATGCAACGGTTCGACCTGCTCGGTCCGCTGCCCGCCGAACATTCCACCACGGTTTTAGAGGCCAGCGCAGGAACCGGAAAAACGTTCGCACTGGCTGGCCTGGCCACCCGCTACTTGGCCGAAGGCAAAGCCTCCCTTGACCAAATGCTGATGATCACCTTCGGGCGGGTGGCCAGCCGCGAGCTGCGGGAGCGGGTGCGCGGCCAGATCGTCGGCGCGTTGGCGGTCCTCGAGGGTCGCCGTGAGCCGAGCAACGACCTGGAAGTGCACCTGCTTAATACCACCGAGGAGGTTGGTCTCAAACAACGAGGACGGCTGCGTGATGCATTGGCCGGCTTCGACGAAGCGACAATCATCACCATCCACCAGTTCTGTTCGCTGGTATTGAAATCGCTTGGCGTGGCCGGTGATACGGATGCCGGTGTCGCTCTGGTGGAGAATCTGGACGATCTGGTGGGCGAGATCGTCGACGACCGCTACCTCGCGCACTTCGGACAGCAAGAGGCCGCCCCGGCGTTGACTCGCAAGGACGCGTTCACGATGGCCAAGGCGGTTGTCGGCGACCCGTGCGCTGGGCTGCGGCCCGAGGAACCAGACCCGGATTCCGCCGCGGACGTGCGGCTGCGGTTCGCGCGGGATGTCCTCGACGAAGTCGACCGCCGCAAACGTCGTGAAAGCATTCTTGGATACGACGACCTGCTTGACCGGCTCGCCAAAGCCCTTGCCCCACAAGACTCACCGGCCGGTCAACGGATGAAGCAGCACTGGCGTGTGGTGCTGGTCGACGAGTTCCAGGACACCGACCCGATCCAGTGGAAGGTGATCGAGAAGGCGTTTAGCGGCCACTCCACATTGATCCTGATCGGCGACCCGAAGCAGGCGATCTATGGATTCCGCGGCGGAGACATCCACACCTACCTGAAGGCGGCCCGCGGCGCCGACGACCAGCGCACCCTCGGAACCAACTGGCGCAGCGACAAGGTGTTGGTACAGAGCCTGCAAACGGTGATGGGCGGCGCCGAACTCGGACATCCCGACATCGTGGTGTACGACGTCGATGCTGAGCACGACGGACATCGACTGGCCGGGGCGCCGCACAACGAGCCGTTCCGGCTGCGGGTGGTCAAACGACCCACGGTCGGCTGCCTCGACACCGATAACGTGCCGATCGATCGGTTGCGCAACCACATTCCCGCGGACCTGGCCGCTGACATCGGCGGGCTAGTCAACAGCGGCGCTACCTACGCCGGCAAGCGGGTGCAGGCTGGCGACATCGCGATCATCGTCGAGCAGCACCAGGATGCCCGTGCGTGTCGTGACGCGTTGGCGCAGGCCGGTATCCCGGTGGTCTATACCGGCGACAGCGACGTCTTCGACTCGCAAGCGGCCAAAGACTGGCTGTGTCTGCTGGAGGCGTTCGACCAGACGCATCGCAGCGGGCTGGTACGCGCGGCGGCGTGCACGATGTTCTTCGGTGAGACCGCGGAAACGCTTGTTGCCGAGGGTGACACGCTTACCGATCGGGTCGCAATGACGCTGCGTGAGTGGGCCGATCACGCCCGGTTACGCGGGGTGAGCGCGGTGTTCGAGGCCGCGAAAGTGCAGGGCATGGGCCGCCGCGTGCTCAGCCAACACGGCGGTGCGCGGCACATGACCGACCTCGCGCATATCACGCAGCTGCTGCAGGAAACCGCCCACCAGGAGCGGTTAGGTCTGCCGGCTCTGCGGGACTGGCTGCGCCGGCAGTGCGATGAACGCAACGGCGCAACCGAGCGCAGACGCCGCCTCGACAGCGATGCAGCCGCCGTGCAGATCATGACGGTGTTTGTGGCCAAGGGGCTGCAGTTTCCGATCGTGTATCTGCCGTTTGCGTTCAACCGCTACGTCCGAACTGACGACATCCTGCTTTACCACGAGGAGGATGAGACCCGGTGCCTGTATATCGGCGGCAAGAGGGGCCCGAACCGCCGCCAGGTCGAGGAGTTGAATCGGCAGGAAGCCGCCCGCGACAACATCCGGCTGACCTATGTCGCCCTGACGCGGGCGCAGTCGCAGGTGGTGGCGTGGTGGGCACCGACCCGCGATGAGGTCAACGGCGGTTTGTCGCGGCTGCTGCGCGAGCGTCAAGCCGGTGACGCCGAAGTGCCCTTCCATTGCGAGCCCAACATTTCCGACGACGATGCGTGGGCGGTGTTCAAGCGCTGGGAGTCGGCGGGCGGCCTGGTGGTTGAGGATTCGGTGATCGAGGTAGCAACGACCGGTCGCGCCGAGTTGCCGTTGGGGCACTTCGATGTCCGTCACTTCCACCGGTCGATAGACACGACCTGGCGTCGCACCTCGTATTCGGCGCTCATCCGCAGCGCCGACGATGTCGGTGTGACGAGCGAGCCGGAAGTCAGCGCACGCGATGACGAGACCGAGGTGGTCGCCGTCGCGGAGGCTCCGGTGGTGGGCGCGGACGTACGGTCGCCAATGGGCGACCTGCCGGGCGGGGCCGCGTTCGGATCGCTGGTGCACGCGGTGCTGGAGACCGCCGACCCGTCGGCCGCCGAACTCGCCCGCGAGCTCGAGGAGCAGGTGGGGGCGCATATGGGTTGGTGGCCGGTTGACGTCGACGCGGCGGTGCTGGCTTCTGCGATGATCCCGATGCATGACACCCCGCTGGGCCCGCTGGCGTCCGGGTTGACGCTGCGCCAGATCGGTCCGCGGGACAGGTTGCGGGAGTTGGACTTCGAGATCCCGTTGGCCGGCGGCGACATCCGCGGTGACGTCCCGGACATCCGGCTCTTGGATGTGGGGGACTTGTTGCGGTCCTATCTGCCCGCCGATGACCCGGTGGCGCCGTTGGCCGACCGGCTGACGTCGCAGGGGTTGGGTGGGCAGCCGCTGCGCGGTTATCTGTCAGGCTCGATCGACGTCGTCTTGCGGTTGTCGACGCAGCGCTATCTGGTGGTCGACTACAAAACAAATTACTTGGGCGACTCCGCGGCCGATTACAGCCCCGATCGGTTGCGTGAGGCGATGCTGCACTCCGACTATCCACTGCAGGCATTGTTGTATGTGGCTGTGCTGCATCGGTTTCTGCGCTGGCGCCAGCCCGACTACGACCCTGCACGGCATCTGGGCGGTGTGTTGTACCTGTTCGTTCGCGGCATGTGCGGGCCGTCGACGCCGGAAATCGACGGGCAGCCGTGCGGGGTGTTCAGCTGGGCGCCGCCGGTTGATCTGGTGGTGGCATTGTCGGATCTGCTCGACGAAGGACGGCCGGCGGCATGACGGTGGCTGATGTCGAAGTGGCCGTCGGCGCAACGGGTGTGCTGCGGGAGTTCAACGAAGCCGGCGTGCTGGACATCGCCGATGTACATGTTGCCCAACGGTTGACCGCGTTGAGCGCCGAGGCTGACGAGTCGGTGGCGCTGGCGGTGGCGCTGGCAGTGCGGGCGCTGCGCGGTGGTTCGGTATGCGTCGATCTGCAGACGGTGGCCTCCGACTCCGATTGTCCCGAGCTTCCGTGGCCCGAGCCCGCGTCGTGGCTGGCGGCCGTGCGCGCGTCAACGCTGGCTAGTGAACCGCCAGTGCTGCGGCTTTACGGCGATCGGCTGCTCTACCTCGATCGCTACTGGCGCGAGGAGCAGCAGGTGTGCGCTGATCTGCTCGCGCTGTCGGTATCCGGAGGGAGAACCGACCTGCCCGCATACAAGCGACTTTTCCCGCCGGGTTTTGACGAGCAGCGCGAAGCGACGGAAATCGCGCTGTCGCAAGCGGTTACCGTGCTGACTGGTGGACCTGGCACCGGCAAGACCACCACGGTCGCCCGGTTGCTGGCGTTGATGGTCGAGCAGGCGGAGCAGAGGGGCGCGCCGCGGCCCCGGATCGCGTTGGCGGCGCCTACCGGCAAGGCGGCTGCCCGGCTGGGCGAGGCGGTGGCCACCGAGGTCGCCAAGCTCGATGCGGTGGACCAGGCCCGGCTGACCGGCCTGCAGGCGACGACCCTGCACCGGCTGCTCGGTAGTCGACCCAACACGTCAGTGCGGTTCAAGCACAATCGCGGCAATCGGCTGCCGCACGACGTGATCGTCGTCGACGAGACATCGATGGTGTCGCTGACAATGATGGCCCGGCTGCTCGAAGCGGTGCGACCGGCTACCCGGCTGATTTTGGTGGGCGACCCCGACCAGCTGGCCTCGGTGGAAGCCGGTGCGGTGCTTGCCGATCTGGTCGACGGCCTTTCAGCACGCGAAGATGTGCGGGTAGCCGCACTGCGCACCTCGCACCGCTTCGGCGAATCGATCGGTGCCCTGGCCGACGCCATCCGGGCCGGCGACGGCGACCGGGCGGTCGAGCTGCTGCGGGCCGGTGGCGAGCACATCGAGTGGGTCGACGACGAGGACCCGACCGAGCAATTGCGTGCCGTGCTGCTTCCCCATGCGCTACGGGTACGGGAAGCCGCGGTGCTTGGGGCCGGGCCGATGGCGTTGAGGACGCTCGACGAGCATCGGCTGCTCTGCGCGCACCGCGACGGGCCCTACGGGGTTGCGCATTGGAACCGGCAGGTGCAGCGCTGGCTCACCGAGGAGACCGGCGAACCGGTGTGGTCACCGTGGTACGCCGGGCGGCCGTTGTTGGCGACCGCCAATGACTACGGGCTGGGCATCTACAACGGTGACACCGGTGTTGTCGTCGTTCGCGATGACGGCTTGCGGGCCGTGATCGCCGGGTCGGCCGGGCCGTTGGACTTCGCGACCAGCCGGCTCTCCGACGTCCAGACCATGTATGCCATGACGATTCACAAGAGCCAGGGCAGCCAGGCCGACGAGGTGACGGTGCTGATGCCGCCCCAGGATTCGCGCTTGCTGACCCGCGAGCTGTTCTACACGGCGGTGACCCGGGCCAAAGAGAAGGTTCGAGTGGTCGGGTCTGTGGATGCGCTTCGAGCTGCGCTCGCACGCAGAGCAGTTCGTGCGACCGGGCTGCGAAAGCGGCTGCGCGAGCAGATAACCACGTAAGAAAATGAACGTCGGTCATGACGTCACCTGAGTCCCCGTTCTTCGACATCCCCCGCGCTGAGCGGATCGCATCAAACCGGTCCGGATTCGCAGCGTGGGACGCCAGCCACGCCGGATTTGTCAACGCGACCATCGCGCCGAGCGGGCGCCGCTGCGCTTCTCGTACCTCCAGTCACACGAAGCGCGCCGACGCGCCGTCGAGTTCCCCTCGCAGCCGGCGGACTCATAATCCGTTGGTCGCGGGTTCGAGCCCCGCCCGCCCCACCGAATAAGACCTGGTCATGGCCGGTTGCAGCGACGTGAATCAGCTTTTCGAGGGTTTTGTCGCGGCGCGCGGCGGGATGGTGGCGGCGAGTCGGCGCACTAGCTAAGTCGGCTACGAACAGGACGTAACCTCCGATTGCCGGCCCACGATGATCTTGAACGTCGTCTAATCGCAGCGAGGCGCGACCTAACCCCTACCCCGGGTCGATCGCACAACCCCCGGCGCCGACGACGACGCCCTTCGTAACTTCGCGAAGGCCGCGTACCAGTCGTATTTCCACCCCGTGGGAACATGCGCGATGGGCGACACGAACATGTCGGTTGTCGACAACGAATTACGGGTGCATGGCATCGGCGGCCTGCGGGTCGCCGATGGGTCCGTCATGCCGTCGATCCCGTCGGCCAACACGGCCGCGACGGTCTACGCGATCGCCGAGCGGGCCGCGGAGCTGATCGGCGGTTAATGCCGTGCGCCTTCGGTCAGGTCGCGCACTTGCGCATAGCGTTCCAGCACGGCCGGTGCCGGGTCGGCGGTGTACTCGTCGGTCGGCGGCGGCTTCCAGGCGGGTGGTCGGGGCGATCCGCTTAACGCCCAGGCCGCCTGGCGTGCCGCGCCCAGTGCGACGTACTCCGCGG